>Ga0075163_10013255_pt1 | contig 10691 bp, 7 predicted proteins | sample JI1023141ADNA_FD_71478 | JGI IMG/M metagenome (GOLD analysis project Ga0075163, IMG submission 71478) | Wastewater effluent complex algal communities from Wisconsin, to seasonally profile nutrient transformation and Carbon sequestration -... | ecosystem: Engineered > WWTP > Effluent > Algae... | reverse complement strand
CGCGGAGCCGGACCTGGGCGCGTTCGAGGCCGAGTTCGGCGCCGGCCAGGCGCTGCTGGATCGCGGCGACGCGCTGGCGGCGGCGCGGACGTGGACGCGGGCGGCGGCGCTGTTGCCGGAGGTCGAGGCCTATCGCGAGCACCGCGCCGCGATCTTCGCGTACATCGCCCAGGCGTATCAGGAGGCCCTCGACGACGACCCCGCGCTCGCCGTCGAGGCCCTCGCGGCGCTCGACGGCTACGCCGTGGGCCACGCGGCCGCGTATCCGTCGCGGACCGTCGGCGCGGCGGTGACCGGCGCACGCGCGGCGATCCGGGCGGCGTCGTCGCCCCGCCGCGCCGACGCGACCGCCACCGTCGCGGTCCCCGAGCGACCGCGACGCCTGCCGCCGTGGAAGCGCCTGGCGCTCGGCAGCGGCCTGGCGATGGGCGGCGGGGCGGCGTTCGCGGTGCTGTTCGCGGTCGAGCTGGCGCGGGCGCGCTCGTTGCAGCGAGCGCTCGCCTCGCCGCTGAACATGTGCGCGCCGGAGCGGCTCGGCCCGGATTGTGGGCAGATAGTCGCGGCGGGGCGGACCGCGAATCGGCTGCAGATCACGGGCGCCGTCGCGGCGCCGCTGCTGCTCGGCGTCGGGATCGTGCTCGCCGTCGTGGCCGCGCGGCGTCGGCCGTCGCGCCGCTCGCTCGCGCCGGTGGCGGGGTTCGGGCACGTCGGCGTGCTGTGGGAGTCGCGGTTCTAGGGGGACGACGATGATGAGACACACGCGAAAGATCGGCCTCGGGGCGGCGCTGCTCGGCGCGCCGGGCTGCCTCTTCGACCCCTCGAGCTCTGTCGAGGTCGCGGCCGGGACCACCGACTCGAGCGGCCACTCTGCGTCGGGGTCGGGCGCGTCGGGGTCGGGCGCGTCGGGGTCGGGCGCGTCGGGGTCGGGCGCCGCGGACGGGGGCGCGGCGTCGACCGTGACGACGGGCGCGGGCGCCGAACTCGACACCGCCGGGTCGACCGGGCCGGCGCAGTGCGACGCGCCGGTGGAGGTCCCGATCGTCGCGCCGGCGGTGGCGCTCGTGCTCGACAAGTCGGGCTCGATGGGCTCCGGCCTGTTCAACCTGTGGGACCACGACGGCGACCCGCAGACGCCGCTCCAGACCCGCTGGGAGAGCCTGCACGCCGTCGTCGCGGCCGCCGCCATCAGGTTCGATCGGGCGATGAACCTCGGCCTGGTGCTGTTTCCGGCGACGTGGGCGACCGGGACCTACGACGAGGGCGCGTGCCCGGTCAGCGCGTTCGCCGACGTGCCGGTCGGTCCGCGCAACGCCGCGGCGATCGTCGCCGTGCTGCCCCCGGCGCAGGCGACGTCGGAGATCCAGGGCGCGACGCCGACCGCTCTGGCGATCGCCACGGCCCGCGACGAGCTGCAGGGCGTCGGCGACGACCGACCGCGGTATATCGTCCTCGTCACCGACGGCGCGGCGAACTGCCACATCGGGGCGCCGGACGGGAAGTCGCTGCTCGAGGTCTACGACCCCGACGTGCTGCCGGCCGTCGCCGACGCGCTCGCGGCCGGCATCCCGACCCACGTCGTGGGGATCGGCGTCGACGACTTCGTCAGCACCTCCGCCATGGACGGCCAGCCCGACAAGATCAACCCGCACGCCAAGCTCGACGAGCTCGCGGTCGCGGGCGGCGTCCCGCGCGACGGGCAGCCCCGCTTCTTCGACGCCCGCGACGAGGCCGGGCTGCGGGCCGCGCTGGAGACGATCGCCGCCGAGATCCTCGATTGCACGGTCGACCTCGACGCGCCCCCCGGGCCCGACGAGATCGTGGAGGTCTCGGTGGGCGGGCGCGACTTCGGGGCGACGCAGGTGTCCGACTGTGACATCACCGACGGCTGGCGGTTCACCACGAAGGAGCGCGACCGCATCGCGCTGTGCGGCCAGGCGTGCGCCGATTTTCGCGTCGAGGGGGCCCTGTGGCTCACGCGCTGCCCGGGCGAGCCTTGATCCGGCCCGGCTGATCGGCGGACCTGCGCGGCGGCCGCGGGCCGTCGTTTGTTGCGGCGGCGCGGGCCGGACTGCGCCATCCTCGGCGGCGTGGACGGGGACGACGACCTCGAGCTGCTGCGCGCGTGGCAGGCCGGCGACGCGGCGGCCGGGCGGGCGCTGATCCGCCGGCACTACGCGCCGGTCTATCGCTTCTTCTTCGCGCGGGTCGACGAGGTCGCGTGCGAGGACCTGACGCAGTCGACCTTCGAGGTGCTGTGTCGGCGGCGCGACGCGTTTCGCGGCGAGGGCGCGACGTTTCGCGGGTTCGTGTTCGGGGTCGCCCGCATGAAGTTGATCGAGCACGTGCGGGCGCGGACGCGGCGGGCGTTCGACCCGGCGGAGGACAGCGTGGTCGACCCGGCGACGCTCGGCTCGGTGTCGACGCTGCTGGCCGACCGTCAGCTCGAGCACCTCGTCGCCCAGGCGCTGCGCGAGCTGAGCCTCGACGACCAGATCGTGCTCGAGCTCAAGGAGCACGAGCAATTGACGATCCGCGAGCTGGCGCGCCTGTTCGACGCGCCGGAGGGCACGATCGCCGGGAGGATCTGGCGCGCCCGCCAGCGGCTCAAGGCGGCCACCGAGCGCCTCGTCGCCGACCCGGCGCTGCGCGCCGACAGCGAGCGCGCGCTCGAGAGCTGCATGCGCAGCATCGGCGCCAAGATAGCGGCGCACCTCGGCGCGCGGAAATAATCCGGCGAAAGAATCGACGCGGGTCGGCGATAAACTCCGGCCGAGCGCTCACTCCCCCGGCGATGGAACTCAAGCTCCCCACCGCTCCCAACCCCGACGCCGCGCGCCTCGCCCGCGCGGAGGCCCGCCTGCTCGCCGACCTCTCGCGCCTGCGGCCCGACCCCGCGACCGACGTGCTCGCGCCCGGAGAGTCGCCGACCCTGTCGCCCGCGCAGGTCCAGTGGCGCGGGCCGCAGGGCTCGTGGGAGGCGACGGGCGCGGCCGGGGCCCGGGACGGACGCTACCGCTTCGGCGAGGTGTTCGCGCGCGGCGGGCTCGGCACGGTGCGCCGCGCGGAGGACCGCAAGCTCGGGCGCACGGTGGCGATCAAGGAGCTGCTGCGGCTCGACCCGGCGTCGGTCCAGCGCTTCGTGCGGGAGGCCGAGATCACGGCGCGGCTGCAGCACCCGGGCATCGTGCCGCTGCACGACCTCGGCCGCGACGCCGAGGGCCGGCCGTTCCTGTGCATGAAGCTCGTCGACGGCGACACGCTCGAGCAGGCGATCGCCGCGAGCGCGGACCTGCCGGCCCGGCTCGGCCTGCTGCGCCACCTGATCGCCGCCGCCGACGCGGTCGCCTACGCGCACCGCCACGGCGTGATCCACCGCGACCTCAAGCCGGCCAACATCCTCGTCGGCGAGCTCGGCGAGACGGTGGTGATCGACTGGGGGCTGGCCAAGGACCTGGCCCATGGGACAGACGAGCCGGCGCCCGGCGAGCAAGCGGTGCCCGACACGATCTCCGACCTCACCGCGGCCGGCTCGCTGCTCGGGACGCTGCGCTACATGCCGCCCGAGCAGGCCCGCGGCGAGGCCGTCGACCCGCGCAGCGACGTGTACGCGCTCGGGGCCTCGCTGTATCACCTGCTGGCCGGCGCGCCGCCGTTTCGCGGGCGCGGGACCGCGGCGGTGCTCGGCGAGCTGCTCGCGGGGACGCCGGGCCCGCTGCCGGCCGGGACGCCGCGCGCGCTGGCGGCGATCGTCGCCAGGGCGATGGCGGTCGCGCCCGCCGATCGCTATGACAGCGCCGCGGCGCTGGCCGACGATCTGCGGAGATATTGCGCGGGCGGGCTGGTCGGCGCGCACGACTATTCGCTGGCCGAGGTCGGCCGGCTGTGGCTGCGCAGGCACCGGGCCGCGGCGGCGATCGCCGCGGTCTCGCTGCTGACGTTGAGCGCGGTCGGCGGGGCCGCGGTGGCGAGGATCTCGGCGGCGCGCGCCGACGCGGTCGAGGGCCGTCAGGCCGCGCTGGCGGCCGGCGAGCTCGCCGGGCAGCGCGCCGACGCGGCCGAGCAGGCGCGCGTCCGGGCCGACCGCACGACCGATCGGCTGCGCCTGGCGCAGGCCCGCAGCGCCCTCGCGGACGAGCCGGCGGCGGCGATCGGCTGGCTCGCGCAGCTCGGCGAGGACCCGGATCACGACGACGCGACGCGGACGCTGGCCCTCGCCGCGCGCGCGAGCGGCCTGCCGGTCCGCACGCTGCGCGGGCCGCAGCGGCCGATCGAGCTGGCGACGACGCTGCCCGACGGCACGATCGTCGCGCGCGAGGAGGAGGGCGGGCTGTGGCGCTGGGGGCCCGGCGAGGCCGTGGGCGAGCCGCTCGGGCCCGCCGGCGAGCTGACCCGCTCCGCGGACGGGCGCGCGTGGGCGGTCGCTCGCCGGGGCGAGGTCGAGGTCCACCGCGCGGGCGAGGCCGTCGCGCGCGTGGCGTTGCCGGGCGGGCCCGACGACCTCCTGATCGGGCCCGGGCTCGGCCCCGGCGGCCGCGCTGTGTTCGGCGAGCTGAAGAGCGCGGGGGACGACCTCGTGGAGCTCGACCTGGCCAGCGGCGAGGCGGCGGCGCTGGCCGTGCCGCCGGCGCTCGCGGGGGTGCGCTCGTGGACCGTCGCGGCGGACGGGCGGCGCGTCGCCGGGCTGCGCGAGCGGACGCTGGTGGTGTGGGACCGCGACGGCGGCGCGGTGCATACGCAAGAGTTGCCCGACGAGGTGAGCGGCCGCGCGAGGTTCTCGGCCGACGGCGCGGCGGTCCTCGTCACCCTCGCCGACGGCCCGACGCCGTGGCGAAAGATCGCCGTGTGGCGGGCCGGCGAGGCGCTGCGCGTGGTCGATGCCAGCGCCGCGGCGCTGCTCACCGACGTCGCGGTGTTCAGCGCCCCGGTCGACGGCGGCACCCGCGTGTGGGCCGAGGACCGCCGGACCGGCGCGCTCCGCTGGACCCGCAGCTTCCACGAGGAGCGCGGCGACCTGTCGTCGCTCGTGGCCGGCCCCGACGAGCGCCTGCTGCTGCTGCACCACGGCGACGACGCGGTCGCGGTGCTCGACGCGCAGACCGGCGCCCTGCTGCCCACGCCGCGCAGCTCCCGGCACTGGCTCGGGCACGGCGGCCTGCTGGTGACCCGCGACGGCGTGGCGCTGCAGGTGTACGACCCGCTGCACGGGCCGTGGCGGGCGCTCGGGCCCGCGACGCCGCCGGACGTGCGGGCCACCGCGGTCGCGCCGGGGGGCGGGCTGCTGGTCCGCCAGCGCGCAGACGGTGCGGTGGAGCGGGTCGACGTCGCGCGCGGCGTCGTCGAGCCGCTGCCGGCCGGCTGCGGCGCGTGGACCCGCGACCCGCACATCGGGCAGCACGTCGGCGACGACGGCCGCGTGCTGCTCAGCGGCGCCGCGCTGTGCCTGTGGGACGCGCAGGGCGCCCGCGAGGCCGCGTTGCCGCCGCCCGCGATCCCGATGCTGGTGCCGGACCGGGTCGCGCACGCCAGCTTCACGCCGGACGGCGTCCGCGTGGCGCTGCACTTCGGCCCGGACAACCTGCTCGAGTGGCGCGGCGCCGACGCGGGCCCGCGGGTGCTCGGCGCGACGGGCCCCGCCGCCGCCGAGGTCCCCGTCGACGGCGGCCGCTCGCTCGCCGTCGTCGGCGTCCGCGGCGGCGTGCGCCTGCTCGGCGCCGGGGCCCCGCGCGAGCTGGTGCCCGACGACGAGCAGCGCTGGTCCAACGCCGGCCTCGCCGTCGCGCCCGACCAGCGCACGCTCGCCGTCTACCGCCGCGGCGCCAGCGAGGTCCGCGTCGTCGACGCGCTCGACGGCGCGACCGAGGTGCTCGGCGGCGCGGCCTTCGACGGCCCGCTCGACCCCTCGCCGCGGGTGCGCTTCGACGCGAGCGGCCAGCACGTCGCCGTGCTCGACGGCGGCCGCGTCACCCGCTGGTCGCGGGCCCGGCCCGACGCGCCGGTCAGCGTCGCGGTGCCGGGCGGCGTGGCGCTCGCGTTCACGGCCGACCCGCAGCGCCTCGCGGTCCAGACGCGCCATGGCGAGCTGCTGCTGGTCGACCCCGAGGCCGGCCTGAGCGTCCCGCTGCGCCCCCGCGGCGACGCGACGCTGTGGATCGGTCAGGACGCCGCGGGCGGCGTGCTGCGCCTGTCGTCGGCGGGCGAGCTGCAGCGCTGGCGCGACGAGCTGCCGGCCGGCGCCCTGCCGCTGCGGCGCTGGCTGGACGACGCGGCGCTGCGGCTCGGCGCCGCGGACCGGAGCGATCGATAGATCGGACGCCGTCGGCACCGCGGCGCCAGCTGCAGCGTGGTGCCGTCGTCGGCGCCGCGGACCACTCGGCCGTGGCGTCCGCTCGGGCGCGCCTGTTAGAGTGCGCCGGTGACCCGCGACAGCGACGAGCGCTACGGCGAGGAAGAGGTCGGGCTGATCTTGCGGCGGGCGGCCGACGCTCAGCCGGGGCGCAGCCTGACGCTCGCCGAGATCGAGGCCGCGGCGACCGAGGCCGGCCTCGACGCCGCGCTGGTCCGCCGCGCCGCCACCGAGCTGCGGGTGCGCCCCGAGCCGACCCCGCCGGACGGCGCGTTCGGGCCGACGATGCTGGTCCAGGAGCGCCGCGTCGACGGCCGCCTCGACGCCTCGGCCTGGGAAGATCTGGTCGCGCAGATCCGGCGCCAGTTGAAGGTCGAGGGCAGCGTCGAGCACCTCGGGAAGGAGCTGGTGTGGAGCTCGCATCGGTCCTCCGGGCGCGACATCCGCGTGCAGGTCACGCCGCGCCGCGGTCAGACGGCGATCCGCGTGCACGAGCGCACCGGCAGGCTCGCGCTCAAGCTCTACCTGGGGCTCATGGTCGGGCTCCTGCCGCCCGGGCTGCTGCTCAGCGCGCTGATCTGCGCCGAGGGGCTCGGCGTGCCGGCGCTGATCCCCGTGCTGCTCGCCGCCTGGGTCTATGGCTGTTATCGGCTCGCGCGGACGATCTATCGGACCAGGCTCGCCGCACGCACATACGAGCTCGATATGCTCGCCACCAGCCTCGCCGACGCCAGCGCCGACCTCGCGGCGACGCCCCCCGGCAAGCCCGACGACGAGTGACGTGAATGACGCGAATGGCGTGAATGACGCGAATGACGCGAATGACGTGAATGACGCTGCGCCACGGCAGCGCGGGGCTCGTCCGCGATCTCCGCGGGATACCGGACAGATGACCCGGGAGCGGACGCGCAGGACATGCACGCGGCCGCGGACAGCCGACCGGACGCGCGGACGACGATGATATCGACGGGCGCGGTGAAGCAAGAGTGTCTGCATTCGGTCCACCGCTTCGATGTCGTGATTCGCGTGGCCGTCGCTCCGGCGTCCCGTAAAAATCGGCGTCGCATCGGCGTCGCATCGGCGTCACATCGGCGGCGCGAGCGCCGGTGCGGATCGCCGAGAACCGCGAATCGATCGCGCCACGCGGGCCACGGAATTTTCTCTGTTGCGAAATCCGTCCAGTCAGCCTAAGTTGGGCTGAAATCAGCGTCGGATGTGACCGATGGCGGGTCGGATTCGGCCCTGAGCACGTTGTAGCCGCCCTCTAGAGGATGCAGGGGTGTAGAGGTCTTCAGGCCCATGGGTGACGGTCGCAAGCATATATTGTTCGTCGACGAGGAGCTCGCGATCCAGCGCAATGTGGCGAGGATCGTCTCGGTCGGCGCCCCGGAGCTGCGATTGACCTGCGTGAGCGACGGCGCCGAGGCCCTGCGAATGCTCGAGCGTGATCGGGTGGATCTACTGATAACGTCCTTGATCATGCCGGTGATCGACGGCGTCGAGCTGCTGCGGCACCTGGCCAATCGCCGCGCGGTCGTGCCGGTCCTCGTGCTGACCGAGGGGGCCCCGCCGGCGACCGGGACGCCGCCGCAGGCCGGGCGCCGGGTCGAATATATCCGCGACCCGGTCGAGCGCGAGCCGCTGCTGCGCGCCGTCCGCGAGAAGCTGGGCGCCGGGCCGGACCCGGCGCGGGCCGGCGTGACGCTGGTCGACCTGCTGTATGTGCTGAAGACGGCGCGCCGGAGCGCCGCGCTGCGCGTGTCCGCCGGCGCGGAGCAGGGCACGCTGTTCGTCTCGGCGGGCGCGGTCATCGACGCCCGTCACGGCCAGACGGTCGGCATGAGCGCGGCGCTCGAGGTCCTCCGCTGGCGCGAGCCGGTCGTCACTCTCGACATCCTGGTCCGCGCCCGCACCCCGACGATCTTCGTCACGCTCGAGGAGCTGCTGGAGTCCGCGCGCCTCGTCGACGGCCTCGCCGAGGAGGAGGCCCTCGCGACCCGCCGCAGCCTGGCCCAGGGCGGTCCGCCGGGCGTCGAGTCCGTGGTCGTCGCCGCCCCGCCGCCGGCGCCCGCGAGCGTCACGACGGCGAGGCGGCCCTACCTGAGCCTGGTACCCGCCGCGGCGACCGTCGAGGCGGAGAATGTGGTCGAGGCGGTGCCTGACGCGACGCCCGGGCCCGCGCCGGCGCACGCCGAGGCGCCGTGGGAGCGCCCGGCGGTGCAGGCGAAGATCGCCGGGGTGGTCGCGGCGGCGCTGAAGATCGAGGGCGCGGTCGCGGCGGCGCTGGCCAGCTGGGAGGTCGACCACAGCGTCGGCCTGATCGGCGGGGCCCAGGCGCGGCCGCTCGAGGCGATGGTCTCGGGCCACTGTCGCATCATGCGGGCGATGGCCGCGATGATGGCGCGGCTCGGCATGACCGGGAGCTTTCGTGACATCTCGATCACGAACGCCGACGGCCACCTCGACGTCCTCACGCCGCTGCGCGGCGAGGACGGCCTGTTCCTGTGGGTCGAGGTCGACCAGCGCCGCGGCAACCTGGCCCTGGCGCATCGCCGGGTGCAAAAGCTCATCGACGAGCTCTCGGAGGTCATCAATGAGCGCTGAGCGTCCGACCGCCCATATCATCGTCGTGGGCGACGCCGCGTCCGCGCTCAAGGTCGCCCCGGCGGCGCTGGACTCGATCGCCGGCGACGTCCCCGACTCCCTCGACGCCCCTGTCGTCCGCGACGTCCGTATCACGCGGACGGTGCTGCGCTCGGATGTGCTGCACGCCGTCCGCGGTGAGCCGCTGGATCTGATCGTCGCCGTCTCGGCGGCGGCTCTGCTCGCGACCCCCGAATTCCTGGCAGCCTTCGCCGCCCGGGCGCTCCCCGTGGCGCTGCTGATCATCGCCCGGCAGCCGGACGAGGCGGCGCTCGAGCGCCTGCGCGCGGCCGGGGTCCAGGCCGAGCACCTGACGCTGCCCGTCAGCCTCGAGCGGCTGCGCGACCGGGTCCAGGCCGTGCTGGCCCGGCGACCGCCGCCGACGCCGATACCGCCACCGCCGCCCGACCCGGTCGAGGCCGCCGACATCCCCGCCCCTGAAACACAGCCCGAACCGAAACCCCAACTCGACAGCGTGAGGAACGAGAACGAAATGGCCAATGTCAACAAGACCCTGGAAGAAGCGATGAAGATCGACGGAGCGATCGGCGTGGCGCTCGCCGACTGGGAGTCGGGGCTATGCCTCGGCACCGCGGGCGGCGGCTCGCGCCTGAACATCGAGGTCGCGGCCGCCGGCAATTGCCAGGTCGTGAAGGCCAAGATGGCCACGATGTCCGAGCTCGGGATCAAGGGCGCGATCCAGGACATCCTGATCACGCTCGACGATCAGATCCACCTGATCCGCCCGATCAAGCGCGGAGACAGCGTATTTCTCTATGTGGCGATCGACAAGACCAAGGGCAACCTCGGGATGGCCCGGCACCGCCTGCAGAAGCTGGAGAGCGAGCTGACCATTTAATAAGGCAGCCGCGCCGGCGCGTCAGCGAAACGCCGCCAGCACCTCGGCGATCGGCTTGCCGCCGAACCGCTCGCGCGCCAGCTCCGTCGTCGAGAGCGAGCGGGAGATCATGCGGTCGACGTACAACGTCCCGTCGAGGTGGTCGACCTCGTGTTGCAGGATGCGCGCCGGCCAGCCGCGGACGCGCATCGTCTGCGGCCGCCCGTGGCGGTCGAGCCCGGTGACCTCGACCTCCGCGTGGCGCTCGACCAGCGCGGTGTAGCCGGACACGCTGAGGCAGCCCTCGAAGAAGGTCCGCGTCTCGGCCCCGATCGGCCGCAGCACGGGGTTGACGAACACGTGGACCGGCAGCGCGACGCGCTCGCGCTCGCGGATCTCCGCGGGACCGAGCTTCGCCATGCGCTCGGGCGTGTCCTCGAGCACGAGCACGCGCAGCGGCACGCCGAGCTGCGGCGCGGCGAGCCCGACCCCGGGCGCCGCGCGCATCGCCGCGATCATCCTGTCGATGAGGTCCTGAATCTCCGCGGTCGCGATCCGCGCGGGCTCGACCTCGGCCGCGCGAGCGCGGAGCACCGCCGTCCCGGCCTGCACGATCGGCGCGCCCGCGGTCGCGGGCTCGGGCGGCCTCGACGTCGTGGGAGCGCACGCCACGCCCGCGAGCGTGGCAGCGAGGCCGAGAGAGGGCAAGCGGAGGGGGGCCATGGCGCTGCGCTAGCACGGGCGCGCCGCGCCTGGCGAGCGCCCCGTGCTCCCGGGGCGCCTGTCGCATCAGAACACGCGGAACGTCACGCTGCCGGTGAAGGGCGTCAGCGCCGGGCCCATCCCGAACAGCGGGAAGCAGCTGTA
>Ga0075163_10013254_pt1 | contig 10693 bp, 9 predicted proteins | sample JI1023141ADNA_FD_71478 | JGI IMG/M metagenome (GOLD analysis project Ga0075163, IMG submission 71478) | Wastewater effluent complex algal communities from Wisconsin, to seasonally profile nutrient transformation and Carbon sequestration -... | ecosystem: Engineered > WWTP > Effluent > Algae... | reverse complement strand
CAGGCCATTGATCGGGCCATAGAAAAAAAGAATGCGGAAGAAGCCAGAAAGAAAGAGGCTGAGCGTCAGAGACAGCGTGAAGAGTCATCTTACCGCCCCAGCCCTTCGGGCAGCTCTTCCTATGGTTATTATGGTGGTAAGGGCAGTTACGGCGGTAAGTAACCGATTGCCGGAGAGCGTTTTATCTTACGTCTGATTTTACAGGTTGCTTAAACTACTAACGTTATTCTTTAACGTTGTAGCTAACATATTCATATTTTTAGCCATTATGCCTCGCGCCAGAAACGCCTTGACATTATGAAAATATCTTAATATATGTCGATTTATATGAAAGTATTATGGGTGAATTACTATGTCTCAAAATGAAGCCAAACCAAGTGAAGCAAAAGCGCAGAGCGGAAAAATACGACACAAGGCTTACGATACTATTCTCGAGATAGTGAAGGCTGGGGAATATCCTTATCTTTCCGGTCCTACCGGCTCCGGTAAAACAACCATAGGCGAGCAAATAGCCGAAGATCTGGGGCTGGAATTTGCATACACAGGCGCTGTCGATTCATACGCGCAGATAAAAGGCTTTAAAGACGTAAACAGTAATTTCACAGATACGGCATTTACAAGGCTTTATCAAAATGGCGGCGTGTTTCTTTTCGATGAAATCGATGCATCGGATCCTCAAGCTTTGTTGACGGTAAACGCTGCGATTGCGAACAGGAAACTGGATTTGCCCAATGGCAAGATCGTTCCCATGCACCCGGATTTCAAATTGCTGGCCGCAGGTAATACAAGCGGAAAGGGAGCCACTTTAAAATATACAGCGCGTTCCATGATCGATAGCGCTTCTCTTGATCGTTACACCGAAGTGCATGTTGATTATGATCCTCAGCTTGAAACTATGGTCGCAAAAAAAATCGGCGGCAAAGACGGCATGAAGATGCTTACGCTCGTTCATCAGGCGAGAGAGGCATTCAGAAGCCTTCAGCTTGACAGAACCTACGATGTATCTACGCGTGCGCTTGCCAAAGGGGTTCATTTTATGAACGCAGGTATGCCCATAGAAAAAGCATTTCATTATGCCGTGATGGACAAGCTTGATAATGACACTGCCCAGAAATTGTTGGCGAAAATCGATTTTAGTCTCAAAGAATTTAAAATCAACGTACCTAAAGACAGTCTGGAATCATTCAGAACAAAAATTGCAGAGACGCTGAGTGTTATCGAGCAATTCCAGGATGCAAAAGAAGAAATTATGAAACTGCAGACCGAAGCGGAAGAGGTTTTGGGTAAAGCATTTGAAAGCGTGAGCGGACTGAGCGGTGCCATCATTAAAGTAAGATCGACTGTGGCTAGTCTTGAGGGTGTTGCGAAAATGGCCGAAGGTCTGGACGCAACGACGCCGCAAATACGTCAGGCGGTTCAAGAAGCGCTTGATAGTATCAAGGGCGGGCCGTAATGCCTCAACCCATTGTAAAGAAATTCGGATCGCCTCTTGAATTTCTGGAGTGGGCAACGAATGCGCCAACGCCATGGAAAGGCGAATTGCACAGCAGGCGAAAAGGCAATAAATCCTGGGCCGGAACGGACACGTACGAAGAGGCCTATAACATGGCACGTTTCGGTTGGCCCGAAGGACTTGAAAGGCTTGTAGAGCAAGTCGAACTGGCAGCCAAATTCAATCCTGAAATCCCCAACCGCAAAAGAAGATACGATGTTGCCGGCAATTATCCCGATGCTGCCCGCGCCGCACTGGGCAATCCGTTTTCCATGGTTTCGAAGGGAAGAGATTTCAGACAGAAACCAGTTATCAAGATCAGAACCAACTATGGTTACCTTGCGAATGTGGATTCAGATACCGTGATTAAATGGGGCGCGGCAATGTGTTCCTACATAAATAATTTGGAACGTGCGGGCTTTTCAACGCAGTTGGATGCTTTTGAAGAAGGAAAGGCGCAAGGCGGCCCTTCGATTTCTTTCCAGTTTCCTTTGAAGCAAGCGGGCGAGCCGTTACAGCTGGCCAATGTTGTTTTCTGGTGGGGCAATCCTGCCGCATTGCGCAGGATCACATTTTCTGCAATAGAGCGTCTGGACATAGAGTCTTCGTATTCGTCCGGATACGGCACGCTGGCCATTGTAGAACCTATCGACAAGGAATCGCTTTTCCTCGACATCAATGACGCAAGAGGTTCCATCAAGGAAAATCTCGATGTCATTATCAGTAAGCACAAAAAGCTTTTGGAAGGTGCGCCCAATCAGGGAGTTTCCAACATTATATCGGACTACAACCACGACTAATTTCCCCTGATCTTAAGTCCTGTTGCCCCCGGCGGCTTTGTGCCTTAAATAACTCTATATGAGTGTCATTTCACTGGATCGCGGCGCCGAAGTTATCCGCACCTATGCGAAAACCCTTCCTGAAAAGCCGGGGGTTTACCGCATGCTTAACGAAAAGGGCGATGTTCTTTACGTGGGTAAAGCGCGGGCACTCAAAAAACGCGTGGTGACCTACAGCCATGTTATGAAACTACCCAACCGTTTGAAGCGTATGGTGGCCGAAACCGTTGCGATGGAATTCATCACGACAAATTCGGAAGTTGAAGCATTGCTTCTTGAATCCAACATGATCAAGAAGCTTCGCCCGCCTTTCAATATTCTCCTCAAAGACGATAAAAGCTTTCCGTATATTTTGTTCCGTTCCGATCATCCGTTTCCGCAGGTGCAAAAACACCGCGGCGCACGCGGGAAGGGGGAGTATTACGGGCCGTTCGCATCGGCGGGTGCCGTCAATCATACGATTGATCTGCTGCAGCGGGTATTCAAACTGCGCAATTGTTCAGATACCTATTTTGCCGCCCGCAAACGTCCCTGCCTGCAATATCATATCAAACGCTGCACCGCCCCGTGCGTCGGAAAAATCAGCGAGGAAGATTATGCGGCCAACGCCAACCAGGCGCGCGCGTTTCTGACGGGTGACAGCCGAGATGTTCAAAAACAATTCAAAAATCTGATGGAAGCTGCAAGCAATGATATGGATTTCGAGCGTGCGGCAGAATATCGTGACCGTATCAAGGCGCTGGCCGCTATTCAAAGCCATCAGGATATCAATATCGAAGGATTGAAGGATGCTGATGTGATCGCGCATTACCAGCGCGAGGGCAAAACCTGTATCCAGATATTCTTTTTTCGCGCGGGACAGAATTTCGGCAACCGCGCCTATTTTCCCAAGCATGATAAGGAAGACGAGATCGGGGATATTCTTTCCGATTTCATGGCGCAGTTTTACGACGGAAAACCCGTACCGCCGGAAATTATGGTCAGCTGCTGTCCATCGGAATTGCCGTTGCTGGAAGAAGCCTTTTCACAAAAAGAAGGCCGTAAAATACATATCTCCGTGCCCTCGCGCGGGCAACGCAAACGCCTGATTGATTTCGTGGAGCGTAATGCCAAAGAAGCACTGGAGCGTCATTTGCTGGAACGCAAAGGCGAAAACGAACTGCTTGAAGGTGTGGCAAAATTGTTCGCTATGGATGCAACGCCCGAACGTATCGAGGTGTATGACAACTCTCACATTTCCGGCACCAATATGGTTGGCGGCATGATTGTGGCGGGGCTCGAAGGTTTCCGCAAAGCCGCATACCGCAAATTCAACATCAAAGAAGCCGACAAGGCCGACGATTACGGGATGATGCGCGAAGTCATGCTCCGCCGTTTCGGCCGTGCAATCAAGGAAGAGATCAGTCGTGATTCCGAAGACTGGCCTGACCTATTGCTTATCGACGGAGGTCTGGGTCAATTCAATGCGGTATGCGAGGTATTGAAGGAAATGGGCGTGTGGGAAGACCTTACCGTTGTTTCGATTTCCAAGGGGCCGGACCGAAACGCAGGCCGCGAGCAGTTTTTCATCGAAGGGCGCGCGCCTTTCCAATTGCCGTTCAACGACCCCGTTTTGCATTATCTGCAAAGACTGCGGGATGAGGCCCACCGTTTCGCCATCGGGGCGCACCGCACGCGCCGTTCGATGGATATCACCAAGAACCCTCTGGACGAGATCGCGGGCATAGGCGCGGCGCGCAAGAAGGCTTTGCTCCATCATTTCGGTTCTGCCAAGGCGATCAAATCCGCAGGCGTGGAAGATTTGTTGAAAGTGGAAGGAATTTCCCGTGCGCAGGCGGAAAAAATCTTTGCTTTCTTCAATGAATAAAATGATTTCAATGACTTAAAAATGTGAAGTTCAAGCGGTGCAATAGGAGCAATACGCACGCAACTTATTCACATCACAGCACATGCTAATTATGCTTTGAAATCAATGAGTTCCGAATAAGTTGTTTATAAGTCGTTTAGCGTCTTGAAGCGGTTAATACCCCATGTTAGCGTCAATTTATCAATCATCACCAAGGTGTTAGGGCATGCTGGCTGGCATGTTCTTATGTCTTTCGGGGTGTCTAAAAAACGGAGCGAGAGAATCATGTTTCACAGAACGAACAACGGGTCTGACCAAGCTAAGAACCAGCGCGATGATCAAAAACAAGCATCGCAGGCCGAGCCCGAGCAAGGCGCATTTCCCTATCAAACCAAAGTGATAGAGACATCTGCCGTAGAGCGTTATGCGCGAAACGAAGCGGTGCAGACGACCGTCAAGGCTCCGCCCGCCAATCAAAGCCAGCCATTGACCGAAAACCAGTTTTATGTTTATGAATCTACTCTATATCAAGAAGAAAAGGACACACCGACAATGGCCGACCAAGACAACAAAACCGAGTCCAAAGACTCCGCACCCTCCCGCATCGATATCCCAGGTGGTGTGTTCTCTCGTCCGGGCCAGAACCCGATGGCAGGACGCGTTCCCGGCGCATACCCCGGTGCATACCCGGGCGCAACCGCATACGGTTCTTCGCCTTCCACGGCAAACGATCCCGCATCTGGCCGCAAACTTTACATCGGTCAGGGTATTACCCTCTCCGGTGAAATCGAGTCTTGCGATCATTTAGTCGTAGAAGGAACCGTTGAAGCTGCACTGAAAGGTGCAAGCGTTCTCGAAATTACGGAAGCCGGGGCTTACTTCGGCACGGTAGATATCGATGAAGCCACGATCGCTGGACGTTTCGAGGGCGACCTCACGGTACGCGGCCGCCTGACGATCAAAGCCTCTGGCTCGATCAAAGGTTCTATCGCTTACAAAGAAATGGCGATGGAAGCAGGTGCTTCACTCGATGGTCAAATCGTTCCGCTCGATTCCAAAGGTGCAACCGCGCAAAACCGCAGCAATAAAGTTAAGGGAAAGTCCAATGACTTTGGCGCTGAATTGCCTTTCGAAGGCAAAGCAGTCGCTGCCGAGTAATCGGAAAAAGTCATATTCCCAAAGAAAACCGGACAGCGATGTCCGGTTTTTTTGTTTTAGGGCGGGATGAGATTTTTATCCTTAAACGCGCACAAATCCACGACAGGGCATTCATAGCATTTGGGTTTTCGGGCGATACAGATATAGCGTCCGTGCAGGATCAGCCAATGATGCGCGTGCATTTTGAATTCGCGGGGAATTACGCGCTCCAGTTTTTCTTCGACTTTTTCAACATTGGGTGCGGGGGCAAGGCCCGTCCTGTTGCTTACCCGGAAAATATGCGTATCCACTGCCATGGTCGGTTGGCCGAACGCCATGTTTAAAACCACGTTTGCGGTTTTACGGCCTACGCCCGGAAGTTTCACCAACTCGTCTCTGTCGGCAGGGACTTCCCCGCCATAATTGTCGATAAGAATTTGCGACAGAGCGGCGACGTTTTTGGCTTTGGAATTAAACAAACCGATGGTTTTGATGTAGTCACGAATTTTATCTTCGCCCAGCTTCACCATTTTTTGCGGCGTGTCGGCGGCTTTGAACAAGGCAGGTGTCGCTTTGTTGACGGATTTATCCGTTGCCTGCGCAGACAGCGCCACGGCAACCAAAAGTGTAAACGGATTGGTCCATTCCAGTTCGCCCTTGGGATCGGGATTCACAGCCTGAAGGCGTTTAAAGAATTGAATGACTTTGTCTTTGGTCATGTCTTTATATATCCCAAGAAACGGGTTGGCGGGTAGGGGATAAGTCTTTAAGTTATCCACATGGGCGAATTTCAACATAATATTGTGGCGAACGCGATTGATTATCTGGCCGGATTGTCTGCGGGAGAGGCGGCCGATCTCGATGCGCTGGCCGCGAAGTTCGGGTACGAGACAACGCATTTCCAAAAACTGTTTAAGGAGCGTGTGGGGATCAGTCCCAAACGGATGGTGCAGTTTCTGCAATACAAACGCGCGCGGGATTTTCTGCTGGAAGGTTATCCGACGCTGGAGGCGGCGTATAAAACGGGTTTATCGGGTTCGGGCCGTTTGCATGATTTGTTTGTGACCGTGGAATCCGCAACGCCCGGAATGGTGCAGAGGCGCGGTGAAGGAATGCAGATTTCCTATGGATATCATTCTTCACCGCTGGGCGATATTCTGATCGGGCAAACAGATATCGGCGTATGTTGGCTCGGTTTTGTCGTTGATGAAGACCGTTCGATCCCGTTCAAAGAAATGCAGCGCCATTGGCCCAAGGCGCGGTATGTTGAAAATACGGATGCCACGCAAAACGCCGCAGACCATATCCTGAGCATTTGGCAAGGGAAGGGCGATCAGGGCCGTAAATTAAAGCTCGACCTGCATGGCACGAATTTTCAATTACAGGTCTGGCGCGCCTTGCTGAAAATCCCCACGGGCGGAACGGTAAGTTATCAGGATGTCGCCGATGCCTTGGGCGCCCCTACCGCGAGCCGTGCGGTGGGAACGGCGGTGGGATATAATCCGATTTCATTGTTGATACCCTGCCACCGCGTAATCCAGAAAAGCGGGATCGTCGAAAATTATATGTGGGGATCGGCACGCAAGAAAATTATCCTGGGTTTGGAAGCCGAAACTCTAAAGTCCCAAGACGTTCCGCATCGTGTAGAGCCCGGCAGGCTGGCCGTGTAGCCATTGCGCCGCCTGAATGGCGCCGCGTGCAAAGAGTGCGCGGTCCGTGGCTTTGTGGCCCAATTCCAAACGCTCGCCTGCGCCAAAAAACGTCACCATATGTTCGCCGACCACGTCGCCGCCGCGCGACACGGCAAAACCGATATCACCGTCTACGCGTTTGCCTGTGCGGAAGTTGGCAAAATTTCCCACTTGCCCGCGGCCTTCTTTTGCCGCCGCGCCCAGCGCCAATGCAGTGCCCGAGGGCGCATCCACTTTGTTTTTATGGTGCGCTTCAAAAATTTCAATGTCCCATGCGCGGTCCAGCTTTTTGGCGGCCTCTTCCACGAGCGCCAGCAGGAGGTTGACCCCGACGCTTGTATTGGCCGCTTGAATGATCGCGGTTTTTTTGGCCGCTTCCGCGAGTGCCTTGTGATGTTCTTCGGCCAAACCTGTGGTGCCCACAATGAGTTTCTTTTTGGTTTTGGCGGCCGTGTGGATGTGATGCAGGGTCGCTTCAGGCGTGGTGAAGTCGATCACGCAGTCCGATACATGAAACAAATCTTCGGGCGAAGTATAAACATTGAAGCTTTCCTTGCGGGCAGTGCGGGATGATCCGCCGACAAATTCGATGGACGGGTATTTGTTCGCCTGCAATTCCGCGACCAGCAATTGGCCCAAACGGCCCGTGTATCCTGCTACGCCTATTTTCATGCTTGTCGGGTTCTTCCCATATTGGCCAAAATTAATCTTTGTTCAGTTCGTTCGGCGTATTTTTTCACAAACAGGCCCGATCTAATAGTTCGTTTGTCGTGTTTTTTACATTCAGGGCCGAAAATTCTGTCGGCGAGGGCATGATGATGCGTTGCGCGGTGTGGCGGTTGCGAATAATTCATACAACAGTATATGAATTAATTCCTATTATGTCAAGAAATGTTATTTGCCTTCTATATCCCGTATGGCCACAGAAATGCGCATGGTGCAGTTCATTTTGCCTTCATCATTGTAGGTGTCGATCTGCCATAGATGCATGGTGCGGCCGCGGTGCAGCGATTTGCAGATGCCTGTAATTTTGCCTGTGGTTACGGGGCGCAAATGGTGCGCATGAATTTCAAGGCCGACAGCTTTTTGTTTGTCGGGATCAATGCACATCCAAGCAGCGACAGAGCCCAGCGTTTCTCCGAGAACGCAGCTCACGCCGCCGTGCAGAATCCCGAAAGGCTGAATGGTGCGGTGATCGACCGGCATGGTGGCGGTGAGGGTTTCTTCGCCTACTTCGGTAAAAACGATATCGAGAACCTTGTTGACGTTGTCTTTGTGTACACCGCGAAAATTATTCAGGTCGTCCAGTGTGTAGTTTTTAGACCAGATCGCCATCGGCAGGTTCCTTCTTCTAGTTTTTAAGGTCGCTCCAGATATCTTTCATCTTTTGCATGAAGCTGGAAGATTCCGGCGAATGGTCGCTTTTGTCGCTGCCCAGATCATCCGCCAGTTTCTTGAGCAGGTCTTTTTGTTTGCCGTTCAAGTTAACAGGCGTTTCAACGAAAATTTCAATATAAAGATCACCGAATGCATCCGAGCGCATGACATTCATGCCTTTGCCCTTCAGGCGGAATTGCTGGCCCGTCTGCGTGCCTGCGGGGATTTTCACCGAATTGCGCGATCCGTCGATGCTCGGCACCTGCAAATCGCCGCCCAGCGTCGCCGTCATCATCGGAATAGGGACGCGGCAGTATAAATTCGCGCCGTCACGGCGGAAGAATTTGTGCGGTTTGATGGCAACGAGGACATAAAGGTCACCCGACGTGGCGCCGCGCATGCCGGCTTCGCCTTCGCCTGCCAGACGTATGCGGCGTCCGGAATCCATTCCCGTCGGAATTTGTACTTTGAGGGTTTTTTCTTTTCTGATGCGGCCCGAGCCCGAGCATTTTTTGCAAGGGTCCTTGATAACCGAACCCGTGCCGTTGCAGGTGGAACAACTGCGTTCGATCGTAAAGAAGCCCTGTTGTGCGCGCATGCGGCCCGAACCGTTGCAGGTGGGGCATTGTTCCGCGCCCTTGCCGGATTCCGCGCCCGAACCTTCGCATTTGTCGCAGGTATCGTTGACGGGGATTTTGATGGTGGCTTCTTTGCCCTTGAACGCTTCTTCGAGCGTGATTTCCATCGTGTATTGCAGATCCGCACCGCGCATGGATGACTGACCGCCGCGTCCGCGCGCGCCGCCCATGATATCGCCGAACATGTCTTCGAAAATATCGGAGAAGTTTCCGCCGAACCCGCCGCCCATGCCGCCCGGATTGAATCCGCCGCCGCCCATGGAGCCATCGAAAGCGCCTTTGCCGAAGCGATCATACGCCGCGCGTTTTTGTTCGTCTTTCAGAACATCATACGCTTCGTTGATTTCCTTGAATTTCGCCTCTGCGGCTTTGTCATCCTTGTTCTGGTCGGGGTGATATTTCATGGCGAGCTTGCGGTAGGCCTTTTTAATGTCCTCCGCGCTGGCTTTTTTATCGACGCCCAATGTTTCGTAGTAATCCTGTGCCATGGCCTTCGTATATTACTGTACTGATTGCTTGCCGTACAACCCGAAAACCCCCGCTTTCGCGGGGGTTTGCAGAGTTATCCTATGAGATTAGTGCTTTTTGTTGTCATCGACTTCGGTAAAGTCCGCGTCGATAACATCATCGTTGCCTGCGGCTCCCGTTTCGGGCGTTTCCGAGGGCTGCGCATTGTCAGGCGTTCCGGCCTGATCTTCCTGCGCCTTGCGGTAGGCCTGTTCGCCGATTTTCATGCTTGCCTGCATAAGCGCGGTCGTCTTGGCTTCGATGGCGGCTTTGTCTTCCTTGTCCATCGCGGAGCGGAGTTCGCCGATTGCATCTTCTGCGGCCTTGCGGTCCGCAGACGCAACCTGGTCGCCCAAGTCTTTCAGCGACTTTTCCGTTTGGTGGATGGTGGATTCAGCCTGGTTCTTCGCTTCGATCAGTTCACGTTTTTTCTTGTCCGTGTCTGCGTTCGCTTCGGCATCCTTGACCATTTTTTCGATATCCGCATCGGACAAACCGCCCGAAGCTTGGATACGGATCTGCTGTTCCTTTCCGGTCGCTTTGTCTTTCGCCGTCACGTGCACGATACCGTTGGCATCAATGTCAAACGTGACTTCAACCTGCGGTACGCCGCGCGGAGCGGAAGGAATGCCGACGAGGTCGAACTGGCCGAGCAGTTTGTTGTCCGCCGCCATTTCGCGTTCGCCCTGGAACACGCGGATCGTCACCGCCGACTGGTTGTCTTCAGCCGTGGAGAAGGTCTGCGATTTTTTCGTCGGGATCGTGGTGTTGCGGTCGATCAGGCGTGTGAACACGCCGCCGAGCGTTTCGATACCCAAGGAGAGAGGCGTAACATCGAGCAGAAGAACGTCTTTGACGTCGCCCTGCAGAACGCCGCCCTGAATGGCCGCGCCGTCGGCCACGACTTCATCGGGGTTTACGCCTTTGTGCGGTTCCTTGCCGAAGAATTCCTTCACCGTTTCGACGATTTTGGGCATGCGGGTCATACCGCCGACCATAACGACATCATCGATATCGGAAGGTTTCAGCCCGGCATCTTTCAATGCCGCTTTCAAAGGACCTGTGGTTTTTTTGATGAGGTCATCAACCAAGGATTCCAGTTTGGCGCGCGTCAGTTTGATGTTCAGGTGTTTCGGGCCCGAAGCGTCCGCCGTGATAAAGGGCAG
>Ga0075163_10013253_pt1 | contig 10694 bp, 8 predicted proteins | sample JI1023141ADNA_FD_71478 | JGI IMG/M metagenome (GOLD analysis project Ga0075163, IMG submission 71478) | Wastewater effluent complex algal communities from Wisconsin, to seasonally profile nutrient transformation and Carbon sequestration -... | ecosystem: Engineered > WWTP > Effluent > Algae... | reverse complement strand
ACGAGCGTCTGTTTGACGATGGATTCGAGTAGCGCGGTGAGAAACCGCGTTGCCTGGCGCGTCACATACACACCACAGCCCACGCCCAGGTGCGACATGTCGAACAAACAGCCATTGATTCATCGCCTGTATCCAGTCTGGATGGCGTTCATGATCGGCATCCTTATGGCGCTCCCACCGATGGTCAGCGCCGTCACGATTCGCGTCGGCGCGAGCAACGATCCGGCCTGCTCGGCCTTTTCCATTCAGGGCGCAATTGCCCAATTGCCCCCTGGACTAACCGAGCATCGCCTTCTCCTGTCCAGCAATCAGACCTACACCACCGCGGGGGTCATCACGGATCGCCATCTGCATATTGAGGGTGGCTACGCCAACTGTTCAGCAGCAGAGCCAACACCCGGCGCACGCTCGCAGATCGGTCCTGACGCGACGGCAACGGCTCCTCTGTTGACGCTGTTCGGCACGACCGGCATCCAGTTGCCCCTCACCTTACGCGCCTTGTCCTTCGTTGGGCCTGCACCGCAAGGTGCAGTTCGTGCCAGCGGCAATATGCGTGTGTATGTCGAGGACACCTGGGTGATGAATGCGGGGGACCTGTTCCTCGATAACGCCGGGGGTATCGCGATTGAAGATCAGACAATCCTGCACCTGCGTGGCACCACTCAGATTGTGGGCAACACGGGCGGCGAGGGGGGTGGCGTGTCCTGCATCAATGGTGAGGTGCAACTCGAGGGGGGTGCTGTCCTCATTGGCAGCAACCGTGCGCGGTTGTTTGGTGGTGGCGTCGCTCTGGTCAACTGCGAGATGGATTGGGTAGGGAGCGATGCGGTCAGTTCGGGCGGCATCACCTTCAACTTGGCGACAGGAGGAGGCGGCATCTCCCTGCGCGACAATTCACTTCTGTCCGGGTTTGCGTTGGAACGCACGCACCGGCGCGTGGTGTCCAACTCGGCGGAGTATTTCGCAGGAGGAATCTATGCGGAAAGCTCCGCCATTTCTGCGAGCTCGCTGGAGTTGCGCAACAACGTTGCCGGCCTGAGGCCTACGCCAGCGCCGGCGGGCATGGGCTATGGTGGTGGTCTGGCTGCCTATAGCAGCGTGATTTCCGTGTTCCAGCTTCGCGTTGAGGATAATCGAGCCGAGCGGTACGGAGGCGGAATTTGGCTACAGAGTGGCAGCGGCTTGGACGCAGCCAATTCTCTGACGTGCCCCTCTGGTCAACCCTGTCATTACGTGAGTCGCAATGAGGCTGGTGAAGCGGGTGGTGCGGTTTGGCTCGGTACAGACGCGAACGTTTCCGTTGATCGCGCATGGCTTGAGGCCAACCGCGCGAATACAGGTGCAGCGGTGTTTGCCGAGGGTGGGCAACAACCCGGCACCGAAGTCTCTTTCAGGAACTCTCTGCTGTACGACAACACGGCGACATCCGCGCTGATTGCCCTGAGCAACAGTCAATTGACGCTCGCCTTGAGTACCCTGGTCGACAACAACACAGGCAGCAGCATGGTCCTTGATTTTGGCGGTAACACACACGACTGGCGCGCGTCCTTGCTGTATGGCACGCCGGGCAGTGTGGTGCTCTCGGCACCCTTCGGAACCACACTCACAACGGACTGCCTGATCGGTCACGAGAATGCCAGTGTGTTGGCCGCCGGCGGCGACGTGTTTGTCGATGACGATCCGGGTTTCGAAAATCGAGGATCGGCGGATTTTCGGCTGCGTGCCGACTCGGGTGCAGTGGACGTCTGCAGCTACAGCGATCCAAGCGGCATCGTGCTGGACTTGCAGGGCGTGTTGCGTCCCGTAGAGCTGTCGAATCCGAATGTGGCCGGCGCATTCGACGTCGGTGCGTTTGAACGGCCGCCTGCCGCCATGTTCGGCAATGGATTCGAATGAACGCACAGCGGAAATTGGCCCCTCGTGCGGGCCGGTCAGGAACCATCACTGACTTTGTCACGGCCACGCTGTTGATGTTCGCACATGGCCTCGGGTCATCAGCATGGGCAGGATCGGGGACGGGTGCTCCAAGCAATGCGAACGGATCGGTGGGGATGAACCTGATCTGGGTCACTGACTGGGAGTCGATGATGCCGTTCATCGATACTTTCAAGAAGGCGCGCCCCTGGACGGCCAACAGCGGGACGCTTGATCTGGATGAGCGCGGATGGGTGCGTTCGCTGCTACCGGGTCAGACGGCAACCGCCGCGGTGATGACGCCCAACCCTTCAGGCCAGCAAACGTTGGCGAACAAGTTTCCGTCGGGTCAGTATGCGCTGACCTATGTCGGCACCGGCGCGATCAGCCTGGTCGGAAATGCAGTGACGGAAGTGCTGGCACCGCACCCAGGTCGCGTTCTGGTGAGTTTGGATTTCAGCCAGCCCGATGCGGGTTTCTCGATTCGGATCGACACCACCGACCCCAATGACTACGTCAGAGATATCCGCCTGTACATGCCCGGCGGTGTCTGCAATCACGATCCGTTTCATCACGCCTCCAGTCCAGACGACTGCGCGCCCGGCGCATACGAAGAGAATGAATACGTTGCGGACGAATTCCTGTTCTATGCACCTTTCCTCGACAATCTCAAGCACTACAGAGTGATTCGCTATCTGCAGCGACTTGGGGTGAATGGATCGAGTGTCACGACAGCCTCAGAGTGGCGGCGCTTGGACGCCGCGACATGGTGGGGGCAGTTGCCGATAGAAGTGGTGGCGCAGCTCGCCAATCGGCTCAATGCCGACGTCTGGTTGAACATTCCCCAACGTGCCGATGATGACTTGGTGTTGCACTGGGCGACCATCATGCAGGCCAATTTGAATCCTGCGCTGACGGTCTATACCGAACTGTCCAACGAGGTCTGGAATGGTGCATTTCCCTACGCAACGCACGCGCAGTGGTTCGCGGCGCAGGGCTGTGCCCGCTACATGGATCTGACCGGATGCGACCTTGATGCGACACCCGGCAATGGCATTCTTTGCGAAGGTTACCCTTGGCCGAATCAGGTCGCAGACTGCACCACTGCCCGCAATCGCTACTTCTCGGATCGTACGGTAGAAGTCGGCGCGATTTTTGCCAGTATGGTCGACAGCGAGCGCTTGGTCAGGGTGATGGGCGGTTGGAATCAACCCAACTACAACCGATCCTTGTTGGAACACAACGACAACTTCAACGGTGTCGATGCGATTGCCTTCCCCACCTATTTCGGCGGCTACATTCCGAGCAATCTGAACAACGCCGAGATCCTGCAGCAATGGCTTGATGAAGGCGGACAGGCCTTGGCCTTGGAGCGTGTATTTCAAGAGCTGCTAGAGGGCAATGTGCTGCGGCCTTACTACTTGCCAGGAGGTGCCTTCTACGACCCCGCTCGCCCCGGTTGGCAATTACCGCCGGTAAACGGCTCGATCCCGGCCATGCTGGAACAAACCGCGGGCAATGTGGCACTTGCACGTGAGTTCGGGCTGTCACCGGTTTCCTACGAAGGGGGGCATCATCTGGACGTAACGGTCAACGCCAACAGCACCTCGATTCGTGAGCTGATGCTGGCTGCAGGACGTGACCCACGAATGGCAACGGCGTTTACTCGCTATCTCGAGGGATGGCGTGAAATCGGAGGTGAGATGCTCGTGCTGTACGTCAGCCACAGCAGCTCAAGTGGGTTTGGCCTGCTCGACTACGAGTTGCAGGCTCATGGCGAGCAACCCAGGTTTGCGGCAGTCGAGCAGTTCATCGCCAACAATCCTTGTTGGTGGGCAGGCTGCCCGATCGAGTTGTTCACTGATGGATTCGAGTAGTTCTGGGTCTGCGATTGTGTTGCCCCGCAAGGCTACTCCGGGCCGCTGTGGTCCTGGGCGTTGTTTGCCAGTAGCGTCATGCCCACTACCTTCTGAAGTGCCGCTTCGACCTGGTGTCGAGCGGCCCGCAAGGCGAACGTGCCAGGTCTTCTAGTCACCATCGGGTGATTGATGAATGCCGATAGGGGTGCCGACAATCTGTGCCAGATGCTTCCTACTGCACCAGGACACCGATCCGCTCGGCGACACTGATCTCGGCGGTCATCCCGGCGTTGAATTCGAGATAGTCCTGCTCGATGCCGTCGCTGAAAATCACGCCGTAGTCGCTCATGTGCGAATGCAGTTGCAGGGGGTGCTGCTCGTCAACCTTGCCGAACACGAGTTCTGCCTGGGTGCTGCGGCTCGGGAAGGGCTCGCGCACAGTGAAGTACAGATGGCGTGCTTCCCAGGGGAACCCGTGGGACTGCAGTGCCGTCAGCGTATTCAGGCCTTCGACGCCGGTCATTTGCAATGCGCCGGTCAGCAGGCTGCGAAACCAGCCGGTGGAACCCAGCCCGGTGGAGACGATGACGCCACTGGACGAATGCAACTCGCGCTGTGATCCGCTCTGGATGGTGTAGCGCGCCGAGACATGTGTGCGCGGGCCAATGAAAAGGTCATTGACGGCGTGAAGCTCTTGTCCATCGCTCAGCCGAACGCGCGCCATGCTGATGGATCGCGTGGGTCGCCGCTCGGCTTGCACCTCCGGCACGACAACGCTCAGATCCTTGGCAAGGAAGGGTAGTAGAACACCGTCCCAACGTGCGGGATCGGGATTTACGCCGATCACTGCCTGTCCACGCAGGTACTTCAGGGTATTGGCGACCAATCCATCCTGGCCAAGAACAACCACGACACAATCGGGTGGGAACAGAAAACTGGCGACCAGGGAACGGTCCAGTCGCTGCACGCGACCCAAGCGCCGCAGTTGCGTTTCGACAGCCACGACCGCTTGCTGGTAGACCGCGTGTTCGGCCTCGTAGTCCGAAAAATCGGCGCCCATGTGCTGGACGTAGAACCGCGTCTGTTCAACCGTGTTCAGTCGGGTGATCAGGTCCTCCAGCCGAGTCCGTCGCGTCACCAGAACAATCCGGTGTTGCATCGGGTCCATGTCTCAATCCTTGGCCTTCTTTGCATTAGATTGGGTGAGCTGCTGCAACAGATCGGGGGAGATGTTGAGCTCGCCGATCTTGTTCGCGTTTTGCGCGAGCTCCTGAAAGGCACTGGCGATGATGGCGCCAGGTGACGCGCTGCCGAGAGCCAAGGCCTGCAGCACGCGCGGATCGACATGACTTACAGCATTGACCAGCGCATTCAAGCCGTAAGCCTTGGCCTCGGCCTCGCGCTTGGCATTGCCGGCGCGCAGTTCGGTCAGGGTCTCGTTTTCCCTTTCCTGCGTGATCTTGCCCTGCATTTCCTGCGCAAGGAATTGCTGGCGCTTTTCCAAAACTGCGCGGTCGGCATCCATCTGGGTTTCACGAATCTGGCGCTTTTTGGTTTCCACCGCGATTTCGGTGTTCAACTCGTTTTCCTTGATCGCGCGCTCTTGCTCAATCGCCGCGTTGCGGCGCCGATACAGCGCGTCATCCGCGTCCTTCAGGATCTGCTCGCGGATGGTGGCCTCCAAGGCTCGCGCTGTCTCTGGTGTTGGCTTGATGGCGAGGATGGCAAGACTGACCAGTTCGAGGCCCAGACTGGGCAAGCCATCCGACTGCCGCAGTCCATCCTGTACCGCATGCACCATGCCGTCGGACTCGCGCAACAGGTCTTGCAGCTTCTGCCCTTGCAAGGCGGATCGCAATTGCACTTGCACCGCGTTGACCACGCGTTGCGGCAGCTTTCCCGGATCTTCGGACACGTACTCCGCGCCATTGGTCTTGAGGCTGAAATTCATCAGTGAAGCGAGCAATTTCGGATCCGCCACGCGATAGGAAATCTGCCCCTGTACGGTGACCTCCTGGAAGTCGGCACTGACCTCCCGGAACATGAATGGCGCATCGACGCTCTCCATGGGGATGGAGACCAGTGACGCCGTTGGTGCGAAGTAGAAAAACGCCAGACCCGTTCCCTCTCGCACCGGGTGACCATTGCGGTACTGGATCAGATAGGTCGTCGGGCTGGCTTTGGCGTACCGAATTCCGAACATGAGCGCTGCCTCCGAGCGGATGTGATGGGTTGATCCAGCGGGAGCGTAGATCAATTCGTGGCCTCTTTCGTCGACAAGCATTCATCTTCAAACCAACTCGCAGGGATTGTGCACAGTGGCGTGCGAGCTCGACGCCACCTGATCGCAACGGCAAGCGCCAACCAGGTCGTCATCACTCGCCCCAGGGGCAGCACATCGGACCGATCTGCTCACCTTTGCGCAGCACAAACAGATAGGGTGGAGACTCGCCGCGTGGCGCCAGCACATGGGCCAGAACCTTCACTGATTGATCGCCGTTGTTGGAGCAGAGATCCATCGCGGGAAAGGCGTTGCCGTCGACGACGAACAGACGGTTTTCGTGATCGAAGCGGCCGGTGGCTTCCACGCAGTGATCGCGCAGCGCGTGCAGGTCCGTGCCGGCAGGCAACGTCGCCAATTCCTGATGGGTGAACTCGACATCGCGGTAGCGGCCGGAGGGATTCGTGCAGCGCGAATGGCTGTCCGAGAGGCTCGCGTGGATGATCACTTCGCCGTCCGCTTCGGAGATCAACACCTCGCCCGAACGGTAGACACAATGATCCGGTACCGAGCGAATGTCTCGTCCGATCTCGAAGCGCCGATAGGTGTGGCCGTGTAAGCGAACCGCTTGCCCTTCACCCCAGGCAACGAAGCGGTCCTCGCTGCGGAGCTTCGGGAAAAAACCTCGGTCCGGGTGAAGCGGGATCAGGGTCTGGCGTTCAAACATCAACACGATCTGTATGAGATCGCCCAGGTCATCGACGCGTGCGGAAAGGACGTTGGCCGCCGCCGTAGGCATGTACACCACGCCGAGCAGGATGATCGCAAGGCAACGCGAGCGCAGACGCATCTCTCACCCTCCGAAGGCGTTGGCAGGCGATGGATCTCCGCGTCTCTGATCACCTGCGTGAGGTGGCACGTTACCGCTATCTCGGGCGGCGATCCACGGGCTTCTAACGCAACAGCGTCGCCACCGCGATCACGCTCAGCATCGAGAGCAGAACCGTTGCCCACGCGGGAATTCGCTTGGCGGGTGCTGACGGAGGAGAAGCAGGCCTCTCGCCGGCCAGCGCCCGGTAAACATCCACCGCGCGCTCCCAGTCATCGTCGTGCAACACATACACCCGCGCCGAACTGCCGGTCGCGGGTGCCAGTATTCCCGAAACGGAGCTGTCCGAATCCGACAAATAGGTCTCAATGCCCTCGCCATCTAGGGCCACGCGCAGGCTGTAGGCGAAGGACAGGCTGTTGCTGGCGCAGAGGAGTTTCATCGGCAAGTCCTTTCTGGTTCGGCGGCCGTTCAACCAAGAACCACGCTGCACGAACGAGTCAGAAGACCCACGGGCTGACCCCACATTCGTGCGGCGCAGCAGCGGGATCGCCCGTTTGTCCGTAGCCCGGCCATTCATAGCGAACAGCCATCGCACCGTTGGAGGCAATCGCTTTGTGGCGGACCGTGCCGTTCTCGCGGTTCTCCCAGACAAGTGCCACGAGGTCGGGTTGGATGGTGTCCATGAGTCGATACAGCTCGCGGCGACGCCCACTTTCATCCGAGGATTGCAGTGGCACGAGCTTGGTACATTCCTCTTCGAGTGTGGCAATGCTCGCGGGCAATAGAGCCGGATCACTTGCTAGCAAATCGCAGGGGTAACGGCGGACAAAGGCTGCGACGGCGAGTGCGCTCTCGTCGGTCGCGGCTATGGTGGCTCGACGCTCTTGCAACGCGGCAGACGCAAGCGAGACCGTCGGCACCCATTGGTCCTCGGGTGGACAATCGGCACTGAAACAGTCGCGCTGCGGAACGAGCAGGCTTGCTCCGATAAGCATCCAGACCATTCCTGCGCGCTCCGCGATCCGAATGGCCTGCCACCCCTCACTTCTTCGGCAAATAAAGATCCGTAATCGTGCCTTCATACACCTCGGCGGCCATGGCGACGGATTCGCTCAGGGTCGGGTGGGGGTGAATGGTGAGGCCGATGTCGGCGGCTTCGGCGCCCATTTCGATGGCGAGGGCGACTTCGGCGATCAGGTCGCCGGCGTTGGGGCCGACGATGCCGGCACCGATGACCTTGTGGCTGTCTTCATCGAACAGCAGTTTGGTGAAGCCTTCGGTGCGACCGATGCCAATGGCGCGACCCGACGCCGCGAGCGGGAACTTGCCGACGCCGACTTTCAGTCCTTTCGCCTTGGCCTCGGTTTCGCTGACGCCGACCCAGGCGATTTCAGGGTCGGTGTAGGCCACGCTGGGGATGACGCGGGCGACGAATTCGGACTTGTGGCCCGCAGCGACTTCGGCGGCGACCTTGCCTTCGTGGGTGGCCTTGTGTGCCAGCATCGGCTGGCCGACCAGATCGCCGATGGCGAAGATGTGCGGCACGTTGGTGCGCATCTGACGGTCGACGGCGATGAAGCCGCGCTCACTCACCTGCACGCCCGCTGCATCGGCATTGATCTTGCCGCCGTTGGGGCTGCGTCCCACCGCGACGAGCACGCGGTCATAGAGTTTGGGTTCGGGCGCTTGTTCGCCCTCGAACGTGACTTTCAGACCCTTCTTCTGTGCCTCGACTGCGGTGACCTTGGTCTTCAGATAGATGCCCGCGTAGCGCTTGGCAAGGCGTTGCTGCAGCGGTCGCACCAGATCGGGATCGGCGCCCGGCATGAGTTGGTCGGAGAGTTCGACCACGGTCACCTGACTGCCCAGCGCGTCGTACACGCAGGCCATTTCCAGACCGATGATGCCGCCGCCCAGCACCAGCAGTGATTTCGGTACCTCGGCCAGTTCGAGTGCGTCGGTGGAGTCCATCAGGCGTGGGTCGCCCCAGGGCAGGCCGGGCAGTTTCACCGCCTGCGAACCGGCGGCGATGATGGCCTTTTCGAAGCGCACGATCTTCGCGCCCTCGGCGGTTTGCACTTCGATTTCCTGCGCGCTGATGAAACGCCCGACGCCGGTCACGACACGGACCTTACGGGCCTTCGCCATGCCGGCGAGTCCGCCGTTCAACTGCTTCACCACTTTCTGTTTGTAGCCGCGCAGCTTGTCGAGGTCGATCTTGGCGGCGCCGAAGCTGACGCCGATCTCTTCGGCGTGACGGGCTTCGTCAATCACCTTGGCGGCGTGCAACAGTGCTTTGGAGGGGATACAGCCAACGTTGAGGCAGACGCCACCGATATCGGCATAGCGTTCGATCAGGATCACATCCTGGCCCAGGTCGGCGGCACGAAATGCGGCGGTATAGCCACCGGGACCCGAGCCCAGCACCGCGATCTGGCAGGTGAAATCAGCAGCCTTGCCGGAGGCCGAAGCGGCCGCTGGTGCGGCGCTTGCTGTGGGAGCGCTCGATGTCGCGACGGGGGCGGTGGGGGTCGCGGCGACCGGTGCCGGGGCTGCCGCAGCGCTGGCACTGCTGGCGACACGCAGGCGCGCAATGACATCGCCGCTGTTGACCGTATCGCCAACCTTCACCTGCAGGCTCAGCAGTTCGCCATCCTGCGAACTCGGCACTTCCATCGTGGCTTTGTCGGATTCCAGCGTGATCAGACCCTGATCTTTCTTCAGTACATCGCCGACCTTGGCCAGCAGTTCGATGACTGGCACGTTTTTGTCAGCGCCCAGATCCGGCACTTTGATCTCGATTTCGGCACTCACGATGGATTCCTCGACTGGCATTTGCAGGCGACGATTGTAGCGGCTCGGTAGGCACTGTCCCGGCGCAACGGATCAGGCGCTCGCGAACTGGCCATCCGCCCTTGGTCGACATGCAACCAAATGTTCTTTCGCAGCGCGTCAAAGCCGAAAACGCGCTGCTAGACTCGGAATCCCTTTGCCTTCACGCCCCCGGGTGAGCCGTGTCCAGTCGAGTTGTCGCGCATAAGTTTGGTGGTACCAGCATGGCCGATGCCAGCCGCATTCGAGGCGTGGCCGAGCTGCTGGCGGCCCGTGACGATGGCCTGCAGGTGACCGTGGTGTCGGCGATGTCCGGCGTCACCGATGCCCTGATCAATCTGGTTAATACCGCCAGCCGTTCGGCGGTAGATGCCGAAACCGCGCTGGATGCGCTGGCCGAGCGCCACCGCGCCACCGCCGACGTGTTGCTGGAAATCGCCGCCGCCGACGCGCTGGTCAATCTGGAGCGTGACTGGGACGACCTGCATGCCTTGTTGCGAGCGATCAGTCTGCTCGGTCATCCGGCCAATGATCTGCTCGACTACGTGCAGGGTCTGGGTGAAGTCTGGTCGGCACAATTGCTGGCGGCGCGCATGCGCAAGCAGGGCATGGATGCCGACTGGCTGGATGCGCGCGAGATCCTGCTGGTCAATCATTCGTCGCTGGGCGCGGTGGTCGATTGGGAAGGCTCCCAAGCCCGACTGGCAAACTGGCGTGCGCAACATCCTGCCAAACACATTGTGGTGACCGGCTTCGTGGCGCGCGATGGCAGTGGCCGAATCACCACGCTTGGACGCAATGGCAGCGACTATTCCGGCGCGATCTTTGCGCGCTTGTTTGCCGCGCAGGAATTGCATATCTGGACCGACGTGGACGGCGTGCTGTCGGCCGATCCGCGACTGGTGCCCGAAGCCGTGCTGTTGCCGAGCATGTCCTACGATGAAGCCTTCGAGCTGGCCTATTTCGGTGCCAAGGTGGTGCATCCGCGCACCATGGGTCCGGTGCTGGAAGTCGGCATTCCGGTCTACGTGCGCAA
>Ga0075163_10013252_pt1 | contig 10694 bp, 6 predicted proteins | sample JI1023141ADNA_FD_71478 | JGI IMG/M metagenome (GOLD analysis project Ga0075163, IMG submission 71478) | Wastewater effluent complex algal communities from Wisconsin, to seasonally profile nutrient transformation and Carbon sequestration -... | ecosystem: Engineered > WWTP > Effluent > Algae... | reverse complement strand
GCGCTCGCGCCCGATGTCGTGCTGATCGACCTCGAGAGCCCCGACCGCGACGTGCTCGACGCGCTGACCATGGCCTCAACCCCGACCGACCGACCGGTGGCCATGTTTGTCGACCGCTCCGACGAGGCGGTGATGCGCGCCGCGATCGAGGCCGGTGTCAGCGCCTACGTGGTCGGTGGCCTCAGCCGCGAGCGCATCAGGCCGGTGCTCGCCGCGGCGATCGCCCGCTTCCACGTCGTGGCCCGGCTGCGCTCCGAGCTCGCCGCCACCAAGGCGGCGCTCGAGGAGCGCAAGGTCGTCGACCGTGCCAAGGGCATGCTGATGAAGGCCAAGGGCCTGAGCGAGGGTGAGGCCTACGCGCTCCTGCGCCGCACGGCGATGGACCAGGGCAAGAAGCTCGTGGAGGTCGCCGCCGCGCTGATCACCGCGGCGGAGCTCCTGAAATGAGCCAGGTCGCGCTCGACGTAGGCTTCGTGCCGCTGCTCGACGCGGGCCCGCTCGTCATCGCGCATGAGCTCGGCTTCGCCGCCGAGGAGGGTCTCGAGCTCAGGCTGCACCGCGAGCCGTCATGGTCGGCGCTGCGCGACCGGCTGCTCTGGGGCACCCTCCAGGCGGCGCACATGCTCGCGCCCCTGCCGGTGACGCTGACTGCCGGGATCGGCGGGATGCGGGTCGCCGTCGACGCTCTGAGCGTGCTGTCGGTCAACGGCGCCATGATCGGCGTGCGGCCCGAGCTCGCCGAGCGCATGGGCGCCTCGGACCTCGACTTCCTCGACGCCTTCGCCGTCGGCCGGGCGCTGGTCGCCGCCGGCGGGGCGCTCCGGATCGGGGTGCCCTTTCCCGTCTCGATGCATGTCGAGCTGCTGCACCACTGGCTCGCGAGCCTCGGCGACGGCCCCGGCTTCGAGCTCCGCACCGTGCCGCCGCCGCGGATGGCCGAGGCGGTGGCGAGGGGCGAGATCGACGCCTTCTGCGTCGGCGAGCCCTGGGGCAGCGTCGCCGCCGAGGCGGGCGCGGCGCAACTGGTGCTGCCCGGCGCCGCGATCTGGCGCTTCGCGCCCGAGAAGGTGCTGGCGGCGCTGCACGACTGGACCGAGGCGAACCCCGAGCTGGCGGCGGCCCTGATGCGCGCGGTCTGGCGGGCTGGCCGCTGGCTCGCGGCGCCGGAGAACGTCGGCACCGCGACCGAGATCATGGGGCGCGCGGAGTATCTCGACGTCGCGCCCGAGATCCTCGAGCGGCCGCTCCGCGGCCGGCTCGTCGTCAACTCCCGCGGCGAGGAGCGGCGGGTGCCGGCGGCGATCGAGTTCTTCCGCGGCGCCGCGACCTTCCCCTGGCGCAGCCAGGCGCTCTGGATCGCCGAATCGATCGCCCGTCGCATCGGCGCCGATCGCGCGGCCTTGCGCTCGGCCGCCCGATCGAGCTTCCGCCCCGACCTCTACCGCGCCGCCCTCGGCCCGGCAGGCGCCGACCTGCCGGGCGCCTCGGAGAAGCTCGAAGGCGCCTTGCCGCACCGCACCGAGGTCGCCTCGACGCTCGGCACTCTGCTCCTCGGCCCGGACTCGTTCCACGATCGCCGAATCTTTGACCCGAACTGAGGCAGATACGGGGAAACTCTGCCCAAATGCACGGCAAGTGTGCCGCCTGTGCATCATGAAATGCACTTTCCAGTTGATCATGCGCCGCACAAATGAGATGAGGACCCAACGACCCAACGGTGGGCCGTAGCGAGTTTCCGCCCCAAGGCCGGGGCACCCGGGCAAGGCCGCCCGATCCTGCTGCGAACGCGCAGCCTGGGTCGGGCGGCCTTTTCGTTTTCGATCGCCGCTCCGCGATGGCCGGACGCGCAGAACCGAGAAGGATGCAGCGACGCCGATGACCCTGCCACAGCCCATCCCGCCGACGCCGGGAACCACGCCCGCTCGCGCCCTCGCGCTGTCGACCATCGCCTTCACGTTGTGCTTCGCGGTGTGGACGATCTTCTCCATCATCGGCGTGCGCATCGGGGACGAGCTCGGCCTTACCGAGACGCAGTTCGGCCTCCTCGTCGGCACGCCGATCCTGACCGGATCGCTGGTCCGGATGATGCTCGGCATCTGGACGGACCGCTACGGCGGCCGTCTCGTCTATACCGCCACGATGCTGGCGGCCGCTGCCGCGACCTTCCTGCTGTCCTACGCGCAGACCTATACGCAGATGCTCGTCGCCGCCCTCGGCGTCGGCCTGGCGGGCGGCTCCTTCGCCGTCGGCGTCGCCTATGTCTCGCGCTTCTTCCCGGCCGGGCGGCAGGGCACGGCCCTCGGCATCTTCGGCGTCGGCAACGTCGGCGCCGCGGTGACGAAGTTCCTCGCCCCCTTCGTGCTGATCGCCTGGGGCTGGGAGACCGTCGCGCAGATCTGGGCGGCGGCGCTGGCCGTCATGGCGGTCGTCTTCTGGCTCACCACCGGCGACGACCCGGTGATCCGCGCCCAGCGTGCCGGGCAGGTGCGGCGCAAGAGCCTCGCGTCCGAGCTCGAGCCCCTGAGGAACCTGCAGGTCTGGCGCTTCGCCCTCTACTACTTCTTCGTCTTCGGCGCCTTCGTGGCACTCGCCCTATGGTTGCCCCGCTACCTGATCGGCGTCTACGGCTTCGACCTCAGGACCGCGGGCATGATCGGCGCGATCTACTCCATCCCCGCCTCGGTGTTCCGCGCCTATGGCGGCGTGCTCTCCGACAAGGCCGGCGCCCGCACGGTGATGTACTGGACCTTCGCCGTCTCGGCCGTCTGCACCCTGATCCTGTCGATCCCCACCGCGGACTACGTCGTGCAGGGCATCGACGGCCCCAGGACCCTGCATGTCGAGGTCGGCCCCTGGACCTTCGTCGTGGTGATCTTCGTCCTCGGGTTCTTCATGAGCCTCGGCAAGGCGGCGGTCTACAAGCACATCCCCGTCTACTACCCGGAGAACGTCGGCGCGGTGGGCGGCCTCGTCGGCATGATCGGCGGTCTCGGCGGCTTCGTCCTGCCGCTGCTCTTCGGCGTCCTCAACGACCTCACCGGTCTCTGGTCGAGCTGCTTCATGGCGCTCTTCGTCGTCGTCGCCGCCTCGCTCGCCTGGATGCACTGCGCCATCCTCCGCATGGAAGCCCGCGCGCAGGCGCCGGTGGCCTGAATGCTCACGCTGGATCGGAAGGACACCATGACCGAGAAGCTCGTCGTCATCGGCGCCGGAATGGCCTCGGGCCGGGTGCTCGAGCATCTGCTCGAGCAGGCGCCAGGCCGCTACGACATCACGCTCTTCGGCGCGGAGCCGCGGGGCAACTACAACCGGATCATGCTCTCGCCGGTGCTCTCGGGGGAGAAGACCTACGAGGAGATCGTCACCCACGATGCCGGCTGGTACGCCGAGACGGGCATCGCGACGCGCTTCGGGGAGACGGTGACGCGGATCGACCGCACGGCGAAGGTCGTCCACTCGAGGCGCGGCGAGACGCCCTACGACCGGCTGCTGATCGCCACCGGCTCGGCGCCGTTCATCATCCCGGTTCCCGGTCGCGAGCTGCAGGGCGTCATGGCCTACCGCGATCTCGACGACGTGCATGCGATGATCGCCGCGGCGGAGAAGCCCGGCGCGCAGGCGGTGGTGATCGGCGGCGGCCTCCTCGGGCTCGAGGCGGCCGCCGGGCTCAAGGCCCGCGGCATGGAGGTGACCGTGCTGCACCTGATGGGCCATCTGATGGAGCGCCAGCTCGACCCGGCCGCCGGCTACCTGCTGCAGAAGGATCTGGAGCGGCGCGGCATCCGCGTCCACTGCAAGGCCTCGACCAAGGCGATCCTCGGCACCGGCAAGGTCGATGCGGTGCTGCTCGAGGACGGCACGGTCCATCCCGCCGACATCGTGGTGATGGCGGTCGGCATCCGGCCGGAGACCCGGATCGCCACCGACGCCGGGATCGATGTCGAGCGCGGCATCGTCGTCGACGACGCGATGCAGACCTCGGATCCCGACATCCTCGCCGTCGGCGAGTGCGTTCAGCACGGGACGACCTGCTACGGGCTGGTCGCGCCGCTCTACGACATGGCGAAGGTCGCGGCCGGGACGCTCCTCGGCGAGCCGGCGGCGTTCCGCCCGGTCGAGACCTTGACCAAGCTCAAGGTGACCGGCGTCGACCTCTTCTCCGTCGGCGACTTCGGCGAGGGTGACGGCCGCGAGGAGATCGTCTTCCGCGACCCCGGCCGCGGCGTCTACAAGCGGCTCGTCCTGCGCGACGAGAGGATCGTCGGCGCGGTGATGTACGGCGACACCCAGGATGGCAACTGGTTCTTCGGCCAGCTCAAGGACGGCACCGACGTCTCGGGGATGCGCGATACGCTGATCTTCGGGCCTGCCTACGCGGGGGGCGTCCCCCTGGACCCTATGGCGGCCGTTGCAGCCTTGCCGGATGAGGCAGAAGTCTGCGGCTGCAACGGCGTCTGCAAGGGCAAGATCACCAGGGCGATCGCGGAAGCCGGCCTGACCACCCTCGACGAGGTGCGCGCCGTGACCAAGGCCTCGTCCTCCTGCGGCACCTGCACCGGCCTCGTCGAGCAGGTGCTGGCCCTCAGCCTCGGCGAGGCCTTCGTGATGCCGGCGGCGAAGCCCGTCTGCAGGTGCACCGAGCTCACCCACGAGGACGTGCGCCGGCTGATCAAGTCCCGCGCGCTGAAGTCGATGCCCGCGGTGATGCAGGAGCTCGGCTGGAAGACCTCCTGCGGTTGCCACGTCTGCCGTCCCGCGCTCAACTTCTACCTGCTCGCCGACTGGCCCGAGGACTACCGCGACGACGCCCAGTCCCGCTTCGTCAACGAGCGCGCCCACGGCAACATCCAGAAGGACGGCACCTTCTCGGTCGTCCCGCGCATGTGGGGCGGCGTGACCACGCCCGCCGAGCTCCGCGCCATCGCCGACGCCGCCGAGAAGTTCAACGTGCCGATGGTCAAGGTGACCGGCGGCCAGCGCATCGACCTGCTCGGCGTCCGCAAGGAAGACCTCCCCGAGATCTGGGGCAACCTGAACGCCGCCGGCCTCGTCTCCGGCCACGCCTACGCCAAGGGCCTCCGCACCGTGAAGACCTGCGTCGGCTCCGAGTTCTGCCGCTTCGGCACCCAGGACTCGACCGGCCTCGGCATCAAGCTCGAGCGGCGGCTCTGGGGCTCGTGGACCCCGCACAAGGTCAAGCTCGGCGTCTCCGGCTGCCCCCGCAACTGCGCCGAGGCGACCTGCAAGGACGTGGGCATCGTCTGCGTCGACTCCGGCTACCAGGTCAGCGTCGGCGGCGCGGCCGGCATGGAGGTCAAGGCGACCGAGCTCCTCGCCCAGGTGCCGACCGAGGCCGAGGCGATCGAGCTCACCGTCGCCTTCGTCCAGCTCTACCGCGAGCACGCGAAGTACCTCGACCGCCCCTACAAGTGGCTCGCCAAGGTCGATCTCGACTGGGTCAAGGCGCAGATCGTCGACGACCCCGAGAACCGCGCGGCGCTCGTTGCCCGCTTCGACCGCAGCCAGACCATCTACCAGAAGGATCCGTGGGCGGCGCGCGCGGAAGGTGGCGAGCGCCACGAGTTCGCGCCGCTCGCCGACCTGCGCGTGAGGGAGGCCGCGGAATGAACGCCATGCTCGACACCTGGATCGACCTCGGCGCGGTGGAGGAAATCCCGGTGCGCGGCGCCCGCGTGGTCAAGACCCCGCGCGGCTGCCTGGCGGTGTTCCGCACCGGCGAGGACGAGGTCTTCGCGCTCGATGACCGGTGCCCGCACAAGGGCGGGCCGCTCAGCCAGGGGATCGTGCACGGGCGCGCCGTCACCTGCCCGCTGCACAACTGGGTGATCAGCCTGGAGAGCGGCGCGGCGCAGGGACCCGACGAGGGCAGCGTCCGGCGCCATCCGCTGCGGGTCGAGGCCGGGCGGATCCTGCTCGGCGCCGCCGTGCTGGCGGAGTGAGGCGGTGGCGGGCGGACCGGTCCGCACCACCTGCCCCTACTGCGGGGTCGGCTGCGGGGTCATCGCGACCCCGGACGGTCGCGGCGGCGCCGCCATCGCCGGCGACCCGGAGCACCCGTCGAGCTTCGGCCGGCTCTGCTCGAAGGGCGCGGCGCTCGGGCAGACCCTCGGCCTCGAGGACCGGCTGCTCGCGCCCCGGATCGGCAGCCGGGATGCGAGCTGGGACGAGGCGCTCGACCTGATCGCCGCGCGGTTCCGGGAGGCGATCGAGGTCCACGGACCGGACAGCGTCGCGATCTACGGCTCGGGCCAGTTGCTGACCGAGGACTACTACGTCGCCAACAAGCTGATGAAGGGCTTCATCGGCTCGGCCAACATCGACACCAACTCCCGCCTCTGCATGGCCTCGACGGTCGCCGGCCACCGCCGCGCCTTCGGCGCCGACATCGTGCCCGGGACCTACGAGGACCTCGAGGCGGCCGATCTCGTGATCCTCGTCGGCTCGAACCTCGCCTGGTGCCACCCGGTCCTCTACCAGCGCCTCGCCGCCGCCAAGGAGGCGCGGCCGGGGCTCCGCGTCGTCGTCGTCGACCCGCGCCGCACCGCGACCTGCGACCTCGCCGACCTGCACCTGAAGCTCCGCGGCGACAGCGACGCCGCGCTCTTCGGCTGGCTCCTCGCCGAGACCGAGGCGCAGGGCGCGATCGACGCCGCCTACGTCGCCGCCCACGTGGACGGGCTGCCCCAGACGGTGCATGCCGCCCGCGCCTGGGATCGCGGCCGCACCGCCGCCGCCTGCAGGCTCGCGCCGGCGGCTCTCGATGCCTTCCTCCGACTCTGGCTCCGCGCCGAGCGCACCGTCACCGTCTTCAGCCAGGGCGTGAACCAGTCCGCCGCCGGCACCGACAAGGTCAACGCCATCCTCAACTGCCACCTCGCCACGGGCCGCATCGGCCGCCGCGGCATGGGCCCCTTCTCGGTCACCGGCCAGCCGAACGCCATGGGCGGCCGCGAGGTCGGCGGCCTCGCCAACATGCTCGCCGCCCACCTCGACCTCGAGAGCCCCGCCCACCGCGCCGCGGTGCAGGACTTCTGGCGCTCCCCGACGATCGCCGCCCGCCCCGGCCTCAAGGCGGTAGACATGTTCCGCGCCGCCGCCGCCGGCCGGATCAAGGCCCTCTGGATCCTTGCCACCAACCCCGCCGCCAGCCTCCCCGAGGCCGATACCGTCGCCGCCGCGCTCCAGGCCTGCCCCTTCGTCGTCGTCTCCGACATGACCGCCCGCACCGACACCGCGGCCCATGCCGACGTGCTCCTGCCCGCCACCGGCTGGGGCGAGAAGTCCGGCACGGTCACCAACTCCGAACGCCGCATCTCCCGGCAGCGCCCGTTCCTGCCGGTCCCCGGCGAAGCCCGCCCCGACTGGCGGGCGCTCGCCGGGGTAGGCAAGCGCCTCGGCTGGCCCGACGCCTTCGCCTGGTCCGGTCCCGCCGCCATCTTCCGCGAGCACGCCGCCCTCTCCGCTCGCGCCGCCGCCTTGGGGAGCGACTTCGACATCGGCGCCCTCGCCGCTCTCGACGCCGCCGCCTACGAGGCGATGCCTCCGGTCCAGTGGCCCGTCGGCGGCCCCGCCCGCTTCTTCGCAGACGGCGGCTTCTTCACCCCCGACCGCCGCGCCCGGATGCTGCCGATCCCCGCCCCCGGGTCCGCCCCCGGGTCCGCGCCACGGGACGCAGGCGCGCTCCGCCTCAACACCGGCCGCATCCGCGACCAGTGGCACACGATGACCCGCACCGGCCGGGCGCCGCGCCTCAGCCAGCACATCGCCGAGCCCTTCGCCGAGATCCACCCCACCGACGCGGCGGCGCGCGGCATCGCTCCCGCCGAGCTCGTCGCCGTCACCGCCGCCGGCCGCCGCGCCATCCTGCGCGCCCTCGTCACCGACCGCGTCGCGCCGGGCATGGTCTTCGCGCCGATGCACTGGACCGGCGAGACCGCGAGCGAAGCCCGCATCGGCGCGCTCATCCCCGGCCTCACCGACCCGCACTCCGGCCAGCCGGCGCTGAAGGCCGGCGCCGTCGAGCTCGCCCGCTACCCGGCCGCCTGGCATGGCTTCGCCGTCAGCCGCGCCCGGCCCGAGCCGGATGCCGCCTACTGGGCCCGCGCCCGCATCGACCGCGGCTGGCGGGTCGAGCTCGCCGACGCCGCCGAGCCCGACGACTGGGAGGCCTGGGCCCGCGCCGCCTTCGCCGCGCCGCAGGCCGAGGTCGTCGCCTGGACCGACCCCCGCCGAGCCCGGCGGAGGATGGCGCTTGTCGAGGGCGGCATCGTCGTCGCCGCGCTCTTCACCGCGCCCGAGCCGGTCGAGCTCGCGCGGGGCCACCTCGTCGCCGCCTTCGGCGAGGCCAACGCCGCCGCGCTCCTCGCCGGCCGTCCCGGCGCCGCGATGCCGGACAAGGGGGCCATCGTGTGCGCCTGCTTCGACGTCGGGCTGAACACGATCGCCGAGACCATCGCCAGCGGCCGCGCCACCACCGTCGCGGAGATCGGCGCGGCGCTCCGCGCCGGCACCAACTGCGGCTCGTGCCGTCCGGAGATCGGCGCTCTGCTGGCGCGCGCGCGCCCGTCATCTCGCGGGCCGGCTGGCGCAACTTGCGCAGGCAGATCGACCCGATCGATGATCGAGCCGTGAATTCGGCGGCCTCAGCCGGTCTCGGACCGGCGCGCGGATGGCTCCGGCTCTCGCGGGGGGTGCGAGTGCATGCCCGGCCCGAATGAGCCGCGCGTTTCGCGCTGCCATCGCCCGGCTGATGGGCGTGTCGCGCTCGACGATCTCGAGGATTTCGTGACGGAAGAGAGGATAGGCCAGGGTCATTGCCCGCGTGCGGCCCATCGGCGAGCGCCCCGGCCTCGTCTCCCCGGCCGTTAGAGCCCGCCCGGTCGCCAGCCCATCGACCCTGCTCGATGCCATTCAACCGATGGCGGCCGGCATTGCCCTGGTCCTCGCTTGGTGCAATGCTGCCGCACAGATGAGCAATGTGGAACTCATATGATGCCACGCCCCCTTCAGAAACTCCAGTCGTCGCTGGTCGCGCGGCGCTTCTATCTCGAGCAGAAGACCAAGTCGCAGATTGCCGCCGAGCTGGGCATCTCCCGCTTCAAGGTGGCGCGGCTGATCGACACCGCCCTCGCCGAAGGCATCGTCAGGATCGAGATCAGCGATCAGGGCGATCTCAATGTCGAGCTGGCTGAGAAGGTCAGGCGCGCCTTCGGACTCAAGACGGTGCTGGTGCTCGACGGCCCCGACCTGCCGGCCGGAGCGCTCTTCGAGCCGCTCGGCCTGCTGACCGCCGAGTTCCTCGAGGAGGCGCTGACCGACGGGCAACTGCTCGGCATGTCCTGGGGCCGCACGCTCGCCGCGGCTTCCCGGGCGCTCACCCAGCTACCCAAGGTCGATGTGGTTCAGGCCGCGGGAAGCCCGGCCAACCTCGACCTGTCGCAGAACCCGACGGAGCTCGTGCATAGGTTCGCCCGCGCCAGCGGCGGCACGGCCTATCCGCTGTTCGGGCCGATGTGGGTCGAGGATCGCGATCTGGTCGGCAAGCTCCGTGCCGAGGCCTCGATCGCCAACACGATGTCGCAATACGATACGATCGATGCGCTCGTCGTGGGGATCGGCTCCTGGCGCCCCGAGGAATCCTGCCTGTGCTCCGGCTTTCCCGAGAGCTGGCGGCGGGATGCGCTGAAGCGGAACGTCACCGCCGATCTGTGCGCGACGCTCGTCGATGCCGAGGGGAATGCGGTGCCGAGTCCGCTCGATGAGCTCGGCCTCTGCATCGGCACCGAGCAGATCCGGCGCGTACCCGAGCGCATCGGCGTCGGCGGCGGCATCGAGAAGGCCGAAGCGATCCGGGCGGTTCTGAAGGGCGGCTGGATTACCGCCCTGATCACGGACGCGGGTGTCGCGCGCATGCTGACGGGGTAATCTGAAGTGCTCATATGAGCGGATATATACTCACTTGACGAATTGCCCGATTCGGATTAACCCTCCCGGCAAAGAAGCGGGGAGGAACGCACGTGCTGCATCGGGACCATCGGGACGGACCGGCGGGTAACACCGCCGTCGCAAGGCGCCACCGGAGCTTCCGGTCCGTGCCGGCGGGCGCGCTCCGCCCGGCCGCGCGCTGAGGGCCGCCGGCATGGCCCGCGATCTCGTCGCCGGAATCGACTCCTCGACCCAGTCCTGCACCATCGTGTTGCGCCGCCTCGACGACGGCGCGGCAGTGGCGCAGGCGCGTACGCTCCACCCGAAAACGACCTCGCCGCGGAGCGAGCAGTCGCCGGAGGCCTGGTGGCAGGCGCTCCTCGCCGCCTTCGGCGAGCTCGCGCCCTACCTGCCGCGCATCGCCGCCGTGTCGGTCGGCGGCCAGGGCCACGGGCTCGTCATGCTCGACGGCGACGGCCGGCCGCTGCGCGACGCCAAGCTCTGGAACGACACCGAGTCCGCCCCCGACGCGGCGCGGCTCTGCGAGCGGCTTTCCGCCGCCGACTGGGCACGGCGGACCGGATCGGTTCCCGCGCCGGCGCTGACGGTCAGCAAGCTCGCCTGGACCGAGCGCGTGCATCCCGGACTGCTGGCGCAGGCGCGGCACGTCATGCTGCCGTCCGACTACCTGCTCTTCCGCCTCACCGGCCGCGCGGTCACCGAGCGGGGCGTGTCCTCGGGCACCGGCT
>Ga0075163_10013251_pt1 | contig 10695 bp, 9 predicted proteins | sample JI1023141ADNA_FD_71478 | JGI IMG/M metagenome (GOLD analysis project Ga0075163, IMG submission 71478) | Wastewater effluent complex algal communities from Wisconsin, to seasonally profile nutrient transformation and Carbon sequestration -... | ecosystem: Engineered > WWTP > Effluent > Algae... | reverse complement strand
GTGGCCAGCGCCTCGGCCGCCGCGAATGCCTGACGAACGCCCAGTTCCGTCAAACCGGGGTTTGGATGGGCGCCATACGCGCCCGCCGGTTCGCCATGCCGGATCAGGTAGATCATTGCCGAAAACGCCCGTGACTGTTGTGGATTCTGTAGCTTACCACAATTTCCGGCCGGCCCTCTGTGGATATCCTTGGCAGGCGGCGCCCGGAGATATGGCGCCGTCGCCCAATTTCTGTGCGTATGTCTTCCCAGCGCACGGATAACAGGCAGCCGCCCTACTCCGCCCCGGCCTGATCGTGCATGCAACCCTGCGATCCAAGATGCCGAAACGGCCCCCAACAGGAACTCCGCCGAAGGACCCGCGATGAAGAAGATCGAGGCCATCATCAAGCCCTTCAAGCTCGATGAAGTGAAAGAGGCGCTTCACGCGGTCGGCCTGCAGGGCATGACCGTTCTTGAGGCGAAGGGCTTCGGCCGCCAGCGCGGCCACACCGAGCTCTATCGCGGCGCCGAATACATCGTCGACTTCCTGCCCAAGCTGAAAATCGAGGTCGTGGTGTCCGATGCGCAGCTAGAAGCCGCATTGAGCGCGATCACCAAGGCTGCGCACACTGGCAAGATCGGGGACGGCAAGATTTTCGTGTCCGAGATCACTGAAGTCATCCGCATCCGCACAGGCGAGACGGGCGACCAGGCGATCTGACGTTAGAGCGTTCTACAGGTTCAATTGATCGGCCTCTCCATCTGGAACTACCAGATGGGGGTCGGGGTGAAACGGAGAGACCAGGTGTCTGACTCAATCTTCAAGACCATCAAGGAAAAGGACGTCCAGTACGTCGACCTGCGCTTCACCGACATGCGCGGCAAGATGCAGCACGTCACGTTCGACCTCTCGATGGTCGACAAGTCGCTTTTCGAAGACGGCACGATGTTCGACGGCTCCTCGATCGCCGGCTGGAAGGCCATCAACGAGTCCGACATGCTGCTGATGCCGGATCCGTCCTCTGCGCGCATCGACCCGTTCTTCCAGAACACGACGCTCGCCATCATGTGCGACATTCTCAACCCGAACGACAACACCCCCTACAACCGCGACCCGCGCATGACGGCCAAGAAAGCCGAGATGTACCTGAAGTCGTCGGGCGTGGGCGACACCGCCTTCTTCGGACCGGAAGCCGAGTTCTTCGTGTTCTCCGATGTGAAGTGGAACACCGACCCGAACAACACGGGCTATTCGTTCGACGATCCGGAACTGCCGTTCAACACGGGCCGCTCGTATGAAGGCGGCAACATGGGCCACCGTCCGGGCCCGAAGGGCGGCTACTTCCCCGTGCCGCCGATCGACTCGCTGCAGGACATGCGCTCGGAAATGCTGACGCTGATGACCGAACTCGGTCTCCAGCCGGAGAAGCACCACCACGAGGTTGCGCCCGCGCAGCACGAGCTCGGCATGAAGTTCAACACGTTGGTCCAGATGGCCGACAACATGCAGCTCTACAAATACATCGTGCACAACGTCGCGCACTCGTACGGCAAGACCGCCACCTTCATGCCGAAGCCGTACTACAAGGACAACGGCTCGGGCATGCACGTGCACCAGTCGATCTGGAAAGACGGCAACCCGCTGTTCGCCGGCGACAAGTACGCCGACCTTTCGCAGACCTGCCTGTGGTACATCGGCGGCATCATCAAGCACGCCAAGGCGATCAACGCCCTGTCGAACGCCACGACGAACTCCTACAAGCGCCTCGTCCCGGGCTACGAAGCCCCCGTGCTGCTGGCCTACTCGGCCCGCAACCGCTCGGCCTCGGTCCGTATTCCGTGGACCCCGTCGCCCAAGGGCAAGCGCATCGAGGTCCGCTTCCCGGACCCCGCGTCGAACCCCTACCTCACCTTCACCGCGCTGATGATGGCCGGCCTCGACGGCATCGCGAAGAAGATCGATCCGGGTCCTGCCATGGACAAGGACCTCTACGCGCTTCCGCCGGAAGAGCTGAAGAACATCCCGACCGTCTGCGGCTCGCTGCGTGAAGCGCTGGAGAACCTCGACAGCGACCGCGACTTCCTCAAGGCCGGCGGCGTGATGGATGACGACTTCATCGACGCCTACATCGACCTCAAGATGGAAGACGTGATGCGCATGGAAACCCATCCGCACCCGGTCGAATTCGACATGTACTACAAGTACTGAGACCACTGGTTTCAGTCAGACTTGCCGGGGGGCAAAGGCGGCGTCGGGGGGAACCTGACGCCGCTTTCTTTTGCGTTGGTCAGCAAGGCGCAGCCACGATCACGCAGCCCGCGTCGTCATGCGCCGTCGCGAAATCGACATTCCAGCCGCACGCATCTGCAAGCGCCGCGCAGATCGCCTGCGCCTCACTCAACGTCGCCACGTCGAGATCAGGCGCAGACGCGGGCCAGGTTCACCCTAAGACCACGTCATCAGCGCGGCTCCGCCCATGGCCGGATCGCTGGTCGTGGGAGAGCCATCGTCGATGCGGCCGGCCAATCTCTGTTCGAAATCCCCGACCTTCACCTTGAGATCGTACCAGCCGCTGGTCGGAGCAAAGTCCCATACGAATTCGCGCACATCGCCACGCGGGATCTCGGCGGCGTGAATCACGGGGATCTTCTCTTCATACGCGCCCGACCACGCAGTCACGTGTTGCGTCCTGTCGCTCACATTCGAAAGCCTGAGGCGCGCCTTCCGGCCGACTGCGGCGAATGACATCGACACCCGCGCGCCATCGCCACTATAGCGACGATGAAATCCGTTCGGCCCACTCACGAAAAGATCGTACGCTCCAGCCGGCCACTCCCCGGTCAGCGTCTTCAATGACTCGACTGTATAGCGCCGCGGGGCTGTCTCCGGCCGCTTCAGGTCATGCACGTGAAACACGGCGCCGGATGATCCCCGATTGATGAAGTCGACCTTCACAGCGCTTCCGGCAGTCAGCGCAACGTCGAACGCATAAGGCAAAGCGCGCGAGCGCCGCAGGCCTGCCGCCTGCACCGGCGCGACGACGTTGCCCGGCGTCGGCGGCGTCGTGCGTCCGGGCAAGGCTGCAGCCTTCGCCGCTGCCTCAGGCGTGGACGGGAGCGCCGCAAGCTCCGCATTCGGCGCCTTGAAGTCGAAACAACTGGTGAGATCGCCGCATACCGCGCGCCGCCACGCTGAAATGTTCGGCTCCATCACGCCGAAACGCTGCTCCATGAATCGAATGACGGAGGTGTGGTCGAAGACTTCCGAATTCACGAAGCCGCCGCGCGAGAACGGGGAGATCACATACATGGGCACGCGAGGCCCGAGGCCGTAAGGGCGCCCCATCAGGTCATCGCGCTCCGACGTCTTCTCGCTGTCGATGCGTACGGTGTGATACTCACCCGTGGTGTCGACGCTGGAAGCGCCCAGCGGCTTGCCGTCCTTGTCGAGTGACGGCGGTGCTGGCGGCGGCACGTGATCGAAGAAGCCGTCATTCTCATCGAAGTTCACCAGCAGAACGGTGCTGGCCCAGACATCAGGATTGGCCGTGAGCGCATCGAGCACGCGGGCGATGTAATCCGCGCCCTGCGCGGGACTCGACGGACCGGGATGCTCGCTATCCTTCGCCGGAGAGATCACCCATGAAACTGACGGCAGCGTACCCGCCATCACATCAGCCAGCAGCACATCGAGATGTTGCGTCGACAACCCTTTTGCCGCGAGCGCGGGATTGCCTGTGCCTGCAAGGCTGTCGCGAAACGCCTTGAAGCCGACCAGCGGATTGTCGCCGAAATTGTCGGCCATGTCCTCGTAGATCTTCCAGCTGACTCCGGCAGCTTCGAGGCGCTCCGGATACGTCGTCCAGGTGTACGGAACCTTCGCCTGCGGCTGCTTCTCGGGAAGCGTATCGTGCGAGTTGGAGATCGAAGGACCACCGTGCGCTCCCGCGCCGTCATTCGTGCCGCCCCACAGGAACAGGCGGTTGGTGTTCGTGCCGCCCATGAACGAGCAATGATATGCATCGCAAAGCGTGAACGCGTTCGCCAGCGCCCACTGGAACGGCAAATCCTCACGCCGGTAGTAGCCCATGGCATGCGGGCGCTTGTGATCCGGCCAATTGGTCATGCGGCCATTGTCCCAGGCATACTGTGCGTCCGGCCAGTTGTGTGGCGTGCCTTCGACGCGCATCAGCGCGGGATTGGTGGCCGTGTTCAGCTCGAACGGCGCAATCTCGTTCGGCGCGCCCTTGGTGTAAGTCTGGCGCCAGACCGTTGACCCACCCGCCAGCGGTATCGGGAAACGGTCGCCAAAGCCGCGCACGCCGTTCATCGTCCCGAAGTAGTGGTCGAAGGAGCGGTTCTCCTGCATCAGGACGACGATGTGCTTCACATCCTCGATCGTGCCTGTGGGCGACCTGGCGTCGATCGCCCAGGCTTTCTGGATGGACGCGGGAAGCGCCATGGAGGCCGCGCCAAGGGCCAATAATCTGCGGCGATCAATCTGTGTCATGGCCGCACGCTACTCCCTCCAAATGACATCGTCATGTCCATGTCGCACGAACCGTCTTTCCGTTTGGGAAGGGATAGTTAGGGTCGCAGGCATGAGACTCGCCCTGCCCGCACTGGCTGCGCTGTTCCTGACCGCCTGCGCTTCGCTCAGCGACCGCGCGCTCGCGACGCTTGAACAGCCGGGATTGGAAGGCACGCGCTTTGGCCTCGTCGTGCTGACGCTGGACGGGCGCGAGCTTGTGTCCATAAACGCCGACGAGCGCTTTTTGCCCGCCTCCAACACCAAGCTGTTCACCGCCGCCGCCGCGTTTCACCGGCTGGGAGACATGAGCAAGCCTGATCCCGCGCGGGGCACGTCGCTCGAACTGGTTCCGAACGCAGAAGGGCCGCCGACGCTGGTGCTCGTTGGCCGGGGCGATGCGACGCTGATCGACGCGCCCGATTGTATCCGCGACTGCCTGTCGGACCTTGCTGACATCGTTGTCGGCGCAGGCATCCGCGAGATCGCAGGCATCGTCGCCGACGAGACCCATCTCCCGCACGAGCTCTGGCCGCCAGGCTGGAGCCACGAAGACCTGGAGACGCGCTCGGGCGCGCCGGTATCGGCTCTCACCGTCAACAGCAACGAGATGCGCATCAAGGTCACGCCCGGCGCGGCCGTCGGCGACCCCGCGCGCATGGAATGGGTCGACCAGCCGCCAGCCCACACGCTCGGAGGCGAGTTGACCACGACCGACAACGAGGAGGCCGCGTTCGAGGCGTCAATATTTCCTGCCGGATCGCAAACCCTGGTTCGCCTCCATGGTGAGATCAATCGCACCCGCCCCGCCGTGAACCTTGCGCTCGCGGTGCAGGACCCGGCGAACACCGCTGCCCTCCGTCTCAAGGCCCTGTTGGAGGCGCGCGGCATCGGTGCCGGTGCATTCGTCGAAACGCGCGCTCGCAGCCAATTTGGCGCCGATCCGGTCCGGAGCGAAGGCGTCGAGATCGCCCGCCTCATTCCCCCGCCCCTCATCGAGAACGTCACCTTCCTGATGAAGCAGAGCCAGAACCTCCACGCCGAGCTTCTACTGCGCAGGCTGGGCTTCGTCGAAGGCGATGGCTCGCGCGAAGCCGGGCTCGCCATCGTCGAAGCCATGCTGACCGAAGCCGGCGTCCCGCGCTGGAGCTGGGACTTCTCAGACGGGTCGGGCATGTCGGTCTACAATCGCGTCACGCCTCGCACGACCGCCGACTTCCTGCTGTGGACGACCCAACAGTCATGGGGCGACGCCTTCCGCGACACGCTGCCCACCGGCGGCGTCGACGGCACGCTACGCCGCCGCTTCTCCGGCACTTCGCTTGAAGGCCGCATCTTCGCCAAGACTGGCACGCTGCGCGGGACCAACGCGCTGTCCGGCTTCATGCTGACGAAGAGCGGCCAGCTGCTGGTCTTCGCCGCTTTCGTCAACGAACGCCCCTCGGAGGCGGAGACGGCAATCTGGGCGCTCGACGCCACACTGGTTGCCATTTCGGAAACGAACTGATCGCAACTACTGCGATCGGCGCGAGCCAGCTTAAACCCGATCCTGTTATGGTTACGGCATGGTCTGGAAACGTCTCCTCGCTCCCCTCCTCGCCATCGTGGTGAGCGCCTGCTCCACGATCGCGCCGACGCCGTCGAACCGCGAAATCGCGGACGCGTGCCTGCTGCTGGAGCGCAACCGCGACTGGCACGACGCCCTGCGTGAGACCGCCCGCACATGGGGCGCGCCGATGGGCTTCCAGCTCGCCATCATCAATCAGGAAAGCAGTTTCGACGCCGACGCCCGCCCGCCGCGCGGCGAGAGCCAGTGGTTCGGCCTCGTCCAGGGCGATTACATCTCCTCGGCCACCGGCTATTCACAGGCGCTCGATGGCACCTGGAAAATGTACCAGGAAAAGACGGGCAAGTGGGGCGCCACGCGCACCAGCTTCCGCGACGCATCCGACTTCATTGGCTGGTACTTCAACACCAACGGCCAGCGCGTCGGCGTCGACCAGTACGACTATCGCGCGCACTACCTGATCTATCACGAGGGCGCGACGGGCTATCTGAACGGCACGTGGAAAGCCAAGAACTGGCTGGTCGACGTCGCCAGCCGCGTCGCCGCGCAGGCCGCCCGCTATGAAAGCCAGATCAGCAGCTGCCCCGGCCTGAAGCCGCAGAAGTTCCTGGGGCTATTCTAGGGCCCATCTGGCCCCCATCCCCTGTGGATCACCCGCTGCGCGAACCGCTTTGAGGGCGCGCCGGGCCATGATTACAAGGGTTTCTTAATCACCGGAATTGTCCATCGGAGGGGCTTCGGGCTAGCACATGAGCTCGCCGTCCATCCGGTGCTGATTCGGTTCGGGAACCCCCATGGCCAAGAACAACCAGGCAAAGCTGTTCAATGCCGAGAAGTCGGATTCGTCCGGCTATTCGGCAAAGGACATCGAGGTCCTCGAGGGGCTCGAGCCGGTGCGCAAGCGCCCGGGCATGTATATCGGCGGCACGGACGAGCGCGCCTATCACCACCTCTTTTCCGAGGTTCTCGACAACTGCGTCGACGAAGCTGTCGCCGGCCACGCCTCGCGCATCGACGTGAGCCTTGAGGCCGACGGCATCCTGACCGTGCGCGACGATGGCCGCGGCATCCCGATCGACGCTCACCCGAAGTTCAAGAACAAGTCCGCCCTCGAAGTCATCATGACGATGCTGCACTCGGGCGGGAAATTCTCGAACAAGGCTTACCAGACAGCCGGCGGTCTGCACGGCGTCGGCATCTCGGTGGTGAACGCCCTGTCCGACGAAATGGTTGTCGAAGTCGCGCGCGACCGGAAGCTCTATCGCCAGACCTATTCGCGCGGGAAGCCGACGTCGAAGCTTAGCCCCGTGGGCGCGGCCCCCAACCGCCGCGGCACGCAGATCAGCTTCCACCCCGATCCCGAAATCTTCGGCGACAAGCTGCACTTCAAGCCCGCACGCCTGTTCGCCATGTCGCGCTCGAAGGCCTATCTCTCGCGCGCCGCCGAGATTCGCTGGAGCTGCGATCCCAAACTGCTGAAGGAAGGCGACACGACGCCGGCAGAGGCCGTGCTCTCCTATCCCAACGGCCTTGCCGACATGATGAAGGAACTGACCGTCGAGGCGAAGCTCGTCCTGCCGGAAGCCTTCACCGGCCGCGTCGAGAACCAGGGCGGCGGCGCAGTCGAATGGGCTGTCGTGTGGTCGGGCAACGGATACGGCAGCGACGCCGACGGCTTCTCGCGCACCTATTGCAACACCATTCCGACGCCCGAGGGCGGCACGCACGAGGCCGGCATGCGCTCGGCGCTCACCAAAGGCCTGCGCGCCTATGGCGAAATGGTCGGCAACAAGAAGACCGGCATCATCACGGCGGACGATGTGCTGGATACGGCGGGCGCGCTGCTCTCCGTCTTCATCCGCAATCCGGAATTCGTCGGCCAGACGAAAGAGAAGCTGTCCACGCAGGACGCCTTCCGCATCACCGAGAACGCGATGCGTGACCGGTTTGACCACTGGCTCACCGCCGCGCCGCAGACCGCCAACCGCCTGCTCGAATGGGCCATCGGCCAGGCCGAAGACCGGATGCGCAAGCGGAAGGACAAGGAAGTCGCCCGCCAGTCCGCCACGCGCAAACTGCGCCTGCCCGGCAAGCTGGCGGATTGTTCCGACAGTTCCGCGCAAGGCACCGAACTCTTCATCGTCGAAGGTGACTCGGCCGGTGGTTCAGCCAAGCAGGCGCGCGATCGCGCAACGCAGGCGGTGCTGCCCCTGCGCGGCAAGATCCTCAACGTCGCAAGCGCCGGCGACGACAAGCTGTCGAGCAACAAGGAACTGTCAGACCTCGCGACAGCGCTCGGCACTGGCCTCGGCCACCGCTTCCGTATCGAAGACCTGCGCTATGAGCGCATCGTCATCATGACCGACGCCGACGTCGACGGCGCCCACATCGCGTCGCTGCTGATCACCTTCTTCTTCCGCCAGACGCCCGGCCTCATCGAAGCCGGCCGGCTCTATCTCGCCATGCCGCCGCTCTATCGCATCACATCAGGCGGGAAGTCGGTCTATGCGCGCGACGACGCCCACAAGGACCAGCTGCTGGCCACCGACTTCAAGGGCAAGAAGCCCGACATCGGCCGCTTCAAGGGCCTCGGCGAGATGATGCCCGCGCAGCTCAAAGAAACGACGATGAACCACAAGACGCGCACCATGGCGCGCGTCTCGCTGCCCAAGTCGATCAAAACGGTCGAAGATCTCGTCGAAACCCTGATGGGCAAGAAGCCGGAACTCCGCTTCAAGTTCATCCAGGACAACGCGAAGTTCGTCGAGGAACTGGACGTCTGAGCGCCCGCAACGGCCGCGTTACCCAACGGATCGTCCTAGCGTCAGCCGAAGCCTGCGCCGATTTGGCTGTTGGCGTGCTTGCCTAACTGTGTGAACCGGGAAGCAGCAACAACCGGAGCCCGGGACGATGACCGGCGATACCAATCCCGACGACGACACACGCACCGACGGCGTCGCCGACATGGCGGACAATCCCTATGCCTCGCGCATGGTGGAATACACGCCGTACGCCGTGGCCGTGGGCATGAAGTACGCGTCCTCCTCGCCGGGACGTGGAACCATCCTCCTGCCGTGGCGCGCGGACCTCGTCGGACAGGACGGGACGGACATCCTCGCGCCGGGCGTTCTCACTGCCCTGATAGATCATGCATGCGGCCTCGCCATCATGGCGGGGCTCGGCTTCGAGGCGGCGCCCGCCACACTCGACCTACGCATAGACCACATGCGACCCGCCGCGCCGCGCGCCGCGGTCACCTGCTCCGCCCACGTGTATCGCGCAACGCGCACCATCGCCTTCCTGCGCGCCGAAGTGTGGGATGTGTCGCCCGAGGATCCAGTCGCCGCCGCCCAGGCTGCCTTCACCCTCAACCGGAGGGATGCGAAATGAGCAGCACAGTTGATCTAGGCGCCATCCTCGCCGGCTCGCCCTTCTGCCGCTTCCTGAACGTGCGCGCGGAGGTGGATGCGCGCGGCGTGCTGGCAACCCTGCCGATCCGCGACCAGCTGGTCGGCAATGTCATGCTGCCCGCCCTGCATGGCGGAGCAGTCGCTTCCTTCCTCGAAATCGCCTGCCTGCTCCAGCTGGCTCACGAGACAGGCACCGCGGCTCCCGCGCGCGCGATCGACATCAGCGTGGAATATCTGCGCCCCGCCCGGCGCGAGGACACGTTCGCCCGCGCCCGCATCCGCCGCCTCGGACGCCGCGTCGCGGTCATCCACGCAGAGGCGTGGCAGGGCGACGAGGACAAGCCCGTCTGCCTGCTGCAAAGCCATCTGCGCCTGCCGTCCGCAATGGTCCGGCAGGAATAGCCTTACTTCTTGCTCGCCTCTGCGCTCGGCCGCGCATGCACGCGATCGAACCATGCAGCGATGTTTGCGTTGTCGCGATTGATGGGTTGGCCGACCGTGCGCGCGAAATCCATCGTGCAGTAGAGCAGGATGTCGGCCAGCGTGAACCGGCTGCCAGCGATGAAATCGCGCCCGCCGATCAGGCCGTTCAGCCAGGTGATCCGCTCCTGGGCCAGTGTCTTAAGGTCGGCCGCTGCTTGCGGCAGGAGACGAAGGCGCGTCTTGAAAAGCTCATGCCCTTCCGCCGAACGGAAACCGATCAGCGTCGGCTCCACGATCTGCAGGTCGATCCGGCGCGTCCACATCCGCGTCACCGCGCGCTCTTCGGCAGTCGAGCCAATCAGCGGCGGGCTCGGATACTTTTCTTCGAGATACTCGCAGATGGCCGTGATCTCGGCGAGGAAGCTGCCATCATCCAGCTCCAAAGTCGGCGTCTGGCCCGACGGATTGCGGGCCATGTGATCCGCCTGCCGGTTCTCGCCGCCCATCAGATCAACCTCGACGCGCGGCAGCTCGATGCCCTTCTCCGCCATGAACATCTTCACGACGCGAGGATTCGGCCCGATCGAGTTGTAAAACTTCATGGCGGCGTCCCTCCCGGTATGTGCTTGCGCGGAACAGACCACATGCGCAGATATTTTGCACGCCGGCTCGCAGGCTGGCCGTCACGCGGTCAGACTTTCCGTGGTTCGCCTCGCACGGGATGCGCGTTTGACGATTCCCATCTGGCATGCAGAGTTGGCGATTATCGATAAGTTCGGGGCGCGG
>Ga0075163_10013250_pt1 | contig 10696 bp, 4 predicted proteins | sample JI1023141ADNA_FD_71478 | JGI IMG/M metagenome (GOLD analysis project Ga0075163, IMG submission 71478) | Wastewater effluent complex algal communities from Wisconsin, to seasonally profile nutrient transformation and Carbon sequestration -... | ecosystem: Engineered > WWTP > Effluent > Algae... | reverse complement strand
AATCGTGCAAATTGAAACCAAATTCGACCAATTTAGGTTTGGCCTTTTGGACAATTATTTCTTCTTCCTTAGTTTTATTACAAGATAAAGTGAACGAAGCTAAAAAGAGGATTAAAATTATTTTTTGAAAGATTTTTGACATCATGCTATTCTTAATATCCTTCTCCCCAATTTTTTAATTCTTCTTCCGACCAAAGTTCCGGGAAAAATATTCTGCGTTGGTATTTTGGATGCATGTACTTCTTCCAATCACTTCCTCCGGTTGCTTCACCGGAGCCTTTACCACTTTCAATGTATTTTTTGGCGGCATTTAAGTGTCCCATAACCCAAGTTATATTGACTGTGTGGTCGTAATGCCGCATTGCTTTTACAAGTTCGGTATTCTTTTGGTCATCTTCTGGTAACTGTTTGAATTTTTGCCAAATATTGATGGTGTTGTATTCTTCCATATAGCGAAGAAATTCATCTCGGTACTTTCTTTCAAATTCTAAAATCAGATAGGATTTTTCACCCGTATGATAATCTTTCCCTGCGGCCTGCCAATACAAATGTTCGAAAGCATGGGAATAAGGCGTATTTCTATCAATAGTAGCTCTGAAGCGATAATCTATAAGATTTATTAAATCTGTTGAGGAGAACTCAATTAAACGGTATTGAGCGCTTTGAAAACCACTTGCTGGTGTTAATGTATTTCTGAATTTCATGTATTGATCGACCTCCATTCCGTCACCCATGATATCAAAAGAAGTTGTTAGCATATCAAAATAGCGGCTTATTCTTCTCAATTTTTCAGTAAAAAAGTCCGTTGTTGGTTTTTCGTTATGACAAAGCTGATTGATTTCCCATAATATCATTTTAAACAACAACTCATTTACTTGATGGTACATAATAAATACCATTTCATCGGGCAATAAGGTTCTTTGTGTCTGCAAATTCAGCAAAGCATCAGTTTGAATATAATCCCAATAAGTAATTGGTTTCGACCAAAGCAATCCTTCGAGATGTGTTTCAGTTTTTTGATTGATGGCATCAAACTTTTGTTCTAAAGCTTCTAATAATGTGTCTGAATTTGTCTTAGTTGTCATTATTTATTTCATTTTAACCATAAAAGGGTTCTTCAATCCTTTGAAACCATCGATATCGGCTTTTATAGAGCCAACTGCGAGACTGGCTTTTATTCTTAACGGAATTTTATTCTCATCATCAGATATCCAAACGGTTAAGCTTTCTTCTTCTTTGAAAACTCTTCCAGATTGAACGATAGGTCTAAAAATCATTGTTGGAGCGGTTCCAAATTTAGTTTTTAAATCTTCCCTTCCTATGAATTTTAACTTAAACTTAAAAATTTCATCGTCAAAAAACATATCAACTACTATGGATTCACCTACCTTTAACTTATCAATATTAGGATGATTTCTTAAAAAATAAAACGTGGAGATGATGTCCTGTACGTTCTCGGTAACAGAAAATGTTTTCTCGGTGTTCTTCTTATAATCTTTAATCAGGACCTTATTAATGTCCTGGTTAAAAAAACCTTCTTGATTTTTGGTATACCCACCCTCATCAATCTTTCTAACGAATTGATACGGCTTATTCGTTACTTTGTCAAAATAGCTTTCATAATTGTCGTTAACCTTGAAAAAGAAACGTGACATCCCGACAGTATACCCTTTGCCAATGGCATGATATACTTTTTTATTATCCCGGATTGCCTCCTTTATCTCAAGTGTTGCATAACCTGCATTGACGAATCCATAATGTATCCTGAACTTAAACCATTCGCCTGAATCATAGGCTTCGGGCTTTTGAGTATCGAAACTTACAGTGATAAAAACCAACAGTACTAAAAAATATTTTTTCATGTTTTTCATGTGCTTTTTATACTGTATGTACAATATCTGTTCCAAATGTACCAAAACAAAAAAACCCAATCAAATTAATGACTGAGTTTTTATGCTATTAACCAACCAAAAAAACTATAAATTATGAAAATTTATCCAAAAAATCTAAGGAAACCACTCCTTGTTTTTTTTGATGGTGCAAATGTACTTCAAAACGTTGCATAATTACAAGTAAAATATCAACTTTAACAGTTAATTAATAAAATATGGTTCGTTTTAGATACTTTTTTTACATTATGTTTAACAAAAGAGCTGTCTTGCTATAATTATTGTTATCTTTAGGTGAGTTAAATTGGTTAGTTGTATAAAACAAAAAACCGAGCTGAAAGCTCGGTTTTTAATATAATAAATAATTTAAATTATTTTACTATTAGGAATTCCGAACGACGGTTAAGCGCGTGTTGTTCTTCTGTACAATCTTTACCGCAATCTACTTTAGGTTCTAACTCACCCATTCCTTTTCCGGAGATTCTGTTGGCAGCAATTCCTTTTGAAATTACGTATTGTACTGTTGATTTTGCTCTTCTGTCTGACAGTGATAAATTGTAGTTATCGGTTCCGCGATTATCTGTATGAGATTTAGCCATGATAACCATTTTATCATTATTTTTCATTACCTGAACGAGTTTGTCTAGCTCAAAAGCACCTTCTTGTGTAATGTTGCTTTTATTAAACTCAAAATAAATGGGTTTCAGAACAATTTCCGTTTCTGTTACAATAACATCTATTGGTTGTAATGCAGCATCAATTTTGGCTGTTGGTCCTTTACTCTTGTTTACAGCAAAAGTATTTCCTTCAAAACCGTCTTTTGAAGCTTGAACCACATAAGGTTTGTCGCATTCTACACGATATTTTACTTCACCTTTAGCATTTGACATTTCAGTTGCAATAACATTTTTCTTGTCATCTAGTATTGAAACGCTTGCGTTTGATAGAATTTCTCCTGTTTTAGCATTAGTAACAACTATCATCACATCAACTCCACAAATTGGACTTACTGCAAAAATATCATCGTTTCCATTTCTATTACTTGATAAAAACCCAGCACCTTTTACTCCGTTAAAAGTAAATGCAAAATCATCTTTTTCGGTATTTACGGGTTTCCCTAAGTTACTTGCTTCAGAGCCATTAGACAAATCGATTTGATAAACATCTAGACCACCTAAACCTTGTTTTCCACTTGAGGCGAAGTATAGTGTTTTATTATCATCTGCAATAAAAGGAAAACTTTCATTACCTTCTGTGTTCACTTTGTTACCTAAGTTTTGTGGTTCTCCGTAAGTTCCATCATCATTGATAGCTACTTTCCAGATATCTGTACCACCCATACTTCCCGGTCTATTAGAAGAGAAATAAAGAGTTTTACCATCACGACTTAAACTAGGATTACTATTTGAAAATGTTTTGTCGTTAAAAGAAACTTCGTTAATATTACCCCATTTATCTCCAGTTTTAGTAGCTTTAAATAAATAAACCTGACTAAATCTTGCATTGGCTTTTTTATCTTTTTCAGATTCTTTTTCCTTATAACTTTCACTTGCAAAATAAGCTGTATTGCCATCTGTACTTATAGTAATCGGACCATCATGCCATTTTGAATTTAAGTCTCTTAAGGGAGATGCATTTGTTACAGTACCATCAGTATTGTAATCCGCTTTGTAGATATCTAAATAGGGTTCATCTGTCCATCCGTAGGTTTTACGAGCACCATTTCTAGCGCTGGCAAAATAAACAGCATTATCATAAAGAACCGCACCGAAATCAGACTTATCACTAGTTACATCAGATGGATTAACATTAAACAATCTGGTCTTATCCAACAATCTTGGAATGTAATTTGGATTTTCATTAAAAGCTTTAGCACGCATATCATTTGGTGATGCTGCGGCAAACTTTTTCATTTGTTTATTAGCTTCTTCGTATTTACCTTCAGCTTTTAGCATTTGTGCATAACGGTAATACGTTTCAGCATCCTGATTGGTTTCTGTAGCTTTAGCATACCATTTCGCAGCCTCTTTAGTATTAAACATGTTGTAATTCGCATCTGCTAATTGTTTGTAAACATAGCCGTCTGCCTTACCATTTTCAACCAACTTAAGATACTCTTTTGCAGCATCAACATATTCAAATCTGCTGAACAATTTATCTGCTGCCTTGGTGTCTTTGTTTTGTGCCGTAACAGTATAACTGAATGCTACAAAACTTAATATAATATATAGATTTTTCATTTTTAGGATTGCTTTATAGGTTAGAAATATCTAGGCGAACGTGATACTTTTTTCGGGAAGTTCAAATCAAATAACACCATTACCTCATGCGATGCTGGTGTATCTACCTTTAAATCTGAAACTATATGATCGTAAGCATATCCAATTCTTAGATTTGGAGTGATGGCAAAGTTTACCATCGCTCCAAATGAATCTTCCAATCTATACGTTGCTCCTAACTCCAATCTGTCCTGTATTAGGAAATTGGTAGAAAGATCAACAGATGTAGGTGCATCAACCGACGATTTTATCATCGCAAACGGTTTAAATTTCAAATTAGGATTGATATCAAATACATAACCTCCAGTTAAGAAGTAATGAATAACATCTGTACCATATTCTCTACCATTAAAATCCAAATACTTTGATTTTAGCATATTCGGAACCGAAAAAGCAACATAATATTTATCGGTGTAATAGAAAACTCCAGATCCAATATTCAAGAAGGTATTGTTTGGATTAGAACCAAAGAATGGATCATTAGGTGTTGGATTGGGCAACGTGGGGAAAATTTGCTCGAAATCAACTTTGTGTAAAGTCAATCCTGCTTTTAACCCAAAAGCCAATTTGTGTTCTCCACCTAAACTTAATGTGTACGAGAAATCACCATAAATGTTGTTTTCTTCCACTGGTCCGATTTTATCAGATACTACAGAAAGTCCTAAACCAACATTTCTCCCTACAGGACTGTGTAAAAAGAACGTTCCCGTTGTTGGAGCTCCGTCTAAACCAACCCATTGTGCTCTATAAAGTAATCCTCCGGACAAACTTTCTTTTGAACCAGCATACGCCGGATTCATTACACTCATATTATACATATATTGAGTGTAATGTGGATCTTGTTGCGCTTTTAACTCGTTAATCGCTAAAGCCAATATCGCAATGAAATATATTTTCTTCATTTTGTTTTGTTTTATTTTGAATGCAAATTATTAAGTTGTTATTGTGCTCTATTGATGTAAATCCATCCTGTTACAGAATCTCCAGTGTTTTTATCCAGAACATAAAAATATGTTCCGTCTGGAAGTTCGTCACCATCATCAGATTTTCCACCCCATTCATTAACATAATTTGCACGGGAATAAACCTGTGTTCCGTATCTGTTAAAAATAGTTAGTTTTTTAACATCGAATCCTGTTAAATCAAATGTGTCATTGAAACCATCATTATTTACAGAAATACCTTTTTGTATCTGACAAGCCACTGATGCTACAACAAAAGGATCAGATGTAGTTGAGCACCCATTAAAAGTAACAGTCACTGTATAAGTTCCAGGAGCTGTTAAATTTATACTTTGTGTGCTTCCCACATCAACACCTAATTCATTCTCCCAAAGGAAAGTAGCAGTTTCAGGATTAAATGACCCATTAACTGGACTAACATTTAAAACATAAACGTTTTGACATCCTCCTCTTATATCGACAAGTACTGGTGGCACTATAGTAATCTGAGCTGTTCCAGTTGAAGCAACCTGACAAATAGATGGATCAGCATTGACTGTGTAGGTAATTGTATAAGTACCAGGTGTACTGATTAAATCAATTGCACCAGTTGTTGCATTAATAATCAATCCTGATGTTGAACTAAAAGTTCCTCCTGAAGTAAATCCAGCACCTAAGGTTGGCAATTCTGTACTCGAAGTAACAGAGTAACAGAACGGACTAGCATAACTAAAGTTTGTCACTGGTGTTACAATTGGATCAATCACAATATTAAATGTAGCACTATTGGCAACTTGACATGTTGTTGTGTTTGCCGCTACATCATAAGTAATTGTATAAGAACCTGCCGTACTATTAGCTAAATCAATTACTCCGCTTGAAGCATTTATTGATAAACCTGTCGTTGAGCTAAATATCCCTCCTAAAGTAAAGCCTGCATCTAAAGTTGGAGTCAAAGTTGCTTGTGCATTTTTACAAATCGGCGTAGTGTAGTTAAATCCAACAATTGGTGTCACTACAGGACTTAAAACTATTGTAAAGTCTGTTGAGCTTGCAACTTGACATGTTGCTGGATCAGCTGCAACAGTATAAGTTATTACATAAGTTCCGTCTGTTGAACTAGCTAAATTGATCTCACCCGTACTAGCATTTAAGTCAATTCCAGTAACTGGATTCGATGTAAAGACACCTCCATTAGTAAATCCAGTTCCAAAAGTTGGTGTTGGATTAGCTGAAGCATTCAAACACACTGGAGTTGTATAGGTAAATGAAGTTACCGGCGTAATTACAGGATTAATAACTATATCAAAAGTTACAACTGTGGCCGCTAGGCAACTAGTTCCTGCCAATGTATATGTTATGGTATAAGGACCTGCAGTACTTGAAGTCACATCTATTACTCCGGTTGAAGAATCTATAGTTAAACCAGTGGTTGAACTAAATGTCCCACCAGTTGTAAATCCTGCGTCCAAAGTTGGTATTAATGTAGCTTGAGCATCTTGACAAATTGGAGTCGTATAACTAAATCCTGTTACTGGGACAATAACATTAGTAATAACAACAGTGAATGTTGTTGAACTGAATACTTGACAAGTACTTAAATCTGCTGCTACCGTGTAGGTAATATCATAAGTACCACCTATAGAACCAGCTAAATTAATTTCACCAGTTGAAGGATTGATATCTATTCCTGTTGCAGGATTTGATGTGAATACACCTCCAGATGTAAATCCTGCAGCAGAAGTGTCTGGTAATGGATTTATAGTTGCCGTTTGACAAATTGGAGTTGTATAAGTAAAGGTTGTTACTGGAGTAATTACTGGATTGATAACTATATCAAAAGTAGCAACACTAGCATTTTGACAACTATCACCCGCAACTGTATATGTTATAGTATACGGACCATCAGTACTAGCAGCTAAATCAATAACTCCAGTTGCCGCATCAATAACTAAACCTGTTGTAGAACTAAATATACCACCAGTAGTGAATCCAGCATCTAAAGTAGGACTCAAGGTAGCTTGTGCATTCTGACAAATCGGAGTGGTATAACTAAACCCAACTACTGGTACTATAACATCCGTAATAACTACTGTAAATGTAGTAGCACTGAATGATTGACATGTAACAGGATCAAAGGCTATTGTATAGGTAATATCATAGGAACCACCTGTTGTAGCTGCTAAGTTAATTTCTCCGGTAACTGGGTTCAAATCAATTCCGGTTGAAGGGCTTGACGTGAATACACCTCCAGTTGTAAACCCAGCGGCAGTAGTATCTGGCAATGGATTAACAATGCTATTTTGACAAACAGGAGTGGTATAAGTAAATGTAGTAACCGAAGGTATTGCATTTTGAGCATCAACAACCACAGTAACTGGCGCAGACAAACAGCCAGTTGTTGTATCTCTCACTACCAATGTATGTGGCCCTGGAGCAAGATTGCTAAATAGTGGATTAGATGTAAAGGTCCCTCCGTCAAGGGCATACTGATAAGTTGACACTGTCATTGCATATATTCCAATATTGGTATAATCCTCTGGGTCAATTGCAGTCCAATCTGCAGAAACCCATGTTGTACTTGGAATAGTAGAAGTATTTAGTCTTCTGTAAGTAAAACCTGTTTGACCCGCAGGTGAATAAATAGATCCGTCTATTGTTCCAAAAACATCAATTTCAGTTCCTGAAACTGTAGTCAATCTAATATTATCATTATTATTCACTCCAGCACATGATGCAAAAGTTTGATTTGGAGTAACTCCGGCTATATTAGCATTATTACTCACTTTGATAACATTCGTAGCATTATTAGGAATAGTTCCTGCCAACTGTAAATCACACTGTAAGTTTTCAGATGTTGGAGGTGCTCCCCAAGTATAGAACTTCAATTTATAATTTGCGAGATTAACCGGCGCTCCTGTTGCGTTATATAACTCAACATAAGTTAAAGAACCTGTATCTGCATCGGTAACTTCAGAAATAAATAAATCATTAGGAAGTGCTCCGCCAGCCGAAACCGGAGAAGTAACTGTTATTGATCCTGTAGAAGCTGTACATGAAGACTGGGTAACCGTGTAAGTTGGTGTTGGAACCGTATTAATAGTTACAGTAAACTGTCTTTCTGTAATACAACCATTTGCCCCTTCAGCATAAATAAATATCGGTTGGGTAGTTGTAATTGGAATACTTGCGTCAATTGGCCCAACTCCATTCGCACTTGTGAAATAACCTCCTTCTGTCAAAGTTGGTAGTGTAAAAGTATCACATACAGATACCGAATTTTGAGTAAGTACTGGTGATGCCAATATCTCTACTTGAGTTGTGGTCGTAAAAGGTGCACAACCACCAGTAGCTGGAATAGTATAAGTTACTGTATATAGTCCAGGTGCACTTGCAACAGGTATAATTTCACCAGTGTTAACATTAAGCAATAAACCGGCTGGTGAAGCAGAATAGGTTCCTCCAATCGTGCCTGTTAAAGTAACTGGCTCAGTTGCAGTAATACTGTTGCAATAAGTAGCTGCTGGATAAGCAATAGTTGCATTCGCTGGAGCTGTAATAATTACCGTTCTAGTTGTTGTAATAAATGGAATAGTGTTACATGTTCCGCCTATTGTTGTGGCAGAAGTACTTGTTACAATATAATTACCAGGAATACTAGCTAATAAGTCTATAGTTCCAGTTACAGGATCTATAACCAATCCAGGAGTAGAAGAGTAAACTCCAGCTGATGCTCCAGGTGCTAATACCGGGGTTGGATTTGGTTGATTCTGACAATAATACGTTTGTGCATAATTAAATGTGTTTATTGGGAAACAAGCTGTTGTTCCTCCACCAGAGTTGGTTTGAGTAAACGTTACTGTTCCTGCTTGGTTCGAGAAGTTAGTAATCATGATTACATAAACCTCACACAACTGAGCATTAGGAATACACATAATTTCTTGTGGTGCTGTAGAGTAACTACAAGCGTGTAAAGTTCCGGGACATCCAGTAGTTGGAGTAGGGATTGGCACCGTTTGTCCAAGTGGGTTTGCTGGAACTCCAGTACAAGCAGAATTTAAATCTGTAAATGGTCCCCAAGCAACGTAATCAACGTCTCTTCCAATTCCTCCATTATCAACTTGAGAAATTAAATAACTCAAAGGCCCAGCCTGATTAACTTGTAAGAAGAAGAATGCTGGGTTAGGTGATGTAAATAAACATCCAATTTGTCCTAAACTTGGAACGTTTGTTGAGTTAGCATAAGTAACGGTTTGGCCTGTACAGAATGCTGGTGCCTCAGTACAAGGTAATGTTCCGATACACAAATCAAAATCTGTAAATTGAGGTTGTAATGAATCAGAAAAAACTCTTAAATAATAAGTTGTTCCTGCTGTTAAACCAGCCCCCGTATTACAACCAACCTCAGTTAAGCCATTACAAGTTCCTTGATAAATAGCATAACTTAAATCGGCATTTGCCGGTACAACATTATTAAATGAAATAACATGTGTTATTGTTGTTGCTGTAAAAGTAAACCAAACATCGTCATTCGCTGCACCTGCTCCACCACAAGTTGTTGGCGGCGCTGAACCTGTAGCACCTGCTAAGGTTCCCGGAGTAGTCTGAACACAGTTTAGGTTTTGATTTACAATGGCAAAAGTTGCAGCGTCACATTCATCATTAACTGGTTTAGTAGCAAAATTTAAAGCAGACCATGTACTCTCTCCATTGGTTCCATCACATATAGCTCTTACATAAAATACGTAAGCAGTTCCTGGTGTTAAACCAGTAGCAAAATAAGTAGACGCTGGACCGGCTACAGGAATACCACCACCAATAGGAATTGGTGATCCAAAAGGTAAAACTAATACTTCCCAATTAGTTGCTGAAGATCCATCTGGATTATTCAACTGAGTCCAGTTTAACGTTGCCGTTGTTTGCGTAACTGGGTTAGCAGTTAATAAAACAGGTCTGGCACAAGTTGGAGCAGCAGCACAAGTTACATTGGCAATCCAACCTGCACGAACAGCAGAACCATCACTTCTAAATACAAAAGTTAAACATCCATCAGGTGTGGTAGAAGTAAATGGTCCAGGAAGATTAGCTCCTGTTAAATTACCCCACCAAGAACCTGCTAATCCTCCTGGAACAGCTCCAGCAGGGTTAGTACTAGCTATTTGGTTAGCTGGAATTACAGCGTTTCCATCGTAAACATAAAGTCCGTCAAAATTAGGTTCTGTATTGAAAGAGGTAAAAGTAACCGTAACTATTTCACCCGGGTTGGCAGGACATATAATTGTTGGAATATTTGAGTTATTAGCATAATCTGCCCCTGCTCCTCCTGCATCAACAAATTGACCTCCACAAACTGGTGGGGCTACTAAAGTTGTGATGCTAGCTGGACCTCCCCATGTACTACTATCTGTATCACTACAAACGGCTCTGATATAAATATCGTAACATATTGTTGGAGATAAACCTGTTAGTAAGAAATTCGTATTGGTATTGGCTGTAACTAATATACCTGTCGTTGGGTTCGCTCCCGGAAGAGGTGATCCGCATGGTAATGCTAAAACTTGCCAAGAAGAGGCAGTACTGTTATCAG
>Ga0075163_10013249_pt1 | contig 10696 bp, 7 predicted proteins | sample JI1023141ADNA_FD_71478 | JGI IMG/M metagenome (GOLD analysis project Ga0075163, IMG submission 71478) | Wastewater effluent complex algal communities from Wisconsin, to seasonally profile nutrient transformation and Carbon sequestration -... | ecosystem: Engineered > WWTP > Effluent > Algae... | reverse complement strand
CATAATTAAAATGATATTACGAAAGTCTGCTTTTTTACCGTTATTATCCGTTAAACTAGCATGATCCATAACTTGTAATAAAATATTAAACAAATCTGAATGAGCCTTTTCAATTTCATCTAGTACTAGTACTGCATAAGGGGTTTTATTAACAGCATCTGTAAGTAATCCCCCTTGATCAAACCCTACATAACCTGGAGGAGCACCAATTAAACGAGACACTGTATGTTTCTCCATATATTCACTCATATCAAAGCGCAAAAACTCTACACCTAAGGCTACAGCTATTTGTTTAGCTAGTTCTGTCTTCCCTACTCCTGTTGGGCCAGCAAAAAGAAATGAGCCAATAGGTTTGTCTGGATTACCTAAACCTGAACGAGAAAGCTTAATTGACCTTACTACTTGGGTAATAGCAGGGTCTTGACCAAAAATCACAGCCCTTAATTCTTTCTCTAGATTCTGCAATCTATCCTTATCAGACACAGAAACTGTTTTAGGAGGAATTTTTGCCATTCTAGCAACAACAAGTTCTATATCATGGGTATTAATAATTTTAGCGCGACTTACATCATCTACTAATTTTACTGCTGCTCCAGCCTCATCAATGACATCAACTGCTTTATCTGGTAAGCAGCGGTCATTAATATATTTAGCAGAAAGTTCAACTGCTGTAGAAATAGCTTCATCAGTATATTTAACCTCATGATGGTCTTCATAGTAGGTTTTAATACCTTGTAGGATCTGAATTGCTTCTGAAATGGTAGGTTCTCCAATTTCAATTTTTTGAAATCTTCTAGCTAAAGCACGATCTCTTTCAAAAGAGGCTTTATATTCAGAATAAGTAGTTGATCCAATACAACGAATTTCACCAGAAGCAAGTACTGGTTTAAGGATATTAGAAGCATCCATGGTTCCACCACTAACTGAACCTGCACCAACAATTGTATGTATTTCATCAATTACAAGTATTGCACCAGGGCGTTTTTTAAGAGAATTAATTACAGCTTTTAATCTTTCCTCAAATTGTCCACGAAACTTTGTTCCTGCTAGTAATGCCCCCATATCTAACTGATAGACTTCTACGGATTTAAGCACATTAGGAACTTCTCCAAGATAAATTTTTCGTGCAAGTCCTTCGGCTAAAGCAGTTTTTCCTACCCCAGGATCTCCTACATAAACAGGGTTGTTTTTACGACGACGACAAAGAACTTGAATAGTACGGGTAAGCTCTGCATCTCGGCCAATAAGTGGATCTATTAAGCCTTTTGCTGCTTTTGCTACTAAATTACTAGTAAAAGCCTCTAAAGGTTTGTCTAGGACTGGTGAGCTTTCTTCATCATCTGTTTCTTCGTTATTGATAACGGGTTCTGGGGTTTCATTAATTTTAGAAACACCATGAGATATAAAGTTTAAAATATCTAGACGACTAACCCCTTGTTTTTTAAGTAGATAAACCGCATGTGAATGGCCTTCTTGGAATAGAGCAGCTAAAACATTCCCTCCATCTATTTCATATTTTCCTGCCCCTTGAGCTTGTCGGATGGAATATTCTAAGACTCTAGTAAAAGATGGGGTTTGTTCAGGAGAATTATATTCTTCATCTGCAATAAATTGACAATTCTCTGTTAAAAATGCTTCTAGTTGTGACTCTAGTTCTTTTAGGTTTGCTCCACAATGCCTAAGGATATTACTAGCAACTTTATCAGCCAGTAAAGCTAATAGTAAATGTTCTAAAGTTAAACATTCATGCCGACGATCAATTGTTAAACTCAACGCATGTTGTAAGGTAAGTTGTAATTCTTTAGTTAACATAATTTTTCCTAAATTCTACTAAGTAGTTTCTTTTTCTAAACTTAACATTAAGGGATAACCTTGCCGTTTTGCCATACTAATAGCTTTTACTAGTTTCATTTCTGCTATCTCATAAGTATAAACCCCAACAATCCCGCTACCATGATAATGAACTTTTAGCATTAAGGATTGCGCTTGTTGGCTAGAATAATGAAAAACCTTTTCTAAGACTAATGTAACAAATTCCATTGGGGTAAAATCATCATTATGCAGAATCACACGATATTTTGGAGGTTCTGTTAACTGCTTTTCAACCTCTGGTTGATTTTTTGTTATAGTAGTTTCATCAGATTTTGGGTTATAAGACATATGCTTACTTTATCACACGTAATAGTATTAAGCCATTAGGCTAAAAATTAACGTTTTATTCTTTTTCAACTGTTGACATAAAGGGAAAATCCCTTTCTCGTGCTAAACGAATAACTTTGTTAGCTTTTGTTTCAGCAATTTCATAAGGATAAACACCTGCAATAGTTAATCCTTCAAAGTGAACTTGATACATTCGACGTATAGCTTCTTCAAAAGGATGATTAAAGATTTTCTGTAGCACATAGACAACAAAATCCTGTGTAGTAAAATCGTCATTATGTAGCAGCACTTTATAGCGAGGTGGTTCGTCAAGTTTTTCTTTCTTGTCACTTTTAGTTATTACCGACTCATCATTATCATAATTGTGCTTAGACATAATAGTCCTCTAAAAAGTAATTTTGATAAATATGTTTTAGATAATTATATTTTGCAACTTACTCTAGATAAGAGCAAATTTTATTAGCAAAAAATTAGCGAAACTAGACATTATAAAATTGGTTAATCATAATTAAACAGTTTATAATTAAGCGATTTAGTATCCAAGGAAAGTTAAAATGCAATCTAACTTACCACCCTTTATATTTCCTCATCGCCAATTCCCTGGCCATGAAAGGGTTTTAGCAGCAGGGCTACCATTTTTTCCAGCAGAGTTTGGCGGTAGTGGGGAAAAGATTAAAATCGTTCGTTGTTGGCAAGTTGAAATAGTTGATAACTATGCTAAACAAACTCCTAAAAGAGTCTTTCTCCGACTACAACCACCAGAATATAGAATTTATGAGAAATATTCCCCAAATATTTCTTTCACTACAATTCAACTACTCTATCAATATCGCCCAGATTTAGAAATTATGTGGCTTGGGCAAATTGGCTCTAGTATTTATTTAGTCCTAGAACAAACCCCTATAGATTTAGATGATGAAGTTTTTACCCAATATATTGTGCGTCTTAATAACTCTAATTCTATTAATATTATTGGTCAAACAGAACTACAAAAACTTATCCCTTTGCTTAGAACCCAAATAGAACATAACCCTATTATCTCAATAACAGACATGATATCTTTCTTAGGTGTAATTCATGATATATCTTCTCCAGAATATTACTTTGAATGTATCAAAGAGCGTTCTGTTACTAGAGTCCTTAAAGTTAGATGGGATATAGTATCAGCGGGTAAATCCCTGCCTATTCGTAAATGGCAACACCCCTTATCAGAAAATCTTTCTATCTCTGTTCCAATTCCTTCTGATCCTTCTATAAATGAAGATTTCTTTGTTAAAGAATACTTAAATGTAGATAAAGAACACTACTTAATCTTACAGGCAGAAAGAACATTAATTTCAGGGGAAAAATGGGAAGCTTACCTAGTCAAATTAGTAGGTAACAATATTTTTAGTTTAAATAATGACTCAGAATTTCAATATATTGCACAGCTTTTTATTGATCGTTTAGAAAAAAATTCTAGAGGAAATAATTTTCGTCCTCTAGGTAGTATTACAGCAAAAGAAATTGAGCTTATAATAGATTACTTATCTTCCTCTAATAATACAAATCTATTAGAAACAACATCAAACAAGAATTTAAGTAATCTAGAAAAAACCCAACTTACCAATTTAATTCTAGTAAAGATATCTAATAACAATATAAGTAATCAAAATATTACATTTAAGGTAGCTGAATTAGGTCAACCATTAACTATTACTAATCGTTGGCGTATTTCTACCCGCCTTTATATAAGCTTAAGTTTTTCTGATCAAGTTGATAATACAGAATATAATATCCCAAAAGTATTAGATTTTTCTACGCTATTAGTAGAATGTATTTTTTCTCTGAATTTATGGTATTACATAGTCTTATTATTACCAGAAAACCTTAACAATGCTGCTAGTCAACCGCGTTTTGTGCTAAAGATTCAAGATACTACTACATTAATTACTCTAACAGAAGAAGAATTAAATAAGGTAGTTAGCTTTTATCAAACTAGTAAAAACAATGCTATTAGCACTATTGGTGAGATTTTAGCTTTATTAAATTCTCTTTCCTCTAATATTCAAATAAAGCCTTTTGAAAAAATTACTTCTGTTTCTCCAATTACTAAACAAAATAACAAAATAACTAAATCACACCTAGGTAGCATTAATAATTACTACTTAGAAGAAATATTATGCAAAGGCTCTAACACTACTATTTATTTGGCTAAACAAACTAACCTTGGTAATAGGTTAGTAGTATTAAAAGCTATTCCTGATACTGTTAATGAGTTAGAAGCAAGTAGTTTTATTAACCAAATGTTAATTATTTCAAGGCTAGAACATCGCAGTATTGTAAAACTATATCAAGTAGGTAAAAGTAATGGTTATTATTTTGCTTCAATGCAATATATAAAAGGAGTAACTCTATCTAGTCTTCTTAAAGAAAAATACTTTATTGCACCAATGCAACTGCTTTTTTTAATTGAACAAATTACTGAGGCTCTTGCTTATGTGCATGAACAAAAGATTTTACATGGTGATATTAACCCTAGTAAAATTCTTATTACTCCCAACCGACAAGCCTTTTTATTAGGCTTTACCAAAAAAAATCCTATTGGTAATACAACATATTTTGCTCCAGAACAGATATTAAATAACAGTTTGTCTATACAAACAGATGTTTACACGCTTAGTTTGGTAGTTTATGAAGCATTAACAGGACATTATCCATTTGAAAGCCAAAATAATGATTATAAAGAGATATTATCTAAAAAGCTTTCAGCTATTATTCCTCCAGTACAAAGCTTTAATCCATTATTACCTAAAAACTTAAATACTGTTTTTCATAAAGCATTATCTGTCACTCCTTCAACACGTTATCAAACAGTAAAAGAATTTCTTAGCTCCTTAAAAGATTGTTTTAATAATTTAATCACTGAGGCTAAAACTATATCAGAGTTTGCTATTGTTGATTCTATTTCTACTAATAAATATGTCTTAGGTCTATCTGCGGATGATTACTATCTAGAACACTTACTTGGTGAAGGTATTTTTTCTTGGGTTTATTATGGAGTTGATAGTGTTAATTTAAGTCACCGTGCTTTTAAGATAGCCAAACCACCTGAACTAGCTATTTTGCCTGACCATGCTAGTAATAGAACTCAAGAAATAGAAATTATGACTGGACGGGTAGTAACTGACTCCCCCAATATTTATCAACTATTACAATTTCAAGCAGAAAAAATGCAAAAAACTAAAGATCCCGCTTTAGTAAAAGTTGATAAAATTGTGCATACCAATAATATCTGTTACTACCAAATGGAGTATGCTTCTGGACAAACATTAAGAGAATTAATGGATAAAGAAAGGGTACCTTTAAGAGTAATAATAGAAATTGCTATAGCATTGGAAAGACTCTCACAAAACCCTAATTTCCGTTATCATGGGGACTTAAAACCAGAAAATATTATTATTAATGACACTGAAATTAAGTTAATTGATTTTGGTTATTTTGGTTGTGAAGAAAAAAGCTATTCATCAACTATAATTACTACCCCAGCTTATTATCCAGATTTACTACCAGATGATCTTTTTGCTCTTGGGTTAATAATTTGGGAAATTGCCTGTCATCAGCAGCCCTTTAGCCTACCAGGAAGATCTTCAGAATTTGTAGATTTAAGTAATATTGGAGAAAATTTATTTGAGTGGGTTTATCATTCAGAATTAACAGGGCAATATTTTAAATCAGCTATTTTACATATTAACCGACCTTCTGATATTTGCTCAGATATTACACCACAGCTAGAAGATTTTTTATTAAAAGCAATAAACCTATCTATTAGGCCAGATAATAAGATTGACCGTAAGCTTTATTTTAAGACTTTTCCCCAACTTACTAATGCGCTAGAAGATTTAATACAAGCTGGAATCACTCATTTATAGAAGTTTTTAACTCAAGCATAATAAGCCAAAGTCCAAAACTATTGGGCTTAATCAGTTATTTAAGGACAAAGTTTTATGCCTATATTTAGGTTTAAGTTTTTTTCTATTTTCTTTATTTTCTTTATTTTTCTTATTTTTTTATCTGCCAGTTTTAGCTCTACCCCAGTATTAAGTGCTAATAGACCTTTTAACCCTTTCTTAGCAGGTAATTCTATTGGCGAGCCAATGATGGATTTAGGTTCAGTAGTTGTTGAAAAAGAAACTCTTACTATTGATTTAAGAGGATTAGCAAATTTTCAACGCTCACAGATGATTGAGTTTACTAGTGAATATTCTCCTAGACTAGCTTTAGTACAAGCTGTTTACAAAGTGCGTAATGATAAAGAACCTCAAAATATTAGTCTAACTCTCTTTGGCGATATGATGAGCTTTAAGCCTAATACAAATACAGGGGTTTGGTTAAATGACCAAGCAATAGACATGCAAGCTTTTGACTCTACAGAAAAAGAGCTTCCTATTAGTTGGGGAATTCCTAATTACACGCCTTCTGTAAAAGGTGAATGGCGTGTTCCTTACCGACCGCTACTTAAAACCCCTACTTTAGAATTTAAGCTACAAATCCCTACAGGTAGTCATACTATTCGTATATGTTATTTAGCTCAGCCTAGTACATATTTACAAGGTGAAGATACTATGCCTTGGCAATTTGTTTATGTTCTTACCCCTGCTAGGGATTGGGTTGGTTTTACAGGTTTAGATGCAACTATTTATATTCCAAAAGGTTGGCAATTTGCTAGTAACTTAAAACTTAATTCTGATGCAGAAAAAATTCATGGCACATGGCAATCATTACCAAGTAACTCATTAGCATTAACTGTTCAAATTCCTACACCAAGTTTTTTTAAATTTGGTATTCTTGCTTTACTATTTGGCCCAGTCTTTTGTTTAGCTTTAGGAAATTTCACTGGTAAGATACTTAAGCGGTATGGGTATAGTCTAGTTTTAGCAATCCCTATTTCTTTACTCGCTGGTATTATTTGGGCATCATTAATATTTTTTATGATGAGTTATGATCAAAATCAGTTAAAATTGCTGGTAGGTGAAAACCAACTTGCTCGTCCTAACAATTCATTTGTTAAAATAGCAAGTCTGCCTTTTGCTTTTACATTAGGGATAGCACTAGCACAAGTAGCGGCTTTTTTTTCGCATCGTAATATTGTAGAAACCAAAAGTTAAATTCATAATATAGCCAGATCAATTCATATTGATTGTTTGCTATTATCAAAATTAACTCTAAACTACTTAGGATATATTTCTAGATCACAATGTATAAATCTTATTTTAGTTATCGTTTGTTACCAATCTCAATATTTATTTTATTAATTTTCTCAACCATTAGTTGTGAAGTATCTGTTAAACCAGGCAGTCCACCACCTAATGAAGAAGAAGTTAAAAAAATTAGTAGCAAATTACCTCCACCATCATTTCCTGAGTCAATAAATAGTAATATCCTAGCAGATTATAACTGGTCGGCTACTGATCTAAAGGGTAAAACTATAAAAGCAGATGATTGGAAAAATAAAGTAGTAGTGCTTAATATGTGGGCTACTTGGTGTGGGCCTTGTGTAGCAGAAATGCCTAGTTTACAAAGTCTTTATGAAAAAACTAAAGACGATGGGGTTGTTTTTGTATTAATATCAAATGAAGATCAAACAACTGTAAGCGAGTTTATCCAAAAAAGAAATTTTTCTTTGCCTATTTATACAATTTCTGAAAATTTACCATCTGTATTTACTAGTGATGCTATTCCAGCAACATTTATTATTTCTCCAAATGGTAAAGTAGTTTTTGACCACTTAGGTGCAGCAAATTGGGATAATGAAGCTGTTGTTAAATTTCTTAAAACAGTTTCACAGCTTAAGTAATAACCCCAATAATTTATTTGTTTATAGTATTTTTTTTAGTTTGATACCTTTTAACCTAACAACTTAAAACTAGTTTTGTTAGTTAGGTTAAAAAGGGTTTCCGTCTTTATTCCTTGAGAAAAGAAGCTAGATATGTTAGTTAAATGCTGATTATTGATAGCTTACACCTTAAAAAAATAGGTAAAACAATGTTAGGACAAGCAAAACCATACTTCACCTTAATTTTACAGTCTGAAAATCGTAGCGAAGTAGAGCAAGCAGCTAAAGAGTATAAAAAAACACATGCTGGTGCAGAAGTGGTTATTGATAGTTGGCGTGACCATATAAACCACCTTACTGATAAACCTCTTTGGCGAGCACGAGCTAAAATAGTTGAACAACGCAATTTAATACAGCAAATAATCTATTTAATAACACGTTAACTCATAGAAACTAAACACTGTTAACTCTATCCATAACCAGTAGACAACTTTATGTTAATGCAATGCCCTAAATGCAAAAAAGCTTTTCCTCCAGAGAAAAGTTTTTGTCCCTATGATGGAAGCGCTTTAGTAAACGCTACACAAGCAGACTTTGTTAGTTTTCAAATTGATAATAAATACCAAATAGATGAAAAAATTGGTGAGGGCACTACTGGAACTATTTACAAAGCAACTCACTTACAACTTCAAGCCCCTGTAGCTGTAAAGTTAATGCGTAAGGATCTAGTTAATAATCCTACAGCAGTAGAGCGTTTTCGGCGTGAAGCTTATGCAGCAATGAAAATTCGCCATCCTAATGCTATTGCTGTAACAGACTTTGGCATCACTTCTGATGATTTAGTCTATGTAGTAATGGAATTTTTGGTTGGTATATCTCTGTCTGAACGATTAAAAGAAAAACCTAGGCTTAGTATTTTAGAAGCTAATAATATTATCCAACAAATTTGTGCTGTGCTTAATGTGGCACATAAACGGGGAATAGTTCATAGGGATCTAAAACCAGATAATATTTTTCTACATAAAGAAGATGGCCTAGAAATTGTTAAAGTAGTTGATTTTGGTATTGCTAAACTTATTCAAGTATTAGATGGGATGACTGCTAGTGATCTTACTGGTATGGGATCAGTTATTGGTACACCTCATTATATTTCTCCAGAACAATGTACTGCTAGGGCTGTAGATCCTCGCTCAGATATATATTCTGTAGGCATAATCCTTTATCGAATTCTTACTGGAGTATTGCCTTTTGAAGGCCCTAACTCTATTGCAGTAATTTATAAACAAGTAACAGAAATGCCTGCACCTCTTTATGAGGTTTGCCCAGAATTGCCGCCTATAATAAATGCTGTAGTTATGCGAGCATTAGAAAAAGATCCAGATAAACGCCCTCAGGATATTACAACATTTGCTAGAGAATTATCGGCTGCTGTTCAAACCGTTACTAATCAAGAGTTTATGACAGCATTTAGCTCTGCTACAGATCAAGACCTAGAAGCCGCTGTTTTACTAACTTTAGATCCATCTGGCTCATCTCTAGACTATTCTGCTAGTCGATTTCGCTCAGAACGTATAGGGTCAACAGGCCCATTAGATTTACAAGCTGCGATAAACTCACCAACAACCACAACAGGTGAAGTTGTTAAGCCTACTCCTAGCCCAGCACTAGAATTTATTCCAGCAGAACAACATTTTTTACATGGTAATTTCCCAGAATGTGATTTAGTTTCTGTTATTCATACCCTAATAGGACTAGAGTTAACAGGAACACTTTTAGTTTATACAGCTAGAGGCACTGCACATGAAATAGCTAAAACTAAGGTAAAAGAACTCCCTCCTCCTCCTTTTTGTAGTATGTATCTTGAACAAGGAAATATTCTTTCCTCTAAATTAGGAGTGCGTGTTGGTAAAGAAGCCTTTTTCCAACTTTTCCAAATGCCTGTAGAAGGCAGTTATATTTTCCGGCCAGCTCTTTACTTAGATGAATTAAGAAACCTAGAACCAGTAATTGAAAGCGGCCAAGATCTTTGGAATGAATCTATCGCATTAAAAGCAGAGCTAGCAGAATATAAAGAAATCTTTCCTGACCTATTTGCTACATTTGAAATACTAGTAAGTAAATTAACTTGGCAAGATAAAGTAACAGACTCTTTAGCACAAACTCTTTGGTATTTAGCCCAACAACCAGATATGAATCTAGCCCAAATGCTTGCACGTTCACCTAGCTGTAATGCTAAAACCTATCGAATCATTAACTTACTAGAATCTACAGGTCAACTTAGCTTAACTGACTCATCAGAAAGCTACTAAGGCTATTTAAGGCTATTAATGTTAGAAAAACTCTTAGCCCTACTTCAAGAAGAAGACTCTCAAGAACAAGAACTAGCAGCACAAGAAATAATTAACTTAAAAGACTCTGCAAGTATTGAACCTCTAATAAATTTACTTTCACACCCTACACCTATTATTCGTGCTACAGCAGCCTATATTTTAGGTGAATTATCAGAAATTACTGATAATAGTGTTCTTAACCCTTTAATCCATTTACTTTTAGATGAAGACTTATTTGTCCAGGTGCAAGCATGCGCAGCACTTGGACAAATAGGAAACTTACAAGCTTTTGATCCAATATTTGATACTCTACTAACAGAAAATCTTTATAGAGATCCTGAAAATATATTAGGTAATACAGCAGCCGCAGCTTTAAATAATCTAGCTAGCA
>Ga0075163_10013248_pt1 | contig 10696 bp, 7 predicted proteins | sample JI1023141ADNA_FD_71478 | JGI IMG/M metagenome (GOLD analysis project Ga0075163, IMG submission 71478) | Wastewater effluent complex algal communities from Wisconsin, to seasonally profile nutrient transformation and Carbon sequestration -... | ecosystem: Engineered > WWTP > Effluent > Algae... | reverse complement strand
CGCGCCGGATGCGCGACATATTGAAGACCCAGACCACGCCATTGGCCATCAGCGTGCCCACCGCCACCCCCACCGCGCCGAAAAGGTGCACCCCCAGGTAACCGAAGCCGGCGGTGCAGGTGAGGTAGATGACGTTGAACCACCAGAGCGAGGCGGTGTCACCGGCGGCCCGCATCACCACGCCGTACTCGCAGACGCGCTGGAACAGGATGCCCGCCGTGAGCGCAAAGGGCAGCCACGCCACCGCCACGGAGTCCGTGAAGAGCAGGCTCAGCAGCTCGGGCCCCGCCAACATGAGGCCCACGGCGGTGGGCAGCACCACGAAGGACAGCCGCCCGCCCCCCGCCACAAAGGCCTGCCGTGCATAGGCGAAGTCGCCCACCCGGAAGGCGCGCACCAGGCGGGTGACCATCACGGTGCTCGAGGCGCCCGCCAACACCGAGACCAGCGGCAGCTCGGTGGCGGCGATGGCAAAGGCGCCGTAGGCCAGCGGATCAAAGGCCGCCACCAGCCACTTGTCCACGTTGCGGCTGAGCAGGTTGAGGCTGGTGGAGAGGGACAGCGGCGCCACGTAAACGAGCTGCTCGCGAATGCGGGCGCGGTCGAGGCGCTGCCAGGGCCACTGCCGCGGTGGCGGCGGGGGGGTGGTGTTGTCGCGCACCACGCGCCGAAAGACGATGAGCCGCAACCCGGCGTAGATCAGCAGCCCTTGAAAGCCCGCCTCCGCGCGCCCGGTCAGCAGGATGGGCACACACACCACGACGAGCTGGGTGAGGGCGAGCAGCACCTGGATGCGGGTGGCCGTCGCCACGCGCTCGCAGGACACGAGGATCTCGCCGATGCCCGAGGTGGGGATCTCGATGAGCACCACGATGGCGATCAGGTAGACCATCGGCTCGATGGCAAACCGCCCGCCGCCCAAGCGACTGGCCAGCGTCACCAAGACCAGGGCGGTGACCAGCGCCGAGGCGAGCAGCAAGGCCACGTTTTGAATCAGGAAAATCCGCCGGCCTTCCACCGGGGTGCGGCCCAGGAAGAAGTAGATCGTCTGCTGGAGGTTGAGCCCGCCGATGCCCGTGGCCACCTGGTAGATGGACAGCAGCAGCGCCACCTTGGCCCACTCCTGGTCGGACAAGAACCGGACCAGGACCGCCGCCATCAGGAGCTGACCCGCCTTGACGATGCTCTGCCCGATGGCCACCAGCAGCACACGCTGCGACCACGGGAACACCCGCTTGGGGGTGGGCTCGGCGGTGGGTGGGGTCATGAGGGTGGCGTCTGCCATGGGGGGCGGGCTCTGCAGCCCGCATGCCAGGAGCGCACGGGGTGCGGCCAGGGCGGCACGGGGGTGGGGATCAATACCAGGCGATGCGCTGGAAGGCCTCGCTCATCAGCACCACCTGGCGCTTGAGCGCGAGCACTTCCATCTCCCGCAGGCCGGGGCACTTGGCCTTGAGCAGCGCGCGGGCACGGTCGATGGTCTGCCGCTCGCCGCGGCGCTCGGCGTCGTCGAACACCACCACAAACTCGTCGGCCAGGTGGGCGTCGAGCAGGTCCAGGCACCCCGAGCGGCTCGCTTTGGGGCGGCCCAGCGGCCCGTCGACCACCACCAGGTCGAAGCGATCGTTGGCGGAAAAGCTTGTGAGATCGTAGCCTTGCACGCCCTTCTCGCCCAGTCGTGACGCCACCAGCGGCACCACCCGCACCTCGTGGCGCACGCGGCTGCGCAGCTCGCCGGCCCAGAACTCGTTGTCCTCCAGCGTCAGCACCGAGGCGCCCTGCTTGGGCGCCAGGCCATCCAGCAGCAGCGTGGTTTGGCCCGCGCCCAGCTCGACGATGCGGCGGACGGGGTTCTCCTCGACGATGCGCCCGAGCAGGTACAGCAGCGAGTGGTTGGCGGCGGACCGCAACGGGTAGAACCGCTTCTCGATGCCATGGCGCTCGCACAGCCAGGCGAAGAGCTCTTGGTAGAGCAGCTCCTTGGTGTGCAGCGAGGTGGCCAGGCCGCAGCGCAGCCAGAAGCGGTGCTTGAAGGCGGAGAGGGCGTGTTTCACGGGCGGATTCGACACGTTGGAGGCGTTGGTGTCAACGCCGCGGGTGGCCTACCCTCGGCCATGGCCACTGAACCCACCGCCGCGCTGGCCCTCGAGCTCCTCGCTCGCGGCCTGCCCGTGCGCTTGCGGGCCCTGGGCGCCTCCATGCGGCCCGCGGTGCAGAGCGGCGACGTGCTCATCCTGGCGCCCGATGCCGAGCGCGCCCAGGTGGGCGACCTGGTGTTGGTGCCGGTGGGCGACTTCGGGGGCGACTTCGGGGGCGACTTCGGGGTGGTACACCGCATCGTGGCGCGGGTGGGCGACCGCGTGTGCGTGAAGGGGGATGCGATGGCGGCCCCCGATGGGTGGTACGACCGGCGCCAGCTCCGCGCCCGGGTGGCGGGCATCGAGCGGGGGGGGCGCCTGGTGGGCCACTCGGCCATCCGCGCGGTGCTCGCCTCGCTGGTCACCGGCCCGGTCCGGCGCTTGCGTGACGCGGTGCGGGTGAGAGAGAAACGGCCAAAAGCTGAGTGAGGAGGCGATCTTGGAGAGCAACCGGCGGCGGGCCGCAGTGGTGATGGCGGCGGGGCAGGGGACGCGGCTGCGGTCCCGCCTGGCCAAGGTGCTGCACCCGGTGGCGGGCCAGCCCATGATCCTCTACGCCGTGCGCGAGGCCCTGGCGCTGGGCGCGAATCCGGTGGTGGTGGTGGTGGGGCACCAGCGCGAGGCGGTGAGCGCCACCCTGGCCGCCGCCTTCCCCGACCAGCCGGTGGTGACGGTGGTCCAGGCCGAGCAGCGGGGCACCGCCCACGCCGTGGCCTGCGCAGCGCCGGCCCTCGAGGGCTTCGACGGCGACGTCTTCATCCTGTCCGGGGACGTGCCGGGCCTGCCCGCCGCGGTGCTCGAGGCGCTGGACGCCGAGGCGGGTGCCGCCGCGGTGGGCGTGCTCGGCATGCAGCTCGCCGATCCGGCCGCCTATGGACGGCTGGTCCGCGGGCCGGGTGGCGAGTTGTTGTCCATTGTGGAGTACAAGGACTCCACCCCGGCGCAGGCGGCCCTCGACGAGGTCAACGCGGGCGTCTACCGCGTGCGCGCCGACTTCCTGTTTGAGGCGCTGCGCCAGGTGGACACCAACAACGCGCAGGGCGAGTTCTACCTTACCGATATCATTGCACTTTCCGTCGCTGCCGGGGCGGGGGCCCGCACGCTGGTGCTGCGGGGGCGAGACGGCGAGGCCGCCCTCGGGGTCAATGATCGCGTCGATCTGGCGGCCGCCGAGGCCCGCATGCAGGCCGTGCTGCGGCGGCGCCTGCTGCTGGCCGGGGTGACGCTGACCGATCCGGCACAGGTTGTGCTGCACGCGGGGGTCGAGGTGGGCCCCGACACGGTGATCGAGCCGGGGGTTGCGCTGTTGGGCCGCACCCGCATCGGCCGCGATTGCGTGATCGAGCAGGGGTGCCGGTTGCAGGACACCGAGGTGGCTGATGGGGCGCACATCAAGGCGTACACCGTGACGGAGGGCGCGCGCATCGGCGCCGACTGCACCGTGGGGCCTTTCGCGCGGCTGCGCGAGGGCACCGTGCTGCACGCCCACGTCAAGATCGGCAACTTCGTCGAGACCAAGAAGGCCGAGTTTGGCGAGGGCGCCAAGGCCAGCCACCTCAGCTACCTGGGTGACGCCTCCATCGGGGCGGGCGCCAACATCGGGGCCGGCACCATCACGTGCAACTACGACGGCAAGCGGAAGTTCCGCACCGCCATCGGCCCGGGGGCCTTCATCGGCTCCGATACGCAGCTCGTTGCGCCCGTGAACGTGGGGGCCGGCGCCTATGTGGGCGCCGGGAGCACCGTGGTCCGGGACGTCCCGGCGGGGGCCCTCGCCCTCAGCCGAGTGCAGCAGCAGAACATCGAAGGTTGGGCCGAGCGCAAAGCGGCCAAGGAGCAGTCATAAATGTGCGGCATCGTCGGCTATGTGGGGCCCCGCCCGGCGGCGGACATCCTGTTCGGCGGCCTCGCCCGCTTGGAGTACCGCGGCTACGACTCGGCGGGCCTGGCGGTCTTTGACGGCCAGCAGACCCGGGTGGTCCGCTCGGTGGGCAAGCTCTCCAACCTTGCGGAATCGCTGCGCAAACGGCCCCTTGAGGGCAGCGTGGGCATCGGCCACACGCGCTGGGCCACCCACGGGCGCCCCTCCGAGGAGAACGCCCACCCGCACACCGCGGGCCCCATCACGGTGGTGCACAACGGCATCATCGAGAACCACCTGGCCCTGCGCGCGGCGCTGGAGAGCCGGGGCCACCGCTTCCAGAGCGAGACGGATACCGAGATTTTCAGCCACTTCATCCGCGAGAAGGTGGAGCAGGGCCTGGATCTCGAGGCCGCCGTGCGCGCCGTGCTGGCCCACGTCGAGGGGGCCTACGCCATCGCCGTGCTCTCAGCCCTCGAGCCCGACAAGGTGGTGGCCGCCAAGAACGCCAGCCCGCTGGTGGTGGGCCTGGGCGACGGCGAGACGTTCCTGGCCAGCGACGTGCCCGCGCTGCTGAGCCACACCCGCGACGTGATCTTCTTGCACGAGGGCGAGCTGGCGGTCATCACCCGCGAGGGCCTGCGCCTGAGCACCATCGCCGGTGAGCCGGTGCTGCGCGCCCCCACCCGCATCACGTGGTCCCCCGCCCAGGCGGAGAAGGGGGGCTTCAAGCACTTCATGCTCAAGGAGATCCACGAGCAGCCCCGGGCGATGACCGACACCCTGCGCGGCCGAATCTCCTTGGAATCCGGGGATGTGCACCTCGAGGACGTGCACCTGGACGCCGCGGGGGTCCAGAAGCTGCGCCGCATCGTCATCGTGGCCTGCGGCACCGCCTGGCACGCCGGCCTCATCGGCCGCCGCTTCATCGAGGAGGCCACCCGCATCCCGGTGGAGGTGGAGCTGGCCTCCGAGTTCCGCTACCGCGACCCCATCATCGGGGCCGACTCCCTCTTCATCGCCGTCAGCCAGTCGGGGGAAACCGCGGACACGCTGGCCGCCTTGAAGGAAGCCCGGCGCCGCGGGGCGCGGATCCTGAGCGTCTGCAACGTCATCGGCAGCTCCATCGCCCGCGAGTCGGACGACCTCATCTACACCCACGCGGGCCCCGAGATCGGGGTGGCCAGCACCAAGGCCTTCATGACCCAAATGGTGGGCCTGCACCTGCTGGCCCTCTGGCTGGGCCGCCGCCTGGGCCGCCTGGATCCCGACACCATGCGCCAGCGGCTGGAGGCCCTGCAGAAGCTGCCCGGTGAGGTGGAGCGGGTGCTGGCCCGGGAGCCCGAGGTGGAGGCCGTCGCCCGCAAGTACCTGAATGCGCGGGACTTTTTGTACCTCGGTCGCGGCGTCAACCACCCGGTGGCGCTGGAAGGGGCCCTCAAGCTCAAGGAGATCAGCTACATCCACGCCGAGGGCTATGCCGCCGGCGAGATGAAGCACGGCCCCATCGCCCTCATCGACGAGGACATGCCGGTGGTGGTGATCAGCCCCCAGGGGCCGCACTACGACAAGACGGCGTCCAACCTGCAGGAGGTGCGCGCGCGCTTGGGGCGGGTGATCGCGGTGGCCACCGAGGGGGACGCGCAGATCACGCGGTTTGCCGACGACGTGTTGTGGGTGCCCGATCTGCCCGAGGGCCTGCAGCCCTTTGTGACGACGGTGCCGCTGCAGCTGCTCGCCTACCACGTGGCCGACTTGAAGGGCACCGACGTGGATCAGCCCCGCAACCTGGCCAAGAGCGTCACCGTGGAGTGAGGCGGCGGCGCGGGCGGGTGGCCAACAGGACGGCGGCCAGCAGGCCGAAGCCCAGCGCTCCGCCCGAGCGCCCCTTGTCGGGCGTCACCACAAAGGGCTCGCTCCAGGGGCCCGGCTCCCCCAACAAGTTGATCGTGCGCACCTGCACCCGCAGCGGTCCGGACTGGTACTGGTCGTTGGAGGGCCACGCCACCCGAATGACCCGCGGGCGCTCGGCCTCATCGAGGGGCTTGAGGGGGCCTTCGGGGAGGGCTGGCGGGTGCGGCGCCGCGCCGATGATCTGGAATTGGTAACCAAAGCGCCCTTCGGCCGCGGGCTCCACCACGATCTCGAGGTCGCTCAAGTCGTCGCAGGTGTTGTCGCCGCAGCCCCCGTCGTTGCCCACATCCACCGTGGCCAGCGCCGTGGCCGTCACCGCCGGTGGATCGGGTTGGGCCACGACGGCGTTGGGGTTCATGCCGTAGAGGGCGGACACCGTGCGCTCGCAGGCCTGGGCACTCGACCACGAGGCCAGGACGAGCGCGACCAGCGCGGTCGGCGTCGCCCGTGCGAAAAACTGCCGCCGGAGAGAAGCCGAGGAAGGCCCGAGCTCACCGGCACTCAAGTGCCCGGTCTGACGCGGTTTTTTACGTGAGTGCTGGTGAAGCGGAGCGAGAAGAAGCGGCTGACGCATTGAGGGACCTCCCGGCTTGAGTCTGCCCCGTCGCCGCCGCGAATGGTATAGGGACGCGACCTGGCGGATTGGGCGGTGCGGTGAACGACGACCTCCTTGATGGCCTCAACCCTGTGCAGCGCGAAGCGGTGCTGCACGGCGATGGGCCGCTGTTGGTGCTGGCGGGGGCGGGCAGCGGCAAGACGCGGGTGGTGACGGCCCGCATCGCGCGGCTGCTGCGCTCGGGGGTCCGGCCCGACCAGATCCTCGCGGTGACGTTTACCAACAAGGCCGCCGCCGAGATGCGGGAGCGCGTGCAACACCTGGTGGGCGGCGCGGCCTTGCCCAGCCTCACGCTCTCCACCTTCCACGCCTTTGGGGCCCGCTTCCTGCGCCAACACGCCGAGGCCCTCGGCCGCACCGCGCGCTTTGTCATCTATGACGATGACGATCAGGCGAAGCTGGTGAAAAAGGCGATGGAGATCGCAGGGTTGCCGCCCTCGGCCCCGCTCGCCAAGGCCATCCGCCGCGCCTTCGATCAGGCCCGCAACCGTGGCCATGCCGCCGAGCAGGCGAGCCTGCCCGAGGAGGAGGGCACGCTGGCCAAGGTGGATCTGGCCCGGGTGGGCGTGCTCTACGATGAGCTGTTGACCCAGGCCGACGCCTTCGACTTCGGCGACCTGATCCGCGGCCCGGCGGTGGTGCTCGAGCAGGACGAGTACCTGCGCACCGCCTACCAGCGGCGCTACCGGCACGTGCTGGTGGACGAGTTTCAGGACACCAACCAGGCGCAGTACCGCCTGCTGCGCGCCCTGGCGCCGCCGGGCAGCAACCTCGTGGTGGTGGGCGACGACGACCAGTCCATCTACGGCTGGCGGGGGGCGGAGGTGGACAACATCCTGCGCTTCCCCGACGAGTGGCACGGGCGCCTGCTGCGGCTCGAGCAGAACTACCGCAGCGAGGGGCACATCCTCGAAGCCGCCAATGGCGTGATTTCATTCAACAAGCGGCGCCTGGGCAAGTCGCTGTGGACGGAGCAGGCCCCCGGCGCCCGGGTGGAGGTCCTCGCGGCCGAGGACGCCCGCGAAGAGGCCCGCCGCGTGGTCAGCCGCATGCTCGACCTGCAAGGCGAGGGCTACGAGCCGGGCGACATGGCGGTGCTCTACCGGGCCAACCACCTGGCGCTCGACCTGGAAGACGCCCTGCGCCGCGTGCGCATGCCCTATGTGGTGGTGCGCGGCCGCGCGTTCTACGAGCGCGCCGAGGTGCGCGACGGCATCGCGCTGTTGCGCCTCGTGGTCAACCCGGCCGACGACGTGGCGCTGGAGCGCACGGTCGAGCACGTGCTGAAAGGGGTGGGCACCACGTCGCTGGCCCACCTCAGCGCCCATGCCCGCGCCCAGGGCACCCCCATGTTGGCCGCACTGCCCTCGGCGCTGGCGGCCGGGGTGCTCAAGGGGCGGGCGAAGACAGGGCTCGCGCACCTCGCCACCCTGCTCGAAGAAGCCCGCAGCCAGGCCGATGTGGTGGAGGGCGTGGCCCGCCTCTTCACCGAGACCGGCCTCATGGCCTCCGACGCCGACCTGTCCCTCCTGCAAGAGGACGATCGCGACCGCGACGAGAACCTGCGGCGGATCCTGGCCGCCCTGGCCGAGGTGCGCGAGACCGGGGGCGACCTCGCGGCCTTCCTCGAGCAGGTGAAGCTGGTGGCCGACAGCGACACCTCCGCCGAGGGCGGCGCGGTGGCCCTCATGACCGTGCATGCGGCCAAAGGGCTTGAATTTCCGGCGGTTTTTGTCATTGGTCTGGAGGAGGGCACCTTCCCGGGCACCCGCTCGCTGGCCCCCGAGAAGATCGAGGAAGAGCGCCGCCTGTTCTACGTGGCCGTCACCCGCGCTCGCCGGCGCTTGTTCCTGGCCCACGCCGAGCGCCGCCGCCGCTTTGGTGACCCGTCGGATTGGCGGCGCCCCAGCCGCTTCCTCGGTGAGGTGCCGGCCTCCACGGTGCAGGGGCGGGTGGTCCGCTTTGCGCGCGAGGCGGTGGAGGTCCAGCAGCGCGACGACGGCCTGCGGGTGGAGCGCGAGCCCGATGTGGGCGGGTGGTCGCGGCGGGCGGTGGCCGCCCAGCAGCCCATGGAGGAGGACGGCGGGGAGGGGATGCACTACCGCCCCGGCATGAAGATTTGGCACGCCGACTTCGGGGTGGGCGAGGTGCTGCGGGTGCGCATGGGCATGGAGGTGCGCCTCGACATCCGCTTCGCCGAGCTGGGCACCCGGACGGTGGTGGCCCGGTTCGTCTCCCCCTACGAGGGCTGACGCCTTCCACGCCGGGGCTGGCCTCAACCCATTGTTTCTGTTGACCTTTTTGGCGTAGCGTGGGTGAGGTTGTCGCCCATGTCCCCCCCGGCGCATCCGGCGCGCCACCCAACCGCGGCCGCCTCTGGCATTCGCTCGCCGGCTGTGGCACCGTCCGGGCTATGCTGGTGGAGTGCCCACACTGCCAGGGTTTTGCGGAAGTCCCGATGGACCACCAGGGCGTTGTGCCCTGTCCGGACTGCCATCGCACCTTCTCCATCGGTCAAGATCCCTTGCTGGCGGATGAGCCGCTGTTTGACGGCGCTGCCCCCAAGCGCGAGCGCGCCCTGCTGGAGCCGAGCAAGCGCGATCCGCTGCGCAACACCGCGCCGCCATTGGGTTTCGACTTCGCACGCTTGGGCGATGGGGCACCGCCCGAGGCCGCCAGCCTGGGTGGTCGGGTGGCCGAGTCGGCACCCGCCGATGCCCCGGTGGACCTCTCCGTCCTGATGGATGCCCCCGCCCGGCCCGGTCGCGGCAACTCGGTTATCAACCTCGGCGACCTGACGGCCCAGCCCGCGCCCACGCCGGTGCGGTTGGCGGACGAAGAGGACGACACCCGGGTGCTGGACATCGCGGCGCCCGGTGCCTGGCGCGCGCGCACCGGCCGCGGCGTGATCTACGAGCTCATCTCGGTGGATGCGGTGGTGGCCTGGCTGGAGGGCAAAGAGGATCTTGGGGTGGTGCGCATCGCGCGCGGGGCCGCTGAGTTCCTGCCCGTGGATGCCCACCCGGAGCTGGCCGCTCGCCTCGGCCAACGCGGTCGGCCGCAGCGGCCCGCCCCCCGGCAAGAGCTCGAATTGCGCCTGGACGACCGCCCCGAGCGCGGGGTGGAGGCGAGCCCCGCCCGCGAGCGCGAGGTCAGCCCGCTGCGAGGCGCCGATCCTGAGGCCCCGGCCCGCCGGGCGGCGGCGCCCGAATTCAAGGGGCGGGCGCTGGGGTTTGGCACGGTGCTGGCGGTGACGCTCACCTCGGCCGCCCTGGTGGTGGGTACGATGGTGATCGGCATGCGCACCGGGTTTATCCCCATGGCCACGGCCGCCGCCGATGTGGTGGAGCTGGGGCCACCCGCCCCCGAGCTGGTGCGGGCGATCGCCGCCTACGATGCGGGCAATTTCACCGCGGCCACTGAGCAGCTGACGGCGCTGCAGGGGCCCGAGGCCGATCCCCGAGTTTTTCGCTACCTGGCGCTGGCCCAGGCGCGCAACCAACAGAACACCGAAGCGGATAAAGCACTGGCCCAGTATCGTCGTGCGATGCTGCGCTTGAGCGGAGAGCATGGACGTCAAGTGCGAGAACTGCGGGACTGAGTACGAGTTCGACGACGCGAAGGTCACCGCGGCCGGCATCACCGTAAAGTGCACCCAGTGTGGCCACCTCTTTAAGGTGGCTCGCCCCGCAATCGCTGTGCCCGAGCCGAGTGACGGCCAGGAGACGCTGGGGCCACGGCCTCGCCACTGGATGATCCGCAATCGCCACGGGGAGATCCGCGAGTTTCGCGACCTCAGCACGCTCCAGCAGTGGATCGTGGAGCGCAAGGTTGCGCGCGACGATGAGATCTCCAAAACCGGCGAGAGCTGGAAGCCGCTGGGGACCATCGCTGAGCTGCAGAGCTTCTTTCGAGCGGTGGGGGCAGCCGGCATCATCACCGAGGAAATCCCCGGTGGTTCCGAGCCCTTACAGCTCCTGGGTGGCTCGGTTCCGCCCAGCCCACGTGCCCCCCACTTTGGCGCTGAAGAGGTCATGCCCACGGGGCGGTTTCGGCTGGAAGGGCCCCGCAATGGCGCCACCCCCATCGAACCGCACCGCATCTCGGGGCCGCCGATGCCCAGCACGCCGCTGGACACCAACCCCACGGTGCCCATCACCCGGCCCG
>Ga0075163_10013247_pt1 | contig 10696 bp, 5 predicted proteins | sample JI1023141ADNA_FD_71478 | JGI IMG/M metagenome (GOLD analysis project Ga0075163, IMG submission 71478) | Wastewater effluent complex algal communities from Wisconsin, to seasonally profile nutrient transformation and Carbon sequestration -... | ecosystem: Engineered > WWTP > Effluent > Algae... | reverse complement strand
CAAGCCGCAGGTCGTGCTGGTGATCGAGCCCTGCCTGACCGTGAGCCAGGAGCAGGTCCGCCACCTGGTCGCCGTGGAGCTGGGAGCGCAGCTGGTCGACGATGAAGGGCATCAGGAAAGCGAGCCAGGCGGCCGCGGCCTCATCCGCGCCCACATCGGCTGCGCCGAGCACGTGGGCGGCGCCCCGGGACTTCTGGACCTGCATGTGGACGACGGTGTGACCGGCAAGGAGCTGTCGCGCACCATCGACCTGGCGCAGCAGGATCCGGCCGTGCATCCCCGCCTGATCGCGCTGGCGCTGGCCGAGCTGGTGTTCGCCAGCTGGGCCGAGCTGCTGGTGACGCCGCGCCCGCGCGTGCTGCCGGCGACGCAGCCTCCGCCCGAAGCCACGCGCCAAGCGACCAGCAACCGGGTGGCAAGCAAGCTGCCGCGACCGCTGCCACCGTCGGGAGTGTACCTCCTGGGCATCGGCGGCGTGATGCTGCTGTTCACCGGTGCGCCGGTGCTGGCCGGCGGTGGGCTGCGGATCGGCGGCGACCACCTGTCGCACCTGAGCTGGGATGCCGACGTCACGGCCTTTCACGGCACCGCTGCGACGGCGCTTGGCAGCGTGACCGGCGATCTGCTGAGCGCCCGCATCGCGCTGCTGGCCCACTATCGCCTGCCGCACCTGCTGCTGCGGGCCGGCGGCGGGCTGCGCGTCGGAGCTGCCCATCTCGCCGGGACAACGCAGGATCCCGCCCACATCGAAACAGCCGGCCTGTGGGCGCCGTGGGGCGGGCCGCACCTCGGCTTGTCGCTGGCCATCGCGGTGACGCGGCTGCGCGTGGAGCTTTCCCTGGAAGGCGGCTATGTGCTGTGGTCGGCGAGCGCACGCGTCGCAGGGACGCGGCCGCTCTCCGTTCAGGGACCGTGGCTTGGGGGCATGCTCGGGATCGGGCTCGGCCCCCGGGAGCGCCCCCGCTAAAGACTAGTAATGCAGGACGGCGCGGATGCTCTTGCCCTCGTGCATGAGGTCAAAGGCGTGGTTTATCTGCTCAAAGGGCAGGTCGTGCGTGACCAGCTCGTCGATGCGAATCTCGCCCCGCTGGTACTGATCGACCATGCCCGGCAGCTGCGTGCGCCCCTTGACGCCGCCGAACGCCGAGCCCTTCCAGACGCGCCCGGTGACCAGCTGGAAGGGGCGCGTGGCGATCTCCTGGCCCGAGCCGGCCACACCGACGATTACCGACACGCCCCAGCCCTTGTGGCAGCACTCGAGCGCCGCCCGCATGATCCGCACGTCGCCAACGCACTCGAACGAATAGTCGACGCCACCGCCCGTGAGCTCGACCAGCACCTCCTGAATCGGCCGGTCAAACTTCTGCGGGTTGATGAACTCGGTCGCCCCGAACATGCGCGCATAGGCGAACTTGCTCTCGTTCACGTCGATGGCGATGATGCGGCCGGCGCGCGCCATCGCCGCCCCCTGGATGACGCTCAGGCCGACGCCGCCCAGGCCGAACACCGCGACGGTGGCTCCCGGCTCGACCTTGGCGGTGTGCAGCACCGCGCCGATGCCCGTCGTGACGCCGCAGGCGAGCAGGCAGACCTTGTCGAGCGGCGCATGCTTGGGAATCTTGGCCACCGCGATCTCGGGCAGCACCGTGAACTCGGAAAACGTCGAGGTGCCCATGTAGTGAAAGATGGGCTGGCCGTTTTTCGAAAAGCGCGAGGTCTTGTCGGGCATCAGCCCCTTGCCCTGCGTCGCCCGGATCGCCTGACAGAGGTTGGTCTTGCCCGACCGGCAGAACTTGCAGGCGCGACACTCGGGCGTGTAGAGCGGGATGACGTGGTCGCCGACTTCCAGGCTGTGCACATGCGGCCCGACCTCGACGACGATGCCGGCGCCCTCATGGCCGAGGATCGACGGGAAGATGCCCTCAGGGTCCGCACCCGACAGCGTGTAGGCGTCTGTGTGACATACGCCCGTGGCGACAATCCTCACCATCACTTCGCCGGCCTTGGGTCCGGCCAGATCGATCTCTTCGATCTCCAGAGGCTGATTGGCCGCATAAGCGACCGCCGCGCGGGTCTTCATCTCTCGCTCTCCTTGGGTCCTGGCTGGCGCGTTGAAGGCGAGACTTTAGCACCATTCCTGGCGGCTGCCGACTCTGTGGAGGACCCGAGTCAGGCGGAATCTGCGGGTCTCCTCAGAAAGCGGGACTACGCTTTAGCCGCTGCCTGCTGATATCCTAAGGAGCATCATGATCTCGGGCCCCTCGGATCCGAAGTCTTCGCAGGCACAGCCCAGCTGGGTCGTCGGCCCGCCCGTCCCGGCGGTCGCGCGGCTTGGTCAGCTTATCGACGGTGAGTTCCTGATCAAGGGCATCCTTGGACAGGGCGAGCTGGGCGTTACCTACGAAGCGGACAATACGCGACTCAAGCGGCGCTTTGCCGTCCTCATCCTCAGCCGGGAGCTTCGGCCGACGCACGCGATGATGCTAGCGGTCCGCGACGATCTGCGGCGCGCGCAGCAGCTGACCTCGGCGGGAATCATGCCGGTGAAGCTGATCGCCGATCGCGAAGGCATTCCCGGCTTTGCGACCGAGCTCCTCGAAGGCGAGACGCTGCGCAGCCGGCTGGCGCGCGGACCCCTGCGTGCCGAGCGGGCGCTGGCCGTGATCCTCAGCGTCGCACACACGCTGGAGGCGGCCCACAAGGTGGGCCTGGTGCACGGCGATCTCCGTCCGGAGAACATCTTTCTGGTCAGGCCCGGGGCCAAGAGCGCCTCGGCCGGCAAGGCGATGGTCGTCGAGCACGCGCTGCACCACCTGCGCCGGCGCACCCCGGGTCTCGACGATCGGCTGCCGCTCTACAAGCTGATGTACCGGCCGCCCGAGCAGGTCATGGGTCTGGCCGGCGCCACCGAGCAGGGCGATGTCTGGGTGCTGAGCGCCATCCTCTACGAGTGCCTGACCGGCAAGCCGGCGTTCTACGCCGAGGAGCCCGAGTTCGTCCTCGACAACCTCGGCAACCTACCGCCGGAGCTCGACGGCAATCCCGCCATCGGCATGTCCGAGGAGCTCGCGACCAGCATCAATGTCCTCATCGCCAGCGCCTGCACCCGCGATCTGGACAGCCGCGTCCCCAACATGAGCGAGTTCATCGAGGGGCTGGAGCAGATCGTCGCCGGCTCGGGGCTGAAGCTGCCCGAGGTCGTCGCCGAGACGCGCGAGGAGGCGGCTGCGGTGCTTCAGCCCATCGCCCCGGCCAACAAGAAGATGAACCGGGTGCTCCAGCGTCTGTCGGGCGTGTTTCCGCAGATCCAGCTGCCAAACGCCGGCAACTCTTCGCCGAACGAGACGCCGGTGGCAGTGGCCCCCACACCGGACCCGGCCACGGGCCTGAAGCCGGTGCCCAAGCAGGCGATGATCGAGCCGCAGTCGATTCCCAAGCTCCAGCCGATCGTGCCGCCCAAGGAGCGCGTCAACAAGATCCTCCAGAAGCTCAGCGGGGCCTTCCCGGTCATCACCGGACCGCCGCCGGATCTGGACGACGAGCCGGTGCCGCTCCAGGACGAGCCAGCGGCCAAGTCGGGCGCAGTGGCGCCGGTACCGGCAGCCGCCCCGGCCGAGGAGCCGGCACCGGCCATCGACGAGCTGCCGACGCCCAAGCTCTCGGATCTCGACCGCGCCATGGACGTGCTCAAGCGAGCCAAGGCGCAGGGCGCCGCCCCGGTGGCGCCGGTCGATCAGGCGGCCCCGAAGCCGACGCTGAGCGCCCCCGCGCCCAGCGAGCGCGCCACCGTGCCGCCGGTGGAGGCCACGGCCAGCGAAGCCCTGCCCCCGAAGAACACGCCGGCCGCCGCGCCGGCGCCAGCGGCCGCTCCCGAGCGTCCGACGTTTCCTCCGGTCGAAGCCGCGCCGCCCGCAGAGCCTGTGCCGGCAACCGCACCGGCCAAGGTCTCGCACGATGCGCTGACCATGCCGCTGCTCAATGCCCTGCAGCTCAAGCCCACGCCACCCGCCAAGGTCGAGGAGGAGCCCGCGCTGCCCGAACCGCAGGCCCCAGCACCGATGGTCGAAGCGAGCAGTCAATCGGCCAAGACGCCGCCGATCGCGCCGGCTGCCCCGGTCTCGCAGTCGGCCAAGACGCCGCCGATCGCGCAGCTCTCGCAGGTCGCCCCGGTCTCGCAGTCGGCCAAGACGCCGCCGCTGGAGCCGCTGACGCCGGTCAAGCCGTCTGAGCTGCCCCTCTCGAACCGGACCCCGCCGCTGCCGGCGCTGGGCCGCGTCATGGAGCCCGCCTCGTCGGCCAAGTCGGGTCGCGTCATGGAGCCCGCGCCCTCGGGCAAGTCGGGCCGCGTCATGGAGCCCGCCCCGTCGGGCAAGTCGGGCCGCCTCGGCGAGCCCGCCCCGTCTGCCAAGTCGAGCAAGCAGGCTGCCCCCGTCGAGGAAAAGCAGCCCGAAGCGGTCAAGGCGCCGCCCGTCCCTTCGACCAGGACGCCGCCCATCCCGTCGACCAAGACGCCGCCCATCGGCCGGGTTCAGGAGGCGCCCGCATCGACCCGGACCCCTGCCATCGCGCAGCCGCCCAAGGCGCCCGAGCCGCCGGCCGCAGCCCAGACGCCGGTGCCGCCGCCGTCGGCCAAGTCGGGCCGGCCGCCGCTGCCGCCGCCAGCCGAGACGCGCCCCATCGAGACCGAGAGCAAGAGCGCTGAGCCAGCCGTTGCCCCGCGCACCGGCGAGGAGCCGACCGGGCCCTCGATCGTGGCGGACCTGGCAACCGTCAAGCCGCGCGATGTCTCGCTGAGCTCGGCCGAGACGCCCAAGTCGCCGCTGCTGGCCGCGAAGAGCGCCGCCCATCGCCCCTCGGCAATTGCGCTCGAATCGACGCTGGCGCCCGAAGAGCTGGCCGAGATCATGGATCCGTCGAGCCCCGCCTTCACGGTGCCGCCGGTCGCTTCACCGACCCCGGCTTCCGACGAAGCGCCGGCCGTGGACGACAAGGCCCCGCAGACGCCCAAGACGCTCTCGGATCTGCCGACGCGACCGGCCATGGCCTCGCTGGTCGAGAAGCTCATCCCGCTCAAGGGGCCGGTGTTCCCGGGCCTCAACGAGCAGAGCACGCAGCCGGCGCTGCGGCGCATGCCCATCACCGAGCTGGCCACCCAGGCCAAGCTCGAAGCGCTGCCCGGCGAGTCCGGGGCCCATGCGGTGTCGCCCAAACCGGCGCCGACGGACGACTCCTCGGGTGCCATCACGCCGCCGATTGTGCCGGCGCCCTCCGAGATCGAGCCAAAGAGCACGGGCAGTCAGGCCGCCACCAGTCAGTCAGCGGCCCCGGTGGAAAAGCAGCGCCCCCGCCCGCCGCGCGTCTCGCAGCTCATCGCCGCCATCCAGGCGCAGCAGCCGCGCCCGCCGGTGCCGCCCGTGCCTCCGGCAGCGGTTGCCGCGCAGAGCTCGGGGCCGACGCCAGCAGGAGCGGCCTCGGGTCCGAGCCCAGCGCTGGGGACGCCGCGCCGGGTCTCGCCGGGGCTCATGGCGCCGGCTCCCGACATGCTCGCGCCGCCGCCCTCCACAACGTCGGTTCACTCGGGGCCGCACGACGCCGCCCTCAGCCAGAGCCAGCAGCTACCGCCGGGCCCCCTGACCTGGATGCTGCGTCACCAGGAGCTGGTCGCCGCCCTCATCGGAGCGACGCTGGTCATGATGGTGACCCTCATCTTCCTGCTGCTCCGCTAACCCGAGCTAGGTGCCTGTAAACTGTGGGGGGCGCTTTTGGAAGAAGGCGCTCATGCCCTCGGCGCAGTCGTTGGTGCGCAGCAGGCGCGTCTGCTCGACGACCTCCACCTCCAGCGCGGCATCGAAGCTGCTGCTCAGCGCTGCGTACACGGCGCGCTTGATCGCGCTCATCACCAGCGGTGGCCCGGCGGCCAGGCGGCGCAGGAGCTCCCAGGCCGATTCGGTGTCGGCAACGATGCGGTTGAGCAGGCCAAGCCGGGCGGCCTCCTCGGCGCCGACCATGTCGCCCAGGAGCATCATCTCCAGCGCCTTGCTGACGCCGATGAGGCGCGGCAGCGAATAGGAGCCGCCACCGTCGGGCATGAGGCCGCGCTTCACGAACACCTCGCCGAAGCTGGCGCGGGCAGTGCCAAAGCGCAGGTCGCACGCCAGCGCCAGGTCGCAGCCAAAGCCCACCGCCGGCCCATCGAGCAGCGCCACCACCGGCTTTTCCACGCGGCGGACGGCGCGGATCATGCCGTGGAAGCGCTCGCGCAGCAGCTGGTCACTCGGCCCGCCGCCCTCGCCGCTGTTCTGCAGCGACTGCACCAGCGCCACCGCCGCCTTGAGGTCCAGTCCCGAGCAGAAAGACTCGCCGCGCCCGGTCAGCACCACGGTGCGCACCGCCGGATCGCGGCCAGCTTCGTCCAGGGCCTGGATGATGGCCGAGCAGAGCTCGATGGTCAGGCCGTTCTTGGACTGGGGACGGTTGAGCATGAGGCAGCGAATCGCGTCGCGATCCGAGACCTCAAGGTCGGTGTAGGTAGCATCGGTCATGGAGTCTGGTTGCTCTCAGCTTTGGGGGGCGCTGCGCCGGGTCGGGAGTCTTCTGGGCCCAGGGCACCCGGGTCGCCCGGGTTGGAGATATCGCGACCGCGATAAAAGCCGGTCGACGTGTAGGATTGAATGATGCGCGGCAGCACCGTCTTCAGCACCGCCGCCACCGGCACCGCCATCAGCAGGCCCGCATAGCCGAGCAGGCTCCCGCCCAGGCTGAGCGCGAAGATGACGCCCACCGCCGACAGCCCGATGCGCCCGCCCACGGCCTGCGGCGTGATGACCACCGCGTCCAGGAACTGCACGGCGCCAAAGGTGATAAGGACGCCGATGATCGGCGCCGCCCCGTGCATCGAAAAGTCGAGCAGCGCCATGGCCATGGCCAGCACCAGCCCCACCGACACACCCACGTAGGGCACAAACGCCAGAAAGCCCGCCGTGCAGCCGATCACGATGGCCAGCGGAATGCCGCTCAGCGACAGCCCGATCGAGTACAGCGCCGCCTGGATCACCATCACGGTCAGCTGCCCGCGCAGCCAGCCGCCCAAGGCCACCTGGATGTCGTGCATGATCTCGCTGGCCGTCACCTGATGGCGCGGCGGCACCAGGTGCCGCATGGTGTCCTTCATGTTGGGCATGTCCATGAGGAACGACACCGCAAAGATCGGCACCAGCAGCACCGCCAGGATGATGCGGAAAAAGCCCGCCACGCTGAGCAGCGCCGAGCCCACCGCGTCCGAGATCTGCCCCGCCGCCCCGCGCGCCCAGTCGCCCAGCCGGTCCGAGACCAGGCGCATGTAGTCGTTGACGCTGGCGGCGCGGGTCTTGAACACCCTGCCGAGGAGCGGCAAGACCTTCGTGTCGAGCAGCTTCTTATAGGCGGGAATCTGCTCGGCGAAGTGGTCGAGCTCCTTGCTCACCAGGTGCGGCATGGTCAGCACCACTGCCGTCAGCAGCCCCAGAAAGCCCAGCACCATGAACAGCACGCCCAGCCAGCGCGGCACGCCGCGTCGCTCCAGGGCGCGCACCGACGGATCGAGCAGATAGGCCACGACCAGTGCCACACCCACCGGGGCCAGCACCAGCGACAGCCTCGACATCACCATCCAGCTGAGGACAATCAGCACGAGATAGATCAGCAGTCGAAGCAAAAACAGCGTGAGTCGCCGATCGTCTACCATGAGGCCCTATTATCCCTGCTTGCTCGCCCGACCACACCGACCTTCTTTGCAGCAGGCCTTAGACGGCCCTGCTGGCCGACGACAAACGAAAATTCATCAGGCGCTTTAACCAGGTCGCAATCTCGATCGGCGTCAGGTTCTCAAAGACCTTGCGATACACCGACGGGTAGCGCCGCGCCGCCTCCCACATGAAGCCGATGAAAGTGCGAGCATCGACGGAGTCTTGGAGGAACGCAGCGTAGACATCTTCGCCCAGCTCGGCAAGCGAGCTGAAGGCCGCGCCCAGCAGCTCGTTGATGCTGTCCGGGTCTTCGAGCAGCCCGCCCGGCGGCGGCATCATCATGAGCGTCAGGCCGCCCATCACCTGCAGCGCCGGCGGCTCCATGCCCGGCGTCCGCCACAGCCCATCCAGGTCCGGCTGGCGCAGCCGATCTTCGCGCAGGCAGCGCACGATGCCCTGGCTCATGGGCCAGAACGAGCGGATCATCGACCCGAACCCGCAAAAAGTCAGCGGCGAGTGGCGGGCCGCAGCATCGCCCACAAGCAGCACCCGCGCCTCGGGCGAGGCCGGCATGTTGCGCAGGCGCGAGTAGGCCGGGATGTAGCCGTAGGTGGGCTTGGCGAAGCGCAGCGGTCGCCCGCCGGGGCCGACCTTGTAGCGCGGCAGGGTCGCAAAGAAGCGCTCGTAGAGCATCAGCAGCGGATGCCCATCGCTGGCCACCGCGGCGGCCACCTGCTCCGCCCGCTGATAGTAAAAGAGGTAGATGGTCATGCGATCCGAGGGGCCCAGCTCGGGCCGCCCCGACGCATGGCCGCTGGGGGCCGGAAAGCCCTCCCAGATGTGCTGCTGGCCGTCCTCCACGCCCTCGGTGGTCACCAGGATCTCGCCGACGCCCGGGTCGAGCTCGCGCAGTCCGCGGCCGATCGCCAGCCCGTCCATGACCCCGCCCACCGTCGGGCAGCACAGGTCAAACCTGGCGTGCGGACTGCCGGCCCCCAGCCCGTCGAGAAGCAGCCGGGCGCGCAGCCAGCGCTGCGGGCCTAGACCAGGGCCAGGCCCAAAACCAGGACCAGCCCCACCCGCCGCCGCGGGCTCCACCAGGACGCTCACGCCGTCTGCCTGAACGCGGTAGCCCACCAGCGCATGCCCGTCGAGAAGCGTCGCCCCCGCGGCCAGCGCCCGACTGCGCAGACCATCCAGCAGCGCCGCGGTGTCGACCACGCAGTCGAGCACCCCGCGCACCTCCAGGTTCGTCCCCGGCGCTCCGCCGCGGCCGGCAAAGCGGCAGACGCCGACGCGGTACTGCGTGAGGATCAGCCGCTCGACCTCCGCGTCGGAGAACAGCCCCGACGCGACCAGCGGCTCAAGCTCGCGCCGCGAGATGTTCCACTCGCGATGGCCGCAGCCGATGCGGCGGCGGTCGAACACGCACACGCGCAGCCCGGCCCGCGCCAGCACCGCCGCGTAGACCAGCGACAGCCCGCCGCCGGCAACGATGACGTCAAACTCGTCCTGCCCGGTGCTGAGGCTGCCCTCTTTTTCGCCCCTGCCCCTGCCCTGTCCCGGAATCCCTGGCCAGGGCCCGGGCCCTGGTAAGTGGTTGCGGCGCCGGCCCGCGGTGGAAAAGCTCGCTTCCAGCTGTATGAGATGCGCCCACGCCGCTTCGGCTTCCGCCCCCGGCAGGCTGGCAAAGGCAGCGGCCGTCAGCGGAAACAGGCTCATCATCGGCGCCAGGCGATTGGCCAAGCGATTGGTTTTTGACACGTGCCTTGCATAGCACAGCCAGGCCCAAGCCCAACCCTATTGCCCCCCAGCCACCCCCGCCAACTGACGCTGCTTTTGTTGCTGCGGCGGGCTGGCCGACGTGCGAAGATAACCGCGGAAAGTAATTTTCTCTGTCCGCGCGCCGGGTTACGTGCCCCGCCGGCAGCCCCAGCCCATGAGTCGCCCCAAGTCTCCAATGCTTCCAAAGAGGATCCAATGAGCACACCCGCGACCGAGCAGGCCCCGCAGGGGTTCCTGATCGAAGAAAAGAAGCGCCTGTCAGAGTCGATGCTGTGGAAGCTCCAGCGCCAGTACTATGACCAGCGCGGGCTCAGCGCGTGGGAGTCCGGTGCAGTTCCTTCCTATGTGACCAGCAACGCCTACATTGCCGCCTCGTATGCCAATGTGGTCCTGGCGTTTCTGCGCGATGCGCTGGCGGCCACTGCGCGCGGCGATGCGGCGGCGCGGCTCAACCCCGACAAGCCCATCTACATCGTCGAGCTGGCCGCGGGTCACGGGCGCTTTTCCTATCTGTTCCTGCGCAAGTTCCTGGCGCTGCTTGAGCAGAGCTCGCTGCACGGCCTCCAGATCCGCTACGTGATGACCGACTTTACGGAGAGCAACATCCGCGGCTGGGCAGCGCAGGCGCTGTTCAAGCCCTTCGTCGATACCGGCGTGCTGGAGTTTGGCCTGTTCGACATCGAGAAGGACTCGAGCATCAAGCTGTGGCGCACCGGCCAGCAGCTCACGGCCGAGGACATCCACAACCCGCTCATCGTCTTTGGCAACTACATCTTCGACACGCTGACCCAGGACCTCTTCCGCTTTGAAGCGGGCAACGTGCACGAGGTGCTGGTGACCACGCGCCACTCGCAGCAGCAGGCGCCGGACTTCACCAATCCCGAGGTCATGTCGCAGTTCTCGCTGACCTACGATCAGCACGCCATCGATCCCAAGACCTACTACCCCGAGCCGTTCCTGAACCGGCTCCTGTGCGAGTATCGCGACCGGCTGAGCGACACCACCATCGCCCTTCCCACCGGCGGCCTGCGCGGACTGTTCCGCCTGCTCGGGGCGTCGGGAAATCGGCTGCTGCTGCTCTCTTCGGACAAGGGCTACACGCACGAAGACGAGCTGTTCTTCCTGACCACGCAGCACATCCAGTTTCACGGCAGCCTGTCCATGATGGTGAACTATCACGCCATCGG
>Ga0075163_10013246_pt1 | contig 10697 bp, 7 predicted proteins | sample JI1023141ADNA_FD_71478 | JGI IMG/M metagenome (GOLD analysis project Ga0075163, IMG submission 71478) | Wastewater effluent complex algal communities from Wisconsin, to seasonally profile nutrient transformation and Carbon sequestration -... | ecosystem: Engineered > WWTP > Effluent > Algae... | reverse complement strand
GCTCAGGACAGCGCGGTCGCTTACGGAACGGAAGCTACTTTCATGCAGGGCAAATTTGGATTCTTATCGCAGCTTATATGATCACCATTCTGCGAAAGAGCCCAAACATTCCCTAGCGCGTCTCCATGAATTACATCGAAATTGGGGGTTTTAGAGGGGGTCACATGAGGACTACAGGTTGGACCTATTGATGAACAACTGACCACGCTGCCATGATCTCCTGCGATCCAAGAAACGCCAGCCTGATCTACCCATACTGCGTTCAGATTATCTGTAATGGGTGAACTGTCTTGACAACTAATCGAATTACAGATGATGATTTTTCCACCATCGCCGACGGCCCAGGAAGTGGTTGTACCCGATATTCCTATGCTAGCTCTGATCGGAATTCGCCGGCCGGACGAGGGATGAAGATTGCTACGTATTGGAAACCTGATTAATTCTGGCAGATCTTTCAAATAAACCCACAGCGTCAAAGGACTACCAATTTGTTCCCGAAATCGGAATGCGCTAGCGTCCGAGCATGATAGCAGCGGCTTGGTGATGGACTCGTCGCACATCTGTCCGGTGCAGTGTCGGACAAACGCGATACAGGACACTTTGGGGTCAGGATAATAACCTGACAAGATTGCCTCGTTGCCTGTGTCAGCGGTGATATTTAGGATTCTCGGAGAAATGTGGTCGACGCCAAGCATCAGGTCCTTGACCGCCGTTTGTTTGCAGCTTGAATCGGCAGCGGAGCATCGGTAGATCGTGCTCTTATTCGCGACCCAGAAGCTCGGGGTGGCAGTGTCGTCACCACCGAATGCATAGATGGTCCGCGGGGTATCAATCCCCTGTTGTCGTACGCATCCCGATAATGTGCACTTCCATATGGTATTATCGCTGACCATCCAAGAAAATTTTGCACTTGCCCACAGCACCTGCGCTTGGGCTTTTAGCTGATATACGAAATTCCATTTTGAGTTGAGGCCATCCCATGCGAACAGCGTATTTCTACTTCCCACTGCCCACAGTCCGTTTGAGCTAACTCGCCGGCCGGAGTCATCGCTATTCGTTCCGTCAGCCGTGCATGAGCCATTGGAACTGCACACTCGCTTTGAAAAAGAGGTCTGAACTTTCATCTCGCGATCCACGACCAAGTCACATCGCTCAGTGGCAACAGAGCAATTCCCCTGCCAGCCGTCTTGGCCGATGTCCACGCTGTCCTCATTTCCTATGAGCGTCAAATTGGTCCCCTTGTGGACTTGCTCGACACATGGGTTGCTGCTGTCTTGTCCAGGACAATAAAAGCCGCTGTTCAACGAACTGACGCTGCCGCGGCCTGACACCGCCACGGTGAGCTTGCACGTTGGATACAACTTGGGGTCGATCTCAATTACAGCTTCGAGCGCGCTATTGCGGACCGGAACCACATCTACCTCTGTGGAGCCGTCAAGTGTGCATCCTTCAGGATCTTCGCCATGCACAGCGAGCCGCAGTCGGCCACTAGCACTGGCAGGCAGGTAAAGCACTATCTGGGCATTGGGATTGGCAAGCTTGATCGCGCTTTGTGGAACCTCAGCAAGCATCGGAGTAAGAGTCAACTTGGATGACTCGATGCCAACCCCATGGATGGATACGAGGATTGGGATCTCTTGACTACAACTAGGTAAGTAGGTAGTGAGAGCCAGAAACAGACACACAGTCAAAACCAGGCGACCGAGAAATCCAACTGTTGCAATGTTCACAATTCTCCTCCTTATGTGTTGTTGTGTTAGAAATGGCTAGGATACGGAAGGGTCAGGGAATCCGAATGACGAGGGCGGGGCTTAGGTGAAATACTTGGCGGTCACCCGGATCAAAGGGCCGCAGCAACAGCCCCGCCGCTAGTGCCGATGCTCCTACTGCTAGCCCGCTACCAAGCACAGTCCATAACTGCCAGCGCTTGTACAGCGGGGTGCTCGGAATGGGGGGCGGTGGGGGTGGTAGTTGGATAACCTGCGGACCTTGTGGTGAGCCGGGAGGCAGCGTGCTGACTGCGGCTTGCTCCGCTGCCGCCAAGAAGATCTGCAGCCGCTGGCGCTTTTCGATCTGGTCCACCGGTGTCTGCGCCAGGGCGCGGCGCAGGGTGATGACAGCCTCCTGCGGGCGCCCGAGTTTGTACTGGAGGCGGCCGATGTTAAGAAGAAGCCAGGGGGAAGGATACAGTGCGAAGGCTCCTTGATAGGCATCGAGTGCCTGGGTATGTTGTCCGGCTTGCGAAAGCTCCTTCGCGCGGACTGTCAACTGCATGCACACTGGGTTGGCTGCGCAGTCGGATGAAGCGGTCGGACTAAGTTCGGTCTTTCCATCTCCTTCTGGGGGGGCTATTGATGACGGCGGCGGAGCTTTGCGCTTCGGCCTGCTGGCTTCACCTTCTGAAATCGTCGGTATACTAAGACAAATCAGACCAATAAAGAATGACTTAGTCTTCCAATACTTCATGGATGGGTACCTTTACTTTGGATTGGACCTTGTACTGTTGTGTGCGTATGGCTCGATGCAAACGCACAGATGCTTCCTGCTGAGCCGACGGATGAGCCTTTGATGACATACTCACCGTTTGTTGACTGATAGTAGACGGGCCGCCATCCACCACCACGATTGGCGGCGCAGGTGTGGGCGGAACCATCCAGGTAGCTGACTCGACATTTGGCATTGACCCGGTTGGCGGTATCGGACGTTTCATGGTGTGGGGAGGCGCTTCTAAGCGACCGCGCTGCCGCCCGTAGGAATACAGCGAGATCGCCAATAAACCGAAGGTACCTATAGCCGCAAATGCGACACGCACTCTGGGTCGCATTGCGATGGAGTCACTCTTTGTGCGCTCAAGGCGCCCGGATAGAGCTTTTGAAGAGTCCAGTGAACATGATAGATCGCTACTACTCAGCGACAGCACTTCTTGATCCGCTTTCGACTCACCTGTCACGCCGACCTGGGCAGAGACTGGCTTGAGCAGGCCGCTACGCCGTCCAGACAGACCATAATGATCTCCTATTTTTTCGATTTGCGATAACACTTGGGTCATGCGGGGCCGCTGTTCCCGATCCTTGCGGAGCATCGTTGCGACCAATGAAACTAGCGCTGCGGGCACGCCGTGAACCGATTCGCCTACGCAAGGCGGGTCGAGAAAGAGGTGCTTTCCCATAAGCTCGCCTGGGCTCGTCCCAAGAAAGGGTCGGTGCCCCACAAGGAGCTCATATAGGACCACCCCGAGCGAGTATACGTCTGCTCGATCATCGACCAGGCTGGCGCCGCGACATTGCTCTGGAGACATATACGCAGGGGTGCCTATGACTGCAATTGTCTGGGTCCGGACGCCCGCAGCATCTGTTCCGTGAGCCAGCTTAGCGATTCCAAAGTCGAGGAGTTTGACCCGCTCGCCGTCAGCTGCTTCGGGGTCGGGAACGATCATTACGTTTTCTGGCTTGAGATCTCGGTGAACAATCCCGCGACTGTGCGCTGCAGAAAGCGCGGCGGCGAGTTGGCGACCGATGTGTAGGACTTCTGGAACCCGCATGCCGCCGCTTTTCGGCTGTAGCCGGCTGCGCAAAGTCATCCCCCTGAGCAGTTCCATCACCAGATAGGCACAACAGTCTTCTTGATTGCCGTAGTCGAGGACTTGCACAAGACCCGGGTGATCGATCAGATTGACCGCTTTGGCTTCATTAAAGAAGCGTGCGAGTGCCTCTGGGTCGCTGGCGTAGCTTGGGTGCAGGATCTTGATCGCAACGCGCCGCGCGAGCGAGATATGCTCGGCTTCGAAGACAGAGCCCATGCCGCCTTCGCCCAGCTGGCGCAGGATCCGGTATGATCCGATGCGCTGGTTGTGGTGAAAAGACATCCTGGCGGCCAGAAATGCAAGGACTAGGCCAGAACGCAGTTCTGCTTATTTACTGGTGAAGAGGCACACTTCTGGTCGCTTGCAAATTTCAGCTTGCAAGTGTTCTTGTCGCTCGAACAGACCTTTTACAATCGCCTCCTGGCCTTGGCAACCGCCGAGACGCTTCAGCGCCCCTCTCCTCCGAGAATGACGGCGGAAATTCATATTCCCACAGATTTCGTGAGGATGCAGGGCCCGCGGCCCGAGCAGCGGAAGGCAGCGCTGTTCCGGAGGGCCTTCCGTTACGCAACGAAGACACCGTCGGCATGGGCTCCCCTGGCGGTGTTTAGGGCTTTCATCCAACGGCAAGGTGGCGGCACGGCTCCCAGTTGCAAGCGCTGTCAGGCAGTCCTCGGCTTGTCGCGCTCAGCGGCGGCTTGTCGGTAGAAGCTGACCTGTCACCTTCACACGCTGGCGCATTTCGTACACCGCCAGCCAGCGCAGCGCTTTGACCCGGTCGAGCATGAGAAGGACCAGCGGGTCGGCTTCGGTCGACGGCGGACGGAGGCGCCGCACCTTGGCGCGCAGCGCGGCGTTTTCTTGCTGGAGCGCGTCTCTGCGCGCCGCCACCTTCATCGACTCGGAGCCCGCCTGCTCCCAGGTCGTCACGGTCTGGCTCGCGCGCTCAAGCCGCGTCTTCAGCCCGTGGACGCGCAAGGTGAGAGCATCTCTGTCCCGCTGCAGGTCTATGTAGCCATCTGCGAGGTCGACCCAACGTGGAACCAGATCGCCTACGCAGAAAACTCTCTCGCAAGTCTGTCCGCATCATGTCCGCAGCCCATCCGCATGCCTGCTTCACCGACGAGCCAGTCTCCAGGCGACAGCCCCGCCAGGAGTTTTGCCTCTGAGGGTGTTGTCTGGGGAAACCGTCCGCACGTCGCCGGAGATGCTTGCGGACAGGTTTGCGGGGCGCGGTAACTCTCGACGGCAAGCCTGGTCTGAGGAGCTCAGACCCACTAGGATGCTCTGTGGGCCGTCGGTAGAGCGTCTTCACTGGAGGCCCCATGCCCCGCTCGTATTCTACCTGTCCCTCTGTGAGCCGTTTATTGAGTTTGGCCCGGCCTGCGCCCTTGACACCGGAGGCCGCCATGCCGCGCTCTAAAGCTCCTCCTCCGGTCAAGGGCCCTTGCTCCGAGCGCGGGGGAACTCGCTTTCGCATCCGCATCTGCGAGGCGGTGGGACACCGCGCTCTCTATTTTTTGACGAGGAAGGAGGCCCTGACCGGCATCGAGGAGGCCACGCGCGAACTTCCGGCAGCCGCCAAAGGCCGCTCGCTGGACATGGTGCTGGATACTTATGTGCAGAACGCAGTATGCTCTGACAACGCAACACGACGTGTTGCAGAACGACGCATGAAAAAAGTCCTTTTTATTTGTAGCCAAAACAAGTTGAGAAGCCCCACGGCAGAGCAGGTCTTTTCATCGTGGCCAGGGGTAGAGACAGATTCTGCCGGCTTGAGCCCGGACGCAATTACTCCACTCTCCTCGGAACAGTTAGAATGGGCATCCATCGTTTTTGTCATGGACGCGAGCCACAAAAACAAATTATCCAGAAAATTTAGAGACTCTCTTAAGAACAAGCGGGTTATCTGCCTAGATATTCCAGATGAGTATGAGTTCATGCAGCCGGAACTTGTCGAGCTATTAGAAATAAAGGTTGGCAGATACCTGCGCGATGCGTAGGCGCTGCAGTTTCAGGCGTACGCTTGCCGGCAAGAGGCGCAGTTTGGAGCACCAAGGAATCAGATCAGCTCCCCGCGTGGGATCTGCAATGCACCACGCGCCCTCGGAGACCGATGTTGCCTTGACCGCCATGGCGGTGCTCGCGCAGGCAGGACCGCTGACCTGCAGCCCGCGGGAGACAGAGCGGACGGCGCCGACCCGCTGCAGCTCGTAGGGCTGGACCGCCTCCGCCACAAGCACGTCCCCGAGGCGTAGTGAAGCGAATCTGCTGCTCGCCAACCTCAGCTGCGCAAGGCTTGTAGGCGCCGAGCTGCGCACGGCGGAGCTCCAGCTGGCAGTGCTGGCGGGCGGTGATCTGCAGGGCGCTCTCTTGAGCAAGACTCTGCTCGCCGTGCAGTCACTGAGCGGGGCCGTGCTCGACGAGTCGCAGCTAGCCTATCTCACGTCATTTGGGGATGATGTAAAGGACGCTCTGACCCAGATCAGAGCAGGCTGCCGCCCTCCAAGGGATGCATCCGGCACTGATTGACGCTGCAAGCGCCTGCTCGGAAGCGGGCATACATGGTTTCTGCCCATGGGCAACGCTGGGCGCCCATCCGGCGCACCTTTTGTGATGCGGTCTGACTTGCCGCATCACGAACTGACCCAGATTAAAAATCTACTTGGCCCTGGCAACTGCACTTGGCAGTGGGGCGACGAGCTGCAGCATCCGGCGCTCTCTGCGGAGGTGCTTGGTGGGCGACGCGGCACTGCCATGATCCGATGGCACATGAGTTGCAACAGCAAGTGCCGACCCCAGTCTGGCGAACTCCTTTTTTGTAAAGGAATCATGCGATGGAGTTTGATTCCGATTCTGCGAGCTCACTTGCGCGGACCGCCAAGCCCACTGCGTCTTGGTCCGCGCCAAATGACCGACAACATCCTGGGCATCACAAAGCCCCGGGGCCCGACCGCAACGCGCAGACAGCTGCTGACGCGAACCAGCCGAGCAATTGGACGTCGCTAGCGGCCAAACCGACTGGCGACTCACCGCTTCAGCACTGGGCGCATGGTGCCGAGGCACCCGGTCAGTCGCCGCACCCCACCGCCACTCTCCCGCAGCCTTCGCAGCCTCAGCCCGGCATCGCCGCTGCAGCGGCTCACGGCAGCAGCGGATCCGCCGAGACCGGTATGTTTTCGACGGGGCTGAACTGGCCGCAGTTCACCACCCGCACGGACCCCGCGGCAGCCGCGGAACATCAGGCTGCGAACGTATCCAACCACGCGCCGGCTCATGCTCACGCCGCTGCGCACGATCACGAAGCGGGCAACGGGCAAGAGGAGCCCGGACGGGGGCCCGGGGCGGAGGTGGCCGAGCACGCCGGCGAGCCGGAACCGGCGCCGCCGGAGCATGGCGCTAAAGAGGCTCTGGCCGAAGCAGAGGAGGTTGCCGCCACCGAGGCGTCCACTCACCGCTCCGCTGGGTACGATCGGCAGGCGGCGCAAGCCGAGACCCAGGTGCTGGCGGCGCAGCTGCAAGGTCATGCCGAGCAGGCAGCCGCTCAGCTGCAGGCAGTGGCTTCCCAGCAGGCGATGCAAATAGAGGGTGATGCCAACACGCGCCGGCAGGCAGTGGCGCAAGCGATGAGCAGCGCGACGGCGAGCACTCGCGCCGAGGCAGCGCGGGTGAAGCAGGCCAGCGCCAGCCAAGCGGCGGCCATGACTGCGACTTCGCGCGCCCAGGCAGCGGCGGCGATGGCTGCCCAGGTCGCCCAGACCAGCGGCCATGAGCAGCTGCTGCGCGCGCGGGCCGGGCAGTTGCAGGCGCAGTTTCACCAGCAAGCGGACACCGAGGCCATGCGTCCGGCCCGGATCATCGATGGCGAAGCAGCCCGCGGCGGGCGGGAGATCGCTCAAGGTGCGACGCGCGCCCAGCGCGATGGTCAGGCAGTGGCGGCGCAGGTCAGCGGAGGCGATGACAAGGCCGTCGATCAGCGGCGCGCCGCGGCGAAGGTCGGGGATGAGACCGCAGCCGACATCGGCAACAAGAGTCCGGGCCTGAGTAGTGAGGTTCGCGCGCGCGGCCAGGAGCTGCAAGGCAAGCATCGCTCGTTTATCAGCCAGGCGGCGCAGCAGCTTGGGCAGGCAGTGCCGGGGCTCTTGCAGTCGATCCGGCAAGTCGGTCAGGCGGCGCAGATGCGCATGCAAAAGAGCGCCGCGGCGACGGCGGCCGGGCTGCGCGCAGAGCAGGCAAAGACGCAGCGCACCGCAGCGCAGACCGAGCGCACGGCGACCACGCAGCTGCGCGCGACCGCGCGCTCGGTCGGCACCCAGCTCCTCAATGCCGCCCGTCAGCAGGCCGGGCAGCTGCGACGCTCGGCCAGCCAGACGGCGGCGCAAGTACGTCAGCGCGGCTTGACCCTGGCCCGAGCGCTGCGGCAAGTCCGGCGCCCCGACGTGGTGGCAAATCGCGGCTTCCTGGCGGCCGTCCAGGCGGCGCTCAGCCAAAGTGCGGCGCAGGCCGGCGGCGAGCTGGCGGCAGGGGCAGCCCAAGGGCGGGCTGCCTTGGATCGTCTGGCTGCTTCTGCCAAGACGCGTCTAAGCTCGCTGGCCGGGAAGGCGAAGAGCCGCCTGGGCAAGGCGCTGGTGCAGGTGCAAGCCGGTGCCCAGGAGCTCCTCAACCGGCAGACCGGGCAGCTCAACAACCTTCGCTCGGCTACCGCGGGTCAGCAAGCGCAGATTCTTCAGCAGGGAGGACAGGCCTTACAGCAAGCAGGCAATGAAGCCGTCCAGCGCATGCAAAAGGCCAATGACCGTTACCAGAACGACGTCAAAGGAAGCGTCGATAAAGGAGTCGCGCAAGCCACCGAGCCCGCGACCAAGGTGCGGGGCAACGCGCAGCAAGCGGCAGAGCGGGCCGGCCAAGAGCACGAGAAATCGCTGTTCAGCAAGGTGGTCTCGGGCATCTGGAACGCCATCACCAGTATCGTCAAGGGGCTTATCATCGTCGTCGCGCTGGCGGTGGTCGTAGCAGTGGTTGCAGCGGCCTTCGGCGTCGCGCTTACGGCGGCGGGAGCCATGCTGATTGCCGGAGCAATCCTGCTGGTCGGCGGAGGTACGCTCGCGTACCTGAACCGGCGCCAGCATGGCCAAGGCGTCGGCGATAGCCTGCTTGGCGCGACACTTGACTCGATTGGCTTTACCGGAGTCAAGGAATCGATCACCGGCCGGGATGACATCACAGGGGAGCGGCTTGATGCCGAGCAGCGGACCGAGCGCGGTATCGTCGGCGGCTTCCAGCTCGTCATGACCTTCCTTGGGGTGCGCTCGGCGGTGAAGACGCCGATGCGCGTTCCGGGTGGATTCCCAGAGAACCTGGGCGGGTTTGGTCGCGCCTTTCAGGCAGGTCGACGGGTCATTGTCGAGCCTCTGAACGTCGGCCGGGAGCTTTTATCTCGTCTGCGCCGACGATTTACCGGCAAGTCGGCGGGAACAGACAACGTCTCCTCCCGGAACGACTCCTCCAATCTCGAGAACCAGAAGAATGAAACGACTGACGGCCAGAATGACAGCCAACGCAGCAGCGACAAGGCCGATGACCATAAGGCCGACGACCACAAGGCCGACGACCACAAGGCCGACGACCACAAAGCCGACGACCACAAGGCCGACGACCACAAAGCCGACGACCACAAAGCCGACGACCACAAAGCCGACGACCACAAGGCCGACAATGACAAGGCGCAGGGCAGCGAGAAGAATCAGTCGCATTCCGAGCACACCCAAGATGAGCAGTCACAGAGCCCGAAACACGATATCAAAAACGCTCCAGAGGATGCCGATCCGGCGGTCAAGAAACACTGGAACGACTGGCCCGAAGAAGTCCGCCAGGAATACCTGGCGGCGCGCGACCAGATACAGGGGTCCGAGTTCCTGGTGCGCCGGATGTCGGCCGGCGAGTACGAGGCCACTTTCGGAGACGGCAAGGGCTCTGTAGAGGACGTGTTCATCAAAGGCACCGAAGGAAATCGCGTCTACTCTTTGGATGAGCAGTACGAGTTCAAAAATCCCGAGCGCAACGCTCGACAAGGTGATTACTCGCACCAAGCAAAGATTCGCCTGACCAAGTCGCTGAAGAATTTTTTGCTGCAGAAGCTGGTTCCTGATAGGCTCCCCGGCAAGATGCCGACAGAGCTTAAGAGTAGCCCTCGCTTCAAGCTCGAAAACGGCCGCACCAACGTCGTCATTCCCAAGAGCATATGGACCGAGTTCATGCAGCTTGCGCCAAAGCCAGAAATGTAGACTCAGCCACCGCGGTGATTAAACGATGAAGACCTCGCATGGGTTCGATGTAGTCTGGTCGGTTGCGGCGGAGCCAAGTTACCAGCGCGATTACCTGCGGCTGGCTCGGCCGGTTCCTTTCGAAAAGGACTGGCTCGTCCTTGACCGCACCAGCTTGCTCCGGGTCACTTCTTCGGGCGGACTCAAGGCCCGCATCGTATGCGCTCGCGCCGGCCTGTGGGATGTTCCGGTGATCGTGGGGTCACACATCTTCACGCTGGATCTGGTAAGCGGTCTGCACAAGCTCGATCCGAGCGGCGCTGAGGTAGGCTGTACGAAGCTGCACTCCAGCCCGTGCACCGGCATCCTCGCGGTGCCGCAGAGCGGTCTGTGGGTGGGCGTCGGCTGGACGGAGTGCGAGGTCCTTCGGATAGACGGAGCCGGCAACATTACGGCGCGCCAGGCAGTGGCCCAGGAGGGCGGCCTGCGGCACGACCTGGCGGTCGCTTACACGCAGAGCGGGCAGCGTCGGATTCTGATCAGCACCGCCGAAGGGCTGCGCAGCCTGGACGTTGAGACGGGAACCATCTTCAAGCAGCTGTCGATACGCTCGTGTATATCCCCTGCACTGCCGTCAACCAGGGCTCCGGGCACCGCCTGGATCGTAGAGCGGGATGAAAACGCTGGCTGCTGCCTGACGCACTTCGCCTGGTCCGACGCGAGCGAGAACATGGTGACACTATCCTCACTGCCCCTCGCTGCCGAGCTGCGTGAGGCCACCCTGTATCCGACCAGCGATGGAGGGGTGTGGCTTGCCGGGACTACCGCAATACCCGACGAGCCGCTGACGG
>Ga0075163_10013245_pt1 | contig 10698 bp, 8 predicted proteins | sample JI1023141ADNA_FD_71478 | JGI IMG/M metagenome (GOLD analysis project Ga0075163, IMG submission 71478) | Wastewater effluent complex algal communities from Wisconsin, to seasonally profile nutrient transformation and Carbon sequestration -... | ecosystem: Engineered > WWTP > Effluent > Algae... | reverse complement strand
CGGAGGATTTGAGTGGGAATTACTTTTATATGGATGAAGCGCCTGATAATATAACTATAAATGGCAAAAATGATATTTGGTCTAGAGTTGAAGCGTATTCATACGATGCTAATTATATACTAGCTATCCAAAGACCACTGGTTAAATACTATCGGAGTGTAATCGGCGCTCGTTTGAGAGGCGATCACGTTTCCAAAAACCCTCAAGAGGATATTGAAAAAAGCAAAATGATCGCCGATAGCATCATAAAACACGACCCCTATTATCAGAAAATATTTTCAAAACCAATCAACTATTGGATTATAAGTCATCAACTGGATAGCCTATTTGGCCCACTTTCGAAGGAAGAATATTTTCAAAAACGAAAAGAGTTAGGTGTGCCGAAAGAGTTGAAGTTAGAGGTCGATAGGTAAATTTTTTAGAGAGCAAGCTCCTTCGAGATTCATTTTAAAGGAAATAAAAATTGATAAACCTTAATTTATGACTAACCGAGACCTAAGCCTATTTCTTTCATCAAGCCCAAAGTCGATCACGAATTAATCACACTATAGCATAAACATGTCTTACACAAAACAAATGAACAATGCTGAAGCAATTGCCAATTGTACCAACGAATTTGGCGTCCCTCATCTTACCCAATTAAACATCGTGGTAGAAGGCACTCAAATTAAACATTACAAATATTTTGAATTAAGTCAGTATGCTACTACGCACCATGATTTTACTTTAATTAATAACTAATCAAAAGTTTATGTCTTTTTTTGAAAAATCCAGAGCTGGTGACCGTAGAGCTAGTAGAGGCTCTTGGCACGATGATTACCCACACAAGCCTGGTTCTTGGTTTGAAAGCAAATCACGTTTATCATACAACATACCCAGACTAATTATACTTGAACCGATATATAAGCCTTCTCCACTAGCTGTACCAACCAATCAAATAGGTGGTCATCAACCAAAAGATATGCGATCTTCTTTAACGCGTGCTAGGGACGCTATGCAAGACAGGTTTAAGCCATCCAATAATAGCACAAATTTAAATAGGTCTTCAGGTTTCGAAGTGTATGATCAAATGGGTACCATATTTGGGTTAGGGTCTTCGGTACATGCAGGCACAGAAGTAGCACTTAATAGCTCAAAAGCTGCAATCGTGCTCATAAAACACATGGGGCCTGAAGCAGCGATTGCTTTGAAGTCTACAGCTAAACATGTGGGCAATTTTGCTAAAGTCACTTCAATAGGAGCCACTATTTTGAGTGGTGGTTATTCATTCTATGAGATACTTAATGATCAAGATAAAATGCACACTTGGGTGAATCTTTCTGTAATTACACTTACAGTAGGGGCGGGATTTTTATTTGGAGCGGCAGCAGCCCCCTATATTATTGTAGGTGGCATTGTTTATGGAGTATTTTCGATAGCAGGTGGAAATGAATGGTTAGATCGTCTAAATTTTACGAGATAAAGTTGAATTAAAGCCCAAAAGGTGAAAATTAAAATGTCAAAAAAATATGCTAAAAAAAATCCATCACTTTTGTTTTTATTGCTATTTCTCAATGACCCTGTTCAATCAGCATGATAATAGGATTGATAGAGCTTGCTATGGATTGTCTTTCTTTTACACCTTTATGCTAAATACTATTCTATTATTAAGATTAAGAGATACTTATTTAATAGAATGGCAGATTAACCCGCTAATAATCCCCATGTTTACTTGTGTCTTAAATTTTTACTTATACTTCATTTTTAAAAAATACTTCAAGTCACGATACGCTAGCATTGAGTCAGTTTATAAAAACAAATCAAGAAAAAAATTTATTCTTTTTGGTGTTGTTTTTTGGCTGGGATCTTTTTTACTGTTTGGCTTGGTGGGTTATAATTATACGAAAAAAAGAAAATTAATTCGAGAGAAACAGTCTATACAAAATCTATCTAAAAATCCTCAAAAGATCATCCCGCTTATTAGCTAGTATTAAAAGGCTACATACTTATGCCATGTCGCCAAAGGATTTAACAATTAATAAACATCCAATATATGACCAATACAAATAATAACAGTTTTTCAACTTATGGAAATGACATCAGCAAGGCCATGGCGCTTGCCAATTCTGCCAGTGAATTTGGTGGATCTCAGCTTACCCAATTAAAAATAGTGATAGAAGGCAAACCAATTAAACATTACAAAAATTTTCGCTTAAGTCAAAGTGCTACTTGGCACCATGATTTTGCATTAACATTATCACCCGACTCTTTGGGCAGTATGCAAAGCCGCCAGTTGGTGGATTCACAAAAACTGGTGGGCAAACGTATTACTGTCATATTTACCTATAAAAACCTTTTGGATAGTCCTAGTCGCAATTTTGTGGGGGTAATTACTGAAGTAACATTCAGCCGTAGCAAGGGCAACTTAGGTAACATAATACTTCAGGGTGGAAGCCCTACAGTTTTACTTGATGATGCGCCACATATGCAGAGTTTTGGGGGCAAGCAGCCTGTCAGCCTTAAAACCATAGCAGATACCGTAATTAAAGAGGGGTTAAACAACGAAAAATATAAGAGTCGTGTAGAACCTAGTTATACTGGTAACGTTTCCTATACCTGTCAATACGACGAAACCCATTACAATTTTCTTGCCCGCACGGCGGAAGCTTACGGAGAACAGTTTTTTTATGATGGTGCAGTGCTTCATTTTGGCAAACTCCCTCCTCCAGAAAAGCCCATCAATCTTACCTATGGTGAAGATGTGGATGATATACAGATAAAGACGAAATCTAGGCATGTGAAACGCAGTCTGTATGGTTACAATAGCAACACTGATGAAAAATTAACAACAGGAGAAACACAAATAAGCCATCAATCGTCCCTAGCAAGAAGTGCCTACGAGCTATCCGAAAAAACGTTTCAGACCCCATCATTATGTGTAGCTCCCATAAAAGCGTCTACACATAAAGATATTGAAGCGGCGCAGAAGAGCACCAGCGGCAGTATGGCGGTGGATGTATTTATCACCTCTGGCACCACTACGGTTCCTTTTCTGTACCCAGGCTGTTTGGTAGATATGAACATGCGTAAGGATGACAGCGCCCAAAGCAGCTATTTAACCAAGTTGATGATTATTGAAATAATCCATTCGGTAGATATGCTGGGGAATTATATAGGTTCTTTTAAAGCGATAGCGGCTGATACTGGATACTTGCCGACACCTCAGTTTCATCTGCCGAATACAAAACAACAAGTTGCTACTGTAACTGATAATAAGGATCCAGAAGGAAAAGGCCGCGTACAAGCTCGTTTCGACTGGCACATGAGTGGCAACACGACCGAATGGATCAGGGTGGGGACTCCCGATGCAGGAGGTAGCAAGGAGGTGGGCAAAAACCGTGGCTTTATGGCTATCCCAGAAATAGGCGACCAAGTGCTGGTTGATTTTACAAATGGTCACCCCGACAGGCCTTTGGTGATAATTAGCTTATTCCATGGCAAAGTAGCTGGTGGTGGTGGATCAGGTAATAATATAAAAAGCCTGAGCAGTAAAAGTGGCCATATCCTTCAACTCAACGATGGCGCTGGGATTACGCTGAAAGACAAAACTGGAGGAAATCATATTGTAATAAATGGAGAGAAAACAATAGCAGTCACTTCATCCGACATCATAGAGTTGACAAATGGCAAAGCCTATATAAAGTTGGAAGGAGATGAAATTATTCTATCTGCCGGTAAAATAACGCTTGAAAAATCGGGTGGCGAGTCTTCAAAAATTGATATAAAAGGACTTGAAACCACTATTTCTGGAAAAACGTCCGTAAAAATCCAAAGTGATACGTTGGCAGAAATAGATTCTAAAGCCACAACAAGCATTAAAACTAAAACACTGACGGCTGATGCTATCGATGCAACAATTAATGGAAAAACGATGGTAACGATAAAGGGCGGAACGATAAACATTAATTAAGCACGTATGAATAATCATAACCCTATAGCGGTTGCCGTATCCTCATTACAGGATAAATGGCAATCGGCGACTAATAACAAAGATTATCAATTGATTAGGTGGTTAATTGATAAAGACGATGTAGCTATTTTCAATGGTTTTCTAAAAGTAGAATCTTCGGCTTCTGGCAGTCTGGAAGAAACCTTTATTATTTTCTTTACGCCTTTTCAGGAGGCGCATACCTATGCTTATTTTCTAGTCAGAGATTGGCTAGAACTATTTGCCAAGGAAGTAGAGAATAAAGGATTACCCCCATGGGAAGATTTTCCTCTTTTAAAAGTGCAGTGGGAAATGCTCAGCCCAGAGGTACATCATCAAGAAGAAAATAACTACTTATTGGCTGCGCTTTTACAAAGCTTCAAAAAGTATAGCGGCGACAATAAAAAACTCGTTTATGGATTAAGCCCTTATGCAGTTACCAACGAAAAGGATTATATCCATTGGATAGAAAAAATGTTAGCCTTATTGCCTAACGATGTGGCTTTAATGATCGTAGATGATCTTGGTAACGAAAAATATGAACCATTGTTTAGCAAGGAAGAAAAGGAAAGAATCACGATTTCTGCAGCTGGATGTTATGATGCCCAGCATGTATATAAACAGCTTGCCACTTCTGGTAATCCCGATGATCCTCAGGTAGCCTTTCGGCAATGTGTTTTTGGCATGGGAGAAGCGGCAAAAAAAGGCAATAAACAGGGCGTGCATGCTTGGGGTGATAAAGCCTTAGCATGCACACAGGGAACTGGTGATAAATTGTTTTGGGCCTCAGCCCATCTCATTTATGCTAGCTTTTTGTTCGGATTTAAATCCACCGAAAAAATCCACCAATTGCTAGACCGAGGGATGAACATCACACAGTCGATGTTAGATAACCCAGCAGCACAACCTAGTGCATCTGGTTTGCTCGGACAGTTTTATGGGTATAAAGCAGCCTATCTAAACATATTGGGTGAGCATGTGGAAAGTATATCTTGGTTTGAAAAACAAGCTGATTTATACATCCAATACAAACAGGAAATCCTTTCTATAGGTGCATTTCAAAATGCATTGTTAGTAGCCACAAAACACAAAAGAAGCAAAGTAAGTGATATTGCTGAAAAAGCATTTCCAATAGGTTACGCACAAGCTAACGACTCGCTACAGGGTACTGGCTTTTCTGTCTTGGCTTATCATTATCTCAGCGTTTGCAAAGAATCCGAAAAAAATGAAATCGAATCTCGGATGCAATACCTGTACGGTGAAGACTGGCAAAGAAATGCCAAAAAGAATTTTGCCATAGTCCCTGAGGAATACGTTTTATAACAAAAAAAATTAATGCTACCAGTAAATAATCATTTCACGATGGTCACCGGCTTGGATGTCCATTTTACCACCTTACCGCCATACAACCCTTTTCACCCCTACGTTGGTATGGTATTGGATCCGATGGCCTATATTCCAGGCATTGGTTCAACGGTAAATATCAACGGTGTTCCTAGAGGCGTATCTGATACTAGCGGTGTGCTCATGACTATGATGCACATCCCTATAGCGGCGCCACCATTTCTAATGACTCCCATCATAGGACATCAGTCTATCAATTTTTTTTCTAGCCAGCATGTGATTGTCGATGGCAGTCGCCTATCGCCCAAAGGCTATATGGTCATGACCTGCAATGATACGGGGATTCCCTTATCCTTACAGCCTGGCACAAAGAAATCTTTGAAGGTCACCCCTACTTTGTTTGCACCCACTGCTTTTTCACTCCCCACTCCTTCTGGCCCACCCGTAAACGTGGGTGGACCTTACATACCCGATTGGGGCGGTATGGCCAAAATTATGGCGATGAGTTTTGGATTTGGCGCCGTTCTAAAAAGTGCAAATAAGGTCGTTTCTAAAGTGCTTAAAAAAGCTGTAGGCCCTAAAGGTCTCAGCAAAACCTTGAGCCATTGCAAGTTTGACCCTGTCAATTTAGTGAACGGTGCAGTGGTGTATGACGGTACCGATTTTACCTTGCCCGGACCTATTCCCTTGGAGTGGAAACGTAGTTGGTACTCCGACTCGGCATATGAAGGACTTTTAGGACACGGATGCCACCTACAATATGACCGCGAAGTGCAATATTACCCCGAAGAGGAAGCCTGGGGCTTACGCATGGCTGATGGTCGCGTGGTTGCTATACCTGAGTTAACCATAGCAGAACCTTTTTATCTCCGTGCTGAAAAAATAACCCTTACCCGCCACTACGAAAGTTTCGAAGTATACCATCATGAAGAGGACTTGCTCTACCACTTTGCAAGATTCAATGCCAAGTATTATAAACTTACCCGCATCAAACGCGAAGCGGCTCAGATAGAATTTACCTACGATGGCAACACATTAAAACACATTACCGATAGCGCTGGGCGCCAAATACTCGTAGACACGGATCTTAAAGGACGCATCATTTCAGCTACTGTATCCATAGGCCCACTTTCGCAAAATAAAATCAGCTACGCCTACGATGAGCAGGGTAATATGCTAAGCATTACCGATGCCCTAGACCAGTCTACTAAGGTTGTATACGATGGCCACCTGATGATCCAAAAAACCGACCGCAATGGTCAAAGCTTCTATTGGGAATATGACCAGCAAAACCGCTGCGTGCATACCTGGGGCGATGGCGGCTGGCAAGAAGGATGGTTACAATACTACCCCGAAAAGGGCCATAACCGCATTACAGATTCAGCAGGGGGAGTCACCACGTACTGTTATAATCAAAAGCAGCTGGTCACACGTATCGTAAATCCATTGGGAGCCTCTAAGATTTTTCAGTACACCGAATACAACGAGTTGTACCGAGAAGTTAATGAGGATGGTGATCTAACGGGTTATGACTATAACGAAAAGGGCTTTACCACGAAAATCACATACCCAGACCTAACCATGAGTCACTATATGTATGATGATGACGACACCACACTCATCATAACCTCCAGCCCAGGAGGCAAGAAGGAAACGTACTCTTATTACGAAGGTACCAAGCAGCTGCGGGCCGTAGTACACGCTGATAAACGCATTACTGAGTATACCTATACCCCACAGGGCTTGCCTGCTACCATCAAAAATGGGGATACGCTACTCGAACTAGCTTATGATCGCTTCCACAACCTGATAGCGCTAAAAGATAATGACAGGCGGGTGCAGTGGACTCACAACCTGCTTGGTGAAGTAATCCGTGTGACCGACCATACAGGCAACGTTTCGCACTATCATTACGATGAGCTCGGACGCGTTACGCGCATAGCCAGCCCCAATGGCAGTGTCGAAACACTCACATACAATGCCTATGATGACGTAACAGAAGTATATCGCCACGAATACCTGGAAGGAGCAGCAAAGTTAAAAAGCCGAGGTATGGATTTAGTCAAATTTGACTATACACCTTTAGGTAGCCTCCAACGCCGCACGCAGGGCGAAAAGCGCGTATTTTTTAACTACGACCGCATGGAGCAACTTACCAAGGTGATCAATGAGCACAACGAGGAATACACCTTTACCCGAAACACGGCCGGACATGTTATTGCCGAAAAGGGCTTTGATGGGATCACTAAGCATTACCAACACAGCAATGCAGGGCGGGTTACCAATATGAAAGGCCCTGGAGGCATGGATACCAGCTACCGCTACAATGGCAACGGCCAACTCAACTATGTGGACTATGCCGACGGCACCTGGGAAACCTACAGCTACAACAAAGAGGGACAACTCATCAGTGCCCACAACGAGCAAAACCGAACCTATCTAGAACGCGAAGAGCAAGGACGCATCGTTGCCGAAAAGCAAGACCGCGGCATGGGCGACGCTGGACATGCCATCAACTCGGAGTATGATAAAAATGGCTTGCGCACCAAAATTAGCAGTACCCTAGGTGCTAACATTATCCAAAACTATGATGCACTTGGGCAATTAAACCACATACAAGCCGCACAGCAAGACAAACTTTGGGAAGCTCATGTCACACGCAATGGCCATGGGCAAGTCACGGCCTACAATTTTACAGGCGGAGTAGAAAATCATTTTGGTTATGATGAAGCTGGCAGGCCCATCAACCATATCGTAAAAACTGGCCTAAGCAGAGAAAGCTACAAGCGTGAGTATGTATGGAACACAGCCAATCACCTGCGCATTAGCATAGACCGACTTAAATCCCACGGTGTAAAATACAGTTACGATGCCCTGCACCAATTGGTAAGTGAGGAGAACGGTAGCCAACTCGAATATAAAAACCCAGATGCGGTAGGCAACTTATACGAAACGCTAGACCGAAGCGACCGTAAATACGAAAGTGGCGGTAAGCTCACCAAGGACGACAAATGGAATTACCACTACGATACCTTGGGCAATTTGGTATTAAAAGCCCCCTTCATTCTAGAGGGTAAAAACCCAGATACCCGTTGGCGCCCCCACTGCTGGCATTACAAATGGAATGCCAACGGGACGCTCAAATGGGTCATTCAACCTGATGGTGCTAAAACCGATTTTGAATACGATGCTTTAGGGCGACGCACTGCCAAAATCACCCATCAAACCATCACCCGCTATCTTTGGGATGGGAATGTGCTTTTGCATGAATGGAGTTATCCTACTGCAAATAGGCCGCAAGTACAAATCAGTGAGTTGGGTGAGGTTTCTTATAAGCAAGAACCGACTGAGAATGTAATCACTTGGGTGTATGATGAAGGAAGTTATACGCCGATTGGGAAGTTGATTAATGGTGAACGCTACAGTATTGTCTCCGATTACCTCGGCCGACCAGTTCAATGCTTTGATGATAAAGCTGAAATAGTTTGGGAAACGGATTACGACATCTACGGAAGACTGAAAAATCTGAAAGGTGAAAGGCACTTTGTGCCTTTTAGACAGATGGGGCAGTATGAGGATGTGGATCTAGGTGGGCTGTATTATAATCGATTTAGGTATTATGATTCGAGCAGTGGGATTTATTTGAGTCAAGATCCGATTGGGTTACACTCAGGACAGTTTAATCTTTATGCTTATGTAGAAGATTCGAATAGTTTGGTGGATATTTTTGGGTTAGAGTGTGGGAGAAAGGTGCCTTCTGATTTCTTTTATAAAACTAGATATACTAACAAAGTAATGGGTCAAATAAAAAAAGGAGATTTTCACGGATTTCCAGAAAGTGTCAAGGCATTTCAAAAAGACGGTAACGTAACAACAATAACAGGCGGAGATGGGGTTACAAGACAAATTCTTAGAATACCAGGAGATTATGGAGATAAAAAAGGTGTTTTCGAATTTATTAAAGAAGCAGATGGCTCAATAAACCATCGATTGTTCCGCCCAATTATAAACAAATGATTATGAAAACAGTTTGGTCAAATAAAATAGATAAAATATTAAAGATTGGGCAACCTTTAGATAGTATAGGAGTGCACAATTGGGCCCTTACAAGAGAACAGGCGTTAAATGTACTTAGCCAGTTTTTAGTTTCTGAAATCTCAGTCTTAGGTGGCGATGTTTACGAAAGCATTGATGGAATTATCCAATCAAACTATGACAGTTGGTATTGTGAATTATTGCCAGGGGAGAGTAATGGTGATTTTTTGAAGAGAAGTATAGAGGATGCAAAACTTTATATAGAAGGATATAAAATTAAAGTGCCAAATATGATATTCTTTGGTTTTGTTCCGAATGTTTAAGTAACTGAGACAAAGCAATAGAAAGACCGCAAGTACAGATTAGTGAGCTAGGTGAGGTTTCTTATAAGCAAGAACCGACTGAGAATGTAATTACTTGGGTATATGATGAAGGCAATTATACGCCGATTGGCAAACTGGTTAATGGCGAACGCTACAGCATTGTTTCTGATTACTTAGGCAGGCCCGTTCAATGTTTTGATGATAAAGGTGAGGTAGTTTGGGAAACAGATTATGATATTTATGGTAGGCTTAAACATCTAAAAGGTGAAAAGGAATTTGTGCCTTTCAGGCAAATGGGCCAGTATGAAGATGCGGATTTGGGTGGGTTATATTATAATCGGTTTAGGTATTATGATTCGAGCAGTGGGATGTATATATCGCAGGATCCGATTGGATTGGCGGGGGGGATGGCATTCTATGGGTATGTGAAGGACAGTAACACCTACATAGACCCATTTGGAACTGATCAGATAAGCTTTAAAGCAGCGCTTAGGCTAGCTAAGCGTAATTTAGGGATTCCTAAAAATGTAAATACACCAAAGCCTATAAAAGTATTTGATCGCCAATTTGAAAATAGAACAGTTTGGGGTTTTGAAGGAGGAAATAAAGGAAAATTTATCGTACTACATCAAGAGGATAAATTTGGACGTAGTCAACATTTGCATACAGCTACATCAATGGACGGCCGAGTTGACCCAACTGAACCAGGGAAATATAATCAGCATAAAGGGCATATCCCTGAAGATATAAAAGGCTTTAAAGGAAAGATTAAAGGATGTAATTAAAATTATGAATACAAGAATTCAACAACTTAAAATAGAGAACTATAAAAAAAAACTTGCACTTAAGTATTCTTTTCTTAGTGTTGATAGGGTGTTTTATGGTAATGAAGATCAGAATAATAATAATTTTAGTAAGAAAATAGTCAACTCTAATGATACTAAAATAGAAAAATTTAGCATTTATGATACTGGGTGTAATGCATATGTAAATGAAGTCGATGTGTATGAAGATGCATTGAAATTTTTT
>Ga0075163_10013241_pt1 | contig 10698 bp, 9 predicted proteins | sample JI1023141ADNA_FD_71478 | JGI IMG/M metagenome (GOLD analysis project Ga0075163, IMG submission 71478) | Wastewater effluent complex algal communities from Wisconsin, to seasonally profile nutrient transformation and Carbon sequestration -... | ecosystem: Engineered > WWTP > Effluent > Algae... | reverse complement strand
GCGGGCGCTGGTTTCTCTGACATTGGCGATATTTTCGAAACGATCTTCGGCAGCGCGTTCGGCGGTGGCGGACGCCAGCAGGCGCGGCGCGGTGCAGACCTGCGCTATGATCTGGAAATCAACCTCGACGATGCTTTCCACGGCAAGCAGGCTGAGATTGAGATCGAAGTTTCAACCAAGTGCAGCCCTTGCGATGGTTCAGGCGCTGAACCCGGCACAGGCACGCGCCGCTGCAACCTGTGCGGTGGGCATGGTCAAGTCCGCGCCCAGCAGGGCTTCTTTATGGTCGAGCGGACTTGTCCGACCTGCCACGGCCGCGGCGAAGTCATCGAGAAACCCTGCCGCTCCTGTCGGGGCGAGGGCCGGGTCGATACTCCGCAAAAGCTGGATGTGACCATTCCCCCGGGCGTTGATACCGGTACCCGCATCCGTCTCGCCAGCAAGGGAGAGGCGGGGCCGTTCGGCTCACCCCCGGGCGACCTCTACATCTTCATCCACATCCGTCGCCACAATGTGTTCGAGCGTGACGGAACCACGCTGGTCACCCGGGTGCCGATTGCGTTCACGACGGCAGCACTGGGCGGCGACATCGAAATTCCGGGCCTTGATGGCAAACACATCAAGATCGAAATTCCCGCCGGAATCCAGTCCGGCAAGCAGCTGCGCAAGCGCGGCGAGGGCATGCCCGTGCTGCAAGGCCGCGGGCGCGGTGATCTGGTGATCGAAATCATGGTCGAAACCCCGACCAAGCTCTCAAGCCGCCAAAAGGAACTGCTGCGCGAATTGCAGGAAACTGAGACGGGCGATGAAACACCGCAGTCAAAGGGGTTCTTTGACCGGATCAAGGATGCGTTCGGGGCTTAGTTGGCGAGCACCTCTGCCCGAATCCCCGGCACCAACCCCGGATCGGCCATCAGCCTGCCTTCCTCCTCATTCAGCACCGACAGAAATGCCTCGCGTTTCAGCGCTGCCAGTTCGGTGGGATCTATAATCATCCCGTCGGGCAGGGCGGAGGCGATCAGGTCGATCATCCGTTCGGCGCCGTGGAGCCGTCCCCACAAGTAGTCGTTTTCACGGTAGGCGCGGCTGAAGAACGCGCCGAAGTTGTAAAACTCGGTGCCTTTCAGCACTTCGCTGGCTCCGCCGCCGCGGATCGAATTGCAATCATCGGGCGATATCCGGTCAACCTTGGCGGGTTCAAACTCGGTCATGCCTTCGCCGCGCAGCAGCGGCAGGGTGACGGTGTCGTAGAACGGGAAGCCCAGATAGGTCAGCAGGATCCGCCGCCGCAGCTCCTTGGGCAGCGCGGCCAGACATTCGACCAGCATCGCATCGACCACCAGATCGGTTGCGGCAAGTTGGCGGCGCTGGGCGATGGTATCGAGCACCCGCCCCGGTTCCGAATTGACCTGCCGCGCGATGTCCTTGAAGTCTTTGCCCAGCGCACCACTCGCTTCACGCTCAAAGTACAGCGCCAGCATCTTGAACACCGCTGATCGCGCGTGTTCGCGCGCTTCAGGGGCGGCCACGTCGATGTCGTTCCAGTCTTCGGACAGGCGGCGGATCAGCAGTCGCAGACGCCGGATCCGGTAGCCCAGATCGTGATCGCGGAAGAACGCGATTGCATCTTCGCTGGCCCCGCCGCGCATCGCGGTAATGTGATCGAGACCATGGGTGGCAAGCCAGGCGTGGAGCCGGTCCGCAACCGGATCGGCGTTCGGCAGCATCAGCTCGGGCGCTGCGCGCAGTATCGTTTCGGCAAGGCTTTGGACAATCCCAGCGAACTTGACCTGACCATAGGCCTGAAACGCAAACCCGGCGCGCTCCGCCGCCTTTTGCTGCGATTTGGTGCGCCATCCGGTCAGTCGTTTGACGCTGGGACTTTCAAAGAACAGCGTCCGGCCGAACAGCTGCTCGACTTCTTCTTCCACCTCAGGCCGAAGCGAATCGACGATGGCTTTGAGGCCGCTCAGTTGGCGCGATTGACGGGCAATTTCCTCAAGATTGTCGCGCACCGGCTGTTCACGCGGGATCGAAGATAGCGAGCCGAAGATCACCGGAAAGAACCCCGGCGGCTTGGGATCGGCGTGGCGTTGGCCACCGATCTCGTCCGGGTGTGGATCGATGTAGACGAACCGCCGGTCAACCTCGCGCTGGGCCGGCCGGTCACGCAGTACCGCCATCGCCTCGGCAAAGGGTGCATTGACCAGCACCGATCCGTCGATAAGCGCCACGGCCTCGGCATCGCCGCGATGGCTGTGTTCGGGCATGATCCGCTCGATAAAGGCGGTACGGCTGAGCCAGGGATCGTCGTGCTCTTTGGCAAGGGCGTCGATTTCAGCGAGCCGCAGCGGCGGGAAGGCACCGGGGAAGCTGGCGGTAGCGCGCGCCGCAAAGACCAGCTCGATCGATGCCGCCAACGATTCCCCAGCGCTCGGCGGGGTCGGGGCGCGGAACCCGATTGAAAGGCGGTGCTCGCTCTCCTCAATCACTTCCGGACTGTGCAGCCGCAGCACTTCGGCATGACCCCGAAAATCCGTTGCGGTAACAAACAGGTCAAGCGGGTGGCCTTCCGGCAACAGCGGCGCATCAGCTCCGCCTTCCTTCATTGCTCCCAGCGCCTCACACAGCAGCCGCGAAAAGCCGAGCCCGCCAAATGGCGGTTCAAACCAGCGCGAGCGGATCAGGCGGGAGAGTTTCGACCGCACCTCGCTGCGTGTTTCAGGCGCGACGCTGGCGGAGATCATGTTGCCCGGACGTTTGAGCAACCAATAGACAATCGGCATCGCCCAGAACTTGGCGATCCGTGATCCGGGCCGCGCGTCGGGATCGAGCAGGACGTCCACATCTGCCCGCTCCAGCCACAAGGCGGTCAGTGGCTCAAGGCTTTGTCCCGAATGAATGGCCTGCGCCAGAAATACGCCGTTGATCCCGCCTGCGCTGGCCCCGGCGACGATATCAGGCAACACCCTTAGCCGCAGCTTGAAATGGCGTTCGATCCGCTGCAGCAGCTTACCATAGACGGCTTCAGTCCCACCTTCAGCCAGAGCCCCACCATGAAAAGCGCGGCTGGCGCGGGCCAGTTTCCACAGCTCTTTGGTTACCCCGTGCATATAAACGGCGAGACTGACCCCGCCATAGCAGACCAGAGCAATGCGGAGTTCCTTTTGGCGCATGGCGCAGGTTTGGCCCGGAACGAGAGGGATGGCAATCGGCTGACTGTATGGCAGCGAATATCCGCCGACTGAGCGCGACGTCCAGAGGTGGCGGAGCCGGTTACACAAGGTGTCCGGCTCCGCCCTCATGTTGCTATCCAGTCAACCGCAGGACTTTATCAGAATCCAAAGCGCAATCCGACTGTGACGGCATGCTGCTTATAGTCCGATTCAAATGCTGTCGGGGTCGTCGGAGGAGCGAGTGTCGTTCCCTTGATCGACGGCGCGGCGAAATACCGATAACCCACATCGAGAGTGACATCTTTCGACACGTCAACCGCGACCCCGCCCATAAGCTGATATGCGAATGAGGTGGATTTATCGTCAATCGACACAGGAATGACCGGCGTACTATTTTTCGCTTTCGTGCGAGTGAAGGCGACACCGGCACCGGCTCCAACGTAGGGCCGGACCATGCTGTCACTGCCGCCAAATTCAAAATAGCCGTTCAGCATCAATGAAGTGGCGCTGACTTTACCATGGCGATCAAGTGTCGTGCTGGGCTTTAGCTTGTTCCAGCGATGAGAAACTTCGCCTTCAATCCGGAAGCCTGCGCTGGTTGCATAACCAAATGCGCCGGAGACCAGGTAGCCTTCGTCTAGCTTGGTGTTGACCCCGATCGGTGCCGTGGTTGCGATCTCGCCATTGCCAGCCACGCTATAACCGCCGTCAATGCGCACGTAGGGCCCTTCGGTATCCTCAGCCTGTGCGGGGGTTGCCAGTGCAGCCATTGCCAAAACCAGCACGGCGCCTCCTACGGTATTTTTAGAGCGCGATTTCAGAAAGTTGGCAATCATCTTGGTTTCTCCTAGTGCTAGTTCCGCCAGCAGTCTCGGCGGTCAGGTCGGGCTAGGGGTCCGAAACTGAATCCCAAATGAAATCTCAGGTGCCGCGATGCACCGGTTCATTGCAGGCAATTTGAGCCAAAAATACGCACAGCCCGCAATTGTGTTCACTCTGTGTTCCATGTATGGGGCGGGTATGGCCAAACCCAAACGTCGATACATTTGCCAAGCTTGCGGCGGCGTCAGCACGCGTTGGCAAGGGCAATGTGCTGATTGCGGGGAATGGAACACGCTGGCTGAAGAAGCGCCGGCGACCGTGTTCTCGGCCAAGCACGATCTCTCCAGCGGGGGGCGCGCAATTGCGTTTGAGGCGCTGGACGCACCGGGCGAAGTCCTGAAACGGCAAACAACAGGTCTTGCCGAATTTGACCGCGCACTAGGTGGCGGGATGGTACCGGGATCAGCAGTATTGATGGGCGGCGATCCTGGCATCGGCAAGTCTACGCTCCTGCTGCAAGCGGCTGCGAAGGTTGCACTTGGCGGTGGCCGTGCGGTCTATATCAGCGGTGAAGAAGCCGCCGGACAAGTGCGGCTGCGGGCAGATCGGCTGGGCCTGGCCAAGGCACCAATCGCCTTGGCGGCTGCAACCTCGGTTCGCGATATCCTTACCTCATTGGCCGGGATGGAACCTCCAGATCTGCTGGTGATCGACTCTATCCAGACCATGCATTCTGACCAGATCGAAGGTGCACCCGGAACCGTCAGCCAGGTTCGCGCATCCGCGTTTGAGCTGATCCGATATGCCAAGGAAAACGGCGTTGTGTTGTTCCTGGTCGGGCACGTCACCAAAGATGGTTCAATCGCAGGCCCCCGCGTGCTCGAGCACATGGTTGATGTGGTGATGAGCTTTGAGGGTGAGCGCAGCCATCAATACCGGATCCTGCGCTGTCTGAAGAACCGGTTCGGCCCAGTTGATGAAATCGGTGTTTTCGCGATGGAGGGCGCTGGCCTCGCCGAAGTTGGCAATCCCTCACTGCTGTTCCTGTCGGGCCGTGAAAACCCGGTGGCGGGCTCTGCAGTGTTCCCGGCGATCGAAGGGACACGGCCCGTTCTGATCGAGGTGCAGGCGCTGATCGTCCGGCTGGCCAGCGGCGCTACCCCGCGCCGCGCGGTCGTTGGTTGGGATAGCGGCCGGATGGCTATGCTGCTGGCGGTGCTGGAGGCGCGCTGCGGGCTTAACTTCTCTTCCGCTGAGGTTTATCTCAATGTTGCGGGCGGATACCGGCTAGCCGATCCGGCGGCCGACCTCGCGGTGGCTGCAGCACTGATCTCGGCTTTGGCCGACAAGCCGCTCCCCGTCGATGCTGTCTGGTTCGGCGAAGTATCGCTTGCGGGAGAGATCCGTCCTGTCGCCCATGCTGCAATCCGGCTGCGCGAAGCGGCCAAGCTGGGCTTCGGCAGCGCCTTTGGCCCTGGCGAAGCAGGCGGCAAAGTCGAGGGATCTCGCTTCACAGCTTTGTCGCTGCTGCCAAATCTCGTTGACCGGATCATGGGCGGGGCGTAAATCCGGCGCATTATGACGGGTTTTGACATCGCAGTTCTGATCATGCTGGGCCTTGGCGCGATCACCGGCTTCATGCGCGGCTTCGTGCAAGAGGTGTTTGCACTGGCCGCATGGGTGCTGGCGCTGGTCGCAATCAAGAACCTGCACACGCCGCTTACGGCTGCACTCGGCCCATACGTGGGCACCGGCAGCGGTGCGGCTGTGCTGGCATTCGCACTGCTGCTGCTGGTCCCCTATGCCATCGTCAAGCTGCTCTCCAACCGCTTGGGAGAGGCGAGCCGCAATTCGGTGCTGGGCCCGATCGACCGGTTGCTTGGTTTTGGATTTGGCGCGGTCAAGGGCATGGTTATCGTGGTCATGGCCTTTTCGGTCCTGGTGCTGGGCTATGACACGATCTGGGGCGCAGGCGGGCGTCCTGACTGGATCAAGTTCTCGCGCTCGTATCCGTTCGTCAATGCGGGTAGCGAATATCTCGTTTCAATGATTTCAGAACGCCGCAAGGAAGCGTTGAAATCAGAGGCAAACCGGCTGGGAACCGAGGCCGTAAAGACCAAGCTGTCTGGCAAATGAGCAGCGCTGCGGCGCTCTACAATGCAGAGGTTCTGGGGCTGGCAGTCAGTCTGGCGGAATATCCCCTGGCTGACGATTTGCCTTTGCGCGGCCAAGCCCGTGCTCCGCTGTGCGGATCTTCAATCGCGCTTGGGCTGGCCCTTGACCAGCATGGCAGGATCGCGCGGATCGGCTTGAAGGCGCATGCATGTGCAATCGGTCAGGCGGCCGCAGCCTTGTTTGCAGCAAGCGCACAGGGCAAAAACCGGGTCGGGATCGTCAATGCGCTGGACGAGATCGAAACTTGGCTAAGCGCTGAGAATTCTCCGCTCCCTGATTGGGCTGGATTTGGCATCATCGCCGCCGCACGCGCTTATCCTGCGCGCCACGGTGCAATTTTGCTGTCGTGGAAGGCTGCATTGGCCGCGCTTCCCTAAGTGACCCAGCTTGGCTAGAGCAGCGGCACAGGTGAAGGGGAGACTACCAGCATGAGCAGCGAACCGGCCCGTCATCCGGATATCCAGCCCAGCGCCAAGGAAATGCGGCTGGTGATCGCTGCATCGTCCGCTGGCACGGTGTTCGAATGGTATGACTTCTTCATCTACGGCACGCTCGGTGCAATTCTGTCGAAGACGTTCTTTCCAACCGGCAATGCCACACTGGAAATGCTGTTGTTCTGGCTGGTCTTTGCCGTGGGCTTTGGGTTCCGCCCGCTCGGCGCCGTGCTGTTCGGCTATCTGGGGGACAAGCTGGGGCGCAAATACACCTTCCTCGTCACGGTTACCTTGATGGGGATAGCCACTGCCGGGGTTGGCCTGATCCCTTCAGCCGCCAGTATAGGCTGGTGGGCCCCGGCGATCGTGATCCTGCTGCGGATCATGCAGGGGCTGGCGCTGGGCGGCGAATATGGCGGCGCGGCGATCTATGTCGCAGAGCATTCGCCCTATGCCAAGCGCGGCTATTTCACCAGCTACATCCAGGCCAGTGTGGTCGGCGGGTTTGTACTCAGCCTGATCGTCGTGCTAGGCTGCAAGGCGGTAATGAGCCCAGAAACATGGACGGCATGGGGCTGGCGGGTGCCGTTCCTGCTTTCGATCCTGCTCCTCGCTGTATCGTTGTGGATGCGTTTCAAACTATCGGAAAGCCCGGTGTTTCAGGCGATGAAGGAAGAGGGCGAACTGGCCGGTAATCCGTTCGTCGAAAGCTTCACTTATCCCGGCAACAAGGTGCGGATTTTCATCGCGCTGTTCGGGGTGGCTGCGGGATTGACGGTGATCTGGTACACCGCGATGTTCTCTGGCCTCAGCTTCATCAAAGCGACGATGCGGGTTGAGGATACCACGGCTGAAATTCTGGTGGGGATCGCGGCCATGCTGGGCATGGGATTCTACCTCTATTTTGGACACCTGTCTGACCGGATCGGGCGCAAAAAGCCGATCGTGATCGGCTATGCCCTGACATTGCTGCTGCTGTTCCCGACCTATTGGCTGCTGGGAAGCGCAGTCCAGCCTGCAGGCGGGGCCAAGGAATGGACCATCGCTGGACCGGACTGCAATTTCAGCCCCTTCGCTACAGTGCAGTCAACCCAATGTGGCAAGCTGATGGGCGATCTGTCTGCCGCCGGGATTGGCTATACTTTGAAGACTGCTCCCGCACTGGCGCTCAGCTATGGCGATACCGCGATTCCAACAGGGGGGCTCGATTGGAAGGACGCCAAGGCCCGCAAGGCGCAGATCGAAGCGCTCGCCGGGGCCAAGGTGTTCAGTCAAGAGAAGATCAAACCAACGCTGGGCCAATCGCTCCAAATCCTCGCCGCACTGTTGGTGCTGATGGCCCTGTCGGGTGCGACATATGGTCCGGTTGCCGCCTTGCTGGCAGAGATGTTCCCGGCCCGGGTGCGCTATAGCTCGATGTCGATCCCCTATCACATCGGGACAGGCTATTTCGGCGGCTTTCTGCCTTTCATCGCGGCCTATATCGTGGCCAAGACCGGGAACCCATTTTCCGGTCTATGGTACACTTGGGCGGTGGTGCTGATGGCTTTCCTGGTGGCGCTGTGGGGGCTGCCGAACGGCAAGCCGCGCGATTTCGCTGACGATGCCGCCTGAGCAACCTTCCTGTCCGCTTCGCCTGACGCTCGATAGCGACGCGCTGGTCCATAACTGGCGGACGCTTGACCGGTTGTCTGGTGCCGCAAAGGCCGGGGCGGCGGTCAAGGCCGATGGCTATGGGCTAGGCGCAAAGCGCGTGGTTCAAACTTTGGCTGGGGCTGGGTGCGCCGATTTTTTTGTCGCACATATGGACGAAGCTGCTCCGCTGCTGAGCCTTGTCCCAGCAAAGCGGATTGCGGTGCTTCACGGCCCACTGACGCCGCAAGATGCTGCATTCGCCAAAGCGGTCGCAATCCGCCCGGTGATCAATTCGGTCCGCCAAGCGCAGCTGTGGCAGGACGCCGGGGGCGGGCGGTGTGATCTGATGATCGATACCGGGATTAACCGGCTCGGCGTGCCGTTGGCTGATCTCGGTGATCCTGTGCTGCAGGGGCTGCAGATTGACGTGCTGCACTCGCACCTTGCTTCCGCGGAGGAGGACAGTCCGCTGAACGATCTGCAACGCCGCCGCTGGGATGAGGCGCGCAGTCATGTTCCGCATTCCCGCGCCAGTCTGGCCAACAGCGCCGGGCTCATGTTGGGGGCGGACTACCACGGAGACCTGACCCGGCCCGGGATTGCGCTTTATGGGGGGGTGCCGTGCGCGGCGCTGACCGAACACATCCGGCAAGTTGCCCGGCCCGAAGCGGTAATCATGCAGGTTCGCAAAATCGCGGCTGGTGACAGCATTGGCTACAACGCTACGTTCATCGCGCCTACCGCGATGCGGGTCGGCGTGATTAGCCTAGGTTACGCCGATGGCTATCTGCGCTGCTGGTCCGGCAAAGGAACGATGCTTTCCGGGGAGGCGCGGCTGCCGGTGCTCGGCCGGGTCTCAATGGATATGACCGTGATCGACCTTTCTGCTGCGCCGCAATTGCGCGAAGGCGACTGGGTGAGCGCTGATTACGACTTACCCGACGCGGCGGCGGTGACCGGGCTGTCCCAATATGAGCTGCTGACATCGCTAGGCCGCCGTTTTCCGCGGTGATGCTGCGCACAATGGAAATGTTGCATTGCCGTTGCTGCAGGTGCTAACGTTGCGTCGAGGGGGCGTTTCCCCAGCAGGAATTCAGCCATGAGCGACGCCAAGGGCGAAACCGTTGTCATCAAGAAGTACGCCAACCGGCGGCTCTACAACACCAAGTCATCGAGCTATATCACGCTCGATCATCTCGCCAAGATGACCCGCGAAGGTGTCGATTTTCAGGTACTGGATGCCAAGACCGGGACCGACATCACCCACCAGATCCTCACCCAGATCATCATGGAAGAAGAAACTGTGCGCGGCGAACAGATGCTGCCGGTCAACTTTCTGCGCCAGCTGATCTCGATGTACGGCAATTCCATGCAGGGCCTGGTCCCGCATTACCTTGAAGCGAGCATGGATCAGTTCCGCGCCAACCAATCCAAATTGCGCGAAGCGTTCGAAGCCAGCCTGACCGGCAATCCGCTAGCCAAATTGGCGCAGCAAAACCTGGCGATCTTCAAGGCCGCCGCATCCGCATTCGTCCCGAGCCTCGCCGATGACAAAGGCGCTGCCGCTGGCAAAGGTCAGGAAGCCGAGATTGCGGCACTGCGCAAGCAGATGGCCGAAATGCAGGCCAAGCTGGACAAGCTTGGGAAGAGCTAAGCGCTCTTTCCTACTTTGGGGAGCAACGACACCCCGGGCTTCTCAAATTTGCGGCCTTTGCCAACTTGCCATTCGACCGGATCAACGCCGGTGGGAAAACTGAACTGGCCGAGTTTGAGTACGGCGGCCAAACGGCACAGTCCTCCGCCGATCTGCACGACATAGGCTTTTTCGATGCCCACTTCGATGGCTTCGAATTCGGCCTTCAGTGTCAGCGTGAAGTTGATCGGATTGGCCGACAAACCGAACCCTGAAATTCCCAGAATTGGATAGAGATCGAGATCCTGCTCCAGCTTGCCCAGCCGGATAAAGCGCGGTTCGGCGCTGGCTTCGCTGGCCTTAGCCTCGGCTTCGATCTCGGGCGATTTGCCCCAACCTTGAATGAACATCGGCAACAGATCGATCTGTTTCAGTTTTTCAGCCATCGCCGCCGCAATCCGCTGACCGGCGAGGCCCGACATCGCCTTTTGCATCCGCCCGCCGCCTTGCTCACCCAGCTCTGCCGCCGCCTGCGCCGCAGCCGCGTCAAAGGTTTCAGGCGGGATCAGCGCGGCGAGTTCGATCTGGCCGGGTTCGATCATGCGTTGCCTCCTGTGGCCAGTACGGGATTGCCGGTGGGCGCGCTGACCGCGCCCGGCTCAATCTGGATGGCGAAGGCAAGGTCAGGCGCAGTCAGTGCCGGAGCAGAAGCTGCGGTCAGCGTGCTGGCGCCAGTCTCGATCTCGCAGCTGACGGTCAATTTGGGCCTCAGCCACTGCTTCAAGGCATAACCACCCGCTGCCAAGCCTGCGATCATCGCCGC
>Ga0075163_10013240_pt1 | contig 10698 bp, 5 predicted proteins | sample JI1023141ADNA_FD_71478 | JGI IMG/M metagenome (GOLD analysis project Ga0075163, IMG submission 71478) | Wastewater effluent complex algal communities from Wisconsin, to seasonally profile nutrient transformation and Carbon sequestration -... | ecosystem: Engineered > WWTP > Effluent > Algae... | reverse complement strand
GAAGGAACATCAACAACCATGATCTTACTTGTAGCATCTTGATTTTTAGAAATATTCATTGAACTGTAAATAGCATTGAAAACAGAAATACTGATCACAATGATGAATACAATGTAAATTTCAAAATCAATTTTATAGTTATTATTCTTCATATCATGGATAATTATTGATGCACCTTTGTTGCAAGTTCAAGTAACTTAGAGGATACTTTCATCCCGTTATTCTTAACGCTTGTAAGGTTTATTTCAAATCGAATCTTATTGTCTTGATTAAATAAATTAATCCCGGCCAGCTTTGATTTTCCTTTTTCTTCCTCTGAAATTATCAAGATTCCCTTTGCTGAGTATTTTTTGATCAGTTCTTCAGACCTTTTGCCGTTTGTATTTGAAATAAAGATCATCTGATAATTTGCTGAATTTCTTTCTTCAAAACGCTTGATCTCTACTTTCTGACCCTCACTGGAACGTTTTGTCGTTAAAACAGTAAGGGCGTCGTATATTTCTGAATCGCCTACAACACCGATCTGAAAAGTATTTTTTGTGTTTTCAATTGGCCATTCTACATACTTTATAAAATTCAATAAGAACATCGCTTTGATCGAATATTCATTGCCTTCGGAATTTACTCCGGCTTGAACACACGACGACACAAGCAAAATGCCAAGAAGCATCTTCCTTAATGTTTGCGATATCTTATTTATCAGTTTCAACCTTATTGATTATTTCTTGTTTGGCAAACTATAATTCAATCTGATCTGAATTTCACGACCTCCGCCCGGCAAAGGAGCATGATTACTATTATATGGTTGTATATACCATACGTCCTCATCCAAAAAATTGAAGACACCAAATTGTGCCGTCAACCCCTCAGTGAAAAAATTGTCTTTCGATAAATTTATATTGGCATAAACAGCTTCCGGATGCGTTGTAACTATCTCTGTTTGATCGCTTGCTATTGAATATCGTTTTGAATAAAACGAAACAGACGGATTCAATGATAAATGCTGCCCTAAACTAAAGCTGCCAATGAAATTGAATTTATGCGCAGGAAATGCCAGATTTACATTCTCCCCATTCAAAGGGCTATATTCATCCAATGCATTCTGACCGGCTGTTGTATAAAATGCATAGTTTATAGTAGCAAACCATTTTTTAGCTTTCCATTTGTAATCCAATTCAATGCCCCTTGTACCTGTTCTGCTTTCATTTATGTAATTATCAGTGCTCGCCATGGGGTCATAATAAAAAATGATCGGGTGTTTAGTGGTAACGTTATAAAGATTGGCTGTCAAATAAGAATTCATTCCAAGCTTTACGCCTCCTTCTATTTCTGCAACCAATGTGTATTCGGGCTTAATACCCCAATTCAAATTGATATTCTCAATAGATGGAGCACGGAATCCAACACTATATAATGCTTTCACGTGGAACTTATCCCAGATCTTGGTCAATCCAATTCTAGGCACAAATGATGTTCCGCAATACTTGTTATAGGCAACTCTGCTTCCCAGCGTAAAGTTTACAAACTTCGTTTTTGCAATGGCTTGTATGTGTCCGCCATAGTTATAGTTTTTAAATGTCTTGCTTCCGTCTGTAAAGGTTGAATTTTCAAGATGGTCTATTGCTACCAGATTATAATACTGAAATCCACCGATCACATTTATGCTTTTCGTTGGGTCTATTATATAATTTACATATGCTAAATTCTTATTGCTGGTCACATCATAAGGCTCGAAACTATCGCCGGTGATCTCGCTGTTATAATACCAAGGATGCTCAAATTTAATTTTGACACCCGGTGTAATTTTCCATTTGCCAACATTGTATTCTACTTTTGCATTTATTGCGGAATTGATAAAACGACTTCTGTATGCCTGAGAATACACTTCATCATAACCATCGCGTTGTAGTAATTTATAATTGTCATGAAAAGCAATAATGCTGAATTTCCCGTATGAATAATCCAGTCGATATTGCTCTGAATTCATTGACGATAAATTGGTCATTGAATATGAATTGCCATAATTATCAACATAATCTCTGTCACTGCGAATGAACTTGCTTTGATAGGTTGAAAAAGAAAATCTGGAATTCGTCCACTTCTTGCCAAATGCTGCTGATATACCTTGTGAAGCAGTGGCGTCTTTATAAAAAGAATATTCTGCATCAACTGCAACTCCATCTAAATCGCCGTTGATCGTTACAATATTTATTACTGCATATTCTGCATTTCCTCCATACATAGCAGAACCGGGTCCTCGGATGATCTCTATTCGCTTGATCTGACTTACTGGATAATGTCCACCGAATTGCAAGGTCGAATAGAGTTCTTCGTTCATTTCAAGACCATCCCAAAGCATCAATACTTTGCCTTCATGGCCCCAGTTTCCTCTAACCCCAATTCCAACAACTCCCTCCACATCGACACCAAAATCAAAACCGGGAATAAATTGCAGAACCTGCATTAAATCCTTCGCTCCGGACTCTAATATTTCATCTGCGGTGACAACCGTTACAATTCCCGGTGACTCCCGGCCATTCATAGGAAGGTCAGAAACAACAGAAACGCTGACGTTCATCAGTTGCTCTAATGACATGAAGTAAAACGGTACCGAATCCTCCACGACTTTTTCGCTTCCCGCAGTTGCGGAATTGAAGCAAAACAAGAACATCCACAAGTAATTTAGTTTTCTCATATTAATTATTGGTATACGAGTCTTATCCACAAGTCCCCAAAAATTATACATGAGTTCCCCTATGATGTTTGCTTTTATCCTTGCGACATCATCACCAAACTTACAACTGTAAGAAAAGTCCTACTTTTTACTATTTCAAATTAAAAAAAATTAAAAACAAGCCACATGCGGAACAATTCGCGCTTTTTGATTTTTGACTTGTGCTTTTTGATATTAACAATTTACTGCTTCACCACAACCGACTTCCACTCATGCTCTCCATTCATCACACGAACAAAATAAGCGCCTGCAGCAAGTTTTGAGATGTCCAGTTTCCAAATTGAACCGGAATTGTTGTGTTTTTCAATTTGTGTCATTAGGATCTGACCCACCAGATCTATTACCTGAATACTTATTGCACCGGGCACTGTTTTATCAGACTGAATAAAAATTTCATTCGTTGTCGGATTCGGATAAACCACGAAGCTTAATGGATCAAAGAGTTCATCTACACCAATAAGAGAAACATGTGAAACAAGAGATGTTGACTGACAACCATTCGTGTCTGTGATCTGAACTGAATAAGGTCCGGAAAGTGTTGCAGTGTATTGCTGGTTGGTTGCACCTGAAATTGGTATGCCATTATAGTACCACTGATAAGAATTTGCTGCAGTAGAGGTAAGTAGGTTTCCACTTTGTGTAAATGTCGGTTGAACCGGTAATGCAGATACACTTATAAAAGAAGAAACAGTAAAAGTATCGGCACCTGAAGGATTGCTTGCAATCAATGTTACCGGATATACTCCTGAAGTAGAGTAACAGATATTTGTTGGAAATGCTACTGATGATGTGGAAGGCGTTGCTCCGGGAAATTGCCATTGCCAGCTAATGGCATTAAGAGACAAATCAACAAATGAGATACAACTTCCACCACACAAATTTGTGTCGCTGCTTACAAAATCAGCTTGCGGTTTGGAATTACAATTCACTACATGGATCAAAGATGATTGCGTACTTGTTCCCGTACACGAACCATTAGAGACCGTCAGTGTTACATTGTAATCACCAATTACATTGTAACAAACCGAAGATAGATTTCTTGATAAAGATGTTGCCGGATTTCCTCCGCTTAATTGCCATTGCCATGATGTATTCGTGCCTGATGTCTGATCAGTATATGAAACACATTCTCCCGGACAGATCGATGTTCTTGAGGCAGAGAATAATGGTTGCGGCGTGCTCTTGATAATAACCATTGATGTTGCATACTTCGAACTTGAACAGCCGGCTGAAGATGTTGCTGTAAGCAATACACTATAAGTTCCTTCAACATTATACAAATGCGACGGAGCAGTAAGGGTAGAAGTAACCCCGTCTCCGAAATTCCATGCATATGTTGAGGCACCTGTTGATGTATTATTAAAATTTACTGTAATGCTATCACATGCACGAATTGTTGATGAAACAAAATTAACAGCAGGATTTGGATTTACGTTCACCGTAATTGTTGTATCGTCAGTGCAATTTGCCGAAGTGACGCTCAGGTTAACATTGTAAACACCGGGAGCAGAATAAAAATGCGCCGGAGAAAAAGCAGAAGACGATAAGCCGTCACCAAAATCCCAATCGTACCCGGTTATAACACCTCCGCTCATGGTCGAAAGATTTGAGAAGCGAACACTATCGTACATACACACATCCGTTGTGCTGAATGAAGATAGAGGTGCGGCATAAACATTTATCAACGAAGTTTGTACAAGTGTATCGGCGCAACTTCCTTGTGTTGCAATCAATGATACTGTATAGGTACCCGGAACATTATACTGATGCACGGGACTTACAACAGAAGAAAGTGGACTGCCGTCACCGAAGTTCCAGCTATAGACCGGCGAACCTGTTGTGGTATTCGTGAATGTGACCGATTGATTCCCGCAGAAAGTTGTAGCACTTGGTGTAAATGAAACTACAGGTCCGGCTGATACGGTTACTACGATCGTTGTATCATCAGTACAATGTGGAGTGATGATGGAAAGTAGAACATTGTATGTACCCGGTGTTGTATAAAAATGTGTAGGAGAGATCTGCGAAGAGAAATTTCCATCGCCGAAATTCCATGTGTAATTTGAAATCGGTTCTCCGTTCCCTGATGATAAATTTGTAAACCGAACACTGTCGCCTATACAAACACTTGTTGTAGAGAAAGAGCTAAGCGGCGAATTATAAATTGTGATATAGTTTGTTCGGATCAATGTGTCAGCACAAGTGCCTTGCGATGCGATCAATGTTACTGAAAATGTTCCTGCAACTGAGTAGGTGTGGGTTGGATTTGCTGATGTGGAATTCGGACTACCGTCGCCAAAGTTCCATGAATAGGATGGTGTCCCTGTTGTTGTATTCACAAATGCAGCTGCAAGTGATCCGCAACCATCAAGAGTAGCAGTACTGAAATTTGCAATCGGTCCCGGGGAAACTGTTACAGAAATTGTCGTATCGTCAGAACAGTTCGCTGTAGAAGCTGTGAGTGTAACATTATATGTTCCTGCTAATGCATATAAGTGCGACCCCGTCGTTGTAGAAGTATTTCCATCGTCATAGTTCCACGTGGCACCGGTGAGGGGGTCACCATTGCCTACTGACAAATCCATAAACTGAACAGAATCTCCAAGACAAACTGATGCAGTTGAAAACGAACTTGTAGGAACTCTGTTAACGGTAATATAATTTGATCTGACAAGTGTATCTGCACAAGTACCTTGTGACGCTATCAATGTTACAGTGTAGACACCTGCTGAATTGTATGTGTGTGACGGACTGGTCGTACTGCTCAGTGCACTGCCATCGCCGAAATTCCAGCTGTATGTCGGTGTACCTGTTGTCGTGTTGGCAAAATTAGCTGTTACACTTCCACATCCACTCAATGTTGATGAAGCAAAATTTACTACCGGTCCCGGTGAAATGTTTATGGTAATTGTTGTGTCGTCCGGACAACCATTTGCTACAACGGTAAGATGTACATCATATGAACCCGCAGAAGAATATAGGTGACTTTGATTGTTTCCGGTTGCTGTAGTTATTATGGTTCCGTCGTCAAAATCCCAGGTGTAAGAAGTAATTGTTCCTGTAGATGCATTTGTAAATCGAATACTATCGCCCAAACAAACAGATGCAACACTACTGAATGATGCCAATGGTGATACACCAACTTGAATATAATTTGTTCTAATCAATGTGTCTTTACAGGTGCCTAATGATGCTATCAATGTGACAGTGTATGTTCCTGACGTAGAATAAATATGCGTTGGCGAAGCTGTTGATGATAGTGGACTTCCATCACCGAAGTTCCATGAGTATGTTGGTGATCCCGTTGTTGTATTCGAAAACGATACTGACATCGGCGAACAACCGGTTGTTGTGCTTGTAGAAAAATTGACTACCGGAGCCGGACTGATCGTAACTGCAATTGTTGTATCATCTGAACATGTTGCCGACGATGTAGTGAGTATAACATTAAAAGTAGATGCCGATAAATAGGTGTGTGTCGGATTTGTACTTGTTGATAATGCTGATGCATCACCGAAATTCCATGAGTAGCCGGTAATTGTTGTACCGTTAGGTGCAGACAAATTTGTGAACGATGCAATATCGCCCAAACAAAGGGTTGACGGAGCAGAAAATGATGCAATTGGAGTTGCATTAACAGTGATTAGATTTGTTTGTGTCGCTGTTGTTGTACATCCACTGTTCGACGCAGTGAGTGTAACTGTATAGGTTCCTGATGTGTTGTAAATATGTGATGGGGCTACAGAAGATGAGAGAGGACTACCATCACCAAAGTTCCATGAATACGTTGTTGCACTTGTTGTTGTATTTGTAAAAGCAACATTCAATGGTGCACAACCCGTGGTTGTTGGTGCTGAAAAATTTATTGACGGAGAAAAATTAACCGTTACCGATTGAGTTGTACTGGCAGTGCAACCTGAATTATCTGTAACCGTCAATGTTACCGTATATGTGTTAGCTCCGGAGTAAGTGTATGAAGGGTTTTGTGCAGAAGATGTTCCGGTACCGTCTCCGAAATCCCAATCCCAAGAAGAAATTGAACCGGATGAAGCGGTCCCTGTTCCCGTAAACACCGTTGGATTTCCTGAGCAAACAGATGTTGCCGCTATTGTTGCAGACACTTGTGAAACCTCTACCTGCACAGGAAAGCGAGATGCCCCCGGACATGCAGAAACGTAATATGTAATTTGTCCTGTACTAAGAACAGGTGTTGTAAAAGTTGTTCCACTCCCAACTTGTGTTCCGCCAACAGCTTGATTGAACCATGCAAAAGTTGTTCCCGGTGGAACTGTTCCTGTTGTAGAAAATGAAAGTGTAGTTGATGTTCCCGGACAAATATAAACTGTCGAAGTAATGATGTGAAAGGTATTGGTAGGTTCAGATGGCATTCCTGCGCCACCTTTTGTAGCACCATTAGGAGTGAACTCTGTTAACCCATTTGAATTAGTTGTTCCGTTTAATCCGCCATTAGCATTTCTTGTAATTGCACCGCTCGATGCTGCGATATAACCACCGCCACCACCACCACCCGGACCTTCAGCTTCTGTTACAAACAGACCTACATTCTGATTCCCGCCATTACCACCATTTGCATTGGCAGTAATTCCGGAAATTAATCCGGTCGCATCTAGAAAAATTGTTCCTCCTGCTCCTCCGCCACCTGCACCATCTGTGCCTGAACTGGTAGTTGATGCTCCATTATCGCCATTCGAATTAACTAATCCGCTTCCTGAAATAGTACTGTAACAAAGAAGGTAAACAATTCCACCACCGTTGCCTCCGGCTCCTCCATAATTATTGTTTTGGTCCCCGGCTCCACCGCCGCCACCCATAAATATTTTTCCTGTAGAATAGTCGAGTGGTCTGCCACCTCTGCCACCATTATCTCTTCTTGCATCTCCACCCCATGCTGCGTTGAATGGTCCGACTGAAAGGGCATTTTCGTTGCTTCCTGAAAAAGAATAACCTCCTTTTCCTCCACCGGAAGAATTGGAAACTGCAAAACCACTGTATTCTAAATTCCATGCACTAGCCCAACTTCCTGTTGAAACATCAGGAACACCTCTGCCTGTCCAGCCAAGTGTACCGCAGTTTCCACCACCACCACCGCCGCCATTGTGTGCATTCGCTCCGCCACCACCATTTAATGGTGCACCTTTAGAAAAACGACCCGACATTCCGTCATAATCTGTTTGAGAGCCTCCAATACCTTCGCCTTTTTCTGCGCCAAAATTATTTGCCGGCCAAACATAGTTTTGTATGCCCCAATCAGTATTGTTATCGCCGGCATTTTGTCCGGCTCTGAATCCTTTTCCTGTTGCATTGATCGTTCCTCCACTGTTAATTGTAATGCCATTCTGAACTTCCAATATCAAAACACCGCCTGTGCTTCCATCCCACGCCGGACACGTCATCGATCCACCTGAACCAACAGTAAGTGTTGTTAGCCGGGGAACACGTACAACCTGTGTTCTTCCACTTGCAATATAATTATTCTTCAATTGACAGGCAGTATTGATCTGTGTTGAAGAGGGGACGCTGGCTACTTCGGCAAATTCAAAATTTCCACAGTTGTTATAGTTGATCAAACTTCCATATGTACTGTCGTCGGGCGTAGTCATACTTGCGCCTTGCATTTGGATAATGAAGATCAAGTCTCCGGCTGCCAATGGAGTTGCTATCCGTGTATTCAAAACACTGGAAACGACATTCAATAAATTTGTCCCCGCAGTAGCATTTGCTGTCAAAGGAGTGTAATCATTCAGAATACTGGTGGTGCTTGTTGTCAATGCGCCATTTTTACCCATCTGTGCAAAAAGCACAAATGAATTCAAGAAAAAAGCCATAAAAAGCATGTATCGGATAAAAAAATTGCCCGATCGACTATTGTGCATTTTGGGTGTGGTTATTAACTATTCACAAAAGTACGAAAAGCCTCGACCATTCAGTGCTTAATTTGCTGAGTTACCATACATTATCTGTTAATTATTGCACCCAAAAGACAAATTTGGTTATTCCCAGCGGAAAAAGCGGATTGCAGCAGCATAAACAACAACTCCCCAAAGCACTAAAACCAATAATTGGCTTGAAATATCCATTAATCCGGCCCCCTCAAAGGCAATCATGCGTAAAGCATCATTAAGATAGGTCAACGGAAGCGCCTTACTGATAATTTGTAGCCATTTTGGAAAGGCGTCTATAGGGAAAAATGTTCCGCATAATAAAAACTGTGGAAGGGTGATAATGTTAGCAATCGGAGGAATCACATTTTCGGATTTCGCTATTCCGGAAACAACAAATCCAAAACCCATAAATACAATTAGACCAAGAGCTGAAAGAAGTAGCATTTCTAATGCTGTCCATATTCCATTGATCAAAGTAAATCCAAAAACAAAATGCCCAATCACAATAATTACTGATGAGCCGAGAAGTTGAAAGATCAAACGACTTAATGCTTCACCTAAAATAATATACGGTCGACGAATTGGTGTGGCGAAAAATCTTTTCAGTACCATTGTTTGTCTCAATGAAAAAAAGACAAATGCTGTTCCGAAAACCGCTGCACTCAAAATTGAAAATCCTAATTGTCCGGGAAGAATGAAATCTATCATTTTGTATTCTCTTCCTGAAATTTTTGTTTCACGTAGTTCGGTTGGTTTCGTTGTTTCACGTGCGCGTTCAATTATTGAACTATCTACATGAAGTGAAACATTTTTATAATATTCTATATTTTGTTTGTCAATCAAATTTGTAACTAATGAGCGAACAAACATTCCTTTCTCGCGAGATGCCTGTGAAGTGATGATCTCTACTACTTCCGTATTTGTTGAAGAAGCTTTATCAAATTTCAGAACGGCATCGATTCTCCCTCTGTTCAATCGTTCATTTAATTCTGCTGCTGTGAATTGTGTTTTCAATTCAACATTAGGAGAATTAATAAATGAATGATAGATGGTTCCTGTTGTATCGCTTTGAGGATCGATGCCAACCTCCATTTTAATACTATTGCCATTGATAAAACCAAAAGCCACAATGAATACCAATGGAAAAGCAATGCTGAAAACCACTGCTGAAGGGTTTCTAATGATCGACCGGAAACTGGCGACGGCAATTGCTTTCATTGCCCTTAACTGACTATAGTTTTTTTTCTCCTGCATCTTATTCATCCCTCCATTCATAACCGGTGAGTGACAAGAAAACGTCTTCGAGATTTGCGCTCTTTACTTCTTTCTTTCTTTCAAAGCCGGATGCAATAAGATTGTCGATCAATTTTTCAGGAGAGTTGAGAGAAATGATTTTCCCTTTTTCAATAATTGCAACTCTGTCGCAAAGGATCTCTGCTTCATCCATATAATGCGTGGTGATCACGACAGTTGTTCCTTTCGATCGTATCTCTTTTATCAAGTCCCAAAGATTGCGCCGCGCTTGCGGATCAAGTCCAGTTGTAGGTTCATCAAGAAAAACTATTTTAGGCTTATTGATCAAAGTGGTTGCAATAGAAAATCGCTGCTTTTGTCCGCCTGAAAGTTCTTTGTATTTCGACTTCCCTCTTGTTTCCAATCCGACAAGAGCGAGCATCTCTGCATTATCAATTGAAGCATTGTAAAGTCCTGCAAAAAGATCGAGCAATTCATTCAACATCAAATTCGGGTAGTAATTTGCTGCTTGTAATTGAACCCCTATGATCTGTTTAATTGCATTTGGGTTGTGGTCTAATGAAATCCCGTCAACCATTACTGTTCCCGATGTTTTCTCCCGTAATGTTTCGATAATTTCAAGTGTTGTCGTCTTTCCTGCGCCGTTTGGACCTAAAAGACCAAAGATCTCGCCTTCATAGACAGAAAAGCTGATTCCATTAACCGCTTGAATTTCCTTGTAATGCTTAACCAGGTCTTTAACTACAATAATTTCAGAATTGGACACCTTCTAATTTTTCTGCGAACTTATTGTATTTTCTTGAAGTC
>Ga0075163_10013239_pt1 | contig 10698 bp, 11 predicted proteins | sample JI1023141ADNA_FD_71478 | JGI IMG/M metagenome (GOLD analysis project Ga0075163, IMG submission 71478) | Wastewater effluent complex algal communities from Wisconsin, to seasonally profile nutrient transformation and Carbon sequestration -... | ecosystem: Engineered > WWTP > Effluent > Algae... | reverse complement strand
TGGTGGAAGGCACGGGCGACCACGGCTGCGAGTACATGACGGGCGGCACCGTAGTCGTGCTCGGCAAGACGGGACGCAACTTCGCAGCCGGCATGTCCGGCGGCGTGGCCTTCGTCTACGACGAGGACGGCCAGTTCAGCAAGCGCTGCAACACCAGCATGGTGGCCTTGGACACGGTGCTGCCGCGCGATGAGCAGAACCTGCCCGTGGCCGGACTGCACCGCGAAATGGCCGATGAAGCACTGCTGAAGAAGCTGATCGAGGACCACCACCGCTGGACGGGCAGCCTGCGCGCGCGCGAGCTGCTGGACAACTGGGCCACGGCCCGCGCCAGGTTCGTGAAGGTCTTCCCGCACGAATACAAGCGCGTGCTGGCCGAGCGCGCCGCCAAGGCTGCGGCCACGGCCGCCACAGCCAAGGCGCAGTCCTCTTCGGCCACCGTCGCTGGCCAGTAAGCATCACGAATACGGAACGAGCATCATGGGCAAGGTCACTGGTTTCCTGGAACACGAACGCCTCGAAGAGGGCTACGAACCGCCGCAAGAGCGGCTGAAGACCTGGAAGGAATTCGTCATCACGTTGACGGAGGACAAGGCCAAGATCCAGGGCGCCCGCTGCATGGACTGCGGCACGCCGTTCTGCAACAACGGCTGCCCGGTCAACAACATCATTCCGGACTTCAACGATCTGGTGTTCCAGGGCGATTGGCGCAACGCCATTGCCGTGCTGCACCAGACCAACAACTTCCCGGAATTCACCGGCCGCGTCTGTCCGGCGCCCTGTGAAGCCGCCTGCACGCTGAACGTCAACGACGACGCGGTGGGCATCAAGAGCATCGAGCACGCCATCATCGACCGGGCGTGGGCCGAAGGCTGGGTGAAGCCGCAACCGGCCGCTGTGAAGACCGGCAAGAAGGTGGCCGTGGTCGGCAGTGGCCCGGCAGGCCTGGCTGCCGCGCAACAGCTGGCACGCGCCGGCCACGCCGTGACGGTGTTCGAGAAGAACAGCCGCATCGGCGGTCTGCTGCGCTACGGCATTCCCGACTTCAAGATGGAGAAGACGCACATCGACCGCCGCATCGCGCAGATGCAGGCCGAAGGCGTGGTCTTCCGCACCGGTGTGCTGGTGGGCGCCCTGCCCGCGGACACCAAGGTGACGAATGACGCGAAGGAAACGGTCACTCCTGAGCAGCTGAAGGCCGAGTTCGACGCCGTGGTGCTCACTGGCGGCAGCGAGACCAGCCGCGACCTGCCTGTGCCCGGCCGCGACCTGGACGGCGTGCACTTCGCCATGGAGTTCCTGCCGCAGCAGAACAAGGTCAACGCCGGCGACAAACTGAAGAAGCAGTTGCGCGCCGACGGCAAGCACGTCATCGTCATCGGCGGTGGCGACACCGGCAGCGACTGCGTCGGCACCAGCAACCGCCACGGCGCCGCCAGCGTCACGCAGTTCGAACTGATGCCGCGCCCGCCCGAAGAGGAAGACCGCCCGTTGACCTGGCCCTACTGGCCGACCAAGCTGCGCACCAGCTCCAGCCACGAAGAAGGCTGCGACCGCGAGTTCGCCATCTCCACCAAGGAACTCGTCGGCTCCAAAGGCAGGGTCACCGCATTGAAGACCGTGCAGGTTCAGTTCCAGGCCGGCAAGTTCGTCGAAGTGCCCGGCACGGACAAGGAATGGAAGGCCGACCTCGTGCTGCTGGCCATGGGCTTCACCGCCCCGGTGGCCACGGTGCTGGACGCGTTTGGAGTGGACAAGGACAACCGCGGCAACGCCAAGGCCAGCACCGAGGGCGCCAAGAGCTACAAGACCAACGTGGACAAGGTCTTCGCGGCTGGCGACATGCGGCGCGGGCAGAGCCTGGTGGTGTGGGCCATTCGCGAGGGCCGCCAAGCCGCTCGCGCGGTGGACGAGTTCCTGATGGGCTGCAGCACCCTGCCGCGCTAAAGGCGTCCGGGGCGTCGAACACACGCGTGTGTCCATGATTCGGATGACCCACAACGGGTCAATGCGCGATATCCTTGGGTGTAAGAAGGTGAAACATGTTCGCCCCTCAACATCTGCTGCTCTGCTCTCTGTTGGGCGCTGCCCTGCTCTCAGGGGCACACGAGGTGTCTGCACAGACGCCTCCGGCGAAGGACATGGCAGCCGCCATGCCGGCTTTGAGCAAACGTGTCGCACTGGTCGTGGGCAATGGCCGTTACCAGGGCGTGCCGCCATTGGCCAACGCCGTCAACGACGCGGAAGACATCTGCAAGGCGCTGCGTGAACTGAAGTTCGACGTCCTGTGCATGCGGGACATCAAGACGCGCAAGGAATTCCGCAGAAGCATCCAGGATTTCAGAGCCAAGCTTCTGCCCGGTACGGCCGGGCTCTTCTACTACGCCGGGCATGGCATGCAGATCGACGGCGAAAACTACCTGCTGCCGACAGAAGCCAACATTGAGCGCCGCGAAGACGTCGAAGACGAGTCGCTGAGCCTGCGCTACCTGATGGCGACCCTGGATGAAGCCGCGAATGGCTTCAACCTCATCATCCTGGACGCCTGCCGCAACAGTCCTTTCACCCGCAGCTTCAGCCGCGCGGTCAACAGGGGTCTTGCGCCGGTGAGCGACGCGCCATCCGGCTCGCTGGTGCTCTACTCGACAGCAGCCAACGACACCGCATCCGATGGCCCCTCTGGCCAACGCAACAGCCCGTTCACCAAGCACCTGCTCAACCAGGTCAAGGTGCCCGGCCTCAGCGTCGAGACCTTGATCAAGCGCGTCTCAGCGTCCGTGCAGGCAGAGACGTCCCAACTCATGGGCAAGCGCCAGGTGCCTTTCAGCTACGGCTCGTTCACTGGAGAGTTCTGTTTTGCGGGGTGCGACGATCCTGCCGCACAGGCCGCAGCCAAGGCGGAGGCGGAGCGTCTGCGCAAGGAGCGCGAGGCCCTGGACCGCCGGCGCGCCGAGATCGAAGCCAAGGAAGCCGATGTCAAGCGGGCTGCGGAAGCGGAGGCCAACCGCCCGGTGGTGCGGTCGGCACCGGAACCCGCGGCGCCGGCTCCAGCCAAACCGCCCAAGGTCACGCTGCCGCCCTCCTTCTGAGCTCGGCAGCGCGCGCCGCCTGACGGCGGCGCGCAGCGGGGTCTCAGAACGCGCCGACCAAACCCAGCGTGAAGCCCTGCGTGATGTCACGGGCGTCCTGTCGAATGGGGTTCTGACCGTTGCCGTCGGTCAGCACCAGGTTCTTCGCCGCAATGATCTGTGTGCGGTAACCGCCCGTGATGGAAAGCGACTTCAGGAACCGCCCCATGGGCACGCTGTAAACCAGGCCCACCTCACTGAGCGAGTAGTCGGCCGTCCGGTTGGGGTTGGTCGAACTGCCCAGGTTCTTCAGCTTCAGCGCGCCCAGACCGAGCGCCCCATACATGGAAAAACCGCCCGAAAGCGAGGCCGAACCGCTGAGGCCGAAGGTCGGGCCGGCCACTTGGTAAATCACATTGCCCGAGGACCCGCTGCTTTGGGTGAACTTCTTGTAGCCGATTGACGCCGCCAGTCCCGGCGCCACGTAGTAGCCGAAGTTGCCGTCAATCTCGGTGCGCTTGTCGCTGTAGGCAGTGCCCGGGTCGCGGAATTGGTGCTGGGACTTCAGCGCCGTACTCAGTGAACCAATGAAATTGCCGTAGCGCAGGCTGACCTGCGGAATGAAGATGGACTTCGTCTCAGCAGGCGCCTGCTGGATGAAGTCGACGTTGCTGGCGTTTTGCTCAATGAACCAGGTGGTCCAGTCCGCCGACCACATCTTCACACCCATCACAACCGTCAAATTGGATTCCTGCGCCTGGGCATGGCCGACGCCAGCCACGCACAGAACCGCTGCCGCAATGGCCCCTGAAGTCTTGATCCGCATGAGTTCCTCCGGTGATTTGGACAAAGCCACATGAATTGTCGCGGAGGTCTCCCCTCGTGGATAGCCCGGCCACCCACCGGAAGATGGACTTGCGCGGCCGGCGCTGGCGCCCAGTTCTGCCGCGCAGCGTCCGGGTTTGCCCTGCATGCGAGAATCCGCCCCCACGCGACGGTCCACCCGGCCAGCGCACGGATCAACGCCCCATTGGCATCCCGCCGATGAACGGACCCAGCGAATCTCCCTTGTTCGACAAACCCTTCATCGAGATCGACCGCGTCACCTTCGGCTACGACAGCCGGCGCACGATCCTCTCGGACCTGTCGCTGCAGTTCCCACGCGGCAAGGTCACCGCCATCCTGGGTGGCTCGGGCTGCGGCAAGACCACGCTGATGCGCCTGGTCTGCGGCGTCCATGCTGCCGACAAGGGCCGTGTGCTCTTTGATGGCGAAGAGGTGAACACGCGCGACGCCGCGCAGCTGTTCCGCCTGCGCCGCCGCCTGGGCATGCTGTTCCAGTTCGGCGCGCTGTTCACCGACCTCACGGTGTTCGACAACGTGGCCTTCCCGCTGCGCGAGCACAGCGGCCTGCCCGACGACATGATCCGCGACATCGTGCTGATGAAACTGCACGCCGTGGGCCTGCGCGGCGCGGCGCAGTTGAGAATCAGCGAAGTGTCCGGCGGCATGGCACGCCGCGTGGCGCTGGCCCGGGCCATCGCCATGGACCCGGAACTCATCATCTACGACGAGCCCTTTGCCGGCCTGGACCTCATCAGCATGGGCGTGGCGGCCAAGCTGATACGCACGCTCAACGACGCCACCAACGCCACGTCGCTGGTCATCAGCCACGACGTGCCCGAGTGCATGGCGATCAGCGACCACATCGTGCTGCTGGCCAACGGCGGCCGCATCGTGGCCCAGGGCACGCCGGCGGAACTGATGGCCAGCACCGACCCCGAGACCCGCCAGTTCGTGCGCGGCGAGCCCGACGGCCCGGTGAAGTTCCACTACCCGGCCCGGGACATCGCCGATGACTTCGGCATCCAGGTCGAACAGTCCGCACGGACGCCCGCCGCATGAACTTCGTCAACCGCTTGGGTGGCATCGCCCTGGAACAGTTCCGTGGCTGGGGCCACGCGGCCTACTTCATCTGGGACCTGTTGCGCGCACTGCCGGCATCTCTGGGCCGCCCTTGGCTGGTGGTGCAGCAGATCTACGCCATCGGCAACCGCTCGCTCATCATCATCATGGCCTCCGGCCTGGCGGTGGGCTTCGTCCTGGCGCTGCAGATGTACTACGCGCTGGTGACCTACGGCGCTGCGGAAAGCCTGGGGCTCATCGTCAACCTGGCCCTGGTGCGCGAACTGGGGCCGGTGGTGACCGGCCTGCTGTTCGCAGGCCGTGCAGGCACCTCACTCACGGCGGAGATCGGCCTCATGAAAGCCGGCGAGCAGATCGCCGCGATGGAACTGATGGCGGTGGACCCGAAGGCGCGCGTGCTGGCGCCTCGCTTCATCGGCGGCATCATCTCCATGCCGATACTCGCGGTCCTGTTTTCTGCGGTCGGCATCCTGGGCGCCTACGTGGTGGCTGTGATGCTGATTGGCGTGGACGCCGGCAACTTCTGGTCAATCATGCAGACCCGCGTGGACGTGTTGCGGGATGTGGGTAACGGCCTGGTCAAGGCCAGCGTCTTCGGTGTCATCTGCACCGTGGTCGCGCTTTACCAAGGTTATGAGACCGAAGCCACGCCCGAAGGCGTGGCCTACGCCACCACGCGCACGGTGGTGATTTCTTCGCTGTGGGTGCTGGGCATGGACTTCATCCTCACGGCCTTGATGTTCTCCACACCCTGATCCGGTGTCGAGCAACGGAGATTTGAACAATGGGTAAGAAGAGCATAGAGACACTGGTGGGATTCTTCGTCCTGCTGGGCATGCTGGGTCTGGTGTTCCTGGCCATGAAGGCAGCCAACTTGGGGCAAGTGGGCGGCGGTGACACCTACAGCGTGCAGGCCCGTTTCGACAACATCGGTGGCCTCAAGCCCCGCGCACCGGTTCGCGCCGCGGGCGTGACGGTGGGCCGCGTCAAGAGCATCAGCCTGGACGCCAAGACCTTCCAGGGCGTGGTGACCTTGGACATCGACAAGGGCTACGCCTTCCCCAAGGACACCGCCGCCAAGATCCTGACGGCCGGCCTGCTGGGCGACCAGTACATTGGCCTGGAGCCGGGCGGCGACGACAAGAACCTGGCCTCGGGCGAAACCATCGCACAGACGCAGAGCGCCGTCGTCCTGGAGAACCTCATCGGCCAGTTCCTGACCAGCAAGGCCGATTCCGCTGGTACGCCCGCCGGCTCGCCGAGTGCCGCCGCATCTGGAGCCGCCAAGTGAACACGCCGCGGGCTGCCTCAGCAGCCCTGCTGTGCGCAGCGCTGCTGGCCGGCGGCTGCGCCACCACAGTGCCCGGGGGCGGCACGCCGACACCAGAAGACCCGTGGGAGGGCTTCAACCGCAAGGTCTACGCCTTCAACGACACGGTGGACGAAGCCGTGATGAAGCCCGTGGCCAAGGCCTACAAGGCTGTGCTGCCGCAACTGGTACGCACCGGCATCTCCAACGTGCTGGGCAATATCGGCGACGTGTGGTCGGCCGCCAACCACCTGCTGCAAGGAAAGGTGCACACGGGCCTGGACATGGGCATGCGCGTGCTGACCAACACCGTCTTCGGCCTGGGTGGCCTGCTGGACCCGGCCACGGAAATGGGCCTGGTCCGCCGCAGCGAAGACTTCGGCCAGACCCTGGGCCGTTGGGGTCTGGGCCCCGGGCCTTACCTGGTGCTCCCGTTGCTAGGGCCTTCCACCCTGCGCGACGGCAGTTCGCTGTTGCTCGACCGTCAGTTCTCGGCGTCCACCCTGGCCAAGTCCGACAGTGCGGGCTATGCCATCACGGGCGTTGAAGTCGTCAACCTGCGCGCCGGGCTGCTGGACACCACACGGCTGCTGGACGCCGTGGCACTGGACCGCTACAGCTTCCTGCGCCAAGCTTACCTGTCCCGTAGGCTGGACCAGGTCTACGACGGCGCGCCGCCCATGGCGCCCATGGACAACTTTGAAGACCCGGGCGACGAGCCTGCCAAACCCGCGGCTGCAACGCCTGCAAAACCCGCCAGCAGCCCCACCAAGTGAACCAGAACCGCCTCGCCCGCGTTAGGGGTGGGCGGCTGGCCATGTGCCCGGCTGCTGAAGAAAGGACAACCGTGTTCAAGCGTTTCATTCCCTTCCTGGCCACCGCCGCCATCACCCTGGCCGTGTCGGCTCCCCTGCGCGCCGCTGACGCGCCCGCCGACGCTCTGGTGCGCCAGATCTCCGTCGAGGTGATTGACACCGCCAAGGCCGACAAGGCCATCCAGGCCGGCGACCTGTCGCGCATCTCCACGCTGGTGGACACCAAGGTCATGCCGCATGTGGCCTTTGACGTGGTCACGCGCTCTGCCGTCGGCCCCAAGTGGCGCGAAGCCACGCCGGAGCAGCGCAGCAAGCTGCAGGCCGAGTTCAAGACGCTGTTGGTGCGCGTCTACGCCGGTGCGCTGGCGCAGCTGAAGGACCAGACCGTGGAAGTCACCAAGACCGTGCCGGTGCCTGGCGGCACCCAGGTGGTGGTGCAGACCGAAGTGCGCGGCAAGGGCGAGGCCATCAAGCTGGACTACCGGCTGGACAAGCCCGCCAACGTGGCCAACTCGGCGTGGAAGATCATCGACGTCAACGTGGGCGGCCTGTGGCTGGTGCAGAACTACCGCACGCAGTTTGCGCAGGAACTGGCCAAGGGCGGCATCGACGGCCTCATCGCCACGCTGACCGAGCGCAACAAGGCCGCCGGCAAGGGCTGAGCCTGCACCTGGACACCCTGCCCACCATGAAGCTGCCCGCCACCGCCACGCTGGAAAACGCCGCCGACCTGGCGGCGGGCCTGACCGCCGAAATTGCGAATGTCGCGGAAGGCAGCGGCGTGCTCACGGTAGACGCGTCGGCGCTGACCGCCTACGACAGCTCCACCATCGCGCTGCTGTTGCAGGCCCGCCGTGTCGCCGAAGCCGCAGGCCGTGGCTTCACGGTGACAGGCGCACCGCCCCAGTTGGTAGAGCTCGCCCGCCTTTACGGCGTAGACGGGTTGCTGTCGCTGTCCTGATCCGAACGCGCGCCGCCGTAGCGGCGCTCGCGCAGGTTCTTCTTGATCGACTGCAGCATGGGCCGCAGTTGCGCAGAGCCCAGACGCAGCGCCACGCCCGTGGTCAGGATGTCGATGATCAACAGGTGCAGCAGCCGCGACACCATGGGGCTGTAGCGGTCGGCATCTTCGGGGTGGTCGGCCGCCAGCAGGATGTGGTGCGCACCGTTCTGCGCTTCCTTGGCCAGCGGTGAACCGCTGGCGGTGATGGCGATGACCGTGGCGCCGCGCCGGCGCGCGATGTCCGCCACGTCCAGCAGGTCGCGGCTGCGGCCGGAGTTGCTGATGATCACCGCGCAGTCGCCCGGCTTGAGCATGGTGGCGCTCATCACCTGCACGTGGCCGTCGCTCACGGCAGCGGCACTCACCCCCAGGCGGAAGAACTTGTGCTGCGCGTCCTGCGCCACGATGCCGCTGTTGCCCACGCCATAGAACTCGATGCGCCGGCCGGCGCGGCAGGCTTCGGCCAGCGCCACGATGGCCCGCTCCACCGACTGGTGCGCGGCGGCATTGCGGTAGCGCAGCATGGCGGCCACGGCGTTGTCGATGACCTTGACGACGATGTCGCCGGCCTTGTCGTCGTCGTCCACCGAGCGGTGCACAAAAGGCACGCCTTCGTTGACGCTGCCCGCCAGCTTGAGCTTGAAGTCCGCCAGCCCGTCATAGCCCACGCTGCGGCAGAAGCGCACCACCGTGGGCTTGCTGACGTGGGCACGCTCGGCCAGTTCCACCACAGGCAAGGTGGCAAAGCTGCGTGGGTCGGCCAGCAGCAGCTTGGCCACGCGCTGCTCGGCCGGGGGCAGCGCGGGTATGGAAGCGCGGATGCGGTCCAGCATGGTCTGGTCTCCTGGTGTCTCAGAGTTCCGGAAGGCCAAGGCCTTCGAACGTGTTGTTCAAGATCGACTTGCTCACAGGCGACTTCAAGCGGCCCTCGTGCACGCGCACAAATACGGCTGGCAGGCGCGCGCGGTTGATGAAGGTGTTGCCTTCCACATGCAGCCGGTGCACCCGGGCATCCCGCTCGCCTTCAGCGCCAAAGGCCAGCATCACGGCGTTGGTGGTGTCGGCCGACTGCTCGATGGTGTTGCCCACCACCTCGGCCACGCCACCGTTGGGGAACTCCAGTTCATAGGCGGCACTGCCACCCACGCCATCCACCAGCTGGTTGTGCCGAATGAGATTCTCACGGGCCCTGCTCTTCACCAGGTGCGCGTGGCGGCCCTGGCTCAGATGGCTGTTGCTCAGGCTGAAGCGCGCAATCGCCCCCACGTACAACAGGTGCGGCAGGCGCGAACTGCTGGGAGCTTCGCTGAACCGACTGTCCTCCACCGTAAGTTCTGCATCCGCAAAGTTGGCCGTGAGGATGCCGTTTTCGTTGTCCACGAAGCTGCAGCGCCGTACCAGCAAGCGGCCCTTCTCGAAGCGGATGCCGGCGCCGTTCTGGTCGGGCACGCGGGCGCCGCGGAACTCCAGGTCTTCGATGCGGACGTCGCCGTCGCGCACCACCAAAATGGCTTTGCCCTCGGCGTGCGCGCCGTCAGCCTGCAGCACCGCTTGGCCACCGACACCGCGCAGCGTGAGCCGCCGCTGCAGGATGACGCCGACTTGCGCGCGGTGCACGCCGGCCAGCAGATGCACCTCATCGCCATCGGCCGCGCGGGCCAGGGCTTCGGACAGGCTCTGTCCTGGGGCTACGGTCAGCACCGCTGCGCCAGCCGAGCCAGCCGGGCTGGCCAACAAGGCGGCCAAAAGGGCCAGCGCACCCAGCGCGCCAGCCCAGGGGCTCATTGCTCTTCAGCCCACGCGCAGCCGTCACGCGCCACCAACGCGCTGGCTGCGGCCGGGCCCCAGCCGCCGGCCGCGTACGGACGCGGACCGACGGTGTCGTGCTGCCAGGCGTCCAGGATGGGCTCCACCCAGCGCCAGGCCTGCTCTTGCTCGTCGCTGCGCACGAAGAGATTCAGCCGCCCGGCAATCGCGTCCAGCAGCAAGCGTTCATAGCCGCCCACCCGTTCACTGGCAAAGGCCTTGTCAAAGTCCAGGTCCAGGCTCACGGGCACCAGTTGCTCTGGCGCATTGCTGCCGCTGCCACCTTTGGCGGCCAGCAGGTGCAGTTCCAGCCCATCTTCCGGCTGCAGCTTGATCACCAGCTTGTTGGCGCGCCGCGTGCCAGGGAAGATGGCGTGCGGCACCTCGCGGAAGTTCACCACGATCTGCGCGTCACGCGCCGCCAGCCGTTTGCCGGTGCGCAGGTAGAAGGGCACACCGGCCCAGCGCCAGTTCTGCACCTCGGTGCGCAGCGCCACAAAGGTCTCGCAGGTGCTGCCCGCGGGCACCTTCACCTCGTCCAGGTAGCCCACCACGCCCTTGCCGTCCACGGTGCCGGCCTTGTACTGGCCGCGCACCACGTCGCGCGCCACGCTCTCGGCGGTGAAGGGCTTCAGCGAACGCAGCACCTTGAGCTTCTCGTCGCGGATGGCGTCGGCATCGCTGGTGGACGGCGGCTCCATGGCGATCATCGTCAGCAGCTGCAGCGCGTGGTTCTGGACCATGTCGCGCAGCGCGCCGGTGTGGTCGTAG
>Ga0075163_10013238_pt1 | contig 10699 bp, 11 predicted proteins | sample JI1023141ADNA_FD_71478 | JGI IMG/M metagenome (GOLD analysis project Ga0075163, IMG submission 71478) | Wastewater effluent complex algal communities from Wisconsin, to seasonally profile nutrient transformation and Carbon sequestration -... | ecosystem: Engineered > WWTP > Effluent > Algae... | reverse complement strand
CTCGGCATCTTGCCGAAGCCGCGACTGCGCATCGCGAACGCCTTGCTCAGATTCTTGAGCCTCTCATTCCGGTGCAGCGATGCCTGCGATCCCGTATCGCGCACCCGTTTCAAGCAATCGACGGTGACGATCCCCGTGCGCTTCGTGAGTTCCTCGCAGAGTTCCAGGCTTTGGTTGAAGCCGCGATCAGCCTGCTTGGCTCGGTGCAGCGGCACGGGCACGAGCACCCAGTCCGTGAGTGGCTCCGATGCCAGGCGCGGGTCGTCGAGCGCGCGCCGGAGCATCCCGCCGAGCACGCTGCGCATGGAGAGATCATGGCCGTACTTGAATTGATGGATCAGTTCCCGCGCCACGGCTTCCGCCTTGAAGCAGGCGACGGCAAACTCAAAGGCCAGCTTCCGGTCCGCGCAGTTCATGCAGCGGAAGTCGCCTGAGATCGCTCCGTCATAGCTCTCGCCGCACACTTTGCAAAAGGGCGGCTCCTGTCGCGGTAGATCGCCGAGGCATTCCGGGCACAGCCACTCCTGCAAGCTTCCAGCGTCGCGGTCGATCGCAGTCGAGAGCGCCACGTCACAGGCCCGGCACGCGCGTGGATAAAGTACGTCGAGAATCCCGTGGCCGCAAAGCCGTGCCGCGCTGGCAATGCGTGCTGGCTCAGTGGCGGGAGGCGACTGCATGAGCGCAGACTAGACCCCTCTTCCGCTTCGCTTCAAGCGCGCCGAGCTTCTTTGTGAATTCTTAGCGCGCCTCTGCTCGTGGCGGATGGCGGTCCTCGGCGATCCACTGCTGAACGGAGGGCCAGAAGATTTCCATCGGCAGCGCAAAGGTCGTGACGCGATCGACCCGCGCGATGTTGATGCCGACCGCTTGGCCCAGGAGATTGAGCAGCGGCCCGCCCATGTCCGCAGGCCCGAGCGGGATGTCATGCTGGATGATCTCCTGGAAATTGTCCGTGCGGATCGAGATGCCACCGTTGGCGTAGTCCTCGCCGGTCCAGTTCGAGAGCACCCGATTGCGGCTGGCGAGTCGGACGGTGCATTTGGAGACCTTGCCATCGCGCCGGTACTGAATCTCCAGCTCCTCGCCCGGCTCGCGGCTGCGGATCAACTCGTGAACGGCCTTGTACTCCTTGATCACATCACCCGCGATCGCGACGAGCACGTCGTCCTCCTTCAGCCCGGCTGCCGCTGCGGGGCTATCTTCGGCGATGCCGGTGATCTGCACGCCGTCCGTCGCATTCGTTTCGGCCATCCGGATGCCGATGGCCGCGCTGCCGCCCTTGATCTCCCGCCGCCGCGCGCTCATCACACCGAGGCGCGTCTCGCGGCCACCTTGCTTCGGAGCGAGCAGCCACTGACCCAGCGCGATAGATTTGGATTCGTTCCATTTCACCGGCACCAGCCCGGCTGCTTTCACGATCTGACCGAGCACGAGATCAAACCGCACGTTGCGCCGGACCTCGCGTGCCTTGGCCACGGTGTTGTCAGGCAGTCGAAATGACAGCGCATCCAGCTTCAGCGCCTCGCTGGCTTTGGTGAGGAAATATCCGTCGGGCGTCACGATCACGCCCGTGCCAACGAGAGTGCCGTCGGGTTTCTCGATGCGGATCGCCGTCTCCGCTGCGGTCTTGCGCGGATCATGCGGCGCGGCGGCTGGCGTCTCCGCGTGGATGACGGCTGCGGCGAAATGGAGAATGGCAAAGAGCGCGCGTTTCACGGTCAGTTGCCCTCCGGTGGTTTGGTTCCCAGCTTCACATCGACGACGCGCGGCCCCGCCTTGCTCTTCACCTGAATGGAAATCGTCTCGCCTGAAGCGCGGCTGCTGATGGCGGTGGAAAACTGCGGCTGGTCCAACATGCGCTCGCCGTCCAGCGTGACGATGATGTCGCCTGCCAACAGTCCGGCCCGCGCCGCTGGCGAGTCCTTGGCGACCTCCGCCACCTCCAACTCCGCTCCCGGTGAGATGCGCGTGTGTACGCCCAGCCAGCCTCCCGCGCCCATGGCCCAGGTATTCACGACGCCGGATTTTTTCAGTGCGTCCCAACCTCGGAGGAAGGGCGCCACCGACACATGCACGTTCTGATCACGCGACTCCCAGATTTGGCTGTGAATGCCGATCACCTCTCCATTGAGATTGAACAGCGGCCCGCCGGAATCGCCGCCCATCAGCACGCAGTCGGTGTGCAGGCGGTTGGGCGTCTGCTTCAGGACGTGGCCCACGCGCAAGACAGGGCCGCGGCTCCGATCAAAACCACCCGGATGCCCGAGGCCAAAGCACCAGGAGCCCGGCTTTGCCACGCGCAAGTCGCGGCACAGGCTCACATGCGGCCAGTCTTTTTTGTTTCCGTCGATGCGCATCATGGCGGCGTCCGTCCAGGTATCGACCCCCAGCGACTTGCCGCTCACTCGACGTCCGTCAGCGAGGATCAGTGTGATCGCGCGCCCGGGATTCGAGGTCACATGCGCGGCTGTCATCACCAGTCCATCGGCGGAGACAATGACGCCGCTGGCCGCCCCATCGCCAGCCTCCACCGCCACCACCGCGCGCGAGACGGCGTCTAGCTTTGATTGCACCTGTGCCTGGATTTTGAGTAGCTCCCCGACCTCAGCGGCGGACGACTCCAGAGCCCTGCCTCCCTCGGGAGAAAGAATCACGATCACCGCAAGGACTGCGGCACGCACCGTGAGCGAAGGCCATCCAGAAATGCCGGACATGAGGGCGTACGTTACGGAGTTTCGTCGCGGGGGTCAATCGCAGTGTCGCCTCGCAGCGCTGCTCGCGACAGAGAGAGCGCCTCCAACGTCCACACGATCGGATACAGCCGCTCGTGATACCAGAGTCGGGCAAAGTAGAGGCCGATAGGTGCTGGCGGGAAGTGAGTGCCGCACCTCGTCTCGGCGATCAGCCACGCGCAGCCGCGCCCGATGGCCGCCTTCATGCGCTCTCGCTCCTCATCCCAGCGCGGTTGATCGAGAATGATGCCGTGTGCGCCCGCAAGCGCCGAGCACGCGAGCGCAGTCTCTTCGATGCTCGGCGGTGTGGACGCATCGCCGCCCCATGCGCCAGAGGGCTGCTGCTGGCGGAGGAGAAACTCCACCCCTTCCTTGACCATGCGCGTGGCGAGGAAGGCGTCAGGGTCTTCGCGCTCAGTCAGGTAGCGCTCCCAGTGATCCCGCCGCGCGAGGCCCGAGTGGACAAGCGCTTTCATCACCTGCGCGGTGCCGAAGACGCGGTTCTCCTCGTCGGCCGCATGTTCGTTTCCGAACCACAGCGGAATCCAATGGCTCGACAGGCGACCGGCCCGATCGGTCGTGGGTCGGGAGTCGAGGTAGCTGATGGCCGAGCGGATGAACTCGCGCACACGAGCTTTCAGCGCCGGATTCAAGGGCTCGATCCAGACGTTGACGGCCCAAATCGCATGTGCCGTCAGCTCCGGCGTGCTGCGGTCAAAGGGCAACGTGCCCCAACCACGACAAAAGGTGGGAACGCCGCCGTCACGGTTTTGAAGATCCAGCAGCCAGGCGATGCCCGCCTCGATGACCGCCATCGGGACAGGAATGTCCCGACTCCTTGAGAGATGCCACAGCGCGATGAGCGCGCCCGCCGTGTCGTCCGCATCCGGCACACCACCAGGGAGATCCGTCCACGCCCAGCCGCCGGGTGCGGCATTGGTGAATGGATGCGTCTCTTTGTACTGCTGGCCGAGCAGCCAGGGCAGCAGAGGTTGGAGATCCGCCTTCCACCGGTCACAACCAGATCCCGCGAGCGCTTTCACCGCCAGCGTCGTGCCCCAGGTGGCGAGATTCGTGTCGATGGGCCAGCTTCCGTCTGCCCGCTGCGAGGCGCGCAGGAAGCGCACCGCATCGGGCACGCACGGGTGGTCCTTCTCCCCCGAGCCAGCCAGAGCCATGGTCACAAAACTCGTCAGCGGTGTCGCCTCCAGATAGCCGCCGGTTGAGGGTTGCAGCGCCTTCAGCATCGGCGAGATGCGCGGCCAGAGCAGCGCACGCAGCCAGCGCAGTGGATTCAGCCAAGAGGGCGGCGCATGAAAAAACCGCGCATAGCCGATGGCGATCAGCGCTGGCAGCGCATAGCTCACCACGGGCAATCCCACCGCGCCAAACCAAGCACGCGGCAGTGCCGCCAGCTCAAATGGCAGGGCCAGCACACGGCGCCATGCCTTGCCGCGCTCACCCAGCCGGCCACCAAGCGCGCACGTCATGAGGATCGGCACCGAGAAGGTTTTGTCCTTGCCGTAGCGCGCCACGACCGCCTTGCGGATCGCATCCGGTTCCAGTGATCCCACTCGCTCGCGGATCCACGACTCGCAGCGCGCAAAGGTCGTCGTCAGTCGTAGCGGAGCGGTGCTGTCGCTCCCGATTTCGTCCGGGCAACGACACGCGCGGTGCTTGTCCACCAGCGTGAGCGCGCTCCAGCACAGCAGCGTGGTTGAGAGATTCGACTTGCTGATCGTCGTGTCACCCCAGCCGCCGTCGGCATTCTGGTGCCCCGCCAGCCACCGAGCACCACCGTCGATGAGCGCCGCATGTTGCTCCGCATCCACCAGGCTCAGCGCCACCACCGCCGTCGCCGTCGAGAGCGCACTGCTCGACAGCTCCCCCTCCCAGTGCCCGCGTTCGTTGCGGAGCGAGAGCAGATGGGCGCGGGTCTGGGTGATGGCTTGGTCGAGCGACATGGATGCAGAACCCCAACGGAGAACACGGACGAGGGAAATTCAATCCTTTCATCCGCTCCACTCTCCGAGCAGGCCCAGACGCGGCGCGTGGTTTCACTGCAACGACCGGCTGGATTCTGCATTCGTCATTTGCACCCCTGCCCCTCTGCGCTATCACCTCGCATGTCATTCCCACTCCGCTCCCCGCGTGACACCGTCGGCGGCATCGTCGTCTTCGGTCGCATTCTCGACAAAATCCGCCTCAACGCAAAGGAGGGGAAGCTTCCCGATGGCTACCACCTCGGCCCGATGCCCGGCAATCGCACGTTCGACGACCGCGTCTGCTGCTTCCTCGGCGTTGATTTTGATGCGCTCTCCGCCCGCACACTGCAAGGCGGCACCGACGAGGAGATTCTTGAGTGGTGCTTCCAAACCGCCGGACGCAAGCCAGACGCCGAGCAGATCGAGGTCTGGAACGGGTTTCTCACGAAGCGCGGGTGGCACGATTCAGGCTCGGCGGGACTCGTGAAACAAAGAGAAGAAGCCGGCCTCGGCCACCGCGAGGATTTGCAGACCTTCTTCGACATGATGGACGTCGAGGAAGGCCGCGCGCCGTAACGGCCACGGGGGAAGGCGTCCAAGTTGAGGGCTGCCTTTGTGCAGCGGCGGCTCGGTTCTAGCGTCATCCCACCGTCCCCCACAGACAAAAAAAGAGCCGCCCGCGAGACGCAGGCGGCTCGACGTGGACTGGAATAGTTATTTCACATGTCCCGAGACGAGCTTCGTCATCTCGAACATGCTGACCTGACTCTTGCCACCGAAGATGACCTTCAGCGCGTCGTCGGCGTTGATCATGGTCTTCTTGGCAGGATCCTGCAGGCCGTTCTTCTTGATGTAGTCCCACAGCTTCTTGGTCATCTCGGCGCGCGACAAGGGCGTGGAGCCAACGATGACGGACAGCGCAGCGTCAGGCTGGACGGGCTTCATGAGTGCTGGGTTTGCCTTTCTCTTTTTGGGTGCTTCAGGTGTGGACATGATTTTTGGTTGTTTGGGTGTTGGGGAGGCAGCCAAGACTAGGCAACCCCTGTGCCCTTACTGCCTACCAAGTGTTTCCGTCCGTTACAACCCCGGTTTTTGAGTTTTTCTTGTCCTCCGATTCCGCCGCCCCCCGCCTACGCGTTCATGAGAATCCAACCATCAAACCTGTTTTCAAGCCTTCACACCGTTCCCGGCACCGAGGAGTTCACCACTCTTCTGGCGGTGGGCGGCACCATGATTGAGCGCATCGTCTCGTGCTCCCACGCGAGCCCGGCCGGGTTTTGGTACGACCAGGCGGACGACGAATGGGTGCTGGTGCTTGAGGGCACGGCCACTCTTGAGTTTGACCCTGGCGCTCCGGTGGACATGAAGGCGGGAGACCATCTCTTCATCCCGCGCCACACGAGACACCGGGTGAGTGGGACAGGGCCGCGCACCATCTGGTTGGCCGTTTACTTGTCGGCTGCGACGTAGAGCGGTCACGCGGCGGCTAATGGATTCCACTAGGCCGCGCTGATTGCTTCCATGACAAGAGATGCAGTAGCTGACGACAATATCCGCACAGCGCGTGGAGGCATAGGATTGGCACGTCAACCAACCCTAACAACCCGCGCTATGAACAACACAAATCCAAATCAAGCTCGTCAACGCTTCATCCAAAACCTCGCCCAGAGCGAACTCTTCCAGCAGTACCAAAAAGCGTTTCACACGCTGACGGAACTGCCACTCGCTTTGGAAACCCAGCCTGAAGATCGCCCCATTGATCAAGTGGTGACCAAATCGGGAGTCGCCGGAGTCGTGGAGACCCTCGTCCCGGTCAAAGTCGGAAAAGTCGTCGTGGCCGCCATGCGGACCGGTGGTGTGCGCCTCCTCCCAGCCACGGCCGAGCACTTCGCCCCAGTCGCCAAGGCTCTCCTTGATGCGGACCACTCCGCCGCTGAGATCCACGGTGCGAAGGTTCACTTTGACCATGTGCCAGTGATGCAGCCGGAGCGCTATGAGGCGGCCATCGCCATCCTCAAGTCTTTCGCCGTCCAACTCGGTGACAACGCAAACCGTCTCCTATTCGCGAATGCCACCCATGAGCCCGAGACGGTGCGCAACGCCAAGGCCTTCATCATGGCGCATCTGACCGAGTCGATGTCCTTGGAGTGTGTCGCCCGCAATGTAAGCGTGAGTCCGTTCCATTTCTGCAAGCTCTTCAAGCGCGCGACCGGACTGACCTTCACGGACTTCGTGAACCGTGCCCGCGTCGAGAAGGCCAAGCGGATGCTCATGCGCCCCGAGGCCCGGATCACGGAGGTTGCCTACGACGTCGGTTTCCAGTCGCTTTCACACTTCAACCGCAGCTTCCGCCGCATCGCCTCGGAGTCGCCGAGCGAGTTCCGCATGAGAATGAAATCAGCCCAGAACCATCTCGTGGCCGCTTGAGAGCAGGCCGCACCCACCTTGCCGGTCAGCATGATTAAACCCCTGCTGGTCGGCGGCGCCCCGGAGGACCGTTTCGCGCGTTGTTCGTGTTTCTCCGGGGCGTAATTTTCAAAGCACCCAACGCGCCCTTCAAGAACATCAGACAGGCTCCGCCTCACCAAAGGGGCGGAGCCTGTTGCGTTTTGGGGTGGCGGCTTTTTCATTCGAGACTTCACCCACCTTGATGCAAGGTCAGCGTCGTCTTCCGCCGATGAACCCTACCGCAGTCTTCCACGCCCACGGCCTATCTCATCTCGGCGCGTTGGCCGTGATCGGGCTGACCGGCGTCGGCCTCATTGTCCAGGCTCGTCGATCCCCCACCGGGCGACTCACACGATTCCTGGAGCGGTCACTGGCCGTCTCCCTCCTCGCGCTCCCGTTTGGGAAACTCGTGGTGCAGTTGAGCATGGGGACCTTTGATCGACAGTCCGCGTTGCCGTTTCACTACTGCGATCTGGCCGCCATGGTGGGCGCCGTCGCCCTCCTCACGCGCCGACAAACGTGGTGTGAGATCACCTACTTCTTCGGCCTCGCCGGCACTTTGCAGGCACTGATCACGCCCGCGCTACAGGCGGACTTCCCCGACCCGCGCTTTTGGCTTTTCTTCGGCGGACATGGTGCCGTGGTCATCGCCGCGCTCTATGTCGTCCTGGGTTTGCGTCATCCCCCGGAAGCCGGGGCAGTCTGGCGCGTGATGGTCGTGATGACCCTCTACGCCGTCACTGTCGGCGCGCTCAACACCCTACTCGGCACCAACTACGGCTTCCTCTGCGCAAAACCTCCCACCGCCAGCCTCATGGATCATCTCGGCCCGTGGCCTTGGTATGTGGGTGCCCTCTGGTTGCTTGGCCTTGTGCTCTACCTATTGCTTGATCTCCCATTCGCACTACGGCGTCGGGCGGCACGCACTGCGGAGTGACGAATGGATGGGGACGCTTACTTTGCAGTGGTGAGCTCGAGCAGGAAGCTCGTCTCGCCGGGGAAGAGGACGGAGAAGCGCTGCTGCTCGACGCCTTCGATGTGATTGCGGAAGATGACGGCGAATTTGGCTGCCTTCGTGGTCTTGAGCCGCCATCCGATTGCGCCAGCGGGTGTTTGGGTCTTCCAGGTGCAGATGAGCTTGACCGGATCATCGTCGGCTTTCAGTGGCGCGGCGTTGAGGCTGGCAAATTCGATGGCGAAGTTTGGCTCGACCTTGCCCGTGGGCTCGAAGAGGAACTCGATGCTGGTCTTGAGGAGGTCTCGCGCGAGTTTCTGTAGCTCCGCCTTCCGCTCGGGTGTCATGGCGTCGAGGGCGCTCTTGACGGTGTAGGGCTCGGTGATGGGTGCCGCTACGAAGCAGCGGGGGTCGAGCTCGATCCGCACGGTGCAGCTTCCGTCCTTGAGGAACTCACTCCGCACAGGGATGTCCGGCTCCGGATGGGCGCGGGCGCTGCCGCCGAGAATGGCCAGGCACAGGACGGCGACGAAAGGCACGCGGAGGGGGCGGGAGGGCAGCGGATGTGAATTCATGAAGTTTTGTATTGCCTGCAACGAAGCTTTGTGAAGAATCGTATGCCTAATGCGCCGCGACAATCGTTGCGCTATCAAACCAAAACAAAACAAAACATGAAGAAATTCTTCTCACTCATCGCAATCGTGACCCTCAGCGCAGGCAGTGCATTCGCAGGCTGCGGCAAGATCGACACCACCGAAGGCAAGCTGAAGTCCTTCAACGCGGAGACGAAGGTCGCCGTCGTCGAAACCAAGGCTGGCGAAAAGAGCTTCACCCTGACCCCTACCTCCAAAGGTGCGGAAGGTGCAGCCAAGCTCGAAGGCAAGAAGGTGAAGGTTCTCACCTCGCACGGCAAGGTGACCGAAATCGGCAAGGCCTAAGCCTCGACGACCGAGTCTAACTCACCAAGAAGCCCGGCAGTCCGCTGCCGGGCTTTTTTTTGTTCATGGGCGTCTCCGCCGTTGAGCGCTCAACGACTATTCCTCAATCAAACGCGGCCACCGCCGCAGCCACTCCCTGGCCACCGCCAACACAAAGCGTGGCCAGTGATAGCCGCGACTGCCCGCGCGCGGTGAGATGTGCGAGGTGCACGAGCAGCCGCGCGCCCGTCGCGCCGATTGGATGCCCGAGGGAGATGCCGCTGCCGTGTTTGTTGAAGCGCGAGTCATCGGCGGCCAGTTTCAAGCCGCGCGCGCAGGAGAGCGCCTGAGCGGCAAAGGCCTCGTTGATCTCGATGGCGTCGAAGTCTCTCAACGCGATGCCGCTCTGCGCGCAAAGTTTCTCCGTCGCGGGCACGGGGCCGATGCCCATGATGCGCGGATCGCAGCCGACCTGCGCGTGGGCCTTGAGATACGCGAGAGGCCTCCAGCCGCGCTGTGTGGCGGTTTTCTCGTCGCAGAGCACGAGCATAGCCGCGCCGTCGTTGATGCTGCTGGCGTTGCCGGGCGTGACGGTGCCGTCGGGTTTGAAGGCGGGCTTGAGCGTGGAAAGCTTCTCCACCGTGCTGTCGCGGCGTGGCTGCTCGTCGCGTGCCAGCTCGGGCAGCGGCGTGATCTCGGCGTCGAACTCTCCCGCGTCCTGTGCGGCGGCGGCCTTCATGTGGCTGCGACAGGCAAACTCATCCTGCTCGCGGCGGCTCACGCTATATTGCTCCGCGAGTCGCTCGGCGGTGATGCCCATCGCTTCGTCCAGCAATGGATCGCTGAGGCCGTCGAGCAATGTATCGCGGACCTCCAAGTGTCCGAGCTTCGTGCCGGTGCGCGTGCGATCCATCAGGTGCGGCGCATTGGACATCGATTCCGTGCCGCCCGCCAGCACCACGCTGGCCTGTCCGAGTCGGATCGCATCCGCCGCCAGCATCACCGCTTTCATTCCCGAGGCGCAGGCCATGTTCACCGAGTGCGCGGGCGCGACGAGCGGCACGCCAGCCTCGCGCGCGATCTGCCGGGCGATGTTGTTCTCCGGTGGGAGGCAATGCCCAACGATGGCGAGGTCGATGTGCTCCGCCTGGATGTCAGCCAGCGCCGCTCGGGCGGCCGCAGTGCCGAGCTGGAGCGCGGAGTATTTGCCCAGAGCGCCGAGGAAGCGGCCTTGAGGCGTGCGTTTGGCGGCGACGATGCAGATTCGGTTGGTGTTCATGGATGTGCTGAAGGTCGGTGATACGAGGCTTTCCGTCCCATTCTCCACTCTTTCGGCGCGGGGCCCGGCCCTATGCAAAGCAAATCCGCCGCTGCCTCTTTACAACCCCAATCCTCCGTGCAAGATGCCGCGCTTTCCGGCCCGGCGAGAGCGTAGCGCGACCTTTCAGTGTCACGATCCACCTCCATCGGCCACCGAAAGCGCTCCTAAACCACCGCTTTCACCCTCAAACTCCGACATTCGTCTTTCCGAATTCGACACTCGTCATTTCTTCCCATGCCCAAAGACACCTCCATCAAACGCATCCTCGTCATCGGTTCCGGCCCCATCGTCATCGGCCAGGGCTGTGAGTTCGACTACTCCGGCGTCCAGGCCTGCAAGGC
>Ga0075163_10013237_pt1 | contig 10699 bp, 8 predicted proteins | sample JI1023141ADNA_FD_71478 | JGI IMG/M metagenome (GOLD analysis project Ga0075163, IMG submission 71478) | Wastewater effluent complex algal communities from Wisconsin, to seasonally profile nutrient transformation and Carbon sequestration -... | ecosystem: Engineered > WWTP > Effluent > Algae... | reverse complement strand
AGGTTGTCGCTGGCTTCGGCGATGTCCTTCAAATGGCCGTCCTTGTACAGCAGTTGGATGCCGCCGTCGCTGTTGTCGTAGGCGTTGTTTTCCAAATGGCCGGTGAGCACGAACAGGCCCGCCTCCTTTTCCGTGATGTTCATCTGCCGGGCCACCTCCTTCCGGATCTTAGCCACATGGTCTGTGCCCCAAGGCTTGGTTTGTAGGCGTATGCGGAGCGTGCGCCGGTCCAACAGGTCTTTCGCCAAGCGCGAAAGTGCCGTGTCGGGATGATCGGCCCACACTTTCACCGCACCCATGATGTCGTGGTCGTCCAGCCGCATGAAATCTTCCAGCACGCCGGGCACATTGAAGGAGGCGGGATCGCGGCGGTTGTTGAGGAAGCCCAGCAGCGCCGGTGAACCGAACAACGGAACACCTTGTAGTCCGAGGAATTTCGCGCGACGGAGCGTTTGTACCAGCATCTGCTCGCAAGCCACCACAGTCTTGTGCAAGTACACCTGCCAGTACATCAGCCTGCGCGCCACGATGAACTTCTCGATGCTGTAGATCGCTTTCTCCTCCACCACCAAGCGGTCGTCCACCACCTGCAACATTTTGATGATGCGGTCGCCGCCGATCACGCCTTCGCTGACGCCGGTGTAAAAGCTGTCGCGGTTCAGGTAGTCCATGCGGTCCATGTCCAACTGCCCGCTCACAAGCTGGTGCAGCACGTGCTTGGGGTGCTTGTCGTGGAAGATGGCGATGCCGAGATCAAGTTCGCCATTGAACTCTTCGTTCAGCTTTGCCATCACCAGTGCGCCAACGTCCTCGTGGCCGATGCCTTCCACAAGACTGTGCTCCAACGCGTGGCTGAAGGGCCCGTGGCCGATGTCGTGCAGTAGGATCGCGATGTGCGCGCCCAAGGCTTCTTCCTGCGTGATGGCATGGCCTTTTCCGCGGAGGCTTTCAATGGCCAGGCCCATGAGGTGCATGGCGCCCAGCGCATGGTGGAAGCGCGTGTGCAACGCGCCGGGGTACACCAGGTGCGAGAGCCCGAGCTGCTTGATGTAGCGCAGCCGTTGGAACCACGGATGGTCGATCAGGCGCAGCAACAACGGGTGCGGCACGGTGATGAAACCGTAGATGGGGTCGTTGAGGATCTTGGTGGACACGGGCTAAGGGTTTTTCACCACAGAGGCACCCTTCGACTTCGCTCAGGGGGCACAGAGACACGGAGGTTTGTGAGTACAGGGTTGGACGCTGAGGCGCGGAGACGCGGAAACGCGGAGAAATGCAATTGGTGAATGGTGATCGGAGTTTCTGGTACAGGGTATCGGGTATTGAGTAGCGAGTACTGCCGACCGACTGCCCACGGCCAACAGCCGCTGCCGACTGCCGCTGCATTCTGCCAAAGCATTCTGCCACTGCCAACTGCCACTGCGACCGCATGACAACTGACAACTGACAACCCGCCGTCGCCAGATCGCTTTGGCGTGGGAACCCGACAACTATTCAACCCAAAACCACCCGTCATACTTCGTGTCCTTTGTGTTCTTTGTGGTTCACTTTCAATTCCTTGCCGTAATGTTCAGTAATTTCACGGTCCGAAAGTAAGCGGAACGGCCCGGCGCGCACAGCGACCGTGGTGTTGAACCCGCTGCCGGAGCACCTGCATGAGCATGAAGATCCTTTGGGCCGATGATGAAATTGACTTGTTGAAACCCCACGTGCTGTTCCTGGAGCAGAAGGGCTACACCGTGCATACCGTGAACAACGGGCTGGACGCGGTGGATGCCGTGGGCAAGGACGAGTTCGACATCATTTTCCTGGATGAGAACATGCCCGGCTTGAACGGCTTGGAAACGCTTACCCGCGTGAAAGGCATCACCCCGCGCACCCCGGTGATCATGATCACCAAGAGCGAGGAGGAATCCATCATGGAAGAGGCTATCGGCAGTAAGATCAGCGATTACTTGATCAAACCGGTGAACCCGAACCAGATCCTCTTGGCGTTGAAGAAGCATTTAGACGGCGGGCGTTTGGTGAGTGAAAAAACCACCAGCAGCTACCAGCAGCAATTTGGGCGTTTAAGCATGCGGCTGGGCGACCGGCTCTCCACCCAAGACTGGAAGCAGCTGTACGACGAACTCGTGCGCTGGGAACTGGAACTTAGCGGCAACCCCGATCAGGGGATGACGGAGATCCTGCGCAGCCAATGGGCCGAGGCCAATGAGCTCTTCAGCCGCTTCGTGGAGAAAAATTACGTGGATTGGGTAAACAACAAGGGCAACGACGTGCCCATGCAGAGCCATCAAGTCTTCAAGGCGAAGGTGGCCCCGCTGATCGACGAAAAGCAGCCGCCGTTGTTCATGTTGTTGATCGACAACCTGCGCATGGACCAGTGGCGCGTGCTGGAACCGGTGATAGGCGAACTCTTCAAAGTGGTTGAACAGGACCAGTTCTTCAGCATTTTGCCCACGGCTACGCAGTATGCCCGCAATGCGATCTTCAGCGGCATGATGCCCGGCGAGATCGAGCGGCGCTTCCCCGGCAAATGGCTGAGCGAGGATGCCGAGGGCAGCAAGAACGCGTACGAGGAGGAATTTATGCTGGAACAGTTGAAAACACTGGGCAAAAAGGTGAAGAGCAGCTACCACAAGATCACCAATTTCGCTGCCGGGAAAAAGCTTGCGGAGAACGTGGCGAATTTGATGGAGAACCCCTTCAACGTGATCGTCTACAACTTCGTGGACATGCTGAGCCACGCCCGCACGGAAATGGAGGTGATCCGCGAGCTGGCCGAAGACGAAGCCGCGTACCGCTCGCTTACCTTGAGCTGGTTCAAGCACTCGCCTTTGCTGGACATCATGCGCACCATCGCCGAAAAAGGCGGGCGCATTCTACTGACCACGGACCACGGCACGGTGCGCGTAACCCAGCCCAGTAAAGTAGTGGGCGACCGCAACACCAACACCAACCTGCGCTACAAGCACGGCCGCAACCTCACCTACGAAGCAAAGGACGTTTTGGCCATCAAAGATCCCGCTCAGGGCTTTTTGCCACGCGCCAATGTGAGCAGCACGTTTATCTTCGCGAAGAAGGACCTCTACTTCGTGTACCCGAACAACTACAACCACTTCGTGAATTTCTACAAGAACACGTTCCAACACGGGGGCATTTCCTTGGAGGAAATGATCGTGCCCGTGGTCTACCTCAAACCGCGTTGACACCTTCGCCCGCCGCGACCATCCGGCACCCGAGAGCATGCCCACCGTACTTGAGTTGAAACTTCCGGAAGACGCCCCCGAGACCGCTGCCGCATTGTTGGCCGCGTTCCCGAAGGCACGCGTGTTCGCGTTCGAAGGTCCGTTGGGCGCGGGAAAAACCACGTTGATCAAAGCCCTATGCCGAAACCTCGGCGTGGAAGGCGGAATGGGAAGCCCTTCCTTTGCCATCGTTCATGAATACTGCGGCACCGCCGGAAAGCCCGTGTACCACTTCGACCTTTACCGGCTGAAAAAAGAACAGGAACTCGACGGCATCGGCTTCGCCGAATACGTGGACAGCGGCAACTATTGCTTCATTGAATGGCCTGAAATGGCGCTGCCACTGCTTCCACCGGATTCCGTTTCCGTATCATTATCCGCGCTGCCGAACGGCACACGCATCATCCGATCCACTTCTTCCACTTCATCCGTCCATTCCGCATGAGCACCAGCAGCGAATTGTTGAAACAGCTGGCCCGCGAGGTGTCCATGTTGCCCCAAGAGCAGACCATGGAGGTGGACCACAAGGGAAAAGAACTCAACATTGGAATTCCCAAGGAAGTGAACACCGAAGAGCACCGCGTGCCTTTGACCCCCGCCAGCGTGGCCGTGCTAACGGCGCGCGGCCACAACATCACCATACAGCGCGGAGTGGGTGCCAGTTTACAGTTCCAAGACAGCGATTACAGCGAGGCGGGCGCGAAGCTCGCCGACGATGCCCGCGAAGTGTTCGAGGCCGACCTGATCCTGAAAGTTTCCGCACCCACCGAAGACGAGATCGCCCTGCTGCGCCACAAGCAGATCCTGATATCCGCACTGCAGATGGGTCCGCAGCACCGCGATACGCTCCGCAGCATGATGGAGAAAAAGGTGACCGCCGTGGCTTGGGACTTCATCAAGGACCGCGAAGGCATCTATCCCATTATCCGCGCCATGGGCGAGATCGCCGGTACGGCCTCCGTCCAGATCGCCGCGGAATACCTCAGCACCGACAAGGCCGGGCAAGGCTTGATGCTCGGCGGCATCAGCGGGGTGGCACCTGCGGAAGTGGTGGTGATCGGCGCAGGTACCGTGGGCGAATTCGCCACCCGGGCCGCTTTGGGCGTGGGCGCCAGTGTAAAGGTCTTCGACAAAAGCATCTACCGTCTCCGCCGCCTCCAAAGCAGTATCGGCCAGCGGTTGTGGACCAGCATCATCCAGCCGGACGTGTTGAAGCAAGCCCTGATCCAAGCCGACGTGGCCATCGGCGCACTGCGGCCAGAGCACGGTAGGACGCCCATGGTGGTGCCGGAGGACGTGGTGGGTTTGATGAAGAACGGCAGCGTGATCGTGGATGTCAGTATCGACCGCGGTGGTTCTTTCGAAACCAGCGAGCAAACCAGTCTCACCTCCCCGACTTTCAAGAAATACGGCGTGGTACATTACTGTGTGCCCAACATCGCCAGCCGCGTGCCCCGCACCGCCTCCTACGCGCTCACCAACATCTTCACGCCCATGCTGCTTTCCATGGGCGAGATCGGCCGCTTCGAGGACCTCATCAAACGCAACCTCGGCCTGCGCCATGGGGTGTACCTCTACAACGGCGCGCTCACCAGCGAGGTCCTTTCCGAGGCGTTCCGGCTGCCGTTCAAAGACCTGGACATTATGCTGGCTGCGTTTTGAACTTCACCACAGAGGCACGGAGGCACGGAGAAGAGTTGGGACTTATCGGTATTAGTCGTGAGTCATGAGTCTTGAGTCTGTGCATCGGAGAACGTCCAGTCACAAATCACCAACCACCATTCACTATTTTACATTCCTCTGTGCTCTCCGTGCCTCTGTGGTGAAAAACCTCCTCTAGCTCATGACCTTCAAACGCCGCCTATTCCTCTTTAGCTTCGGCATTGGCATGGGCTGCCTTCTTGTTTGGGGCATCTATGGTAACCGCTTGGGGAACACCGACTGGATGCCAAACCACCGCATCAAGCTCCGCCTGAAAAGCACACTGACAAAGGCTACGCCTGAAGCAGAAGCCATGCTTTCGCCATTGCACCTCGACCTGGCGGACTTGCGCCTTGCCATGGACAGCTGCGACATCGATTTCAGCGATAGCAAGCGAAGTGAGGACAGCTTGGTGTACTTCGTATATGGCACCGTGCGCGGCCAGCAGGTACACTACATGGCCTCAACGCTGCGCGATTTCCGATCGGACAGCACGGCTACGCTGATGAGCATTGAGTTGGGAGGGCGGTAAAGGACCTGCACAAGGACGCTACAAAGTCCTATTTATCCCTGTAGATCGAATATTGAATGTTGGATCTGAACGGATTATCGCATCGGATCACAAGCCGTGCATGCAAGAGCTGAATTCCACCCGAACCACATCCGATTTGACCAAGCCCATTCCTGCTTAACTATATTGACCCCATGATGCGCATGATCCCCAGCACGTTCCTCGCCGCTTCCCTCCTACCCGTAATGCTTTCCGCGCAGGAATGCGGCACAGGGCGGTACACCACGGCCAACTACTTCACGGAGATCGATAGCATACCGGGTGTGATATTCGGTTCCAACACCGCCGTGGGCGGCGGCAACCAAACACTGCGGATGGACATCTACGCCCCCGCGAACGACGTGTTGGAGCTGCGTCCCGTTGTACTTGTTGCATTCGGCGGCTCCTTCGTGCTGGGTTCGCGAGCGGACGTGCAGCCCATTTGCTCCGAGCTGGCCCGTCGCGGCTTTGTGGCCGTGGCGATGGACTACCGCGTGGGCTTCTTCTTCCCCACCACCAACAGCACTTACAAGGCCGTGATGCGTTCCGTGCATGACCAACGCGGCTGCATCCGCTTCCTGCGCAAAACCGTGGCGGAGGACGGTAACCCGTACAACATTGATCCGGACCGCATCATTGCCGGTGGCATCAGTGCCGGGGCCATCGGCGCCGTGAACCTCACCTACATGGACCAACCTGCGGAAATGCCCGCTCCCTTGGCCGCGGACAGCGCGAATTTCGGCGGCATGGAAGGGACCAGCGGCCCGCTCGGATTCTCCAGTGATGTGATCGCATGCTACAGCCTAAGCGGTGCCGTGGGCGACACCAGCTGGATGCAGCCTGGCGACCAGCCGCTCTGCGCCGTGCACGAAACGGGCGACATCATCGTTCCGTGTTACACCGAAGAGGTGAATGCGCTCGGTATCCCCAGCGGCATCGTCGTTTCCGGCGGTCACGATATGCACGAACGCATGAACAACCTCGGCATACCCAACTGCTATTTGGAATACGACACCACAGGTCAGCACGTGGGCTATCTCACTTACGATCCGGAGACAAGCCTAGGGCTTACGTACAATTTCCTCGCGGACATCGTGTGCGGAAACACGCCCGCTTGCCAAACTTCCATGCCCACTGGCATCTCACAAACAACGGGTATCGAACGGCCATGGCTTTACCCCGTTCCTGCCGACCGTAGCGTAACGGTGGATGCGGCGCAACCAGAGAACCTCCGCGTGCTGGACGCCAGCGGCCGCGTTGTGCTGCGTGCCACACTGGTGGCCGGAAAGAATCTGCTGGACGTTTCCCGGTTGAAGAACGGACTTTACGTTGTGGTGGTTGATGGCGAGGTGCCGCAGCGCACTTCCTTGGTGGTGTCAAGGTAGTTGTCAGTTTCTATCAGTCTGCGAGGAGGAACGGCCCCGGACCGCAAAGCCTCCTCACGAAAGGAATGGCGGCAACTACCCCCTCCGCTTCCGCTCCGCGATGATCAAAGCCAGCTCGCGGCCTGTCTGGCCACGGGCACTGGTGTTCTCTTTGGCGCGGCGGATCAGGTAAGGCAGCACTTTTCGCACTGGTCCGTAGGGCACGTATTTCACCACGTTGTAACCGGCGGCTGCCATGTTGAAACTGATGTTGTCGCTCATGCCCAGCAATTGCCCGAAGTGGATGCGCGGGTCGTTTTTTGGTAGGCCGGCGGCTTGCATTAGGCTGGCCATCAATAGCGTGCTGGCCTCGTTGTGCGTGCCCACCAACACGGCGGAATGGCTGAGATGCTCCGCACAAAACCGAAGTGCCGCATCGAAGTCTGCATCCACTGCTGCTTTATTGACGCCAATGGGGCTTAAATAGCTTTTTTCTTCAGCACGATCGCGCTCCTTTTCCATGTAGGCACCGCGCACCAGTTTCACCCCGTGGTGGTAGCCATTTTGTCCTGCTAATCGGGTCTGTTCCCGCAGAAAGGCCAAGCGGTCGTGCCGGTAAAGTTGCACGGTGTTGTATATGATGGCCCGCTTGGTGTTGTGGCGTTGCATCATTTCTTGGGCGAGGCCGTCTATGGCCTGTTGGATCCAGCTTTCCTCCGCATCGATCAGCACGGGCGTTTCCGAAGCATGCGCTGCTTCGCAGATACGCTCGAAGCGGCGGCGGCCACGGGCCCAAGCCGCTGATTCTTCATTGGAGAGCTTCGTTCCTGCGGATACCTTTTCCAAAACATCCGTGCGCACTACGCCAGTGGGTTTGAATACAGAAAACGGGATATGCGCATTGCCTTTCGCTGCGGCAATGGTGCGCAATACCTCTTCGGCCGTAGCATCCATAGCCGCCTGGTCGTCCTCGCCTTCAACGCTGTAGTCCAGTATGGTACCCACGCCGCTTTCGGCCAATTTCTCCGCCGTGCGCATGGATTCCTCAATGGTTTCCCCTCCGCAGAACTGCTTGAAAATGGTGGCTTTCACCGCGCCCTTCACCGGCAAATGCAGGCCCAGCGCCAGTTTGGTGAGGAAACTGCCCGCGTTGGTGAGCCACGGTGTACCGATTACGCGGTAGAGCCAATAGGCCCGCAACAAGTCCCGGTTGCTCTTGTGGGCAAAGGCCGTTTGGGTGTTGCCGAGGTCCGGCAAAGTGCCCGCTTGGCGCGGATCGGGATCAGCTTGTTGGGGCATGGCGCACCGCGTGCTTGTAGTTCGTTCCTTTGGAAACCTTTACGCCGGTGAATGCCGGTTATGAAGGCGGCCAAAAGTAGCGATGTCCAACCTGCCCGACAATGCGTTCCGTTTGATGGCCGGCAACCACCCTGTGGTGTCGGGCGAAAACGCGCTTGGGCGCTTGGAACATTGGCTGATCGGGGAAGCCCGTGGCGCGGACTTGTTCATTCTGGGCGACGAGAACACCCTGGACCAATGCCTGCCGGAACTGCTGGCGCATGTGCCTGCGCTACGCGATGCCGAGACCATGCAGGTCCGCAGCGGCGAAGCAAGCAAGGACCTTGAAGTTTGCCGTGCCCTTTGGTCGCACCTTGCCGAGCAGGCTGCCAGCCGCCATGCCGTTTTGGTAAACCTCGGTGGCGGTGTGGTAACGGATGTCGGCGGCTTCATTGCCGCGTGCTACAAACGCGGCATCCGCTTCGTCAACGTGCCCACCACCGTGATGGGCATGGTGGACGCTGCAATCGGCGGAAAAACAGCCATCGATCTCAACGGTGTGAAGAACCTCGTGGGCGTGTTCGCGGACCCGGTGGCCACGTATATCCATCCCGCTTTTCTGCGCAGTTTGGGCAAGCGTGAAGTGCTGAACGGCGTTGCTGAAATGGTGAAACACGGCCTGGTGCGCGATGCCGGCCATTGGAACGATGTGCGCCGCGCACCGTTGCACGACTTGGATGCGTTGGCTCCTTTGATCCTTCGCTCCGCAGCCATCAAAGCGGAAGTGGTTACTGCGGACCCGCGTGAAATGGGCGAACGCAAACTGCTGAACTTCGGCCATACGATAGGCCACGGCTTGGAGGGCTACGCGCTGGAAAGCCAACAGCGCTCGCTGCTGCATGGCGAGGCGGTGGCCATCGGCATGGTGTGCGCCACGTGGCTCAGCTGGCGCATGGGCCTGCTGGACCGCGACCGCATGAACGCGGTGGAAGAACATCTCATGGGACTTTTTCCCGTCTTTTCGTTTCAAGAAGCCGACCACCACCGCATCATCGAGCTGATGCGGAACGACAAGAAAAATAGCGGCGACGGTTTCCGCTTTACGCTGCTCACCGGCATTGGTGAAGCCCGCGTGGACGTGCCGATCAATGCGGCGCAAGTGGCCGAGGCCCTGGAACATTACCGCCTGTTGAAGCCCGATGCGCACCTCCGTCACCATCCGCAGACCTGAAGGGGCGTTGCGTGGCAACGTTGCGCTGCCGCCCAGCAAAAGTGTGGCCAACCGCGCGCTTATTCTGGCTGCTTTGGCCGGTGATGTGGACTGCGTGAAAAACTTCGGAACGGCTCAGGACACCGTGATCTTGCACGACCTGTTACAACGGCGACCATCGCACATGCACTGCGGCGACGGCGGCACCACCTTCCGGTTTTTGCTCGCTTGGGCGTGCTTGCAAAAGGGTGAAGAACGCTTCATAACAGGCAATGCACGCCTGTTGCAGCGCCCGCATGCACCGCTCGTGCAGGCGTTGCGCTTGTTGGGCGCGGACATCACCGAAACTGCAAGCGGATATCACGTGCGCGGAAAACGTATGGCAGGCGGCACCATCAAGTTCGATTCACCGGTAAGCAGCCAATTCATTAGCGCTTTGTTGCTGGTGGCACCTTGTTTTTACGAAGGCTTGGAATTGGAATGGACCGGCTTGCGCCTAAGCACACCGTACGTGCGCATGACCATGGAAATGCTGAAACAGTTCGGCGCAAATGCTTACGAAGACGATGTTGCGATCTGTGTAAAACCCGGACCATTGCTTCCGCAGGAAACCCGCGTTCCGGCGGATTGGAGCGCGGCAGCATTTTGGTTTGAAGTAGCCGCGTTGGCCCCGGATACCGAATTGTTCTTCGACGGATTAAGCGCAAGTACAGAGTTGCAAGGCGATAAGGATGCAGTCGGCTTGTTCATTTTCAACACCCATTGCACACAGATAGACGACGACATGATCTTGCGCGGCCGGATCTGCGACAATCCCAACCCGTACAGTGCCAATTTGCTCGAAACACCAGATCTTTTCCAACCGCTGATATTCGCCTTAGCAGGCACCGGTAAAGAGGCCGAGATCACGGGCCTTCATAATCTCCCTTTGAAAGAAACGGATCGCCTGAAAGCCGTTACCGAAGCCTTGAAAACGCTGGGCAGTTCCGCGGAATACGAAGGCGGAACCTTCAACCTGCGCGGGGGAATTACCAACCTTTCTCCCCCACCCTTCGATCCGCAAGGCGATCACCGCATGGCGATGGCATTGGCCCCGCTGGCGCTGGTATGCGACGCGGTAACGATCCTGCACCCGGAGGTGGTGAACAAATCCTATCCGGGTTTTTGGGAGGAGATGAAAAAGGTGGGGTTTTTGGTGGAATTCAGCTCAGAAGATTAACCGCAACGGCGCAACGGTAACGCAACGTGTTTTGCTTTCTGAGCACCCTTTTACTCGTCGTTCTCAGCTCTCTCCGCGACCTCTGCGGTTCACCCTCATTCTTGATTTTTCGTGGCGTACCCGTTGCGC
>Ga0075163_10013235_pt1 | contig 10700 bp, 5 predicted proteins | sample JI1023141ADNA_FD_71478 | JGI IMG/M metagenome (GOLD analysis project Ga0075163, IMG submission 71478) | Wastewater effluent complex algal communities from Wisconsin, to seasonally profile nutrient transformation and Carbon sequestration -... | ecosystem: Engineered > WWTP > Effluent > Algae... | reverse complement strand
TAACGGGCGTGCTCGGCGTGGATGCGGACGTGGCGATCATCCGCGCGGAGACGGCGGCGCGCGGCGATGCCGGGGAAGCGAAGAGCGTGGAGCAGTTTGCCGCGGCGGTGGCGGAGGGATTCGAGGCGTGGGGCATCGGCTGCGCGACGCCGGGCGACGACGAGCTGACGCCGGCGCAATTGCGCGGGGCGAAGCTCGTGGTGTTGCCCTACAATCCGGCGATGCCGGCGGGAGCGGTGCGGGCGGTGAAGGAATATCTGCGCGACGGCGGACGGCTGCTGGCGTTTTACCATGTGCCGGAGGAATTGCAGGCGGACGTGCAGATCGCGCTCGGCAAGCATGTGAAGGCGGGCGAGCGGTTGGGGAAATTTGCGGCGATGCAGTTCGGCGGCGGAGCGGGCGCGTTGGCAGGAGTGCCGAAGACGGTGCGGCAGCGCTCGTGGAATATTCGCGAAGTGAAACCGGCAGGCGAAGGCGCGCGCGCGGTGGCGGAATGGCTCGACGAAAAAGGCGAGCGCGCCGGCTATGCGGCGGTGGTGGCGTCGAAGAACGCGATCGTGATGTCGCACGTGCTGCTCGGCGACGATCTGGCGAATAAGCGGCGGATGCTGCTCGCGATGGCGGCGGCGTTGGCGCCGGAATTGTGGCCGCGCGCGGTGGCGGCGGGGATCGCGAAGATTGGAGAAGTCGGCGGCAGTAGAAATGTCGACGAGGCGGCGGCGACGATCATGCGGTTGGCGGGAGAGCAGGGGCCGGCGATGGCAAAATTGGCCGAGGCGTGCGAGCGGCAGGTCTGGGCGCAGGCCTTGAGCGGGGCGGGAAAATTTGCCGAAGCGCTCGACGAAGTGCCGTTGGCGACGCAGCGGATGTTGGAGGCGTATTGCCTCGCGCAGACGCCGCGGGCGGGGGAGTTCCGGGCGTTTTGGTGTCACAGCGCATTGGGCGTCGAGGGGCTGACGTGGGACGAGGCGATCAAGCGGCTGGCGGACGCGGGGTTCACGGCGATTTTGCCAAACATGCTGTGGGGCGGCGTGGCGTATTATCCGAGCAAAGTGCTGCCGGTGGCGGGCGACGTGGCGACGCGCGGCGACCAGATCGCGGAGTGTCTCGCGGCGTGCAAAAAATACGGCGTCGAGCTGCACGTGTGGAAAGTAAACTGGAACACGGGGCATCGCGTGCCGAAGGAGTTTTTGGAGCGGATGCGGAGTGAGGGGCGGTTGCAGGAGAGCGCGAAAGGCAAGGTGGAGCCGTGGCTGTGCCCCTCGCATCCGGAGAATCAGGCGCTGGAAATCGCGGCGATGGTGGAGGTCGCGCGCGACTACGAGGTCGCGGGCATCCACTTCGACTACATCCGCTATCCGGACGGCGATCACTGTTACTGCGCGGGGTGCCGCGCGCGTTTCGCGAAGGTGGTGGGTGCGGAGATCACGGCGTGGCCGAAGGCGGTGCTGGCGGGCGGCGAGTGGCGTCAGCGCTGGCTGGATTGGCGGCGCGAAAATATCAACGCGGTGGTGCGTGCGGTGAGCGAGCAGGCGCGCGCGGCGAAGCCGACGATCAAGATTTCGGCGGCGGTGTTCCGCAACTGGACGACGGACCGCGACGGCGTCGGACAGGATTGGAAACTGTGGTGCGAGCGTGGTTGGTTGGATTTTGTGTGTCCGATGGATTACACGGGCAGCGAACGGCAACTCGACACGTGGGTGGGCCTCCAAAAAGCGTGGGCCGGCAAAGTGCCGGTGTATCCGGGGATCGGAGTCAGTTCGTCGACTTCGCGGCTGACGGCGGACCGCGTGATCCGGCAAATCGAGATCACGCGCCAGCACGACACGGGCGGGTTCGTGCTGTTCAACTACGGGCAGAACGAGAGCGGCGAGTTACTGCCGCTGTTGGGCGCGGGCGTGACGAAGAAGGTGGAGCAGTGAGGTTGAATCGAAAGGCGGAGGGAAATTGGGGAGTTCAACCTCAGGCACGGAGGCATCTCATTCCGCGCCGCCGCCGAAGCCGGAGACGGAAGCTCCGGTGACGACCGCGAAGGGGTAAACACGACGGAACCGCCGGATGCGGATCCGCATGTCCGGTGGTGTGGGGCCGGGGGCTAATTACCCCCGACGACCCGACTAGGCTTTTTAGTCATAGGGGTAGTCCTCCCAAAGCTGCCCGCCGTCCGCTTTCAGCGCTTCCTGCACGCAAACTCGAAACTCTTCTTTCTTCGAGCGGAGCCAAAATTTAAAACTGACCCCGAACATGGCCGGAACGACACGATACCCGACCACTCCGTCAGGCAGCGTGCCACCGGTGACCACGACGGTGAGTCTTCCGTCCGACACCTCGTAGCCAAATTCACTCGTGGGATTCGGCTTGGTCTTCGACAGCCATCTTCCCATCCGCACGGAAAATCTGCGACGCTCAAGCAGGGCAGGAATACTTTTCGGGAAATCCGCGGAGCACTTAAAAGGAGGATAGAGCCGCTTCTTCATTTATTGCCCAACGGTGTTATACGCCCTCTCTGCGTTTTCTCGCAGTTTCCTGCCCGCTTGGTTGGGGCAGAGGCTTGCGAGATTTGAGCGGTAAATTTTTGTTCCGGGTCATGCCGAGGTCGCCTGCGCGCTTTCGTCTTTCGATCAAAGACAACACGGGGCGGGTGGGGCTCAAGTTTGAATTGGGTGGAGCGCCGCGATTGCGGGGCGCGGCGGCGTCCGCGTCGTAACCGACGCGGCTACCGGAGGGCGGCGAGGCGGTTTTTGGGGCACCGTTGAACGAGGGGTTTGAGCGTTTGCGGCAGTGGTTGGTGGCGCGGATGGAGTGAGGGGCGAGCAACGCGACGTAGGCGTCGCGTCCCCAATGTTGTCAGGCCAGACGACGGACCGTGGGCGGGCAAGGTGCGCGGTGGTTAATTCGGATGGATCGCCACGTCGTGGCGCTCCTCGCAATGACAAGGGAAATCAGAGGGCGCGCGTGAGGATCTCGGTGAGCTCGGCGGGGGTGAGCGGGAGGGGGTTGGCTTTCATACTGCTCGCGCGGGCGGCTTGTTCGACGAGGGCGGGGACGTGGGCGGAGGTGAGGCCGTAGGTGCGGAGCGGCGGTATCTGGAATTCGGTGACGAGGTCGCGGACGAAGGGCGCGGCGGCGTCGGCGGTGGCGTCGGCGCGGCCGGTGAGGAGGCGGGCGATTTCGGCGTAGCGGTGTGCGGTGGGGGCGGCCGGCGTGCGGGCGCGGATGGCGCGGAGATTTACTTCGATCACGAACGGGAGGAGGGCGGCGCAGACGGCGCCGTGCGGCGCCGGGAACATGCCCCCGATGGGGCCGGCGAAACCGTGGGCGGCGCCGAGGCCGGCGTTGGCGAGGGCGAGTCCGCTGGAGAGCGCGGCGAGAGCGAGGTCGTTGCGGGCGGCGGCGTCACGGCCATCATGATACGCGCGGCGCAGGGCGGGGGCGATGCGGCGGAGGCCGTCGAGGCAGAGGGCGTCGGTGTAGGGATGGGCGCGGCAGGAGGTGTAGGGCTCGATGAGTTGCGTGAGCGCGTCGAGTCCGCTCGCGGCGGTGAGGGCGGATGGAAGTCCGAGGGTGAGGTCGGGATCGACGAGCGCGAGGCGCGGCAGCATGAGCGGGCTGCGCAGGCTGACTTTGACTCGGGGAGGCGGCACGGCGACAAGCGCCGGCCCTACGTTGGAGGTGGGCGCGGAGAGGACGGCGTTGCGGGTGACTTCGGCGCCGGTGCCGGCGGTGGTGGGAATGGCGATACAGGGTGCGGCGGCGCGGGTGAGCGCGGCGCCGCGGCCGACGACTTCAAGGTAGTCGAGGAGTTCGCCGTCGTTGGTGAGAAGGGCGGAGACGGCTTTGGCGGCGTCGAGTGCGCTGCCGCCGCCAAAGCCGATGACGAGATCGCAGCCGGCGGCGCGGGCGGTGGAGGTGGCGGCGATGACGGCGTCGGTGGTGGGCTCGCCCGCGATGGCGAAAGTCGTGACGTTGAGTTTTTCGGCGCGGAGCTGGTCGAGCAGGGGCGTGGCGCGGGACGCATCGCGGCCGGTGACAACAAAGGCGTGGCGGCCGAGGGCGCGGGCGGCGGGAGCGGCCTCGCGGAGGGCGCCGGAGCCGAAGACGATGCGCGGGGGTGTGGTGAATTCGAAGCGCATGGGCGGACGTTAAGGGAAGCGAGATTGGGAAGCGAGGGGCGGGCGGGCGCAAGCGCGCCGGGGGCGGTTGCTGCTGCGCTTGGCAAAAGGGAGCGGAAACGCGTCGTGAAGGGACGGGTGGCGTGGCGGCGGGGGCGCGGGCGAAAGCGCGTTGGCGTCAACGCGCGCTACCTCGGAGGGGGCGGAGGGGATCGGCGCGCGAAGTTTTCAGGGCGCGACTACCACTGGTTTGACTTTGCCCCTGGGATTTTCTTCCGAATTACCCGAGCCACCGGAATAACGGGGGAAAAACGATCACCACGATCGCCGCCCACACCGCGTAGACCGGCACATAGCCTGTCTGCCATCGCTCGAGGCTCGGAAACGAGCCGCGCCCGATCAGGAAGCGGATGTAGAGCACGGCGGACCACGCCAAGTTGACCAGCAGGATGACGTTCTCACCGAGGGCCGCCACGCGATTGGGGCTGAAGCCGAATTCGCTGATGCGCGCGCCGATGGCCCACAACGCAACCGCGTCGGCCAGCAAGGCTCCGACCACCAGGACAACTTGCACCACGTCGAACGCGCCCGGGGGCGCCTGTGGATCGCGCGCCGAGATCGAATAGAGCAGCAGGCCCAGCACCACCACCAGCAGCAGGTCGAAGCCGATGAGCATCTCCCGTTCAATGGCGACGCCGCGCCCCGACACCAGCAGGGTGCCCAAAAACGCGACGAGCATGAGGGCGAACAGCGGGGTGAACAGGCGCGTCAGCATCGGGGCCATGCTTTCCAGCACGCCCTGCTTGGCCTCGACCAACCACGACGCGATCACCAACGCCCCGCCCGCTCCGCACGGGATCAGCCACGCGGCGAAGAACGGCCCGATGTTGATGCCGATGCTCTTAAAGGTGAGCGCCATGAACGCGCACAGCACGCCGCCGCCCAGCGCGATCAATACATAGTAGATGAAGAGTTCACCGGAGAACCGGATGAAGTCCATGCGCCGGCTCACCTCGCCCCAGCGTCCGCCGGCGTAGGCGATCCCCACGCCCAGCCAGAGGGCGATCGGCAGGTGCAACGCCGAGAGTTCTCCGAAGGAGCGGACTTGGCCGAACCCGGGAAGGTTGGCGGCAGCGGCTCCAACGGCGAACGCCGCTGCCAGCCAGCCGAGCGTGCGCGGGGCGAGCCGCCGTTTCCAAGCGAAGAACCCGATCAGGCAGGGCAACACGAAGAGGCTCGCGTTGCGAAAGTAGAAACCCTCATTGGCGTCGTCGCCCGAATCGATGCCGAACAGCGACGGCACCTTGATCGCCACGCCGGCCAGCACCGCGAAGCCAAAGGCGACCCACGCTTCCCGGCGCGCGGCCGCGCGGCGTTCGCCGGAATCGGCCGGGGCGACGCCGAGTTGCTGCCACACGCGAGCGGAGCGCTCGTGGGCGAACACGCGCGAGCCGGCGTCGACGCGGCCCAAGCGCTTCACCGCGATGAGAAAGGCCTCGTCAGCGGTGAGCCCGGCGCGAGTGAGGCCCGCGATCTCCGCGCGGAGCGGTGGCTCCAGCTGGGAGACATCGACCGCCGGCCCGGTCGCCTGGCGGCGGAGGACGGTTCGCCATTGTTCGATTTGGTCCTCGAGTGAGGTTTCGTGATGCGCGTCGGCCATGGCTAAAGGTCGTTCATTGGTGTGAAGAGACGATGAAGTCGCGGAGAAGTGGAGGTGAAATCGCGGCGCGCGAGCGCTATCGGACTCGGTTGGCCTCGATCATGGTCTGCTGACCCGAGTCGGGCGCCGCGTGTTTGGGCTACGCTCCGTTCGGCAAACCCCAAGCCCCAAAGCCTGACCCCGTTCACCGTTCCTTGTGGGCTCCGTGGCCGGCGATTTGGATGTCGTGGGAGCCGGTGTCGGTGCCCCGGGGGGTGGACGATGGCAGGGGAGGGGTTGCTGCTGAGGAGAGCGTTACCGGCGGTCCTGCACGTCCGCGGTGGTGTAGGCTGTCAGTGGCAGAGGTCGGACGAGGCCATTCTTCTGCATCAGTCAAGAGTCAAGACCTGACGTGTTTGCTGCGACATGACGTGTTTGCTGCGACATATTCTTCTGCATCAGTCAAGAGTCAAGACCTGACGTGTTTGCTGCGACTTGACGTGTTTGCTGCGACTTGATCAAACTGGGCGCCGACACGGAGCAAGTGAAGCTGGCCACCCGCAGCCGCAAGGGCTACTGGCGCATAAGCAGCAACAGCATCGTGCAGGCCGCGCTGACCAATGCGTGGCTGCACGCGCAAGGAGTGCCCGACTTACGGGCCAAGTGGATCGCTCGACATTACGGCGACGACGGCGTCGCCGCCTGATGGAACCGCCCGGTGCCGAGCGGCACGCCGGGTGGTGTGGGACCTGTGGCCGATTGAGCTACCTACTCAGTCGGTCACGGGGACCCGATTTAGCCTTCTGCATGGCTACGAAACTGGTCCCTGTATCGTCTCCACAATAACCCAAGCTCCGTTCTTCTTTTCGAATCGGTAGAATCTAGATGAAAACCCTTGGCCGGTTCCGGCGCTCCAAGTGAGGAAGACACGCGTTTCGCCGGGCTTCGTGGGCTCCTTCTCAATGCCAATCGAATAGGCACGCAATCCGGTCTCTCGGTCGCGATAGCCCTCATCGCTCCAAAAATAATCTTGAGGCCCGCGAAGAATCACGCCGGGGGCTTCGATTCTCGCGCGGGCTACAACTTTCCGCCAATCGGCGCCTCTGACGTAGATATAGTAAACGGTCGGAGGCCGATCCGAACGGGCTCGCTTGAAAGACTCTCGCAAGCAAACCGCAGCGATCTCTTCCATCTCGGGGTCTGAGGCCTTCGCGAAGTCTTGGGCGCTCCACGCCCCCGAGTGTGCCGGAGTGGTGGCGCATCCAGAAAGGACGAGGGCGACCACCAAAATAGAAATGATGTGCTTCATTAAACACGAAAACGTGCGACGGGAGGTTTTCTTTGGCTAACTAAGGTGAGCCACGACAACAGCCAGCACGAGGCGTGACAGCGAGCGGCGTTGGCTCTGGCGTCGGCCTTTTCTTCTTCATGAACAGCATGCCTTCTTTCAATTCGGAGACGCCCCAACCGCGCTTCAGATAGAAGGTAAATGCTCGCTTCTTCTGATCGGGTGACGTCCAAAGCCAAAGCTCCTGCCAACCCAGCGACCAAAGCCATCCTTCAACGGCATCAAGCAACCGCAAGCCTACGCCCCTTCCTTCGCACTCCGGCAAGACGGCAATGACCCAAAGCTCTCCGGTCTTCCCATCCCCGATCGCAAAGCCGACAACGCGGCCTTCTTCTTCGCAGAGCCACCCGCGATGAGTCGTGCGGAGTCGCTCGGCCGTCGATTCTTCTGTGATACCGATCTGACGAAGCGCCTCACGCGAAAAAGGATTCTCGCGAGTCGACGCGCGCACTTCGATCACCTCCGACAAATCCTTCGGTTCAATCGGACGGAAGTTCATACTTTTGCCGTTAAAGATGGGCCACGACAGCAGCCAGCACGAGGCGTGACGGCGGGCGGCGTTGGCTCTGGCGTCTTCGGCCTTTTTGAGGTCACGATTAGAAAGTCAGCCTCCGCGTTCCGCGGAGTCCACGCCGTGGCGATGTGCGAAAAGCAAAACCGGGCTGAAAATCGCAACGACCGCCGGCAATAGCCAAACGCTCACCTTCACCGCGGCGCTCGCCGCTTGCGACATATCGCGCGTCGTCAGCATAACCAGAAACCAAACCGCTATTGCGCCGACCCCACACAGCCCCGACAAGCCGAGAGCGCGCATCCATTCACGAGCCGTATACTTGATCAACGGTTGATTCTTCATCGGGGTAATTTCTGTCGAACAGTGTTATTCGCCTGCACTGCGTTTTAGCGCAGTTTCTTGCACGCTTCGTTGGGGCAAGGGCTTGGCCATTTGAAGGGGGAATTTTTTGTTCCGGGTCATGCCGATGTCACCTGCGCGTTTTCGTCTTTCGTTCAAAGGCAACACGAGGCGGGTGGGGCTCAAGGTTGACTTGGGTGGAGCGCCGCGATTGCGAGGGGCGGCGGCGCCCGCGTCGTAACCGACGCGGCTACCGGAGGGCGGCGGGGTAAATTTGGGGCGCCGTTGAACGAGGGGTTTGAGTGGTTGTGGCGGTGGTTGGTGGCGCGGGCGGAGTGAGGGACGACGGCGAAAGCGCGTTGGGGTCAACGCGCTCCACCTCGGGCACGGGTTTCGGTCTCGGCGGGCTGCCCGGAGGTCGTGTTTGGCTGGGGGATGGGAAAGCGCGTTGGGTCAACGCGCTCCACTTTGGGATCAGCCGGGGACGCGGAAGGGCGTGGGGGCAACACGCTTCACTGGGGGATCAGGTGGGTGGGGGCGGGAGGTGGAGGCGGCGGAGGTCGGCGAGGCGTTGGGTGGCGGATTGGAGGGAGCGGAGCGTCTCGACTTGGCGGGCGGTGGCGGGGTCGTCGGCGCGGATGATGCGGGGGGCGCGGAGGGCTTGGAGGGCGGTGGCGAGGGCTTCTTCGGCGATGGCGTAGAGGGCGGGGTCGGCGGGGGTGGCGCCGGGGGATTGGTCGGGGTCGAGGTGTTCGAGGAGGAACTCGGCGAGGAAGTGGGGTTGGTGGAAGCGGTAGAGTTGCGCGCCGAAGTGGTAGAGGCGGGCGGCGAGGGGGCGGAAGTGGGGGAGGCCGCGTTGTTCCCATTGGCGGACGAGGGCGAGGCCGTCGTCGACGATGTCGCCGGCTTCGTCGGCGAGGTCGCGGGCGAGGGCGGGATCGGAGACGGCGAAGATGAGGTGGCCGAGGGCATCGCAGCGGGCGCGGCGGGCGAGGAGGGAGAGCTCGGCGGCGGCGGGGTGGGCGAGGGGGAGGTCGTCGAGATCGAGGAGGGCGAGGGCCTGGGTGGTGGCGTCGCGGGCGGCGGAGTGGCGTTGGGCGAGGTCGGCGGAATCGAGGAGGGTGTGGGCGAGGTTCATCCAGGCGCCGGCGAGATTAAGGCGGTGGCTGAAGGCGGCTTCGGGGGGCGTGGAATCGGAGGGCGCGAGGGGGAGTTTTTCGAGGACGGCGACGGCGGCGCGGTGGGAATCGACGGCGGCGGCGAGCGTATCCGGGGTGCCCTGACGGTGGAGGGCGTGGCCGCGGTTGATGTAGGCGGCGCCGCGGGTGTTTTGGGCGGCGGGGTCGGCGGCGAAATCGGAGGAGGCGAGGAGGGCGAGGGCGGCGTCGTAGGCGGCGAGGGCGGCGGTGAGCGACTCGGGGGTGGCGAGGCGTTGGAGGGCGTTGCCGTGATTCAGGTGGGTGATGGCGAGGTCGCGGCGGAAGGCGGGATCGGAGGCAGGGTGGGCGCGGAGGAGGGTGAGGGCGCACTCGTAGGCGCGGGCGGCTTCGGCGAGGGCCTCGGGGGTGGCTTGGGCTTCGAGGGCTTGGGCGCGGGCTAGCCACGCGGCGGCGTCGGGGGGAGTGGCGGAATCGGCGGAGGAATCGGACGGCGAGGGCATGAGCGGCCTACGGTCAGGGAAAGTGCCGTGGCGTCAATGCGGGGGATGGGCGCGGGGGGGTGGGCGATGATGGAGGCCGGGGGAGACCACGGAATCGGGGCGGGAAGTCAGCGGCTCGTGAGATTGGGACGATTGGGTCGGCGGAGGGGTGCGAATGCGGACGCAGCCACCGCTCGTTAACACGAGCGGCTACCCCGAGTCTGCTAAAGACCAATCATCATCAGCGTTTGGTATAAAGCCCCTCTGGCATTTCGGTGGGGCGCGCGGTCAGGGCTCGATGACGCGGGAGACGAGGGTGACTTCGGCGGTGTGGCGGGTGGAGCCGATCTCGATGGTGAGGGGTAGGGGGCGGCGGGCGGGGGCGCCGGGGGTGGGGCGTTCGAGCCAGTCGGCGCCGTTGAAGACGAGTTCGAAATCGAGGCGGCCGCCGCGGGCGAGGCTGGTATCGTCGGTGTTGTTGATGCGGAACCAGGCTTGCGGGGCTTTGCCGATGCCGGCGGCGTTGAGTTCGACGAGGATCTCGCGGTCGCCGAGGCGGGCGCGGACGGTTTGGCGGTGGACGAGAAAATCTTCGGGGGCGGAGAGGGCGCCGATGATGACGACTTCGGCGCGGGCGGGATGGGCGACGAGGTTGAGGATGGCTTCGGTGCGATCGAGACGGAGGGAGCGGGGCGCGGCGGGGAGGCCGAGGAAGGCGGCGGTGGGATCGCGGCTGACGCCGATCTGATCGGGGGCGAAGACGGTGAGTTGGGCGAACATGCCTTCGTTCATGTGCTCGGCGACGTGGCAGTGGTAGAGCCAGCTGCCGGGGTTGTCGGCGAGGAGGTCGGCGACCTTCATGGTGGCGGGGAGGAGCTCGACGACATCGGTGCGGCGGCGACCTTCTTCGACCACGCGCAGGCCGTGCCAGTGGGCGGTGTGAAAATCTTCCTCGGAGCCGAGGCCGAAAAGATACCAACGGGTGCGCTCGCCGACGTTGGTTTCGAGGCCGGGGAGGTTGCCGAAAATGTGGCCGTTGATGGTGAAGCGGGCGGCTTCGTGGGCGCGTTGTTGGGTTTGGGCCCACTCGAGCGGGGTGGGTTGGGCGG
>Ga0075163_10013234_pt1 | contig 10700 bp, 14 predicted proteins | sample JI1023141ADNA_FD_71478 | JGI IMG/M metagenome (GOLD analysis project Ga0075163, IMG submission 71478) | Wastewater effluent complex algal communities from Wisconsin, to seasonally profile nutrient transformation and Carbon sequestration -... | ecosystem: Engineered > WWTP > Effluent > Algae... | reverse complement strand
ATTACGTGGATGAAGAAGGGCGCGGTACAGGACGGGAAGGTAATCCCGAAGCCGCCCGCCACCTATCCGCAGGGCCTGGACCGCTTGATGGAGTTCACCCTTAACGCACTCCCGCAAACATCTGGCCTTAACGTCGAGTTGATGGGACTGGCCGACCGTGTGCAGGCTGGCGTGGTCGAGGCGCAGCGCAAACAGTCCGCAATGGCCATCATTGCGTGGGCGTTTGACGCAATGCGGCGCTATTACCGCTCGATGGGCAAGATGCAGGCCCGCTACGTGATCGACTACGTACCCGAAGGGACGCTGGTCATGGTCAATGGCGAGCAGAGCAAGCAGTACGTCCCGCTTATCAAACAGGCGCTGTCCTTCAAGTTTGACGTGATCGTGGATGAGGCCCCGACTTCAGTGAACATGAAGGAGCGGGTATGGATGGTGCTTGAGAAAATGATCCCGCAACTGTTGCAGGCTGGCATGCAGATCCCGCCTGAAGTGCTGGATTACTCCCCGCTGCCGACCGACCTCGCGCAGAAGTGGAAGCAGGCGCTTAAGCCTGACCCGCAGAAGCAGCAGGCCCAAGAGGCCGCTGTCATGGCCGACCTTCAGGGCAAGTTCGCGGATGCCAAGGACAAGGAAAGCCAAGCGCAGCTCAACCAGGCAAAGGCGCAGGAGATCATGGCTGGCTTGGCCAATCCCGGCAACGGGGAGGCCATTAAGGCGCAGATGACGGCTCAGGCCAAGGCGGCAGAACTGCTGCTGAAAGAGCAGATCGCAAACATGCAGGCCACGCTTGACGCCCGCATTGCCGAGATGAAGGCCAACAAGGACGCAGATACGTCCCTGATGATCGAGCAGATGAAAATTGACAGCGCAGAGCGCATTGCGGCCATGCAAGCGGCCTTTGATGCTCGGATTGAGGCTGAACGGCTGGCCAATGAGCGCAGGCAGCAGGAACAGGCAGCGAGCCAGCAGGCTGAGAGCAATGACAGGGAATCGCAGCGCAGCGAGAAGTCCGACGCGACCCTTGCCGCTGCAATTTCAGGCATGACTGCGGCAATCAATCAGATGGGCAAGCCCAAGAAGTTCAAAGTAAAGCGCGACGCTAATGGCGATATGACAGAGGTAGGCGAGTAATGGCTATTTATTCATTGGCGCAACGCACCACGGTCACGACCATTGCGGCTGCGTCTCATGCGTTCCTTTCCCCTGCGACAAACGAAGCCGCATTGATGGAGTGGGGCTATTTCAACGGCGCAGCGACCGCGTGCGTGGTTGGCTTGGGCAGGACTGCCAACACCCCGACACTGACGGGTGGCGTGGCATTCCTTGCTGAGGATGAGGGAAGGCCCACGGGATTGACTCAGGGTGCAGTCGCTTTCGGTACAGCGCCTACTGTGCCGACCCAGTTCTTCCGCAGGTTCTCGCTGGCTGCACTGATCGGGGCAGCGGTGGTCTACACGTTCCCGCGCGGCATCGTGCTCCCCGCAGGCGGTCAGGCTATTTGCGCGTGGAACATCACGGCCTGCAGCGCGGTTGTTGATATATATTGCGTGGTGGATGAATAGTCTTGTCTATGGCTGGCCAGTCACTTGACGATCTGCACGGTGCGACGACGGTTGCGAGTATCAGCATCCGCATGACCCGCGATGGTGCTTGCCGGGTCGAAGGCTCGATTACCGATCACGCCTTTGCCTGCTTTCTACTGGATACCGCCCGAGACGTGGTGAACAACTACCACAACCGGGCAAAGATGATGGACGGGAAGGCGATCATTGTCCCGGCCTATGACACCGCGCTGGTCGGCACGCCTGAAGAGAAGAAGCTGCTGGCCGCGCGTCACGAGCTTGCGGACGCGATGTAATGGGGTGCCAAGCCAGATTCGGCACGGCAGGGGCGACTGGTGGCGGGTTTAGTGCGCAGCCTGGGACATTGCAGCCAGCGTTCGTCGAACGCTGGGCCGAGCCGCGCTGGTCATGGCAGCAGCGCGCGCCAAAGACGTGGAGGGACAAGAATCGATGGTATTCGCTGTGGTCCTTCGGTTGCAGGGTTGGGGCAGGCGCTCCAATCGGCAGCGACGGGGCAGGGTGGTACGACCTTTCGATGAAGGATCTGTTCGAGCCGTACTCCTGCGATGGAGAGGGCACGCAGAGCAAGCGCTTCATCCGTGGCACGGTCAAGGATTCGGACGGCGTAGCGGTGGCCGGGGCAATTGTTCAGGGCTTTGTGACGGCGACCGATGCGTATGTCGGTGAAGTGCAATCGAACCTTGACGGCACGTACACGCTAGGCACTGAGACGCGACCCGGCGTCGCTCACTACCTTGTGGCGTACAAGCCCGGAACGCCAGACGTAGCAGGAACCACGGTCAACACCCTGACATCAACCAACGTAGACGGAACGTGATCCGTGGCTGATCAACGGCTGATTACAGTCTATTCGGGCGACGCCTCCCCGAAAGACATCATCGTAAGGGATCTGCCTGTTGCCGATGTCCCGGCAGGCACGACCATTTATCTCCATGCCGGGGATGCGGTTGCAAAGGACATCATCCTGCGTGACCCGGCGCTGGTCATCACGTCTGGACTTGCGACCGCTGCCCCACTTACGGGGCTTGTCACCTTTATCGGCTATGCGCCCACGGCATCGGGTCAAGCTCCAGTTGAGGCAACAGTAACCCCAGCAGCCGCAGTCCTGACCGTCAACGGGCTTGGCGCTACACAGCAGACGTTTGCCACGCTGCTGCCCGGTACGGCTACGGTTGGATTTGCAGGCAACAGTCCTGCGGCGCTGGCAGAGAACCAGATCGGGGCAACGACCGGGCTTGTCTCGCTGGTGGGCTACGCCCCGTCCATCGTCACTGAGTCGATTGTAATCCCGTCTGTTGGCGCTGTGGCGTTCCTCGGGGCCATCCCTGCCGTTGTCACTAGCGAAGTCACAGAGGCGACTGTAACGCCTGATACGGCCATTCTCGTGGCGGCTGGTTCGACTCCGTGGATCGAGCTGGAAGCGACGGGCAAGAGCGTCAAGTATCGCAACCGCCGTACAAAGTATTGGTGGGATGAGCCTCGTAAAGCGCAGGTTGACCCCGATGTAACGCCCGAGCTTCCGCCTGACCCGCCGCCGCTGAACGTGGTGGCGATTCCCGATAGTGGAATGGGCGTTGAGCTGAACCGAATCAATCAAGAGATCGCGGCAACGTCCGCGAAGCTGGAAGCGTACCGCCGTAAAAGGGCAAGACGGCGAGAGGAAGAGGCGATTATTGCCCTGTTAGCAGCGTAAGGCCGGAGGATTGAGCATGAGCGACGTACTGGATGGACTGGATGAAGTCATTGAGGCCCCGACTGAGGCCGCTGTGGAGCCTGAGACGGCCCCAGAACCTGAAGTCAAAGCGCCTGAAGCCAAGGCGGAAGAGCCGAAGCCCGAAGCCAAGCCTGAGCCGCAGGAAAAGCAGCACGTTCCCCTCGCTGCCCACCTGGAAGAGCGCCGCAAGTGGCGTGAAGAGAACGAGCGAGTTCAGGCTGAAGTGGCAAAGCTCCGTGCTGACATGGAGGCGCTTAGGAACCCGCCCAAGGCTCCCGATCCCGAGCCTGATTTCGTTCAGGACCCCAAGGGCTACGTGGATCACCGCTTAACCGAAGCCATTGCCAAGCTGGAAGAGACCGGCAAGCAGGTTGAGACTATCGGCAAGACGGCTGAACAGGCGCAGGCAGAGGTCCAGTTCAACCGCTTCATGACGGACCTGACCGTGACGGAACAGAACTTCGTTGCGTCAACGCCCGACTACTACGACGCGCTGAACCACATTCGCAATGCGCGGGCGATGGAGCTGAAAATCCTGGTGCCCGACATCACCGACGATCAGGTGGCGAACCAGATCAGGCAGGAAGAGATCGGCCTTGCCTCGCAGCTAATGAAGCAGGGGCGTAACCCGCACGAATACGCCTACAAGCTGGCGGCTGCGCGGGGATACCAGAAGAAGGCCGCTCCCCCGCCGATCCCTGAAGTGCCCAAGCCGACGCAGCTTGCGCCTGACCAGACGTTAGGCACGAGCGGCGGCGGGGATGCGCCGGAAGCAGATCAGCCCGATGAGTTCACGCAGGCGTTTACGTCGATGTTCAAGCGCCGCGCTTGATTTTGTTCGTTTGATGGACTGAGGTAAAATGTCAGTCAAGGTTGCGCCCTCACCTTAAGCAGGGCGTCTACCGGCTGTATCCGGGTTACAAACTGCACGGTCGCTGTCGCAAGACGGTGCGCTCTACCTCAAAGAGTGTTGCGTAGCTTCGACGTTTACCAACGAAGCAAAACAGTCCACCTGCCGGGGTGTGCGTGTGCGTAACGCAATCTTGAGGATGTAGCCAACATGGCAGCAACAGAATACGGGGTAAATCACCCCCTTGCGGTAAAGAAGTGGTCTTCCGACCTGATGGCGGAAGCCCTGAAAAAGACCTACGCCCTTCAGTTCATGGGCAAGGGCAAGGACTCGCTGGTAACGATCAAGACGGATCTCACGACTTCGGACGGCGGCGACCGGATTCGCGTCGGCATCCGCTCGCAGCTTCGCGGCGATGGTGTCCAGGGTGACAACACGCTGGAAGGCAACGAGGAAAGCCTTGAGACGTTCTATCAGGACGTGCTGATTGACCAGCTCCGTCACGCTGTCAGGTCTCGTGGCAAGATGAGCGAGCAGCGCGTGCCGTTCTCGGTGCGTACTGAAGCGATGGACGGCCTCGCAGACTGGTGGGCTGACCGCATCGACTCGTGGTTCTTCACGCAGCTCACTGGCAATACCGCGCAGGCCGATGGTCGTTACAACGGCTTCAACACCGTCAACGCGCCCGACCTCGACCATGTGACGTTCGGTAACTCGGGCGTTCTGGGTGCAACGCTGGCAGGCGGTGAAGGCTCGCTGTCGAATACCTCGGTCGCAAAGATGAACCTCACGTTCATTGATACCGCGATTGAGAAGGCGAAGCTTGCCAAGAACGCACTCCGTCCGATCAAGATCGGTGGCAAGTCCTACTACGCGATGTTCCTGCATCCGTATCAGGTGACGAGCCTGCGGACGAACACGGCGACGGGCCAGTGGGCGGACATCCAGAAGGCGGCAATCAGCGGCGGTCAGGTTGATGATAACCCGATCTTCACTGGCGCTCTGGGCGTCTACAACAACGTTGTTCTTCACGAGTCGGTTCGTGTTCCTACCAGCCCGAACAACACCAGCGTCAAGCGTGCGGTGCTGTGCGGCGCGCAGGCGGCGTCGATTGCGTTCGGTCGTGGCTACGGCAAAAACACCTTCTCGTGGAAGGAAGAGCTGTTCGACTACGACAACCAATTGGGCGTCGCGGCGGGCTGTCAGGCGGGCATGGTCAAGACCCGGTTCGACAATTCCGACTACGGCACTGTGGTTGTTCCCACTTGGGCCACGGCTTCGGTCTAAGGAGAAACACACATGGCAAACGTAGATATTGGTTTGGGGGCCACTGGCGCACAGCCGGAATCGGTCCATGTCGGTCAGAACGTGGCTGTTTGCAAAATCAGCCTGTCTGCCTCCTGGTCGTCTGGCGACGTTCACCGTATCGGCAAGCTGCCGCAGGGCGCGATCCCGCTTGATGCGGTGTTCTATCCCGGCGCGGCAACTCCCGGCACGTTCGTGGCGAAGTTCGGCACCAGCGCATCGCAGGAGCTGTTCCTTGCCTCGGCGACCTATTCGATTGCAGTTCGTTGCAGCCGAATCCTGGGTACGTCGAAGCAGATCAGCCTGACCGACGGTGCGCGGGTGTTGTTTGACTACGTGACGATGGTGGCAACGGCGGGTTGCTCCATCGGCCACGTCGGTGACTTGGTGGTGTACTACAAGCTGCCCGGTCAGACGCCTTAAGTAATCAGCCCCTCCTGGCCGGGGCCGGGAGGGGTTTTCACTGGAGCAAGTATGCAAGAAGTGGGCATTGCGCAGGTATGCGCAGAGATCGACAAGGCTTTCAAGGCCAACGACTTCAAGCGCGTAGAGACCATGCTATGGCCTGCGCTGGATCAGTTCTCGGACCTCCCTCAACTTTGGTTCTACGCGGGCAATCTGTTCTTCCAGACGGGAAGGGCGGCTCCCGCTGTTGCTGCGTTTGAACGCTGCGTAGCGCTCGACCAGAACGCGCTGGTACTGGCAAACCTCGGGGCCGCATACCGCAAGCTCAACCAGCACGACAACGGCTTACAGGTCCTTAAAAGCGCCCTAGAGCGCAATCCTGACTACCAGCCCGCGCTGGTGAATCTCGGCTCCATGTACGTTAACGAGGGCTGCCCTGAATTGGGCATTCCCTACCTTGAACGCGCTGTCGAATTGGGCGGGGAGAATCCCGAGCGTGGTTCCACATGGAACCTTTCGCTTCTGTACCTTGAGGCGGGACGCTTTGGTGAAGGCTTCGACCTGTATCGCAGGGGCTTGGGCGCAGAACGTCTCATGCGGACGTATGGGTACGATGGCTGTCCTGAGCCTGAGATATTGCAGCCGCACCACGAAGGCAAGGGCAAGACGCTGATCGTCTGGGGAGAGCAGGGAATAGGCGATGAGATCATGGCCGCGACCTGCATCCGCGACGCAATGGCGGACTTCGATGAGGTCATCTTTGAGTGTCACCCCCGGCTCGAATGGTTGCACCGGACGGCATTCCCTGAGATCCGCCTGTATCCCACCCGCAAAGACGAGCATATCGGCTGGCCGATCTCTGACGGCATCAAAGCAGACTACAAGTGCCCGTTGCTCGACCTCGCCGCACGTTACCGCAGGACGCCTGAGAGCTTCGTGGAGGCTCACGAGCGATGGGGCAACCAGTACAAGCCGGACCCAGCCGAAGTCGCCTCCTATCGCGCCCAATTGGAGGTAATCGCAAACGGCAGGCCCATTGTGGCGCTGGCGACTCGTGGCGGCGTGATGCAGACCGCTCGCACCTACAGGACATTCCGTATCCCCGACGCGGACAAGCTGTTTGAAAGCACGGACTGCCTGTTCGTCTCCATCGACTACGACGACATGATGGGATTCACGGAGTACGTGAGCGAGAAGTACGGGGCGGACCGCTACCGTTGGTTCCCCTCAATAGTCCAACACTGGGACTTCAACCACACAGCGGCATTGATTGCGGCCTGCGACATGACCGTGACCGTCTGCCAGTCTGCGGCCCACCTGTCGGCAGCAATGGGCGTCCCTACTCGCGTGATGACCCCGAAGCGCTGCGCGTGGCGGTATGCGCCCGTGTGGAACGATGAGCGCTGGTATTGGTATCCCGATGACAAGGTGAAGCTGTACCGGGGCGACGACAATTGGGATTCCGTGCTGGTCAAGGTGATTGATGACATTCGGGGGCTGAAATGAACATGAACGGCCACAGCGGGCTGATTGACGCCCCCAGGCGGTGGGACTTCCTTGCAAGCCTGATGAACGAACAGGGCTACAAGACCTTTGTAGAGGTGGGTTGCAAAGAGGGCAGAACTACCGGCTTCATCCTCAAGAACGTGCCCGACTCGCAAGTGGTTGCGATTGACCCTTGGATGACTCAGGACGCGACGCACGATCCCACAAAGGAGACCTACAAGGAGTGGGACTTCAGCAAGATCGAGGCGCAGTTCTGGGACAACGTAGGCGAGAACAAGGATCGCTGCACGATGGAGCGGATGACGGGGATGCAGTACGCGGATGGGTGCCCAAAGACATTCGATATTGTCTTCATTGACGCCCTCCACGATTACGAGCATGTCAAAGAGGACATCGAGGCATGGTGGCCGCTGGTCCGTAGCGGTGGAATCCTGGCGGGCCATGACTTCAACCATAAGTGGCCCGGTGTAGAACGTGCCGTAGCCGAAGCCTTCAACCTGATGCAAGTAGGAGTCGGGCCGGATTCCGTCTGGTTCGTAGTGAAGCCATGAGCAGACCCACCCTGTCGATCAAGAAGAAAGACCCCGCCGAAGCCATCGCGTTGTCGCTGCAAATCGGCAAGCGGTATGTGGACAGGAAGGGCCGGTACATCCAACAGGTCTACGTCAGGCTTGAGGAAAGCCAAGATCACACATGGGTAGACATTCCCTTGGTCCCTGAAGTCTATGGAGCAAAGGCATGACGACATATTGCTACTTCGTCAGGGGCGCAAAGCACGCGGCACTGGCTGAAATTTCCATTGCCAGTGTCAGGAAGGTGGACAAGAAGGCGCAGGTACACATCTGGACCGACGAACCCGCCCCGCGGTGGAAGCTTGACGGCGCCGTATTCCACATTCCACCGGGTATGCCGATCATGCTGGCGAATCTTGAGGCGCAGGTAGCTGCGCTGTTCACGGCCAATCCAGACAATCCAATTGTCTTTCTTGACTCAGACACTATTCTGTTGGGCCAGCTCCCGCACTCTGGGGACCTCACCGTAACCTGGCGGGATCATGTTGGCCTCGACGAGGACGGCGATAAGGTAGAAGGTATCGCGCAACAGATGCCCTATAACTACGGCGTCATGGTGGCGAACTTTAACCAGCGCACGGCGGAGGCGTTTATCTGGCTGCGGGAGCGCATCCGGGTAATGCACCAGCGGCATCAGCTTTGGTATGGAAACCAGCTCGCGCTGGCTGAACTGGCCGGACCGCCCCCTAAGCATGGCTGCGAGACCCAGACGCGCACGATTCCGTGGATGCTGACACAGCATGGCAACGCGCTTACCGTCCATAAGGTCCCGTGCGACCTCTACAATTACACCCCGAAAGGTCAAGACGACAACCTGACGGGTATCCGCCTGCTTCATTTCAAGGGCGGTTCTCGCGGATTGATGCAGGGCTATGCGGAACGTCTCGGGCTTGTTCGTAAGGAGGCTGCATGATTCTCAAGGTTTACTTGGGCTATGACCACCGGGAGCCGGAAGCCTATCGGGTGGCAAAGGAAAGCCTGCTCAAGCACGCATCCATCCCGGTTGACGTGATCCCGCTCAACATCACGCGCCTTGCGGAATGTGGCCTATTGCGCCGCCCAACGGATGACAGATTCCAGAAGTACGACATTCTCAGCAATGCGGCGGCATCGACTGAATTCGCTATCTCGCGCTTCTTGGTCCCCATGCTGGCTCAAAGCGGCTGGGCGCTGTTCGCAGACTGCGACATGGTGTTCATGGGCGACGTGGCCGAGCTGTTGCAGGCGGCTGACCCGTCCTGTGCGGTCCAGGTGGTAAAGCACAAGGAGGGGCTACACACGCAGGACAAGAAGATGGACGGCGTTCCACAGTCGCAATACTCCAGAAAGAACTGGTCCAGCGTGATCCTGTGGAACTGCGACCACCCGGCTAATAAGCGGCTGTCGCTGGTTGACGTACAGGAGCGCAAGGGGCTGGACCTGCATCGGTTCTATTGGCTGGCGGACAGCGAGATAGGCGATTTACCGGCAGAATGGAACTGGCTGGTGAACGTCGAAGACAAGCCTGCAAACCCCAAGTTGGCCCATTTCACCTTGGGCGGGCCGTGGTTCCCGGATTGGGATGGAGCGCCCCACGATGACATCTGGCGGAACTATGCGGCGTAGACAGTTCGCAGCCTTGGCAGCGGCAAATAAGGTAAAATCTACGGAAGGTCGTTGTCCGACCTGTGGCGCAGACCTTGGCCGGGATTCGCGCCCTCCTGTGGAGGGTTTGCATGTCCAATCTCGGCACGATGGTGGAAAGAATCCGCGAGGACCTAAATCGCGGGACTGACTTCGATCCCCGCATCAAGCGGGCGATTTGTGACGCCATCAAGTTCTATAAGAACCGCCGCCTTGGCTTCAACATCAAGCAAGCCACGGCGGTTCTGACCTCCGGCAATGAGTACGTTGCGCTTCCTACCGATTGGGTGGAAGTCGATCACCTGCGCCTTGAAACGGACACTTACAGGCGTCCGCTTGATGAAGTCACATTTGACTGGATAGAGGACAACAACACGTCCCCCACGCTCGACGGGGAGCCGATCAAGTTCTCAATTCATAACCGCAGGCTGCGGTTCTACCCCGTCCCAGACCGTTCGTACACGCTTGTCATGAGCTTCCAGTACGAGCTTAAGAACGTCTCCATTTCCGCATCCGATGGAGAGACGAATGCCTGGGTGGACGAGTGCGAAGAGCTGATCCGCAAACATGCGATGGCAGAACTGTATGTCCTGTACATCGACGGTCCCGAATCCTTCGCCAAGGGCACGATGATGCGGCGTCAGTGCATTGATGAAATCGCCCCTGAATTTGAGGCTGCGGCTGCGCGTGAGCAGTCAAGCGGCAAGATCCAATCCTTTATCTGAGGTTCCAGCATGGCAGGCCCAATCAATCCCCGTGTTGTTTCGTTCCTTGCGCCGACGCAGTACGTCGATAACTCGCCCATTCCAGCGGGCGGGATTGCGCGTTACGAATACGGATTCGCGCAGAACGTCGCAGGCCCATTCTCGCGGCTTGTGGCAGACGTTGACTTTACCCCTGACGCTGATGGCAGGCAGACCGGAGACATCAACCTGACGGGCTTTGCGTTCGGCCAGTGGTACGCGGCGGGTCGGGCGGTCAGCTCTGATGGTGCTGTGTCCGCATGGTCTAACGTTGCGCCTTTCGAGGTCCAGCCGAAGCATCCCAATGCGCCAACGTCTTTTTCAATCGCCTGATAGCGTGGCTGCGGCAGCTATTCAGGCGGGGTTGACATGCCAGCCACGAAACCACTGGGGAACTTT
>Ga0075163_10013233_pt1 | contig 10701 bp, 9 predicted proteins | sample JI1023141ADNA_FD_71478 | JGI IMG/M metagenome (GOLD analysis project Ga0075163, IMG submission 71478) | Wastewater effluent complex algal communities from Wisconsin, to seasonally profile nutrient transformation and Carbon sequestration -... | ecosystem: Engineered > WWTP > Effluent > Algae... | reverse complement strand
CTCCTTCGGGCCGATCGTGTCGATCAGCGGCTTCAAAGAACCCCGGTTGAAAAGATTGGACTTAGGCGGAAGCCGCTTAGGAGCGCGAGCGCTCCGTCCGCGACCGCGACATCGCGCGGCACAGCAAATTACGCGTCTGTGCCACCGCCCTTGACGATCCCTGCGAAGGGCGCCCGCTCGGGTGCCCTACCCGAGCAACATGGCGGCCGACATGATGGCCGTCGGGATCAAGGCTCCCAGGGCGAGGTACAAGGGGGACACACCGTCCTCGAAGTGGCGGCCCAGGATGGCCTGACCCGCGGGATTGGGAGCGTTGGCGATGACGGTGAGACCGCCGCCGGTGACCGCGCCCGCCACCACCGCGTACTTCGCGGGGTCGCTCAGATCGGGCACCAGTGTAGCGAGGAAGGTGATGAGGGCGTTGTCGTTCACCGCGGTGAGAAGCAGCGAGCCAAAGAACAGGGGAGTGGCCGAAAGACTCGCAAGGACGGGCTGGATCCACCAGCCCTGCAGTCCGCCGTGGACCACCAGACCTCCCAGGAAGAAGGCCACCAGCAGCGGCGGCTTGAGATCGAGGGCATTCTGATGGGCAGAGGTGGCCTTGGCGAAGCCGAGAAAGAACAGGAAGCTGCCGATGAACAGAGCAGGGTAGTGGGCGTTCGCCACCGTCCACGCCATGAAGGCGAGGTGGACGACCACCACCACCCACGGCGCGCGTGCCCGCCGAGGCTCATGTTCGGGAAACGGAAGAGCCTTCAGGTCCTTCCGGAAGGCCAGGAGGTAGACAATGTTCGCGACCACGATCCCGAGGACGGCCTTGAGGCCAAAGTTCGAGAGCATGAAGGTGAGATCCCAGTTCCAGGGACGCGCCACCATCAGCACCGGTGGAGCCGCGAAGTGGGTGAGGGTGCCCCCCACCGACACGTTCACGAACAGCAGGCCGAGGGTTCCATAAGACAGACGCACCGAGGGCGCGAGGGCGAACACCTTCTTGGAGAGCAGCATGGCCCCGATGGTCATGGCTGCGGGCTCCGTGATGAGAGACCCCATCAGAGGAGCGACGGTCAGAATGGTCAGCCACCAGGCCGTGGGGCTGCCCTTTCCCAGCATGGCCACCCGTCGCAGGATGTCCTCGGCAAGGTCGAGCACGGGCTGGGTGGAGGCGAGGGCCATGATCACGAACACGAAGAGAGGCTCGGTGAAGTTGACCGTGCCGTTCAGGTAGTACGTCACGGTGTGGAAATCGCGGAACCAGACGATGGCCGCGCCCAGCACCACCACCCAGAGTCCGAAGATCACCTCGATCTCGCCCAGGAAGTGGAGGAACTCGGCCTTCACACTGGGGGTGGGCTCGAGACCCGCGTCGCGTTCGCGCTTCTCATGGGCCTCCTGCACGTGGTGAGCGACCACCGTCACCCGCTTGGCCGCGAAGGTGTGCAGGATGGCGAGGCCGAAGATCAGGGTGGCCACCAGATTGAAAGGCTCCTCGGCCGCACGCGACCGCAGGATGTCCACGAGGGAGGCTCCTGCGGGCAATGATGCATAGGAATCAAGCGGAAGGGGGAATCGAGCTTCCATCGGGCGAGGATAAGACACCTCCCGCTTCAGCCGCGTAAACTCCGCTCTCGAAATCATGAACAACCAGATCCCGATGGTCGATCTGCGGGCCCAGTACCTGCGGATCAAGAATGACATCGACGCGGCCATGGCACGCGTCGTCGACACCACCGCCTTCATCAAGGGCCCCGACTGCACTGCCTTCGAGAAGGAATTCGCCGCTTTTTGCGGGGCCGAAGCCTGCGTGGGCGTGGCGAACGGCACCGACGCCCTCATCTATGCCCTGCGCGCCTACGGAGTGGGCCCGGGTGATGAAGTGGTCACCGTGGCCAATACCTTCATCGCCACCGGCGAAGCGATCTTCCTGAACGGCGCGACCCCGGTGTTCGTGGACGTCGACGACGTCACCTACACCCTCGACCCGAACAAGCTCGAAGCCGCCATCACCAAGAAGACCAAGGTGATCATTCCCGTCCACCTTTACGGGCACCCGTGCGCCATGGATGCGATCAACAAGATCGCCTGCGACCACGGCATCCCCGTGCTCGAAGACTCAGCCCAGGGCCACGCCGCCACCCTGAACGGCAAACGCGCGGGGACTCTCGGCCACGCCGCCTGCTTCAGCTTCTATCCCGGCAAGAACCTCGGAGCCTACGGCGACGCGGGCGCGGTGGTGTCGAACGACAAGGACTTCATCGCCAAGGTACGCCAGATCGCGAACCACGGCGGCGGGACCAACAAGTACGACAACGTGATCGTGGGCACGAACTCGCGCCTCGATACCATGCAGGCGGCCATTCTGCGAGCCAAGCTGCCGCACCTGCAGCAGTGGACCGACGAGCGCCGCGAACGCGCCGCGCTCTATTCGAAGCTGCTCGACGGAGTGCCCGGTCTCATCACCCCCAAGGAAGCGCCGGGGGCAAAGTCGGCCTGGCACCTCTACACCGTGCGCACCCCCAAGCGCGACGGTCTGATCGAGGAACTCAAGAAGAACGGCATCTCCACCGCGGTTCACTATCCGCGGCCCATCCATCTGCAGCCGGCCATGGCCCCGGCCGGGGGCAAGGTCGGGGATCTCCCGGTTTCCGAGAACCTGTCGCATGAGGTCGTCTGCCTGCCGCTCTACCCGGAGCTGCCACTGGCCGAGGTCGAGCGCATCGCTTCAGTAGTGAAAACCTTCCTTTCCGCCTGATCGAGCGGTCGTCGCAACAAACTCCACAAGAAACAGGTGAGACGTTCATGAAGATCGGTCTTGTCGGCTGCGGCTACTGGGGCAAGAACATTGCCCGCAATCTCCACCAGCTGGGTTTGCTGGGCGCGGTGTGTGACCCGAGCCAGAAGATCCTGGACAGCGTGCCCAAGTTGTACCCGGGGGCGTTGGCCACGAAGTCGCTCGCTGATCTGCTGAAGGCGAAGGACATCGACGCCATCGCCATCGCCTCACCCGCGGCCGAGCACGCCGCCATCGCCAAAGCCGCGCTGATGGCGGGGAAGGATGTGTTCGTCGAGAAGCCGCTGGCTCTAGACGTCAAGGCAGCCCAGGCGCTGCTCGTTCTCGCGAAGAAGAAGAAGCGGATCCTGATGGTGGGCCACATCCTTCAGTACCACCCGGCCATCCGGAAGCTCAAGCAGCTGGTCGACGCGGGCGACCTCGGCGACATCCAGTACGTCTACTCGAACCGGCTCAACCTCGGGAAGATCCGCCACGAGGAGAACATCCTCTGGAGCTTCGCCCCTCACGACATCTCGGTCATCCTGCTGCTCCTCGGTCGTCTGCCCAAGAGCGTGACCACCGCGGGAGAAAGCTGGCTGCGCAAGGGCGTGGCCGACGTCACCATGACCACCCTCGAGTTCACGGAGGGCGCGCGCGCCCACATCTTCGTGAGCTGGCTGCATCCTTTCAAGGAGCAGAAACTCGTGGTGGTGGGCAGCAAGCGGATGGCCGTCTTCGACGACGTGATCAAGGAAGGCAAGCTGCGCATCTTCGACAAGGGGGTCGACTGGGTCGACAGCCAGCCGGTGATCCGCCAGACCTCCGAATCGACCCTGTTTTTCCCCGATCTCGAGCCGCTGCGCGAGGAACTGCTGCACTTCGCCGACTGCGTGCGCACCCGCACGACGCCTCACACCGACGGAAAGAACGGACTCGATGTCCTGCGCGTCCTCGACGCCGGCCAGCGCTCGCTCGACCACGGCGGCAAACCGGTCACCATCAAGGCGCGCCTCTAGAAACCAACCCCCTGGAAAGCTGCAAGGATTGACGATGTCCGAGAAGAACTACTTCGTTCACGAGTCGAGTTATGTCGACGAGCCCTCCACCATCGGCGAAGGCACCAAGGTCTGGCACTTCTCGCACGTCCTCAAAGGCGTGACGGTGGGGAAGAAGTGCAACATCGGCCAGAACGTGGTGATCGGCCCCAACGTGAAGGTGGGCGACAACGTCAAGATCCAGAACAACGTGAGCGTCTACGAGGGTGTCGAACTCGAGGACAACGTGTTCTGCGGTCCGTCCATGGTGTTCACCAATGTCTTCAACCCCCGCAGCGAAGTGGTGCGCAAGGACGAGTACCGAAAGACCCTGGTGAAAAAGGGCGCGTCCATCGGCGCCAACGCCACCGTGGTGTGCGGCTCCACCATCGGCGAGTACGCCTTTGTGGGCGCCGGGTCGGTGGTCACACGCGACGTGGCCCCCTACGCGCTGGTGATGGGCAACCCGGCGCGCCGCACCGCGTGGATGTGCCGCTGCGGCGAGAAACTCGGCAAGGCCCACGCGGGAGACACTCTCACCTGCCCCGCGTGCCACGCGGCGTACCAGGTCGCCGCCGACCACATCACTCCGAAGACTTAGCGCCCTCGCGCGGAAGCTCGAACCACAGCAGCAGGGTGCGCTGGGCCGGGTTGAAGTTGTCGTCGGACAACACGGCCAGGTAGGTCACCCCGGTGAGGGTGGTCAGGACGGCCAGGCCCTCGAAGTTCTCCGCCACGAAGGGCGCCGTGAGTTCCGCCACCACCGCCCCCTCGAGCACGCGGCCTGGCCGTACCGAGTCGGCGCGCACCTGCACCACCCGCGAGCTGAGGGTCGGCGCGGGGAGCAAAGACCAACGGCGCTCCAGGACGAGCAAATCTCCGTTCGGCAGCACCGCGGCGTCCACCGGGAGAAAGCCTCCGGCGCTCGGTTTCCACTCCAGGTCGGCCCAACTCGCGCCCTCGCGCAGGAAGGCTGCGTGATTGCCATTCTTGCGCCGCAGGCTTTCCGCGATGCCGAGAACCCGGCCATCGGGCCAGCTCGCCAGGGTCTCGAGGCCGCCGTTCGAAGGGGCGTCGCTGAGCCGACGAGGCGTGTCGAAGATGGTCGCGGGTCCGGTCAGATCAGGGGTATAGGCCCAGATCCGATGCCGTCGTTCGAATCCCACGAGGATTCGGCCGTCGGGCAGCCGGGTAAGGGACTCCGCGTCACTGGACGACTTCCCGACAACGGGTTTCCCTTGGAGGTCGGAGAGAGGCTCAAGCGCTCCGTCTTCGAGATTCACGAGCCGCCCCTCCTGCAGGACGAGGCGTGCGCTGAAGCGGGCGCCCTGGTCGCTGACCGCGAGCAGGATGGGGCCGGCCGAGCCCTCCCTCAAGACGAGGCCCGAGAGGCCTCCAAAGCCCGCGTCCTCAGCCTCCAGCCATAGCCCGCCCTGGTAGCGCAATCCGCCGACTTGTTCGAGCGCGGGATCGCTCATGGAGAGCGGGATGGGCCGCGCGGTCAAGGTAACCTTGCGCGCGGGGAGCGCCGTGGGCTGGGCTATGGCCAGGCCGAGCAACCCCAGTCCAACCACGACGCAAAAGAATCGCCCCCCCATAGTTCCGAGAAGAAGTCCTTGAACCCGTCTCATCCCCGTCGGTTGACCGCCTTCCGCGCTGCGCATGCGTTCCCGACCCTAGCGGACCACGGCCTGAAAGGGTAAGCCCCCAATGACCCAGCCACCGGCTCCCCGGTTCCTCTCGCGCCTCGCCTGGTTCACTCTGGCCTGGAACATCCTCGTCATCTTGTGGGGAGCCGTGGTCCGCGCCACGGGATCAGGGGCGGGCTGCGGCGCCCATTGGCCCACCTGTAACGGCGAGGTGATTCCACCCTCTCCTACGATCGGGACGCTGATCGAGTACTCGCACCGTGCCACCAGCGGCATTGCCCTCCTCCTCGTGGCCCTCGTCCTTCACCTCGTCTGGCGTCGGATCGACAAGGGGGGGCTCGCCCGTTTCTGGGCCGCAGCGTCGATGCTGCTCATCCTCAGCGAGGCCGCGATCGGGGCGGGACTGGTGCTCTTCCAGCGGGTGGCCGGCGACACTTCAACCTCTCGCGGTTACTGGATCTCCGGGCATCTCGTGAACACCTTCCTCCTCCTCGCCGCGCTCACACTGACCGCGCGCTTCCTGGACGCCCCCCGGGCCTGCGCGGAGGTGGGCTGGCGCGGTGCGTTGCGCGCCAGCTTTCCGGGGCTGAGGCTCACGAGTCCCGCTTTCCTGGCGCTGCTCTCTCTTCTTGCCACCGGCATCTCCGGCGCCATCGCCGCTCTGGGCGACACGTTGTTCAAGGCCACGTCGCTCGCCGAGGCCATTGCTCAGGACTTCTCATCCGCGTCGCACATCTTCCTTCGCCTGCGGATCTTCCATCCCTTCATCGCCCTGCTCGGCGGCGCTCTGGCGCTGCTGGTGGCCTATCGCGCGCTCAGCACGAACGAAGGTCGCCCGGTAGCGCGCCGGCGTGGGCTGCAACTCGCATTGCTGGTGGTGACTCAGTGGTTCGTGGGCCTCGTCAACCTGCTCCTGTTGGCGCCCACCTGGCTGCAGATCGTCCACCTCTTCGTGGCCGATCTGATCTGGATGACCCTGATTCTCACCGTGGCCGACGGCCCCGACGAAACGCCGCGCTGAATCAGCCCCGACGGCGTTCCCAACGCGAGTGGGCGAGGGACGCGGCGACTCCCGCGAAGAGGATGAGCAGCACCACCGCGAGGAGATACAGGTTGAAGTTCTCTCCCAGGATCGTCTTCAGCCACGAGTGGGTCATCATCTTGGCTCCCACCACCATCAGCACCACGGCAAGGGCCACCTTCAGGTAGCGGAACTCGTCGATCATGCCGGCGAGGGCGAAGTAGAGGCTGCGCAAGCCGAGAATCGCGAAAACGTTGCTGGTGAAGACCAGGAACGGATCGGTGGTGATGGCGAAGATCGCGGGGATCGAGTCGACGGCGAAGATCAAGTCGGTCACCTCGACCATGACCAGGGCGAGCAGAAGCGGGGTGACGAGCAGCGTTCCCGGCTTGGCCGCTTCGACCACCGCGTCGACCTCGCGCTCGGCCCCCGGGGTGGCCGCTTCGCGCGCCGCATCGGTGCCCGCGCGCACCACGAAGTGTTCCCCGTGATACTTCTGGGTCACCGGCCAGAACCGGCGGATCAGCCGCACCACCACATTGTTGTTGGGATCGGTCTCATCCGACTTGAGCAGCAGCATCTTGATGCCGGTGAGGATAAGGAAACCGCCGAAGACGTAGATGATCCAGGTGAAGCGCTGCAGCAACTCGGCCCCCAGCGCGATCATCACGCCGCGCATGAGCAGTGCGCCCAGGATGCCCCAGAACAGAACGCGGTGCTGGTAGATCTGCGGCACCGCGAAGAAGCCGAAAAGCATGGCGATGACGAAGATGTTGTCGACGGCCAGCGACTTCTCGACCAGGTAGCCGGTGATGTACTTCACCAGGGCGTCGCTGCCGTTGTTATAGACGAGCCCCACCCCCGGCAGTTCATGCGGCGTGGTGGTCATCTGGTCCGGGGTCAGGCCGAGGCCCATCCAGTGGTTCTCGTAGCCCGCGTAGATGAACGCGGAGAAGGCGAGCCCGAGCCCAATCCAGAAAGCCGACCAGCCGAGGGCCTCCCGGACCGAGACCACGTGGGCCTTGCGATGGAAGACCCCCAGGTCGAGGGCGAGAAGAACAAGGACGAGAGCGATGAAACCGGCGTACATCCAGAACATGCCCGGAGACTAGGGCATTCCCTGAAGGATAGGCAAATACATCATTATGCGATTACTCATAATGAAAAATGACACCTCTCGGACCCCGTCGCGGGACGGGCGGAGGATCGAGCCCGAGACGACTACGGAGCCGAGGCCGGAGGAACCCGTCGCTTCGTGGCCTGCTCGAAGGCGAAAGCGAGCTCAAGCAGACGGGGCTCGTTGCAGGCAAGGCCGGTGAAGCCCAGGCCGTAGGGCGAGGGCCGGGGTTCGAACCCCGCGGGGAATGGGTTGCGCGGCCCTGCGCCGGCCGCGGCCGGGGCGCCTCCAGGAGGCGCGTTCGGAATCATCGCGAAGGGCACCAGCACCGTGGGGTAACCGGCCCGGGCCGCGATGCCCGCGGCCGAAGGACCCGGGAAAAGGAGGGCGTCAAGATTGTGCTGCTTCATCACCGCGTCGATGCCTGAGGTCGCGGACAGACGGACATCCCGGGCCCGGTCGGCCTGATAACGCGCGCGGTCCATCTGCACATCCATCTCATCCGAGATGTCGAGCAGGGCCTGTCCATACTTGATGGCCCCCGCCTTCTGGTGGGCCACGTTCCACTGCCGAAGCTCGGTAAGGGTCTTCACCGGCGCGGTTTCGCCCAGGGTCTTGAGCCAGGCGTTGAAGTCGCGCTTCATGCCGTACTTGAGCACCACGGAGCAGTCGGCGTCCTTGCCCTTGCCGTTATCGAGTCCGCCGCACACCCCGAAGGCGAGGAAGCTGTCGGCCGCGTCCTGGGTCACGATGCTCGGAATGTCCGCAGGATCGACGATCACCGCGCCCTGCTGCCGCAGGATCGTGATGGCCTCGGCCATCGCCTGCGCCTGAGCCGGATTCAGGCCGCCGCGTGGTTCGTTCTGTCCCGGCACCGGGGTGCGGTCGTAGAAGAACGCTCGGGGGATGCCGATACGCGCGCCCTTGAGGCCGGTGGGATTCAGGAACTTCGTGTAGTCGCGGCCCGGAGGAGCGACACACGCCTTCGTCGCGATGTCGTTCGGATCGGGCGCCGCGCCTTCGAGCGCCCCCATCAATACCGCGACGTCGGTGACGGTGCGGCCCATCGGGCCTGCGGTGTCCTGATCAGCAGTGATGGGGATGATCCCGTAGCGGCTGATCCGGCCCACGGTGGGTTTGATCGCGGCCAGCATGTTCTGGTTGGCCGGGCTCAGGATGGAACCTGAGGTCTCGGTGCCCACATTGGCGGCCCAGAAGTTCGCGGCCGTCCCGATCCCCGAACTCGAACCGCCCGTGCTCAGCACCGGACGTCCGTCGAAGTTGGCCTCGCGGGGATCGCGCCGCGGGTCGTAGGGGTTCATGCCGTAGCCGGTGAGCGCGTTGTAGTTCGCGGGCATGCCCGAAGCCACCCAGTTGGCGAGTTCGGTGAGCCCGGTCTTTGCGATGATGATGGCCCCGGCCTCGCGCAGGTTCTTCGTGACCGTCGCCTCGTAGGGAGGGACGTAGCGATCGAAGGCCAGGGCGCCCCCGGTGGTGGGCATGTCGGTGGTGTGGATGATGTCCTTGAGCGCGATGGGGATGCCGTGCAGGGGCCCGCGGATCCGGCCGGCGGCCCGCTCGCGGTCGAGGGCCTCCGCTTCTTTCAAGGCGTTCGGGTTCACCGTGATGACCGCGTTGAGCTGGTCTTCGTACATCGCGATCCGAGTCAGATACTGGAGGACGATCTCGCGCGATGTGGTGCGTTTCTCCTCCAGGGCGAGGCGCATCTCGGGGATGGTCGCCTCCACCACGCTGAAGGGCTTGAGCGGCGGGGCTCCCGCCTTCGGAGCTTTCTGGGTGGCGGCGACCGTTGTGGCTGCCGCGAGGGCCAGAGCGATGACCGGAATTGCGAGCTTCATGCCCCCGAATCTACTTCAGCGCTTCCAGGGTCTTTCTGGCCGTGACCGTCACAGGGTGGTTCGGATAGGCGGCGATGAGGCGGGTGAGTTCTTTCTGGGCCTCGGATTTCTTGCCCAGGTTCACCAGCGCGCGGGCGAGCAGGATGCGCAGCCTCGGGTCGATGTCCGACTCGGGCGGCAGGGCGAGGCCCTCACGGAACATCGTCTCCGCGTCAGTGAAACTCGACTGGTCTTCGATGAGCCGCCCGAGCAGCATGCGCACCCGTTTGCGGTGCCGCAGGGGTCCCTGATCATTGCGACGCGCCCTCTCGAGCAGGGGTCGGGCCTCGTCGGGGTAGTTCTGTTCGTACATCTTCGCGCCGAGGCCATAAAGAGCGGCGAAGTTGTTGGGCTCGGTGCGGAGCGTCTTCTCCCAGCCGATCATGTCCGCGCCTTCGACCTCGGCCGTGGTGAGGAGCTTCAGGAAGGCTTTGGCGTCGACGTACCCTTCGATTCGCGCGACGGCTCGGCCGTCGGGGGTGAAGAAACCGATGGTGGGAAGGCTGTATACCGCGTGCTCTTCGGCCAGATCGAGCTCATCGGCCCGGCCTTCCGTGTTCACCTTCACCGCCACCGTGGTTCGGGACAGGCGCGCCACCACCGCAGCATCCTTATAAGTGGTCTGGTCCAGCTTGTCGCAGAAGGTGCACCAGGCAGCCCAGAAGTCCACCATGATGATCCGGCCATCGGTACGCGCGCGCGCCTTGGCTGCCTTGAAGTCCTTCTCCCAGCGCAGCGCGCTCGCGGCTTCCACTGAGGCGCCGCTCGGGGCGAGGACCGAGGCGGCTCCGGCAACGGCCAGGACCAGGGCGAGCGCGATGGTCCGCCGCGCGCCCCCGCTCATGCGCGGGGCCGGTCCTTCGACCACTTCCGCGCGGCTTCTACGAAACCGGTGAAGAGGCCGTCGAACACCGCCGAACTCCTCCAGAAGTTCTCGGGGTGCCACTGCACCGCCACCACGAAGTCGCGGTCGCGCATCTCCAGACCCTCGATGATGCCGTCCTCCGGGGAGGTGGCGCTCACGGTCAATCCGGCGCCGATCTGTTTCGGGGCCTGGTGATGGAACGAGTTCACGCCCACGCGGGTGGTGTTGAGAAGACGCGCCAGTTGCGAATCGGCTTCGATGACGACGTCATGCGCGATAGCCAGCCGATCTTCGCCGTTCTCGTGACGCGAGGCGCCCTCGACATCGGACGGAATGTCCTGGATCAG
>Ga0075163_10013231_pt1 | contig 10703 bp, 12 predicted proteins | sample JI1023141ADNA_FD_71478 | JGI IMG/M metagenome (GOLD analysis project Ga0075163, IMG submission 71478) | Wastewater effluent complex algal communities from Wisconsin, to seasonally profile nutrient transformation and Carbon sequestration -... | ecosystem: Engineered > WWTP > Effluent > Algae... | reverse complement strand
TCACGTGCTTGACGGCGTCAACCCGCTCAGTCGGGGTCAGTGGCCCCGGCGCGGCCAGCATCATGCGCAGCTCACCGACGCCAGACTGGAGGTGATCGAGAACGACGGACAGATCCGGACAGATCAAGAAAATAGTACAGCCCGTCGCTGAGCGGGGTGTTTGGTTCTGTTGGGTTAGGATTTGGGCAGGTCAGGCGATGGGTTGGATACAGTGGGGGTAGGCTGGCGACGTTGTCGCGCGGGGTAGGCGATCAGGCGCTTATCGTTGTCGACTGACAGAACGTCGCCGGGTAGTCAATGCGTTGGGTCAGCGCAGGCGCAGCGACAAGTGAAGCAGTAGCGCCACTGAAGGCAACCGGGCGAATCTGTGCCTGTCGACCTCGCTTGCGCTCGCAGCCGTGAAGCCACAGGCGGATGGATGCACCACGGGCGTTGCGGCTTGCACGCTGTCAGCGACCACCTGTTGCAGTCTTGTGGGCAGCGCGATCGGATAAAGCGACATGGCAACCTCCACGGCAGCGACGCTAGCACAGCCAGGAAGGGCGAGCGCTGCTTGCCCTTGGATTGCCTTTACTTTCGTTCAGCAGCCGTGACATGTTTCCGCCGTCTGGAACAGGGAGAAAGCCCATGCTGCACAGTTCTGCTGGTACATCTCGTCGTCAGGGGCGCGGTCCCCGCTTTCTGCTCGTTGCTGGGCTGCTTGCGCTTGCGTCAGGAGGCTGCGTTCTAGAATCGCGATACAACGCGCTGCTCTACGAGAATCAGCAGCTCAAGTCGCAGGTGCAAACCTCGCAGACTCAGGCCGGCGCCGAGCGTGACAGCATGCGCCAAGAGATGTCCGCACGGGATGCGCAGTGCGGGATCGTGGCCAACGAACGCAACGCTCTGCGCGATCATCTTTTTGAGGAGCAGCGACGCGCTACCGAAGTGCGCAGCAAGCTCGAAACGATGATGCCGGTCCTTCAGTACATCCTGTCGACGTTGACCCCGCACAGCCCGCTTCCGGGTGGTGGCCCTGCGCCAAGCGCCGCGATTGCCCCGTCCCGTCCCTTCTAAGTCGCCTTCCTGAACGCGGTAGTTGGGTTTGCTCGGCGCCGATGCTCGCCGTTCCGTCGGGAGGCGCTGTCGCGACTATCCCCTCGACTGACGGACGTAAGCTGCGCCGGGGAGGTACGGCAACAAATCGAATAGCTGACCGGGCTTGCTCAGTGAGGGCAGGTATCAGTAGTCGGGGAAACTGGCTGTGTGGCGGAGGTTTGAGGAGTGATGAGTGGGGGCAGCCCTCATCGCTTCTGGTTGAGGGGCATGTGATGAAGCTGTTGTGAATCCGCACGCGCTCTGGCCCCTCTCCGTCGGCGTTGGCGCTATGGCTTGATGTCTACCTTAATCCACTGCTCCCCATCAGGGTAACATCCTATCGGACTACCATCCGGCTCTCGAATGCATGAGCATGAGAACTTTGGAGCATACACACGAGAGCTTGGGACTCCCGATCTTGAATCTTGGTACCATGTCAGTAGATCCATCCTTCCTTTTGAGGAAGAAGGAATTGCTTGCCATAGTCCCCGATGGTAATTACAGAAAGGATCGGAAACATTGCAGTTTACGGCGCTTCTATAACAAGATACAGTACCCGCCTTACACGCCGATTGATCAGGCCAATCCCACTCCAATGTGACCGTATCGCCGGAAGTAACCCAAGTACGACTGGCAGTTAGCGTACATCCGCTTGAAATCGCTTGAGTCCGGTCCGAAACATCCTCCCCCGTTGGCGTATCTTCATTTCCTCCGCATCCGATAGCGCTAACCAACACAAGTATCAGAGGAAGGTGATGGAACAGGCTGTTGGACATAGGCAGTTTCCTTTCTTGTTGCGCTTTGTCTCGATTGCGTGTGACATCCCATCATGGTATCAAAGTCTTACCACGATTGTGGGCGTGTATGAGTTGAGAGAGCGTAGCCTTTTTCTTGTAGGGTTGAGGATCCCCCGCTGACCCCTGTACGAACCTGCTCCCTGTGCGGGGGTTCCCGAGAATTGTCGCGAAGGATGCAGTGGATGGTTTCTAGCTCTACCTACGCCAGGCGTACACCGGGCTGGTCCATGGGTCAAGGTCGTTGCACTGGGAACGGTTGGCGCCCTACGGCGCCGGCCCAGCTCGGCCACCTGTCCTGTTAAGGCTGCTTATCCGCACAGCCAACAGATCGGCCCGAGCTCCTACGCGCAACGTTCAGACCGCGGCGCAGCTCGTGTACGCTCAGAAGACGCATGCGCAGTCAGCGGCGGCCACCTCGTATCAAGGATCTTTCGCGCAACTACCCGCTCGGGTATCGCGTGCGCCATCGGAAAGGACCGTGCGCAGCCGGCGAGACGATCGGCGACATCGGCTGGTGTCGGCTGGCCGAGGATGCGCTGCGCCTCCAATACTGGAAGGTGCTTCCCGAAGCTGCGGCGGCTACTCTGACCGACTTTTTTGAAGAGGTCGACGGCGCGCAGCTGGTCGACGATGGCACCCCGGACGCGGTCAGCATCGAAGTGCCGGCGCTGTTAAGCGCCTTCGATGCGCTGTTTGCTTTCGTGGACTCTCCGCCGCTGGAATGGCGGCACGAGTTTGATATTTGGGAAGGGCCGATTATCGAGGCTGGAGACGTTCGCGAGCTGCTCGGAACCTTGCGACCGCACGCGGCATGCGACGCGCATGTGGTCTTTCTGAAAAGTTGGCACTGGTAGACGGCCGGCTACCTCGGCCGCGGTGCAGGTAGCGCAAGCTCGTCTGAAACTTAAGACGCTTCTGCCGGTGGCTTCAGCTTGATCACTGTTCCTTGACGCTGGGCAATTTCAATCAGGAGCGCCGGCGGATCAGTGGTGGCGATAAGATCGAGCAATATCGCCAGCTGAGGGCTCGGCGCACCGTCCTGCGCCTTGAGGCGGCACAGGTAGCCATGAGAAAGAAGGAGGATCCGCTCCAGACCAGCCAGCGAGATGTGAGCGCTGAGGGTTAGCAGGCTTTCGCGCACGCTGGCTCGGAGCTTGCGACACCTGGCCAGCTTGCTCTCGGCTCTCACCTGGAGTGCCATCTTTCGACGGGCCGCAGCCGGCTGGATCACAAATCACGATCCCAGGGACGCCGCTCCTGGTCCCGCACGAGCCCAAGCTGATGAAAGGCATCTATCAGCTTTCTCCGGGTAGCACTGCTCATTTTATGCCGGCCGTGCTCGACGTTGCGGATCGTCGAATCAGCGATCTTCGCAATTGCACTGAACTGAAGCCGGGTCAGCTCCGCGCGCTCTCGCAGCTGCCGAACCTGGCGCCCGAATAGCAAGGGGTCTCGGGGCCAGCCGTCTGGGACCATATTGAATGCAAGCGGCCAAGCGGACTTGATCCGGGTGCCTGTGCCGGCGCCGGGCGGGGGACTTTCCAACCAGATGTCGCCCCCTGTCGCTCGCAGCAGCATCCAAACCGTTGGGAACTGCCCGTCAAATACACAGAACGACAGAGGGAATCGTAAATGTGCTCGCTTTTCGAAGCAGTCCCCTGTCTGGAGTCAGGTTGCGAACTGCTGTCTGGAAATCCTCATTTGACGCACTGACCGCGATACGCCTTAGAAACCCCAGCTAGCTGGGCAAAGCATTCGGTGGTGTACACGCGGAGGTCGCAGCCGCATATCGGTTGATAACCAACGATGCGAGCGGCTTCAGCTTCGCATATCTGCTTCCAGGGCTTTCGGGCGCACTGACCGACCTGGCCACACACCTGATTGCAATACAACTCCGAGGCGCAGGCAACCATCCCTGGCATACCGCAGGCCTCCCCCTGTTGGGCCGGCGGAGACTCTTGCGTCTTACAGCAGAGTAAAGCATGAGGGTAGACAAGGTTGCCGTCGGCACTGACGCTGACGCCGACGACGCTCTTGCCCATGGGGCAGTCGGCCTTGTAGTTATTGACGCTCCAGTCACCGTAGCTGCCTGAGTACCCCTGGCCCTTTGTAACTACTCGCGTCTCGCAGGCCTCGGTCGACCCGGCGCCCGATGAGCAGCGGAGGCCATGGAACGGCCTGGCCTGCTTGGCATACTGGCTGATGCCCGAGACAAACTCCTTCTCTCCGCACTCGAGTTTGACAAATCCCGGGTCCCAATCTCCAAGTCGCTTGGCACGCCGCTGATCCTTCGGTCCAATCAAGAGTGCGGCCCGCGTAGAAGTCGGGATTCCCGTTCGACAGAGGGCCGCGACCCCGCCCCCGAGGATCTTGGGATCTATGCTCAGCCCCACGATGGTCTCCTGCGGTGAGCAGGTGGCCTTCCAGAAGCCCATGTCCCAATCGTCGCCGCCAGAGCGATCCGTGGATGTCTTATTATAGATCGCCACAGTGTTCCTCTCGTCTGCGGACAAGGAAACAATCGGCAGAGTCACGAGTGCAGTCGTGATGATATGAGAACGCAATTTCTTCATTAATGTCACTGGTCGCCCCTTGGTAGCCCAGCTGATGCTGGGCAGAGTGAGCCTACCCTATGCAGACTCTAGAGTTCAGACAAACAACTCATAGTCGGAACAAAAGGGCGGTTTGACAAGGGGACCGCCAGCGCTCGGGGGTGGCGGCAGGTATTCGATTGAATGCGAAGGATTGCCCAAGATGGCATCGACCCAATCCCTGCAAGCTGGTACGAGTAAGCTCAGCATCCAGAGAGTTGTTGAGCAAAGTCCCACCGACGGGCCCTGCCCGTTGCTCACTGCGGGCGATGATAACCGCCCCTACCTCGGCCGCAACGACAGCGTCGCTTGGAAGCGCTTCGCCAGCCTGAGCGCCCGCATCTTTGCGCTCACCGGGACGAACCAGTGCAGCCGCATCATCTCAGGGGGGACGATCACAAGCTCCCAATTCCCAATTCCCGATTCCCGATTCCCAGTTCCCAGTTCCCAGTTCCCGATTCCCGATTCCCGATTCCCAATTCCGCAACAGATGGAGGACCATCGTCACAGGCCGCCGCTCGGCCCCTTTGCGCGACGCGGATGGCCAGCTCGCCGGCAGGCAGAGTGCATGTCGCAGTCTGCGCTCGCGCAATGCTCGCGCAATGCTCGCCCAATGAGCTCTCCTTGTATGGGCGGGGTCGCCGCGGGGGCGTGTCCTCTGAGGAGCGCCGTCCGCAGCGCCCAAGCTCCTAGCGCGTCTTGAGCACCAGAGACGAGCTCCCAAACGAGTCATTTGGCATGCTCCTTGCGACTATTTAGGTTCTGCTTCCACGGTCTCCGCGCGCGGCAGATCTGGAGTTTAATGGATAAGCGAGGAGCCGGTCATGCCCAAAAATTACCACTATTATCTTCCAATGGCAGATGACGCTCTCAAAGCCTGGGCAGGTAAGGTGTGCTACCGGAGCGGAGATCCTCAAGAAAATGTCATGCAGAGCGATCCCATCAAGCAGCCATTGGCAAAATTGGCAACTTTAACAGGTGGAGGCGCAGCCAAGAATGTGCTTTACGTAATCGTCCACGGCGCCGAGAGCAGTCCGGATCTGATCGGCGCACAAATCAGTAAAGAACCAGAGCTATGGCGCAAGGAGAACTACGAATGGCTGGCAGAGGATCTGATTAAGAATGGGCTGCCCGCAGAAGTTCGCGTCACGCTCAAGCTGCTCGCTTGTTGGGGAGGCGACGTCAGGAGGAGCTGGAGTGACTTTTTTGCTGGTAAAGCGAAGCGCTCGCTGGCGTCCCAACTGTACGAGTACCTAGCGCTGAAGAAGCACTATAATCGCCTGATCGTTTATGGATATCATGGCGCGATTTTGCAGACGACTTATCATCAAAAACACCACTATGTAAATCAAACTGAAAAGAAAATAGACGCAGATACAATCCGGGCCTTGGAAGAGAAGAGCTCTGACGATGTAGAGCTGGCCGCGGCGCTGAAAAAGGAGGGGATATTCATTAGAAAGGGTCAACGCGAAATTTTTGGTCCTCGCTATTAGTAATAAGTCGCCGACTCTGTATGGGGTCGTCTGCCTGATGGAGAGCTGGAAGCGGTCGCGTAATAGGACATGCAGCGCTAAGACGGCGACGACTTGGAGGAGCAACTGTTTCTTCAGCGAGCTTGTCTCAGGCTCCACGCTGAAAGAGCAGCACCCACCGATCTCCTTGTCCTGCCCCACCTTACAACGCTCAGCCGTCGATCCCATAGAGGTCTGCCGGGAAAGACGAAGCCAGATCGCAATATCGCGCGCGCTCGTGCTGTTCGGCGGCGAGGTGCCTCGTACTCGGCAGACTGCGGAGAATGACACGAAAAAACAGCAGCGTCTCCGTCAGGCGCGAGCAGTGCGAGCAATGCGCGAGCAATGCGCGAGCAACACGCAAGCTGCTGAGCGAATGATAGGCCTCGACTGCGTGCAGCGTGGCGCATCGACATGATGCTGACCGTGTGGCTCCGCTGGCATGGCGGATGCTTCATCCGGCGGGTAGAGGGTCTGCGCCTCGTCCGAGGCCGACGCATCCCAAATAACGTATCACCGTACAGGAGAGAAGTATGGCCTACGAAGATCTGGCAAGAGAATATGAGCTCGGGGATATTCTTTACGGCCTGGATGCACCGCGCGCCGAGGCTCTAAATGCGATTTTGGAGCATCTGGGCATCGACAGGAAGGTGAGATCGACGAAATACCTGCTCGGTTGTATTCCCTTGGGACAAACAGAGCAAGCCGTGGTGCTTATTCAGAACGACTTGACCAACTCTGTGTGGGACTCAAATAGCCCTGGAAGGTATAAATCGGATAAGTCAATCCGAAAGGAATTTCATTCCAGGTCCGATAGGAGCCGTGGCATTGAATTCAAAGCATTTCTCGACGGCCATGAGAAGTATGACGTCAAGCAAAGGGATGCACCGGGTATTCAAGCCGCCTTGCAGACTGGGCAGAATCCAATGCCATTGATGCGGCAAGCGTGGCAGCGTACCAGCAAGGCAGGGCTAGAGTTTCAACTCAGCCGCCGGGACGGAAAGATACACTTCGTCGTCTCAGACATCTTTGACAAAACGAATACGCGGAATCTTCCCGGCGTCGCAACCGCACTTACCCCGCTTGGCGAGCTTACCAACAAGGTCGGTCATGGGACCAGCATCACCAGCGGAGAGCTCCGTTGGATGTTCCGGCACCGGCATCTCCATTCGGTCAGACAGCGGGTGCGGTTCTGGCTTCCAGACGGAGCTGTCACTCACGAGGATTTTTTTGGCAGAGCCGAGTGGAACGATTACCAGCCCAAAAATATCTATAACGACTCAAAGACTTTGTTCAAGACCATCCTCGATCCGTAGACCCTGGTCTTCCCATCCGCAGCGTTTCCGCCGGCGAACGGGCAGAGATTCGCGCGGCGGGGTACGGCTTCGCCACAACGCCTTGGCGATACGGATGCTCTTTAGGTACCTTTCGCGAAGCCGTTCTTGCCGCAAGATCCACCGGGATCTCAAACCCTCGAACATTCTCGTCGGGAGCAGCACGCGGCTGGATGGCAGCATGCGCTACGAACCGGTGGTGATGGACTTCGGCTTGGCTCGCGACAGCAGCGGCGGCGGGCTCAGCAAATCGGGGGACGTGCTCGGCACGCCTGCCTATATGTCGCCCGAGCAGGCGCGCGGCGAGACGCGGCGCATGGACCGCCGCACCGACGTCTATAGCCTGGGCGCCACGCTGTACGACGTGCTCGTCGGGCGACCACCGTTCGACGACCAGACGGTGGTGAACTCTTCGATCCGCTGGCGCAAAGGCGGCATGACGATCTCGGGGCGGCTGATGCGAAAGAAGAGATCCTCGCGAAAGCGCCCCTCGGCGACCTCGGCGCGCAGGTCGCGGTGCGAGGCCGAGCAGAGCTGCAGGTTCACCAGCCGCGGCTTTAGCGCCCCCATGGGCAGCACCTCGCGCGTCTCAATCACGCGCAGGAGCTTCGCCTGCACCGCTGGATCGAGCTCGCCGATCTCATCGAAAAACAGCGTGCCACCATCCGCTGCGACGACGAGCCCGTCGGAGTCAGTGGTCGCCCCTGAGAACGCGCCGCGCCGCGCCCCGAACAGGAGCCGCTCGGCGACTCCCGCGGCGATGGTGGCGCAGTTTAACGCCACAAGGGGCCCTTTGCTGAGCGGGCTGCCCGTGTGAAAGGCGCGCGCAAGTCCCTCCTTGCCGCTGCCGCTCTCGCCTGTGATGTGCAGCGTCTGCCCGAACTTTGTGGAGCTCATCGCCTGCGAAAAGGTCGCCTGAGCGCTCGGTCCAAGGACGAGCTCATCGCGCAAGACGCCGCCGCGCGTCGCGAACGGGCGCACGTCCGGCGACAAACGGAACAGGCTCTAGATGATCGCGTCGCCGGCAAAGAGGTAGATGAACTTGCCTCCGGTGATGATGTCTTCGATGGTGCGGGTGAAGACCTCGCCGTCCGGATCGCGAGGATCGCGCAGCTGGAGCTGATACTGCGGAAACTTGCTGAAGGGGTTTGAGACCTTGAACTCCTGCATCCCGAGCACGGCATAGCCGTGAATCGGTCGCACCTTCCGGGCGGCCTCTGGGACTCGATACTCGGGCTGGCCCTTCTCATAAAACTTCTTGTGTTTGGCGAAGGTGGTGGTGGCGAGAGTGGCTGGCAGATTCTTCTTGAGCAGGTTGTCTACGTTCCTGTAGAGCTTGAGCGCGGACGCTGGGGTGCGAGCGCTCGAGAAGTCGAAATAGCCGCCCTGGCCGAGCGTTGCTTCAAAGACATCGTTGGCTTTGCCGAACGCCACCTGGGCGTAGCTGCCTCTGATAACTGCATAGGCTTTCTGAATAAAGGCGGGCCAGAGATAGCGGTCGGTCTTGCCGCCGTAGAGCAGGTTGCCGTCATGATCCATGAGCAGGCTGCGGCTCACCCGCACCCGCTTGCTCGCTTTTCCTTCAAAGCAGACGTCCACAGTATTCTCATCAACGGCCTGGAACATGTCCATGATCACATCGGGCTGACTCTCGACCAGCGCGATGAGAGCCGACTGGAGATAGCAGTCAGAGAGGCCAGCCTGGAAGACGTCTTTCTGCGAGATTGGCGGATCCTTATCCTCCGTCGGCAGGATCTTGCCCTTCATCGGATTCTTGTCGTCTTTGAGCGTGGATATCGCGGTCTGGACGTCGACGATTCCACCGACGTCAGCTATGGGCACGCGGGCATATCCGCCGACAAACTTGACCTGAGTTTGGTCCTCCGGATCGACTCCATAGGAGACCGTGAACGAGACCAGGAAATCATCGCCCATCTTCTTGATGATCCCGAGCTTGGTATCCTTTTTCAGAGCGTGCTGATCCATCGTATCGCAGCGCGCCTTGGGCACACGGGCCTGCTTGTACTCGTGGACCCCACCGATCCGCAGTACATAGTCGTTATCCTCTTCGAGGGGCAGGATGGGATAGACGGTGTTGGCCAGCAGTCTGGTGGAGACGGGATGATCCTCATCGTTGAGGTCGACGACGTCGACCACCACATCCTGGAGGAGCTTGGCTGCCTTGGGAGAGTGCGAACCGCTGGATTCGAGCAGCGTGACCTGACGATCGCTCTTCGCAACACCCATCGAGCGCAGAGGCTCCGCGAGCTCAGACTCTTGGTCCGTGGGCACGGGGAGCTGCGCCTGCTCTTGCTGCTCCACAACCGTGCTCACGATGGGGGCAGACGGCATGGCCTCAGGAGGGGGCTCTGCCTCGACGTGAGCATCGTCCTGGGCCAGCTCGGACAGCAGGTGCTGATGCTCACTCTGGTCACGCAGGACGTAGTCTCCCGACGCCATGATCCGCCGGAGCTGGAGCTTTTCTGAAGGCGAGAGTTTGGTGCTGTCATACGATCGGGCGCGCCAGAGATCCAAGATCTGTTCGAGCTGTGGGGTGCTCCCCTTTTCCTTCACTTCAACCTGAGCCGGCTGCACGAACATCCGCTGGATGAGGTCAACGCTCGATCCGGAGCTCATCAGCGATGGGCGGGGAGGGCCGAGGAGGCTGGCCGCGGACTCACCGCGCGCAGCCCGCCATGCCGCGGAGTCGGCAAGCTGCTCGCCGGAATCCTTGGGCTGGCTCAGGCCGTTGCCGCTCTTGGGGGCTGGGCGGCGGCGCTGGTCGACGACGTGGGCTACCTCGTGCGCGGCGGTGAACAGATCGGGCTGGCGGCCAAAGACGATGTGCTCGTTGGCGGCGAAGGCGGCCGAGTTCAAGCCCTCGGCGCTCTTCTTGGCGGCGCTGCCCAGGTGGGCCTGGATGCCGCTGATGTCGTGCGGCTTGAAGGCGGACTCGAGCTGCCCCATGAAAGGCAAGGGGCTCGATGGCGACTGCATGCCGCTCTGGGCAATCTTGGCGACCGACTCTTTGCTGGGCTGCGCCTGATCGCTGGAGAGGCGCTCCGCGCGCATCGGGCGGCGCTGAATAGCCCGGCGATTTGGAGCCGTTACATTGGCGCTGGCCTTGGGCGGTTCACGCAGTGGCATTGCTTGCTCTCTCTCTCGGGCTGAAGGTGTTGGGGCGGAGTCCGGCAACATCAATTATCCCTGTCGCGCCTCCCGGGACAAGGGAGGTTTAATAGTCCTTGCGCTCCCGGTGCTTAAGGAGTGTTCAGGCTGTCCCAGAGTCGCTCTACCACCCCAGCTGTCCGCAGCAGCAGTGGTTGTGCAAGGGTTTGCCGGGCTGACCTGCTCGGCCGCGCTCCACTCAGCTCGGGGCGTGAGTCGATTTAT
>Ga0075163_10013228_pt1 | contig 10705 bp, 20 predicted proteins | sample JI1023141ADNA_FD_71478 | JGI IMG/M metagenome (GOLD analysis project Ga0075163, IMG submission 71478) | Wastewater effluent complex algal communities from Wisconsin, to seasonally profile nutrient transformation and Carbon sequestration -... | ecosystem: Engineered > WWTP > Effluent > Algae... | reverse complement strand
AATCTGTCGCATCCGTCCGCTTGATAAGCTTTCGGATTAATGAGTAGAGCTTGAGTTGTGCGACCCAAGTCGGATGAGATCTCGACATCTGTGGAGTGGTCTCCGCTGCCAATTTCTCCAGGGTGTGGGACATAGGCTTGTAACTCCTCTTCCACTGTAGACATTACAGTAAAGTCGTATTTAGTAAATCCGCACATAACAAAGATAGGACAGCGGATTACAAGCGTAAGTCGTCCAAACTTTTTCCATAGCTCAACATCACGAACAGGATCAGCACCCATAAATTCGTCGCGTACTCGTGCCACGAGTTGACTATTGAAATGAGAGTCAAGCAGAGCGATATAACCATTATCCAACACCGGTAGTTTGTTAAGTAGCATTATCGTGGCCCACCATACACAGAGCCTCTGTAGGCTTCTGCTGGATTTCGTCGCATTAATTTACAAGTAGTTACAAATAGACCTGCCGATAAAGCTGCACCTCTATAAGCATGCTTACTTTCTCGAAGCCTTAGTTCTCTTTTTGCTTGCTCTGCATGTGTTTGCAAAATAAGTCCCATGAATACTAGAAATGGGAGCAGTATTGAAAAAGAAAACAATAAGGCTTTTATTACTTCCATTATTCTGCTCCGACTAAAACATTTACCATAAAGATGCAGTCCCAACCTTTACTCTTCAACCAGGCTTGTTCTTCTTCATCTCGTTGCCAAGCCCATTGGTATGTCAATTCTGGTTTCTCTGTTGGACATTTTTCAAGTACAAGCTGAGCCGCTCTAGTGTTTGGGCCATAAGCGACAAAGCTATAAAAAGGATTATTGGGTTGACGATTAGAGACAATTATTGCAGCATCCTGTAGTTGCTGAGACCATGAGTCTACCTTTTGACGAAGATAAAGTTGAACAGCGACTAAGTGAGTAGGGTAGCCTGCTTCTGAGAATGAACTTTGAAACTTAATCAAAGTGTCGTCGCTATTGCTAGCATCTTTCATTTCTTGAGACTTAGGAAGGCCTATATGACTCCATACGGTTCCCATAGTTCCCCAAAGAGGAGAATTCACAGTGGGACTTATCTCACATCGATTGTCTACTGCATCTGTACAAAGTTTGTAGTCATTGGCCTTGATGTACTCTAGTGCACTACCCGCAGCACTCTGATCCTTAGTGGTAGCAACATAGAGCATAGCACCAAGAAACATGTCTCGACTGCTTGAATTTTTATCTAAGTCTAATTTGGTGGGAGATCTACAGACTTGTCCATCAGAGCGAAATGAAGCTTTTGCAGGACCACATTGCGACGCTTCACCTGAAGCACACAGAAGTCCAGCCCAAAGCATCGAATCTCCGTCCTCTTGATTTCCATCTCTTAGGCCACAAGCAATATCGCCAGTGCAGAGTGGAGCCCAAGCGCGGACGCTAGTTCGAAGAGATTTTAGAGCAGCAACTTGCTCTGCAGTTATAGTGGGAGATGGGGAAGAAGGTGTCTGCCGAGGCAGACACCCAAACGAAACAAACAGAGATAAGAAGATGAACAATCTCAATTACAGGTCCTCGTCGTCAGTGGACGCGGGAGCAACTTCTTTGACCTTGTGAGTAGGGTTAGCGTCAGCTTCTGCTTCAGCAAAACCGGCTTTGCAAGTAAAGACTTTCTCTTCATCGAAGAGACCTTCCAGCATCGATTCAGTAGCGATATCGACATAGTGAGCTTCAATGAAGTCCACGGTGTTTTCGTCGAGAGTTTTAAGTCGCTTATCGCGATTCTTTTCCATGATGATCACTTTAGCATGATGCTGATGCTCAGCCCACATCAAGCCAACTTCTTCGACCATTTCGGTGAAATTGTATGGGCCATGCAATGTGGTTGATAGGAACTTAGGTTTGTTGCGGTCACCAGTGGACACAGCAACGCAGAATGATTTATCCTTCAGTTCGCTGAGATCCATAGTCTCGAATTCAGCGATGAAGTCCTCAGATGTGTTCACTTGTGGGTCTTGATTGCTCATAAAATACCTCCGTTTCGTATCAAATACTCGTTTCAGTTTTTGATTTCAGAGTGGGATCTTGGTTTCCCAGTGTAGATGGCTTTGCACCAAATCTTATTAGCATTAAAGATTTCTTCTTTGCCTTTGCTCATGAGAACTACTTGGACAGTGGTCGGACCAGGAATCTTCTGCATCCACTTGCTATCATAGTCATACTTCGTAGGCTTAGTGATTATCTCTGTCGAGATCACTACGTATTGACGAGTGCTGGAACCCCAGAAACTATCGCCGACCTTAAGAGTCTTAAGAAACTCTTCTCCAGCCTCTATGTTTGCAAACTTAACTTTCAGCGAAGCATTATGTTTGTTAATTTCTCTGACGACACTGCTACGTTCTTTACTAAGAGCGTTAGGGACATACTCATCTGTAGAACCCATGATTATCGCTTCTGCGTACTCAGGATCTAACTCGTATGTCTGAGATCCGCCAGTACCTTCAATACACTCATACATGGAGTACAGTGAACCGCTAGGTTTCCCGTGATTATTCACATCCTTAAACCATGCCATTCCGTGTTTATCAATGTGAACCACTTGAGCTTTTCTAGGTGCACCATAGGAATTCAAGGTGATTTCCATAGCACCAGTTTGATTTGTGTAGCGCATACGCTTTTGCACAATATAATCACCGAGATTGAAACTCTTAGCAATTTCAATTGCACGCATGATTTCAGCTTGCTCATGCTCTTGTTCAGAGATGATTCGCAATTCATATGGATCTAGTAAGTGTTCCATTATTCTCCCTTAAGCATCTCTTCTGCAGTATTTTCTCTGTTTCTTAGACGTTAGAGGCCCACCACACGAAACACATGTCATTCGGCTTCGCCGATCATTTTAAGAATAGCTGGAGCATCTTTTTCGTAGATGTGAATCGAATGCACTGAGTGCGTATAGGCACCTTTTTGCAATTCTGGATATGTCGGTTTTAATTCTTCCACCATTCGGTCCATAAGACTTACAAACCAACTGAGATCGTAGACTAAACCTTTCATTAGATCATTGCTACGCATCACGATAGAGAGATGAAGCTTGTCTTCGCGTATAAGCCAATTTCCATGAAGCGTACAAACAAAGTCCTTGTTGCCTTTCCAGAAATGACGAGGCAAAGAGAATTTCATTACCGCTTGACGAGTATCTTTATCTGCTTCCAGAGATTGTTTAGCCCACTCCCAAGGAGTACGATAAGGAGCTCCATCAGTCTCAAACACAGGGTTACCACAAGAAAGAACACCCCATATAAGGTGACCATAAGCACTATTGATAGTTCCATCAGGGTTAGCGATGGTTTTCCAGAATTTGGATGCTGTGGCAAAGTCTTCAACCTTGTTGGTTTGCGAATCGTAGAGATCCATTTCCTTCTTAGTGTATTCTTCAATAACCAAATTACGATCTAAATCGTGGGTCAAAATAGACTCAGCCACAGGATTCAAGATCTTAAATGTGTAATCCAGCTTCTCACGAATAGGAAGTCCGCGTGGAGCACTTTCATACTCAAAATTGTGGTATACATCTCTCAGTGTTTCAATGTACGCTTCATGAATGTTGTCATAAACTTTCAACGGTTTCTCGCTTTCTTAGAGTAGATCTCTTGCTTTGAGAAGGAATTATACTTGCTGCCTACATCGAAAGCCCTTGAAGTTCCAGGGTCTTTACGCAGAGCTTTCAGAGCTTTCTTACGTTCCCGATTGGCTTCCTGTTCTTTGCGACGTTGCACAGTGGAAAGCATCGCTTTCCAATTAGGGTGCTGCTCATCAATATAGTCAACGACATCTTCACATTGTTTGTCTTTGATTGTACCGAGGCCATTTAGTAGACGAATCAGATTAACAGCAGACTCATTCACTGAGTCCCTACCAAACCAACCCATCCAACGAGTTTTACTACTAGGAGTTATCGTGTAACTGCCCGGCAAGCTGATCTGTAGATTGTTAAAATTGACCACTTGCATCTCAACCACATCCTCCGGCTGAATCGGTGAACTAAAGCGTACAACATTACTCACTATCCACCTCGAAGAAAGTCTCTTCTAAGTTCTGACTCCAGACCCCATACCCGTATCGTTTCTTGGTGACTCGCTTCATAAGCTGACCAACACGGTTGAACAGATGCTGGAACACGAAGGTAGATTCTTTAACTGTCCGACCTTCTGGAGTTATGTAGTTGGGATTGAACTTATAGAGAGCAACACAGACTTCAGCCCGCAGTTGCTGACGGATATCATTGACAGTAAGACCAGAGTTACCCAGAGACACATCACCTTGCTTCTTAGAGGTAGATGCTTCATTCCAATTCTTGACTACGTAGTCTCGAATATACTTCTCAACCATTGGTTCGTACTTCGTAACATCTTCATTGGTAAGAACACGACTGAATGGATTTTGCTTGGTTGGTTCGCTCATCTGTATTTATCCTTCATGAGTGTGACTATCGTAAGTAGATTCTTGGCTTCTGGCGAGTTCTTTTTCTTGAGCAGAGTTGTATCTAAAGAGGATGTGTACTCGTGGAGAGCTATGATACCTTCCACGAATTCATCTTTACGGTAATGAGATGCTGCATCGAATCGGCGCACCCAATAATAAGCTGGATGGCTACCACCCCAATCTTTAGCGTTGCAAAGAGTGTCTCCGATCTGACTCATCATGTAATTCAGTATCGACTTAGTGCAGTCATCACGAAGTCCAATAGTGGAACCGCCCATGTTTGCTGTGTGGACTCTCGTAGAAAAGTTATTCTTGATATATCCACCGATAAAGGTAGTCGTATCAAAGTTGAAAACAGTAGGTTCTGCGAACTTGAATTCATAACCACCCCATCGACCTTCTTTAAGTGAAAACACAGGAGCAGGAAGAGCAATCTTGGCATATAGCTCGTCTAGTCGATTCATATTGTCTCCTCTTCCATAGAATAGATTGGTAAACCTTTGTGAGTCATAACCTTAAGCTTGCAAAAGTTATTAAGAGCAGCTAGGTTGCCTTGCAAGAGATAAGCACTGATCCAAAGCGGAACACGATTCGCAAGCTCATAATCCTTGATATTCCACTCATTTGTACTGAATACTTCCCTAAGACGCTTGTGCATAAGTCTAAGCCTTCTGTCTTGAGAACGGCTTCGTAAGCCCTCATCGCACTTACCGATGAGTTCTAGTACTCCTGCTAAGCGAGAATTGAAGTCATCACGAGAGTAATGAAGATTGCTCCACATCTGCTCTAACCCAGCAATACCAAGACTCTTAGTGAGAACGTCTTGGTCGATAGTTTCCGCTATCTTTACTAGCTTGACACTGCCTGTAAGTACGCGCTTCTGTAAATCAAGTTGAGTATTTGGGTCAACCTCTAATCTAAAACAAGTGCGAACTACCTTGGCCGCATCAGCGCTCATATTGACATTCCGTGCTGCAAAGCTCATTGCATGGCGAAAATCAAAGCCAGAACCATGGTTTGTCATATGGAAATAAAGTTGATCGTATGTAACTACATACTCATCGGGGATAGCGGAGACAAAGTTATTGAGCTCTGTCTGAATGGGTTCAACAGCTTGGGAGATCCAATCCAACTCTTCATATTTCTTATCATCAAATAGTGCCATATCAATGCACCTCCATCAAAAAGTTATCGGATCAGAATCGAAACAGGCAGAGCCCATGAGTGAGTTCTGCCAGAAAGTATATTACGCTTTTTCAGGAACTTTGAAGCCCGCAGCTTCCGCTTCCTTCAAAGATAAGTCTCCACGTTTCTCGTGAGGACGTCGAGTGCGAACATAAGAGACTTTTTCGAAGGTCACAAATTTACCCTCTGGCTCTACGATCTTGAACACTATCCCATCACTAGGATCCTGGAAGAAACCATCAAGACCTACTTCTTGAAGAACCGCTTCAGTTGCAGCTCGTAGGTCTTCATAGTATTGTTTGATTTCTTCTTTACGCTTCTCCAGCGCCACGAACTTCTTCTGTGCTTCCGTCATCTTTTTGTTCTCCTAGGATGCGATCCATTGCCTTCTGAAGGTAAAGTTCGTCTGGGTTTTGCTCGCGATACTGATCCACCAATTCCTTAAACAACTTAAGGGCAGTGGCTTTGTCTTTCACTGTGATGCTGTGGGTACGGCTACTGCAATGACCCTGAGCACCCCAACCAACCGGAACATATTCAACCATGAGGCTGTAATTCTGGATAGGAAGATTGTCTTCTTCGTTAGCCATCAAAGAATCGAGTGCTGACTTCTTGCGACCACGGCCGCGCTGCTGATGAGCGTAGTTGTAATCGTAGTTCTCGCTGATACTGATGTCCAGGATGGATTCTGCAAGAATGAATTGTCGTTCGCTAACAAGTACCAAAGACATCAGTAATTCCTTATTTCAAGAAGTCATCCATAACTTTTGCTAAGTAGATATGGTCAGGGTTTTGGTCACGGTATTGTTTCACTAGAGTTGCAAAGAGTCCATAAGCTTCTTCTTTATCTAGAAGAGTAACTTCCATGGAAGCTTCACCTCGTTGACTATTGACTTGCACATAGTTGAGGCGAATATCGTAGTAAGTCCTAACGGCTTTAGCTCGTTGCTTTTTACCGAAGAAACCCAGAATACCTTTAGCACGAATTTCGATGTAGTCAGAATCTTCACGTTCTTCGATGTAAATGTGATTAATTCTTTCAGCGACCACAAAAACCTGATCAGCAACAATAATCAGTGATTGGCTCATCATTTGTCTCCATCGTATACTAGGAATTTACCTCGACGCTTTGCACCTTCTGGAAGAGGAGCTTCGGGCTCAGGTGCTTTGGCATTGAAGTCGATGCCCATTTGCTCAAGGTATGCAGAGAGCTTGAGTTTCTCTTGTTGACCTTGCGCATTAAGTACAGTGAGAGTTGGATCGAACTTATCTTCATTGAGGATAGATTTAAAGATCTCAATCTTCTCTTCTTCTAGCTGCTTGATCTGAGCACCAAGTCCATTCTTGTAGAGAGAATGACTGGCATTAGCTGATGGGCGAGTTGCCCCGCTTTGAAGATCAAGCTGTTGGTCAATGATTGCTTTAACCTTGTCAAGCTTATTCTTTACTCGTTCCATGTCATTAGAGGCTCGTTCTGCCTCTAACTTCATTTTCGAGAGAGTCTCGAGTCGTTTCTTTTTCTCTTGACTCACCAAACGGTTACCGTAGACAAGTACCAAAGCAGCGCAACTAAAGAAACCAGCCAAAAAGGCAACTAGAATGCTCATGTTTATTCCTTTAAAAATCATCTATTCTTTATACAGGTGTCTCTTTCGAGGCCAATTCACGTTCAAGTAGTTCACCGGTTATAGCATCAATGGTGACTTGTTGCCGGCGATATAGGTGGTACTCATGAGCTTCAAGAATCACTTGTAGATCCTCAGTGGGTAAGTCACAGATACCTTCTCTGTAAGCTCTATCAACTTCTTCTTGCTTTGCTAGAAGTACATCATCTGGTACTCGACGTCTAAAGACATGAAAGACATGATCACTAAGGGCATAGCCTTCGTTGCCTTTACTAGTGAGTTCTTTGGCAAACTTAAAGTGAGCATCAAGAAAAACTTTACGAAACAGGTTCGTAGTAAGTCGCTTTGCTCGTTCTTTAAGTTCGTCATCGGTCATATTTGCCTCAGTTGTCAAACCAGAATACTAACCTAACCTGAACATCTGTTTCTGCATCTGGCCCAAATATCTCTCGGTCTAGATTCTTTTCTTTCTTGAGGCGCTCACAGTAGGCAAGTAAGGTGAAATAACCGTTTGTTGTTTGCCAATTTGCTCCAGGGAGTTCATGGAAAGCGTCATCTGAACATTGAAAGTCTTTATGTGTGACGCCGTTCCAAACCTTTTCTAGAATTTCTTTAAGGTCTTGTGGAGTACACCAACTGTGAGAATGTCCGTCCCAACCATAATGCTCAGAAGCTTCTGCTATAAGAGTACTTACGTTTGAAGGGAGTCCTTTTGGTTCTGGTCCAATTCCGCGAACTCCAGCCAACTTAGCGAAAATCTCATAGTTTCTGTCAGCTACAGGAACATCTGGGTAATCACGGCTAGCTTCTTCATTAGTGCAACTTATTGGATCTTGAGCCTTGCATGCATCGCAGTAATTGTGTGGCAAAACAATGTATTTATCTGGCCGACCTTTATCTGAGCAATGCCATGAGACAGCTTTATTGTGGTGCTCGTCAGCCTGCCATGGAAGATTGCCGTTACGGTACTCTACGTACATGTGAATATCGGCGCCCATTAATACCACTCCATGGAATTCGTTAGTAGTCTTTTTAAGAGAATGTAAAGCTGTAACTCAATAAGATCTTGTTCGCTGATCGAAGCTGGGATTCTTAAAATGTCATCTAGAACTGAACAATAATCAGGGTGCATTATTTCTTAGTCGCTGCTTTAAGTTTTTCGACTTCTTGCTCAATAGTGGTTCCATTTTTACGGGCACTACTAAGAACCTTAAAGACGAACTTAAAAAAGAACACAATGAAGAATGAGTAATGCACTACTGCGGGAATTAGTCCAAGCGCTAAACCTGCTTGAATTCCAGGTGCACCATTAACTGCTGCACCGACTAAGCCGCAAAAGATAGCAAACAAAATAAAGTTCATACTTATCCTTTGAGTAAAGAATCTATTGGATCATTCGCAGAGAGTATTGTAAAATCTATAGGTTTATTGTTAGATGCATTCTGCGTGCCAATAGCTGCCACCATCATTTTTACATTATCTAGTCCGCGATGCTTTAACCACTTATTTAGTTCTTGGTTGATTGCATTTCGATCTGTGTCGTTAAAATCTTTAGTGATCGTCACTATTATAAAGTCACCATCAGTAATTTTATTTACCATTCTTAGTCTTCTTGTAGGTGTAGCGATAGCGTGGCTTTTCGCCACCCTTGATTTTCGCCGCCTTTATCGATTCCCAAACGCGTTTTGCTTGATCTGAAGTGTTGCCATTAGGGTCGGACTCTAGTACGCCAAACTGCTTGGCGATTGCCATATAAGCTTTTTTGCCGAGACCAAGGCCTTTGTACATATCATTGTGGATGCCAGAGGACGAGATGCAGGCAATACCGTCAACATAGCGGATCGAAAAACTCCCTATGTTAGATGAGCCGTATTGAAGATTAAAAGAATAACTTACATTGTCTAAGTTGGTATTTTTGCATGTACAGTTACTGTGAGCGCGATACTGATATCGCCGCATCATCAGTTTGACTTGTTTTTTACGCTTAGTGATTTTGCCATTAAAGTCAATTTCAGAGGTCAACATACCAAGAACGATCTTCACTTGCTTTTCATTGTTCTCGCTTTTAAGTGGATCTTTGCTCTTAACTTTGGTGGCCATAAATGTTTACCTTTAAAAATTGATATTTCATTTACCTTCAGAATTTTCCGCTTGTTCTTTTAAGTCTTGTTGAACGATCCAGCTTTCCACTGTTGAAATAGAGACTGGACGATACTGGTTTCCGGGTACACCGACGTCAAATTGCCGATTAGTGCGAAGAGGCTTATCAGGGCAAACTGGACCTGTATGAATGTGCCCGTGTAAGTGATATTGCCCTTCGTCAGTAAAGGAATACCTACGGTGTTTACTTTCTCCGTGCCAGTTATCACCGTTTCCTCCGCCTCGCATGTGGGTGGTATCTTCACGGAAAACTCCCATTAAAGGACAGTGAGATAAGGTTACGCGCTTATTGGCTATGTAAATAACCGCCCCGTGAAGCACTACATCAAAGCCAACATCGTACATAGCAGAAGCATTCTTATCATGGTTTCCTAAGACGCAAACCTTAGTTCCATTGAGCTGTGTAATGATGCTCTTAGTGACTTCTTTATTGCTGAAGCCAATGTCGCCAAGGAAATAACAGAGTCCATCTTCTGGAACTGTTGAATTGTAGTTATTAATGAGTACACGATGCATGTGGTCCACATCAGTGAACGGTCGCTCGTCATAGACAATAGCTTTTGCATGGTCAATGTGCCAGTCAGCAGTAAAGAATGATTTCTTCGACATTGGAACCTTATATTCATGGAGGTTTATAAATTCAGAATTTGAAACTAAAAAACCCCTTGCGGGGTTTAGTAGCCCTCTGTATTTCACCCTGAGCGGGAGGAGGGAAGACCGGTTTGCCGAGGCCCGGAAACTCATATGGGAGCAGCCCACACTAGAGACGGCTTGCTTGCGCAGGGGCGATGTCTCTCATCAGCTTTAGTCAAGGAACGCGGCGAGACGACGTTCTGCAGAAGCATTGTCCTTAGAGGCAGCTACTTCCACTAAATTAACAAAGGCTGCAGCTGGAATAGAGAAAGCTTTCACTTTGTCTATATACATGTAGCCGTCATCGTCGCCATCAATATCTGTGATAAATAGCTCAATGCCAGCATCAAGACGGAATGTGATGGTCTTAGAGATAGTTCCAGTTGTCTGGTCAGAGATCGCAGAAGTGAGGATTACGTCTTCGCGCGTATCTAATGTTACTTCGAGATCAATTAGTTCTTGGGAAGTAAGCTGTCTCATTTACACCAACTTGTAGAGTTCAAGAGCGTCTGCTAGTGCGCGCTCAGGGCTTTTGCCAGTTTCAGCAGCGAGAGTTACTGCTGTTGCGCGTACGACTTCTAGTTTGTCGCCTGCAAGTTTAGTGAAGAGTGCGTAGACTTTTGGATTGATTTTCATGAGTGATATG
>Ga0075163_10013227_pt1 | contig 10705 bp, 5 predicted proteins | sample JI1023141ADNA_FD_71478 | JGI IMG/M metagenome (GOLD analysis project Ga0075163, IMG submission 71478) | Wastewater effluent complex algal communities from Wisconsin, to seasonally profile nutrient transformation and Carbon sequestration -... | ecosystem: Engineered > WWTP > Effluent > Algae... | reverse complement strand
CTTGCTCCGAGCCGGAGTTTGAATTGCAGCCCGTTACAAACAGCACCGCAGCAGGATTTTCTTCCATGCGCTTGCCGACGATGTTCAGCGTGTGGCGGTATATCTCGTAGTTGCTCTTGCCCGCAAGGTCGCCCATCTTGAACGTACCTCGGTCGGCGGCTTTCAGACGGCGATACTTGGAGGGAATCGTGAAGGAGCCTTCATCGAAGAAAATAGCGGGTAGAACGGGCTGTGTGACGGATTTGCGGAACTGCTCCACGATGAGCTTTGCCTTGCCCGGTATTTCTTTGCCGCTTTCGTCTATGCCGACTACTTTCGTGATGTTCACGCTGATACCGACTTTCTTCAACTCTTCCACTTTCTTCGCAATGGCAGTGTTGATAGAATCCACCTGTGCCAGACGCTTTTTGTTCTGAATACGCTCTTGCGCAATAGCACTATCAATTTTCTTAATTTGCTTAAAGGTTTCTTGCAGCGCGGGCGTAAGTTCTGGGCGAATGGTGCGGAATGGAGAGTAGCGGAGGGAGAGACCGCCACGGATACCGTCCATTTTCCAGCCACCGCCACCTATTGTGGAATCTCTTGCCCATGATAAACTTGCTGGATCGCGGTCAGTGCCCAGCTCATTAGACGCAACAACACGACTGGAGAGTAAAGTATCACTGCTATTATTAGGCTTGAAACGCGCTTTTGGTGTACGCGTTAGCAAATCGTTCGCAATTTGTGTCAGCCCAAAAGTATAGAATCCTTCAATAGCAAGCAACCATTTCCCTGTTCCGGGGTCAAGGGGTATCTCATAGCTAAGACCACCTGTCAAACCAATGTTAAATAGATTCAACTGTGGTACTTCACCAGACATTTGGTTACGGGAGCCACCAAGTTTTTTACCAGTACCCTCCTCAACAAAAGTGTACTTTGTAGAATCTATAAGCTGTTCTGCATATTTATATTCCTTGTTGACAAAAAAGCCTATTCTAGCGCCTACATAAAAAGTTAGCGCGTCAAGAGGGCGATAAGTCAAATATGGCTCAAGGGACAAAAGAGACATATTGGTAAAATTAAGACTATGGTTAATTGGCAAACCAACCTGATCTACGGGTAGCAAGTTTTCTACAACAGAATCCTGACTGCCCACATTAGAAAAACTTGCTCGTAATGACATTCCAAAACGATCAATAATTGGATATTCAAACAAAGCGCCAAAGGAGTATGACCATCTCTCGCTATATCCATAGTTTGTAGCCGTGGTACGAGTGGCATTTGCATTGCCAAATTGCGCGAAGTCAGCGAAATGGCGATTAAGGAGTGCTCCACCAAAAAGTCCATACCGAATATACAATGGCTTATCAGCATCCGCCATAATCTCGTCAAAATTAAACCCCAGTCCCGATGAGGTTGTATCTGCACTTGCCGGAGCAGGCGGGGGAGTTTGAGCCAAAGCTGTCGTGTGGGTATTGTGCGGCAGAAGCGGAAGTGCCACCAATAGCGCCAGTATCCAAGCTGCATACAAGGAAACGTGGGAGCGCGATTTCATAAAACCAGCCCTCGAAAAAAGTGTAAAAAGGAATGTCTGTTGTTTACGTGTTGCTTGCCTTTATAGCTATCCTTCCGCGCACGGCGGAATCCCGCACAATGCGAATGCACTAAGCGGACGGTAAAATAACAAAAAAGTCTGCACCAAAAAACTTTTCCCACGAAGAAAATCGTGGTAGTTTGGTTGTATCTGGGGAAAAATACGCTTATGGCGCATAGCGCAGGGAAATTCCGGCGCGTAGGTTGCTCATAAGCCACGAACCGGTGGATGTTTCTCGTGGCCACGCAGCACTTGCAGGGTCGCGGTCAGTGCCTAGTTCGCTCACTGGTACAGTGCGTATAGCAGAAAGTCCGTTGAAAACAGCCACAGGGCGACGCAATATTAAGCCATTTGCCACTTGCGTCAGTCCGTGCATATAGAAGGCTTCAGCCGCAAGAAACCAGTGTTTGCTTGCATCTATCGGTATTTCCATACTGACTCCACCGGAGAGAGCTATGTTAAGCGGGTTGAGTTGGGGAATATCACCATTTTGACGATTACGAGAGATACCTTTCTGAAGCTGACCATTGATAAAATCAACAAAGACATAGCGACTCGTATCGACAAGTCGCTCTTCATAATGAAAGCCTTGATTGACAAGATATCCGAACCGCGCTCCGGCATACAGCGTCAAACCGTCAAGAATGCGATAGGTCAGATACGGTTCGCCCGAAAGCAGCTGGAGATTCCTAACCGTCAGCATATGCGAAACAGCTATAACCTCTGAATTTACAGCCAAAAGATTTTCAGGTACAGCCAACGTAAAATCGCCCAAGTTGGAAAACCCTGCTCGCAGTGCCACGCCGAAGCGCTCAACGATAGGCACTTCTACCAAACCGCCGATTGAGTAAGAAATAATACCATTAGCATTACCAAAGGCATTTCCTACGCTATTCGAGAAACCTGTAAACTCACTAAAATTTGCCGTATGATTACTGATAGATACCCCGCCAAAAAGCCCATACCGCAGAAATGACGGCGTAGCAGTAGAAGGCGCTTCCTGCGTTTGCGCCTGAATGGCAGGGCAGCTGCCGATACAAAAAAAGACGGCTGCGAACAAAACTGTAACCGCACAAGAGCGGGAACGAACAGTACGATAGGGTTGCATATTGAAGCCCTTCACAATGGCTAAAAGAGTTGAATTGAACGATGGCACGGCGAAAATCCTGCCCGATGTCAAAGCGCAATCTACAAAAAAATTACCGACCTACATCCATCACACCGTTATTCCGCGAAGAAGCATTGCTATTGAAAAACGAACCGAATATCTGCAATCCCGCTCCACGACTGTTGTTTGTGAAGACTGCGCCGTCCTGCACCCGCACGTCGCCCCGCACAATGAGCGGGTTCCAGACAGTCTTTGCGCCTGCGCTGCGAATGCTGACATTGCCGTAGAAACTACCCGTTGGAATTGGCTCAATAGCTTGGTTTGTGCCGTAGAACTCCACCACGCTGCGCTCATGCAGCGTGTATGCGCCAAAGCCGCGCACCGTGCCGCTTGTGGCATCGGCAAAACCATTACTCGCACCGATGCGCAGCGTAGCCGCCGAATCCAGCATGAAGGTCGTGGCAGATGTATTGGCTGACGTAGTGTTCCACAGCGTAAAGCCCTGCGCGTCCAGAGTGCCGCTTCGGAGCGTGAGATTTTGCCAAATGCCGCAATTCCGTGTTGCTCTGAGCAATGCACCCACGGGTTTGTTCACCGTCAGCGCATAGACGCTTGCGGGCAGCGCCGAGCCAAACGTTTGTTCGCTTGCGCCGATGTATTCATAGACAGCATTTTGCGAAAAGCGCCGTTCCTGCGTAGAGCGCACCGCACCTTCTTGCAAGGGCAGTACTTCGATGCCGTTCCTTGCGCCAATCCTCAGCGTGGAGCGGTCATGAAGCCAAAACAAACGCCCGCCCAGTGAGGCTTCTTGCTGAACTTCCAATGTTCCTGTGTTTGCAATTCCCGTGCCAAGCGTGAGTGCACCTGCTACCGCCGAAGCCGTCAGCACAACAATATGGTTTCCGTTCCCGTTCACTCCACCGCCCACAACAACCGAATCGGTCAAGCGCGACGGAAATATGCCGGGCGGAACAGCAGCGCCTGTGTGCGACGCAAACGACCACGTGCTTGCATCCGTCCACGCGCCGCTTGTACGGCTAAAAAAGAGACGGTTCAGCCCTTCCATCAGCACCCAATCGCCGCTCCAGTCGCTTGCGGACTGTGCCGTTGCGGTGTCCGAGTACAACCATGCGCTTCCGCTTGTGTTCTCGTCGGGACGATACCGCGCAAGCCGCAGAACGGCAAGGCTTCCGGCAACATCGGAAAAACTGCTCGTCAGCGTGGGGATAATTTGCGCCGTGCCGCCTGCACTCGCGCTCACGCACGACCAGACACGCCGCGCATAACTGCTGGCTGTGGGCGGTGTTTGGCGGTGAGCGCCCGTTTGCGTGGTGCTTGAGCCGGCAGACACACGCACACCGAATTGCCCGGAAGCGCCCGAAGACCGCATTGTAAGCGGTGTATAAGTAAACGCAGCATTAAGACTGCTCCCTGATGAACTGACGGGGAAAAGATAATCGCCTGCTCCCGAAAGCGAGCGAATGAGCCGACCACTGCTTGCGCTTGTGCGCACTGAGCGTGTTTCGTCGGCATCAGCAACGGCGCTTACGGCTGTACTTGTGAGCGTGAGGTCGGCATTTGTGCCAAGTTCCAGCGTTTGGGGAGCTGCATTTGTTGCTTCCTGCAAGTCCAGCACACCGCGCACGGTGATTGGTAGCGAGGCAAACGCCACGCCAGCGCCAGCGCCTTGACGGTTTAGCGTGAGGTTCTGTGCAATAATTGCCCCCGAGCCTGATAGTGTCTGGCTGATGGCGTTTGCGCCTTGCAACGTCAGGGTAGAAGCAACGGCTGCACCCGCACGGGTTTGTGTGCCGTCGAAGGTTCCGTTTGCCGTCAGGTTTCCGCTCAGGCGAAGGTTTTGCAGAGCATCAAACGGGAGCAACCGTGCCGAAGGGCTACCAATCACGATATTTGACCACACAAGCGAAGTCGGCGTATTCCAATCGAAGCGCTGGTTCGCAAGGCTGCTTGCGTCGGCGAATTGGATTGTGCCGCCGGAAATGCTTGTTTGGCAATTCAGCCAAAAGTCTGCAGGGCGTGTCGCCTGTGGATTTGCATTACGTATAATAATTGAGCCACCAGACATTAAAAATGAGGATGTGAGAGTAGGAATCTCAAACATACCGCGTGTAGTTGTCGTTTCAGCACCTGTCGTCCCAACAATTAACGTACCTCCCGACTGCTCGTATTCTACAACAGAAGTGTTAGCACCAGCACCAATTTGCCGCGAAAATCGCCCCGCAACAATAAGAGTACCATTTAGCAAACGAAATCTTCCCGCATCAGTTCCTTGAAATGTGAGACTATTTCCAAAAGCTGTACCAATGCGCGATGGCAAGCCCACAGAATTCAATAGCAATTCTCCACCTTGCAGAGTAAAGGTTGCTCCTCCGTTTTGTCCAAATAGAAGTTGTCCACTTCCGATTATATGAAGTGCACCTTGAGATTCAATTATTTGCTGTCTATCCGCGCACCCATCGCCAAAAAGCAGTGTTCCGGCACTTTGTCGCCACGTACCTCCAAAACTTGATGCCCCGCCAAAATATGCGGTCGAAAAATCCATATTATTATTGGAAGCCATATTTGGGTCACCAATCCCCATATCAATAGCACAATCTACAACATTAGCCCGCCCAAATTTATTGAGCAGAATGCGATATAGCCTTGTGAATACGGGTGTACCCGTTATCGTTTGCAAGTTAGTTCCAACAAAAACAGTTGTTACGCGATGAGCCGTGCTATTCGGTACGGGGCGCATTACCCATGTACCATTATTGATAACATTCCCAGCAAGAAGCAAGTAGTTATCAGGACCGGAGGCAACCATTGTGCTAACCGTCAACGTCCCGCCCGCTTCAATACGCAGGTTCCCATTCACCGTAAGGTCTCGTGCCGCAACGTTGTCGTATTGCAGTGTGCCGAGGGTAACATTGAGCATACCGACCGAAGCGCTCTGGTTGAGCGTCAGCGTGTGTCCGACTCCGATGAACACAATATCGGCAGCCGTTGGCAACGAAGCCGCCGCTGCACCTGAATGAGAAACGGTTGACCACGACGTGAGGGCGCTCCAGTTCCCATTTTGGCGGCTGTAAAAGGTGGTTTGCGCATGAAGCGCGGATAGCCCGAATGAAAAAACAATGAGACAGAAAACGGCATAGCGACGTAATATCTGCATAGCGAGTATCGGCATAGTAATTGACCTTGAATTCTGGGTACAACGACGACAAATGATAATTTAGCGACCGATGGCATTGTCACAAGAAGTGATTACGACGGACGGAGAACAATACGAACATACACTTTTCCGTTTTCTTCTAAAAGGGAAATTTCATGCCGCTCCGGAAACAAGACCTGAAGCCGCTCACGGATATTGCGAAGTCCCGTGCCTGTGCCTTCGGGCTTGGTCGTATGCTCAGGAATTATGAGCGAACCGGTATTGCTTACTTCGAGGTGCAGTGCGCCGTGCTCATTCACGCCTGCCGTAATCGCAATCGCAAGCGGCATTGGACTGGTACGCATACCGTACTTGACGGCATTTTCGACCAGAGGCTGAAGCATAAAGCCCGGAACGTAGTAAGAATCAGCTTCGGTCGTAGTGTCGATGCTCATTTGCAAACGCTCTTCAAAACGCACTTTTTCAATTTCTAAGTAGCTTTGGACTGCTTTCACTTCCTCCGAAAGCGGCACCGTGGGCAGTCCTGCGGGCTGCAAGGCATAGCGCAAATACGCCATGAGTGTTCGGAGTGCCCGAACAGCCTGCTTTGCGTCTTCCTGCACGAGGTCGGCAATGGAAATAAGCGCATTGAAAAGAAAATGTGGGTTGAGTTGGTAGCGGAGCATTTCAAGCTGCGCGGCGCGTGTCTGTGCGGCAAGTTCGGCGTTGTGGGCGTTTAGCACCTCGTTGAGACGTTCAACTTCGCGGGCATGATTTTCGGTGCGCTGTTTTTCGGTAGCTACGTCTTGGAGCGATGCCGTTAGTTGCGCCGTACGCTGCTCCACAAGGCGCTTCAGTTCTTCGGTTCGCGCCCTAAGTCTTCTCACACGCCAGCGAAAACCGCCCCACGTGCCGCTGACCACGAAGAGTGCAGCAAGCGCATAAAACCAGCGCGTCCGCCAAAATGGTGGATGGACAATCACCGTCAACGAGCACCCGCGCTCATTCCAAAGCCCGTCGTTATTGGAAGCGATGACGCGGAACGTGTATTCGCCGCCGTCCAGATTGGTATAGACAGCTTCGTTCTTGAAGCCTGCATCAATCCATGCGTTATCAAAATTATCCAGCTTGTATTTGTAGCGATTTTTTTCGGATGCTGAATAATTGAGCGCCGCAAATTCAAATGAAATAAAATTATCCGTGTACGAAAGTTCGATGGTATCTGCCTCCGCAATAGCAACAGGCAGCGTGGCAACGGCGTTGAATTTTTTCAACACTGTTATCACCACAGGCGGGACATAGGAATTATCACGAACAGAATCGGGATGAAACCGCACAAAACCTGATGCCGTACCGAAATAAATTGCTCCGTCGCGTGCCGTGAAGTACGCCCGAGAACTGAATTGCTCCGGTTCAGCATCGTTCTTCATAGCGATTTTGCCCAAGCCGTCGCTTGCGTCGTAGGTATGGGCTTTGGCAGTGTTCGGTGTAAATTTGGTGATAGCTCCGGCGCTCATTATCCACAAATTCCCACGCTTATCGCCCACCACAGCCGATAAAACCTCATTCGGCAACCCCTGCTGTACGCCATAGCGCGTAAAGACCTGACTGCGGCGGTCGAACTTATCCAAGCCCGCGTCGGTAGTAATCCAGAGCGTGCCGTCGGAAAGCTCGGCAACGCTAGAGACCGCATTGCTACTGAGAGAACGGACATTCGCCGGGTCGTGCAGATGCCGCGTGAACGCCTGAATGGTCGGGTGAAAAGTATTCAAGCCGTCTTCGTATGTTCCTATCCAGAGCGTGCCGTCCGCCAGTGCGCGGTCTTCGGCGATACAACTAATACTATTGCTGCTCAGGGTTGAGATTTTCTGCGGGTTCGAGCGATACTGCGTAAACGTTTGCGTGCTGCGGTCGAAAAGATTGAGTCCGTTTATCCACGTTCCTATCCACAAGCGTTTGCGCCCGTCCTCATAGATGCACGAGATATTGTCGCTCCCAAGCGTGGTTGAGTCCTTGGAATGATGCCGAAAAGCGCGGAAGCGCAGCGTTTTTCGGTCAAAGGTGTTTAGCCCGCCTGCCGTTGTCCCTATCCACAGGGTTCCCTCACTGTCTTCATAGAGGCACGAGATATTGTCGCTGGAAAGGCTGTTTTTGTCGTTTTTGTCATGACGAAAAAGCCGCCACACGCCATTGTGTGGGGTGTAGCAAAGAAGACCGCTTTCGGTGCCAAGCCAGACGGCACGCTCGGAATCCTCGTATATGCAAAGCGTCAGAAAATTCTTTCCGTCCGGCAATGCAGCAATGGAAGGCTTGAAGGGTGCGAACTTGCGAAGGGCACGGTCAAGTTTGTAAATAGAACCGTCCGTTGCTCCAAGCCAGATAATACCTTGCTTATCCTCAAAAATAGCGGTAAAAAAGCGCCCGCCACCAAAGCGATGAAGGAAAGGGCGCATCGGCATAGAATCAGCACTCGCAGCAAACAAGCCGCCGCCCGCAGTAGCGCACCACATCTGCCCGCCGGACTCGCGCATTGCCGCAAGAACACGATGACCGCCAGCCAAAACTTCTATCGGTCTTTTCCCCTCGGCAACGCGCCAGACTTTGCCGGAAGCACTGCCGACCACGATTGTTTCTGCAAACGCAGCATCAGTACCAATCGAAAGCACGGAAATATCAGGCATTGAATCATCGCCGTCTATGGTCTTGGTACTAGGATTTGTCGCACTTCCAAGAGATATAGACACAAAGCCGCCCGTAGCTTTATTGAATTGCTCTAATCCTTGTGCCGTGCCAACCCATAGTGTACCGTTTGCGCCGAGAGCAAGCGTATTGATGCGGCTGTGCGGGTGAGCAAATATTTGAACAGCACGGGAAGAGGGCGAAGCGTGGTACTCTAACGCAGACTCTCGTGCAAGCCATAGTCCACCTTGCTTATCGGCGATGATTGCTGTAATAGACTCTCTTGCCGACGCACGCGATGCGGCTACCTCGACCGCTGATGTATCGGGTACATGGAAAATAATCCGTTCGCTCCGTCGGTCAAAGCGACATAATTTCTCGCCGAGCGCCAGCCAAAGCGTCCCGCCGGAATCTTCCGCCAAAGCGCTCACAGCATTCTCAAGGCTACTTTTTTCAGCATTGATACGATAGCCGACAAAATTCCGCCCGTCGTAACGGTGAAGACCATTTTCGTCAGCAAACCACAGGAAGCCTCGCTTGTCTTGCAGAATAGCCGTAATAGCACTTTGCGGCGCTTCGCTGTGAGCAGCAAGACGCTGAAAATCTTGTGCCGCAATCTGCACAAACGAAAGCATAGCCAAACAGAACAAGAGAATGACGTACGGCATCCTCACGACGGCAGTTTGCTTCCGCTTCACGACAACCCAATAATTTTTTCGCATAATTCGCCAAATTCAATTCCGGCGGCGGCAGCTGACTTCGGCACAAGGCTTGTTCCGGTCATGCCCGGCAGCGTATTGACTTCAAGGCAAAATGCCTGAAATTCGTCGTTCAAGCGAAAATCTACGCGGCTGTACGCCCTGCACCCAAGCGCTTCGTGGGCAGAGAGAGCAAGTTGCGAGACAAAATCTTCCACATCCGGCGGTACGTCTGCGGGGCAGATGTATTCAGTACGACCTTTGGTGTACTTGTGAGCGTAGTCGTAGAAGCCTGTATCAGTGCGGATTTCAATAATAGGCAATGCTTCATCGCCCAGCACCGCTACCGTCAACTCGCGTCCTTCTATGAACTGCTCAACAAGAATAGTATCGCCCAGCGTTGCCGCCAATTCGATGCCGCGCTTGATTTCATCAACATTTCCATTCGGCACAATCGTTATCCCGACAGTCGAACCCTCGCTATCGGGCTTAATCACCAGCCCATCGCCAAGTTCGGAGCGGAGTTCATCCACAAGGTCGTAATCGGCACCCTTCTCAAGAATATTTTTGCTGGAAAGCGCCAAAAATAGCGGTGTGGGTATGCCGGCACTTTGAAAAATACGTTTGGACATGAGTTTACTCATGGCAAGCGTGCTGGAAAGCATCGTACTTCCGGTGTACCGAATCCCTTGCATATCCAGCAACGCCTGAATATAGCCGTCTTCACCGTATTTGCCGTGCAGCGCCAGAAAGGCAATATCTACGTCCTTTAGGTGCGGGGAATGGGCGCAGTCCAGCAAACTTTTCGGCGAAAATGCGGCAAGCTCTTGTGCTGTCGGCTCGCGTCCGGCATCGGCTTGGAAGGTAGCAAGGTCAATGACACCATTTGCACCCAGCGCGGGGTCGAGAGCAACGACACGATGCCCGCGTGATTGTAGGGCTTCGGCGACAGCTTTTCCACTGGCAAAAGAAACGTTTCGCTCGGCGGAAATCCCGCCCATCAGTACGGCAATGTTCATCGGAATTAAAAGCAAAATGTTGGTAAAAGGGTGAGTTCTTATGGCAAGCGTTGTTTTTGCGAGGCTTCGATAACGTCAATCGGCAGTTTCAGTGCTTCAGCAATTTGTTGAATACTAAGACCGAACTGAAGCAATGAGGAAACGCTTTCCAGCTTGTTTTCTTGTGCGTATTGCTGGGCGTATTGCTGGACAGCGACACTTTCATGAATATCATCGAAAATTTCGGTTGTATCAATCATGGCGTAAATCTCCTCAATAGTTAGCGTTTTGTATTTGCTAAGGATTGGCGAAAAAACAAGTAGTCAAACTTTCTTCCGTAGCACAGACATTTCTGTCTGTGTCCCTAATGCGATGCAGCGCATAGCTTTACAAAGGCTAAAATGTGGTTGTCCATCGCTATTACGCGCCTAAGAAGGCGCGTTAAGGACACAGACAAAATGTCTGTGCTACGGTAGGATTACCTACTTATTCTTT
>Ga0075163_10013226_pt1 | contig 10705 bp, 16 predicted proteins | sample JI1023141ADNA_FD_71478 | JGI IMG/M metagenome (GOLD analysis project Ga0075163, IMG submission 71478) | Wastewater effluent complex algal communities from Wisconsin, to seasonally profile nutrient transformation and Carbon sequestration -... | ecosystem: Engineered > WWTP > Effluent > Algae... | reverse complement strand
ACCTGGCCTGCGACGCCGTAATAATTATTTATCACGGTTGGGGCGCTTCGTCGGCGGCATTTGAAAATCATATAACCACCGATGGCAACACCGGCCACAAGAAAGAGTATGTGGGGCCACCAACCCAAGTTGACGTGCTGAAGGTAGCCCTTCCAATCTGCTCCAAAGTTTTGAGTAACAACGTCCTTGCATTGTTCGGGGTTGGCTTGACCCAAGCTACAGACACTGTGTATGAGGTTCTTAGCTGTGTTTTCCGCAAACTGTTCCGCTTTCTCTTGAGAAATCACCCCAAAAGGCGCGGTTACATCAGATGATGTTTGCCCGAGTGTTTGAATAAGAGCTGAAGCAGTCTGATTCGCCGTTTGCGACACGTTAGTTAGGGTTTCGGCGGATATCTGCAGCACTCGCTCAGCTGCATTCTCCACTACGAGTCGAACTTCATCAACTGATTGACCCAAGGCTTCAGCGACCTTTTCGACTTCCTTTCTGTACTCTGGGTCGGTTACAAGCGCATACGAGTGCGGGTTTTTTGCATAGTCTTGAAGAGCTTGTTTCTGAATAGGGTCCGGGAGACGGTGCAATAAGTCATTATTGGTCTCCACTTTCATGGCTTGCAGTACATATTTCTTGTTCGCACGTACGGTCTGAAATATTTCTTCGACGCAACTGGCCCGGTCGAACGTCATTTGGGTACACAACTCGATTCTGTTGAGAGTGGCCACATCAAAGTCGCCCTTGAGTTCTTCGCCTTGGAAATACTCTTTAAAATGATGCAACAGGTACTTAATACGAGTACCCCAGTTTAGCACAGGTATATCATCCATGTTTACTTGTCACTCCTGATTGACATCATAGCCGAACAAAGACAAACACTCAAGTCAAAGGCACAACTTCGGCAACGACTGCGTGGGCTTGATACACCGAGAATAGATGACGCGCCCATATCAAAAACCTCTCGCTTTGCTCTCCTGGAATCATTAGCGCTTGCAAAAGCCCCAATTCATAAAGTTCGCCAATGGTTATGGTCTTTTGCCCAAACATGAAATTGAGTTGATTTAGACGGGCTTCCATCGACATTATCTTGATATAGGGTGTTTCCAGAGGCAGCTTGGTGGCTACAGCTTCCCACACGACTTGCATCTTCTTGAATTCATCACAGAGAGGAGCCAGGCGGCGCAGTACTTGCAGAAAGTCTTCTAGAGTACTCATTCAAAATTCAAATTTTTGAAATGAACTTTCAGTTTGCTGTGGCAGAGATCTTCTTTGCGATTCGTCAATTGGAGCAAGACTATGCAACACGGGCCCAATGGACTCCGCGTGTGACTCAATTGTGCATCAACTTGTGTTTGATGCCAGGAAACAAAACCAATCCATTTACTTACGAGTCTCTGCAAGACACGTGTTCCGAAATTTACAACATTCTAGCTGATCTCTCCTCCAGAGTCAACCGATGGCCCCGTCTGAGTGATGCCACGTGGAACAGCGTCTGCTTGAGTTTGCCTCCTTCACCTCCGTTGGTTCGATCCTGAGTCAGAAGTGGGTGTATCGCTCCGGATCGCTCCGGACTGACTGGGGCACAACGAATCCTGTGTAATTAAAGCGATGCAATTGTTTGCGGATCCTCTTTTCCATGTGAGTGATGGCCTTGGAGTGCACTCGTATAATGGAGCCCCATTTCAATTGTTTGACCAGCGAGCCCGTGACAATAGGCGCAGGGAGCTTAAACATGACACTTGAGGACAGCAAAATGCGCAGCATGGCTCCAATGAAACACGGAAACTGCTTGGGCGACACGTCACAGTGAAAGAAGGCAGCACAAATGCAATTGGCCACTTCCTCTTTGTTGACGAAAGTGCCCAATTGGTTCATGATTTCAAACGCGCGCTTGTGCATGGATGTCTTGCACCTGCTGACTATATCTGTGTATTGGGTGGCTGGCTCGCGGTTCCTCTTGATCGTGCACCACTCGAAGAAGTGAGCAGACGTGTCGAGGCTTCGATCAAACAGCTTGCCGGTGATTTGACACGCATAAAACTCGCCTACTTTCACTTGAGGACACGATTCTGGGTCACACACATGTTCCCACACCGTGCCTGCGATGGCGCATACAGTAGCTGTGTTGCTTCGGACCACGGGGCATGTGTCTGGATCGCAAAAATGCAGAGGCCCTTGGCTCAAGAGTCCAGTCTCCTTGCAAATGCGATAGTGGTCCACTTGAAAGTATGTGCACCCGCAACAAGGCCCTTCATGAAACTGCATCCGCTGTCGGTCCCTAAGACGGGGGATCCAGTACTCGGCCCACAGTCGATACAGTTCTCGAAGCGCCAAGCACTCGTTCATACTAGAAAGCGCTCTGTGTATCTAAATGAAAAGTGACTCTGCATTTACTCTGTACAACGATTACAATTGTTTCCACCTATGTCTGTGTGGCTCCAACACGTACGCGAGTCCAAACACTGCAAAGAGGAGCCACATGCTAGTCAAGAGGCCAAACGCAAATTGGATCCACAAGTCAGTGGATACTTGAGAGCCGACGGCAGCCGCAGCCATATCAAAGCCTGCAGTGGCAAAAAAGTAGATGAGGAGCTGCATGAACTTGACAGGCAACAAGTACACGCTTATGCAGACGCAGACAAGGCCGCAGGCGTAGCTGACAGCCCAGTGCGTGTGCTTCATGACCAAGTAGACGGCCAAGTCAAATGCAGCGCAGCCGACAAAGTAGACAAACTGGTGCATCCACACCCACAGCATCCTGCGGTTGCCATCGTCAGGCCAGATGCTAAACGCTGTGGAGCTAATCAGGAGCTGGAAGCCGTATTCATCGGGGATGAGCCATGTGCAAAACAAGACTGAGACAGTGCCGATGCTCAATACAAGCATGACTGAGATCCACAAGTGAGGTGCTTCTTCCAGCAAGTCTCCGACGCCAATGTCGACTAAGCCCGCAGCCATCATGGCCAGAACTCCAAAGAAGACACCGGACTTGTCCTTGTACACGAGTAGACTGAGGAGCATGCATCCACCCGCAAGTAAGAAGCCCCAGTACTCGTAGCCCTGAAGCAAGTGTTCAGTAGCCGAGTCAAAGAAACCAGAAGTCAGGGCTATGAGAATAAAGGGAAATGAATACATGTTCCTATGATATTGCCTCGTTTCGGGGCTTAGTGTATAAGCAAGTTCAGTCAATCCCTTTGCTTAAGGATGGCTCGAAGAAAAGTAGCTACTGGTAACAACCACCTGAGTTACCCCAATGTGCGCGGGCTTCTCATGCTCGCTGCGGGCTCCGTCACCATTCTGACAGCAGTGGCGGCCGTGATGGCCTTGTTTGAGAAATTGTGGTTTGACTACACTGTGAGTCAATACTACTTCCTCATCACTGGAGGCGTTATGTTCCTGGCCGCCCTTTTCATTCTCTTTGAGATCCGTGGTCATACCGGCATTCAGTCACTGCTCAAGGAAGATTTCAACGTGTGGATGGCTGGAAGTATCATCTATCTCATTCCTGGAATTTGGGCTGCTGTCATTGAGAATCATCGCAAGGTGGAAGCAGAATACATCGACAATGGCTTGAGCAAGTTTGTGGACGAATACACCAGTGTCCCAGAGGCATTGGCTGCTAGTTACAATCACACGTTCTGGGCAGCAGTGTTGGTGAGCAACACCGTCTTCTTCAGTGCCGTGTTTTTGCCCAAATATGTCACCCCTTTCTTCATGGGCCTCTGCAACCCGGCGTATCGCAGCGGCAGCAAGAACTCAGAGTCTTCTGAGATGATCTAATTCCTTTTCTTAAATACAAAAACAGTTTTACTGCACTTCTTCTACCACAGGCTCCGCATCCTTGGGCTTTGCTTTAGGCTTGACACCGTTCGACTTTGGTTTTGATTTGAGCTTTGCGGGCGGCTTCAGCGTGCCAAAGCGCTCCACGATCGAATCACTGACTTTCTTGATTTCTTCCCACGTTGACATCCAGCAACTCTTCCAATGCGGATAGCTTGCTTTCGATGTTCTTCATAGCAAAGCGAGCAAAACGCTCTTCTTCGGGAGTCAGATCGCCTTTCACACTTTCGCAGGCCGCAATGTCTTCACGCAGACCTCGGAACACTCGATTGGGGAACGTCTCTAAGCCTCTGACTTGCTTGATCTTGCCTTCATTGTCACACAGAGTGTATACAATTCGGTTGTAGCGATCCTTGTACTTTTCAAATTCGGATTCAAAATCCAACTTGACTTTCTTTTCCATTTTGAATTATGAGCCTTGAAGAATGGGATGCAGCTATTGGCATCGAGCTCAGGGAATGCATGGCGACTCTGCGTACCTAAGAAAAAGTGTTCCAGAAGCAGCATCCAGACGGCATCGCTGCAATTCGACGCGCATTTGGCACTCTCGCAGTAGATCCCATGAAAGAGTGGCTCAAAACCTACACCGAGACCCTGTTGACCGAAGCCAAGAAAGAAGTCAGGCGACGCATGCACGCGAATATGGACCTCATCACCAAGAAAGTAACGGAAGAGCGGCACTACATGTTCTTTGAGTACACTGATGAGTTGCATACCAAGAGCGCAGAGTGGACGGCTGCAGCCCATCAACTCATATCAGATCGCACAGTGACCAACTTTCTACATTTTGACCAACTGACGCAAGAGTTTGCTGACATACTCGACTCTCTGAAGCCCTACGATGTCCACATTTCAGTGGCGGGGAATAGCGTGCTTGTGGTCCAGACTCCGGCCCAAGAAAACTAAGATCATCGTTGAACGGAGTGTTTGCGTTGGATGAGAGGCATAACTCAAATGTCTGCAGAGGATTGGAGTAAAGCATCTTTGGTTGCCCTTGATTGGGAGATGACAGGGTGTGATCCAGAGGTCAATTTTCCTGTTGCTGCAGGCGTCACGATGCGAGTCGAGGGCAAAATATCCAAGCATCTAGTCAAGTTTCCGGTACCTTGCTTTCCTGCTCACGACTTTAAAGAGTTTAAGGATCAACCAGGGTGGGAGGAACGCTGCGTCAGAGAGTTTTGGAGCACGCTGTCTCCGGAGCTCTTGGATCAACTTAGGCATCCTGATGCATTGCCAGAGTGGCCCAAAGATGCAACACCGGAGCAGTGGGAGGCAGCTGTGCTCAAGATGAAGCAGGCTCTTCAAGCCTTTATGCAATGGGTGCGTCATCACATTGAAAGCATGCCTGAGGAGCCTATCTTGCTGACCGACAATGGAGTGTACGATTGGCCCATTGCCAATTATTACATTCATCGGTACAGATTTCCCGAAACCAAAGACAGTAAGGAAGCACGGCCTCTGTCTTACAGCTTCAAATGGGGCTACATGAGCACGTATGATGTAGGCGACATGCTCCGGCCTTTCGACAAGAAAGCAGTCAAGGAGATCATTGCCGAAGACACCAGTGTCAAGCATAATCACGTGCCAGACGAAGACGCTGCCATGATCGTTCGCAAGTTTGAGATTGCCACTGAGTTGACGGCGGCCATGAAGCCGTTTGAGGCTCAGATTTTTGAATCGCGCAAACGCAAGCTAGAGTAATCATTTTTCAAATTTCTCTCTGTGCCTCTGCGAGGATGGACGCCATCGAACAATATGGATTAAACATGATCGATGACTTTTACCAAGCTGCAGCCAGCCTAATTGATTACAAGATGGCCCCCCACAAATTGGGCATGGGCACTCTTTGTTACCAGCACAAGGGCAGCGTCATTGACATGGGTACTAAGGGTCTGCATCCTCGCAAGGACTATGGCGCGGGGAAGTATTTCTCCACGAGACAGATTGGTGACGTAGTACGATACTGCCAGGAACTGGGCTTTACGTCGGGTGGAGTGACCAAGGCGGATCTTTTGCGTCAGCAGCAGAAAATCACTGAATGCTGGAGCCAATTGTGTCAGAGTCTCGCACCCTTGGGGATTCCATTCAGATGGGACGGTGGCTTCCTCATGATATACTCAGAGCACTTGGGTGTTCGTGTCAACCTGGTAGTGCAGCCTGATTCTTCGATCATGGTCCAATTATGCGCTATCAACGGAGTGTTTGTTCTTACTCCTCAGAGCGCTGCTGCTACGCTGGGGAAAGCGTTTAACACTTAATTTCATTTTCCAATGGCTGAAAGTAAACCCTCTGTCGACGCGGATTTCAAAACATGGTGGATAATACTTGTCACGTGCATGCTTGTCTGCATTCTACTTGCCCTACATGCCATCATGTACGTGCAGTGCGGACAGGATCAGCCCAAGATGCTGCTTATCATCCGCGTGGGCTCCGAAGACAGCGTGCAAGAGTATCACTCCTTTGTGACGCCGGTACCGCCTCTGTGTGAGCGCGAGTTTGAGCACTCGTTAAAGGCTATTCGCGCCTGGGATGATGTGAAGGATCGCCGAACACAGGAAGTTTGGGCCATCAATGCCAAGAGACTGCGAGCCGAAGCCATTGTCGTGGAATGTCTCTCTACAAACGTGCATATCTTAACACACATCAAGCGCTATCAAGAAACAGCCCCAAACGCTGTCGAACATCGTCAAACGGAGCCTGGTGTAAAAGAGCTTTGAATCACACTGTTTACTTAGGGCAAAGGAATGGTGGCTCGTGAATCGATAATGTCCTTGAAAGCCAAATAAGTAATGACGCCATAAAAGGCCATGTCCACCGCCGTGGTGACAGCTTCTTCAATAAACTTGCCATTGAACACGTACTGGGTCAGCATGCCTGGCACTGAAAAGATGAAAGAGGTAGGCTGCAGAATGTAGGACTGCAAGGACACTAGACCCACGTTCGCCGCTGACACGGCCATGAACCAATAGGTGCTGATGATCACGGTAAACATCATCACGGCTGCGTCAGTTCGAGAGGTCACGAACGTTCCTGGATCATCTCGGTTGTACTTCCAGTCGATCAAGAGACTCAGCAGCGAGAAGAAGAGAAAGACTCCGGACCAAATGGTGTTGGCACCAATAGTGGAGGCTTGAGCATACATTTCCACGCTTTGGCCCCTGAGCAAGTCATTGGCACTCTTCTTGTTTTCAGACAAGAAATGGTGCACAGTGTTGGAGGCATTCATGACACTCATCAATGAGATAAGGCATGCCGCAGTCACCAGCGTGCTCAGCAAAAGCTTGGGGATCTGGAACTCACCCACCGCCAAGTGCAGCACGAGAGAGAGAATGCCCCAAGTGGGTGCCATGCGCAAGTATCTGCGAGTGGTGCGGGCAGCATCGTAGCGGCGCTCGCCTCCAGTGTCTTTGCTGAGTTCGACGGCGTCCAGTTTGCTCTTGGGGTTGATCTTCTTGACACACCACATGTACCAATTGGGATAGAGTGCCAACAGGTCAATCGAGTACATGACAAACATGAAGAGCATGGCTGCCCCCAGAGGATAGCCAGGACTCATGTTGAAACGGTGCACGTGGTCTCCCAGCGAGGTGATGTACCAGTACATGGGGACTTCTCCTTTGCCACCATCTGCTCTGTCTTTGGAAAGGACCAGAATCGTAATGCCGCCGGCTAAGAAGCTTACGAGAGCCACGAGTTGCAAGAGAGACAAGGCAGCAGAGCCAGAGGTGCGCATAGCAGGGTGCTCATCTCCCGTGGCCTTGTGGTTGCACTGGGTTTTCACGAGCTCAATGTCCTCTTCGTCACTGCTACTGTCTTCGTCACGCTTGCAAGAATGAGACATCTTTACTCATACAACGCCATCAATAATAATATAGTCCGCTCTAGCGAACCAACGGATGAACTCAGGGAATTTGTAAACTACAAATAGATAATTATCTATCGCGTTGAGGACTACCGCCATTCGCATAAAAAAATAGTCGGGCCACATGCAATCTGTTGGAACATGAAACATGGAGAGAGGAGTGACCAGAAACAATCCTGCGAGGAAACATGCAATCTGTAGCCGAGAAGCGGTTTGTTTGTCGAAGAATACTCGATGCAGTCTCTCAAATCGAGACGAGATCACTTCGAACCAAATATACGTCTTTGCTATCACCTCCAACACCGAGGGCGTGCGCCAGACCACCCATTCAAACACTAGGGCCAAAAAGGAGACTCGTATCATGTCCTTAATCGTCCGAGCAATCATCTTGGGCGTCTGCGTCGCTTGCCAGTCAAAAGACTCGGTGCAAGCACATACGGCACTGCGGCCCATCTTGTGTACCGACTCACGATAGTCCCGGAGACAGTCGGCATGGATTACAGCTTCACAATTGGCATTGCTGCAGACTTTAGAGCCGCCTTCTGCATGACACACGAAACACTCCATTTCTTTGAGGAATGAAATTTGAATTTTACTTGGCAGGTTCTAACAATTGCATGTTTGCCTCAAACTGAGCCAGCGTCAGCTTGTCGCGTTGCAAGAGTTCGACTTGGCGCATGCCTTTGGACACAAAGGGGTGTCTGTCAAAGAAGAAGATGACTAGGAGCCACACGGTGAAGATGGACAATTGAATGGTGAACCCGTGCTGCGCATCCGCAAACACTCGGTGCATGCTTTCGTACTTGACAGAGATGTTGCTGACTTTAAACTTGTCCCAATCGTCAATGTAGCTGGAATAGTGTTGAATGAGTGCGAGTTGTTTGGCCACCAAGTAGGCGTAGGACAAGAGCATGAATGCAAGCCCTACAAAAGGGATAAACAGGTGCAAAGGGTCATAGACACGCTGGTTGGGGTATCCCACGATCATGGGGCCTCCGTACCACATTTGCAGAAGCATGATCACGCAGAACAAGAGCACCAGCACAAAGATGCCGAGGTTGATCCACACTAGCACTTTAGGCTTGAAAGCGTACTGCATGTTGAGCTCCAGCTCTCCAAACAAGAAAGTAAACGAGACTGCTAGTAAAAACACGATAATGTTCAGCCATGCTCCTGGCGAAATGCCCGGAAACCCTCTGGTTTGCTTGGGATCCTTTGTTGCGTCTTTGATGTCGCTGGTGGACACAGGCGTGTACATGCTTTACTCTGTATTTGTAACCCTAACCCACATAGTGGTGAGAGTACTATTCGGCTTTGACGGGCACCCAATTGAATGGGAATCGATAGTAGCGACCGCGGACAGGCACCACAACTTCTTTGCAAGGGTCTTCAACCGCTATCGCTCCTTCTTCAGCGCCACACAGAAACTCCAGGTTAGCGTTCTCGAGACACTGGAGGTCGCCCTTCTCGTCTGGATACAAAACATCCCCCGAGCCTCGCTTGCGATACACTCCCTTGGGCATCTCTGCTGCTGATTGAACCCAAATCAGGACAGGACACACACTCGGATCGGCTTGAAAGGTATCGGGCTGATCATCATCGTCGTACAGCGTGACTTCAAACGAGCAGCCTTCGCACTGGCAGTGTTTGCGACCCACAGTGAAGATGTCATCAGTGCTGTTGCGAGTGTAGATGGTGCGTCCGTCTGGGCTAACAAACACACACTCAAAAGGCAAGTCGGCAGTGTTCTCAATCACACGAGCCATTTGAAATTTGAATTTTTTTTCGCACTCTAGAGCACAATTCAAAATTCAAAGTTTGCACCAAATGAGCACCAATTCGTGTGTAAAAGCAAATGATAGTGTTTACTGCTCCCAAGAGTTTCGTTCTCTATCCAACAATTGCAATACACGCACAAGAATCATAGCTCGCAACCTTTTCCAATTTGTAGTATTCGGCTGGGGCCAATCAAAATCAATACACAAGATAGAGGGATCTTTGTTCACTTCAGCGTACTCGTCTGGCCTTGTCAATTGATGAGCAGAATCACAAAAGACATGAAGTACCATGTTGCTCAAGTCTCTGCTTGCTACCAGCTCGTCGTAGGTCCTTGGCCACTCAAGTTTGGTCTGAATATGAATGTCGATCCTGAAGCAATTGTCACTCGTAAGAGGCACTGCGGCGGCGTCTAGCAGCTCTCGGACGTGTGTAACCATTGTGTTGATAGTTTCCCATGCTTTTGGGCAGTACACGTACCATCCCAATTTAACAGAGAACAGATCCAAAGACTGGTGATACTTTTGGTGTCTGTCCCATTCAAACAGAGCCAAAGCACTAGTGACATATGCATCATTCACAATGGATTCGTTGGCTTGCAGAGACAGGCGCTGACCCATACAATTACAAAGGGACGGACGAAAAGCACCAGACACAAAATTTGAAAAAAGGCACCCAGAGCGGGATCTGGGCACGAAATCAAAAAGGGCAGTACAAGTGATAAGTGTATGATAAGAGCCCATAGCGCCATTCTTCGAACAGCAATGAATATCGTGTATGTCGATATCAGAGGGCCTGAATGGTTCAAGCGAGAGGTGCTCGCGGGACTGCGAAAGAGGCAAATCTCAGCACAGGCGTTGGCGATCCCCAACGCTTTGAAGATTGAATATCTGGATCCCATTAACACGTACAGTGCGTTTGACGACGAGAAGTTTGTGTACGTGGTCCGCGTAGATGCAACTGTGCCCAAGAAAGAGCGTGATCGCCTGAAAGAGCTGGTGAACGAGGAAAATTCGCAGGTGTTTGCAGTTGAATCCGCAGAGGAAGCCATTGGAGACTCCATTCTAGATAGAATAGCAGAGATTGTTATTGAGCATATGTAAATACACTGTCCTCTGTTTCTGACACAACATGTTAAAACTTCTCGTGTTGGCACTCGTTGCATCAACAGCATGGGCCGCTTGTCGTCCAGGCACTTATCTGTCAGGAGGTCATTGCTTGCCCTGCAGCGGT
>Ga0075163_10013225_pt1 | contig 10706 bp, 14 predicted proteins | sample JI1023141ADNA_FD_71478 | JGI IMG/M metagenome (GOLD analysis project Ga0075163, IMG submission 71478) | Wastewater effluent complex algal communities from Wisconsin, to seasonally profile nutrient transformation and Carbon sequestration -... | ecosystem: Engineered > WWTP > Effluent > Algae... | reverse complement strand
CCCGCCGCCAAGATAGCCTGCGCGGTCTTGATCCCAATCCCGGGCAGCGCCTGCAGCGCGGTCATCTCCAGCGACTCGCCGTCGACCTGGACTCCGTCAAACCGGATCTGGCCGAGCAGCTTCGCCTTGCCGATGATTTCGACTGTCATGTTATCGGGCAGCTCGGCGACGAAAGAGTACACGACATCGGCCCCGCGCCCGAGACCTGCCCAGACCTCCCAGCCGAGCGTCGCGCAGACTGCGGCGGCGTTCGTCTCCTTTTCCTCGCCGAAGCACACCACGTCAAACCGGGTGCGGTGCAGCACGTTTATGCAGTGAAGTAGCCCAGACCTCTTTTTGTCATCGGCCTTGGCGTTGCCGGCACCGTGCCAGCCGGCGGCCACAAGCTCATCCCCGTGAACTATACGCATCGCGAATCCTTTTCTCGGTGGCGGCTGGGTAGACCTCGCGCAGCTGCTGGACGAGTAGCGCGAACGCATCGCAGAACATCTGCTTTTCGCCCCAGGTCATCTTCTTTTTCTTCGCGAGATCGCGCACGACCTCGGCGACTTCTTCGATGCAGCCGCTTTGCAGCTTCTGCCTGTAGCCCCGGATGCGGTTGATCCAGGCCGCCGGGAAGGTGTTGCCGGGGTCACTGCGCAAGACGTCTAACACACCTTCGGCCCGGGTTTCGTCGAGAGGGGGTATGAGTTGCGCGGGATCGGTCACCGTGATGTAGCACCGGCTCATCGGGAACCAGAGCTTGATCCCCCCGTCGGACACAGACGAAACTTGGCCGACGCCGTGCGATTGGTAGCTCCATTTGGATCCGACGGGGGGCATGTTACTTGGCCTCCAGGGACTGTTTTTTCCCGTCCAGAGCTTGCCGAACGCGCTGGCCCTGGTCCTTGGTCAGCTTCAGCTCGCCCGACTCGCGCTTGACCTGCAGCTGCTCTCGGTAGGCGAGCAGGGCGGCGGTGTCGGGGATAGCGAAGATCTCTTTGCAGATGGTCGAGATGTGATCTTCGCCGGTGCCACCCACCACGATCGGCGTCTGGCCGACATAACTGCCCGACTGAGGGTCGAGTGGAATCGGGGCAGCGCCAGGCAGGGTCTGCTGGGCGCTGTGCTCGTTCTGGCCCGCGGTGGGAGTGTGGGCGTATTTTGCTTGGACCTCTCGGATGATCGTCTCAGCCTGGTTCAGATCGGATTTTACCGCGCTATCGGGAGCGGGAGCGGGGGGCTGGGCCGCTGCCGCCGGAGCTGCCGCCGGAGCTGCCGCCTGAGCTGCCGCCGGCTGGGCAGCGCGCAGAAGCGCGGCCTTCTCCTCGATGGCCCCGCAGATCTGCTTTGACTGATCGGCGGTGAGCACCAGCGTGCCCGCTTCTCGGCGAGCAAAGAGCTCCTCGCGCATCGAATGGAGCTGGTCAGCGTCAGCCGCCGAGGCGATGACGGCGCAGATCTGCGCGAGCTGCTCATCTGTCGCGTGGGCAGGAACGGCGGGAACGGCGGGAGCGCCGCCTTCCGAGGTAGCAAACTCGGGCACCTCGTCGCTTTCGGTGCGGGGCTGTATGGGTGCCGATCCCGCCCCAGGCTCCGGCGTGCCGGCGATCATGCGCTGCAGACGCTCTTTGCCCTTGCGCAGCGTATCACTATCGAGCGTCTCCACATACGTCCAGCTCGGGCGCCCGAAGATCTCGGCGATGGCATCCGCCTTGCCCTTCTTATCGGCGTCGCTCTTAGAGGGCCACTTGGCGAGCATCGCGTGCTGAATCTCCTCGCAGAGAATCTCGCGCTCGCGCTTCTCGGCCTGGCCGGAGTCCACTCCGTCGGGACCCATATCAAAATGAGTCTTGCTGGCGAGGTTGATGGTGCTATGTGCCCCGCCCTTCAGCCGCTCGATGTGAGGCATGAAGAACTCTTTCACTACCTCGTAGTCCTTTTTGACCGAGCCGAGGCCCTTGAACTCCTTCAGTCGACCGTCGAGGTCGCGAAAGCGGTCCTTCAGGATCGTGGCGGTGCGGTGCACGATCGGACCCTTGGAGCGGTCCGCGTGCAAGTCCTGCTCGGACTCCATGTAGACCAGAAGCGAGGGCTCGTAGCCCATCTCGCTCTCGGTCTTCATCTTGACGCCGGTTTTGACGAGCTCCTTGCGGCCCGTCTCCTCGTTAGTCTCGTTGTCGTACTCGTAGCCGGCGCGACCGCAGATCGCGATCGACAGCGGGGAGTTAAGAAAAAAGTCGGTCCAGAGGGCCCACTTGGCCTTAATCGGCCCCCAGTGCTGGAACTCCAGCTTCTGCAAGAGCTGCCAGCCCTTGTTCTTGCGGAAGACGTTCTGCTGCGCCAGGTACGATTCGCAGAGCTCGCGCCAGGGGTGCGTGATGCTGTCTACAATGGCACCGGCCACCTTGCGCTCAACGCACGCCTTGCCGAAATCCACCATCGTTTGCAGGTCGCGGGCGCGCTTGACCAGCATCTTCTGCCCGGTGAGCTCCTCGATGATGGCACGGATATAAATGCTGCCCGTTTCCGTATCGTACATCGCAAGCGGCCCAGGCAGACCGAGCACTTCCTTGGCAGCGCACATGAGCAGCGCGGCGGTGTACGTCTTGCCCGTGCCACCGCTGCCAAGAAAGCCGACCTTCAGCGCGCCGGCCTGTCCGTCCTCATCGAAGAAAGTATCGCCAGCGGGTTTACCAGTAACGATCGCCATATGAGTGAACCTCCTGACAAGCAATATACTAGCAACTAACATAACTGTGCAAGAACTATTTCTCTCGGCACTTCATTTTCACGGTGCACCGACGATTATTACACCGGAGGCAAGATGGAACTATATTGCCTCGCACGTACCTGCCACCCTCATGCCCGCAGACAGGATAGCGATCAACCTCCCACCGGGTGCGCATGCGCTTACCGCAGTGAAAGCACGGAACCGTTTTTCCGTTGCCGAATTGCGTCATGATCCACGCTCGGCGTCGAGCGCGATCGTAGCTGCTGCCGCGGAGGTTTCTACTCGATGCCGGCATGTTGTCCGTCGCCATCAACCATCATCCCGGGAACAGCCTGCACCACTCGCCACCCCTCCGCGCCGAGCCCGTTCAATATCCGCTCGTCGGTTTGGCTGTCCGAGTCGAGAACCAGGATTTTGTATTCGTATTTCATTTCCCTTTACCTTCCCTTCGATCTCCCCTATACATACCTAGCAACTAACCGAAAGGCAAACAAAAATGGCTGGCAGCGTAAACAAAGTCATCGTCCTCGGCAACCTCGGCGCGAAACCCGAGCTTAAGTACCTGCCGAGCGGGCAGGCGGTGTGCGAGATGCGCATCGCGACCTCGGAGACCTACACCGACAAAAACGAGCAGAAACAAGAGCGCACCGAGTGGCACCGCGTGGTCGTCTGGGGTAAGACCGCAGAGAACTGCGCCCAGTATCTGGACAAGGGCCGCCAGGTCTACGTCGAGGGGCGGCTGCAGACGCGCAGCTGGGACAACAAGGAAGGCGTCAAGCAGTACATGACCGAGACCGTTGCGAATCAGGTGGTGTTTTTGGGCGGGGGTGGGCAGCGCGGGGAATCGGCACCGCGTGCAGCTGCGCCGGCCGCTGCCGGGGGTGAGTTCGGGGGCGACGATGACATCCCGTTCTAGCCCCGAGTACGCCTACATCGAGCTGTTCGGCCACACCTGCCTGGGCGCTTGCGAAGTGACCGAGGTCGAGCGGTACGGCGTCAAGATGTGCGAAGCGCGCCCGCTCGACCCCGATGGCGAGCCGGGTGCTGCCCAGCGGTTTCCGTGCACTGCGATCTATCGGGAGCGCGAACTGACCGAGGACGAGGCGAAGCGGCTGGCGATGCCGCGCACGCTACCAGCGCCGACTCCGCCCTGCGCAACCTGCGGGTATGGGGTTTGCGACTGCAGTGCGGCCGAGCGAGATGGGCAGATCGTGGAGGTCGAGCGGTTGCCGCCGACCGACGACGGCACCCCGCTCTGCGAGCCGATTGAGGAAGGGGAGGACGATATCCCGTTCTAGTTCCTCGTCCCCGTCATATCTGGGAGTGGGTCCGCCTTCGCTGCGGTGGCCCACTCCTTCACGCGTGACGCCAGCCCTTCGTCCCGCTTCTGATACCGATCCCACAGCGACCGCACCAGGCCGTCGAGCTGTTCGAGCAGGGCGAGCTCCTCGGTGACTTCCTCTTGATTATCAGCCAGGATCGCGGGCAGCTTCACGCTGTGGTACTGCTGCGCCATATCGAGCACGACGCCCCAGGTCTTGTCGCCGACCATGAGCCAGATCGGCAACTCGCGCACCGTGTAGCCTTCGCCGACCGCGCGGCGCGCCTGCTCGAAGTCGGACTCGACGATGAGCTTCCCCATCCCCAGGCCAAGCCGGATCTTGTCGTCGAGCGTGGCGCTCACCTGCTCGTTCACCACCGCGTAAAAAAGCCAGGTAAGGAAGCCTTCGTCAGGGCCCCAGGTGTCGAGCTCCAGCACGGCGGCAAAGGTGTTCGCGAATAGGCCGAGGAATGCTTCGGTGTCGCCGCTGGACTGCGATCCGAGGTAGACCATCTTGCGGCTGAGGTCCCAGATCATCGGGATGGATTTGATTTTGCTTGGGATCTTGCGACGGAGGTCGGCGTGCAGAAAATCCTTGGCCTCGCGCTTATCTAGAGAGGTGTTTTGGCGCACGAGCCGTTTCAGCTCCTTGGTTGGCACCTTCAACGTTTCGACGCGCATATCCAGGGCGACGTTGCCGGAGTGGTTCCACGACGGGTTTAGGTTCAATTCGTCGCCACGCTCGCACCAGCCGATCGCTTTTTCCTTGGTGAGGTTCGGGTCGATTGGGACGGCGACGTGGGCGCGGACGCCACGATCGAAGTTGGCAGTAGGGGCGGTGGTGACTCGGTAGCGGGTTAGGTTCATGAGAAGTCTCCGGTGATGTAGTCGTAAGGGCCTGGGCCATGGCCAGCACAGAAGCTATGACGAAGCAGACCATTCGGCCCTGGCTTGGACCCATTAACGCTGTGGAAGTGTTCCCAGCTAATGTAGCCCATCGGCACTTTGCTAAGATCCCTGCTACCGCGCTCGACGATCTGTGCCTCCATTTCGGCGGGAGTTAGGATCGTCTGGTATTCGTCGCGAATCACGCGGCCGAGTTCGTTCCAGAGCTTGCGCCAGTCGTCGAGCGAGTTGATTCCCCGATCGGGAATGACATGCAGCGAGAAGCACCATCCGCCGGATGACTTGCCGATGTGCAGTTCTTCGCCAGCGTCGTGGCCGCAGTGAGTGCAGCGGTCTGAGGATGAGAGGTAGTAGTTTGTTCCCATTATCCCTGTTCCAAAATGTCTTCTATGGTTTGGTCGGAATCTTCGTCGATCTCGATCCTGGCGTGTTTATTCTCGAAGGCGTTCGCCAGTCGGTGCAGCGCCCTGGGCATGCCGCCCGAAAAGTCAGGGCAGATCGCTTCAAGGAATCGGCCGCAGGCGCCGGCGAGAACCTGATACTCGTCGGGCTCGGGGAGGTTTTGCGGAGTAGCCTGGGGTGGATTTGGGTCGTGCTCGGGGGTCAAGGGCTGACTCCTTTCTCGACGAGATACCACCCCACGCGCCGGTCATACCCAATCACGCCCTCACGTCGCAGCCGCTGCGCCCACTTCTCGACCGAGCGGCCGGTGAGGCGCGGGGTGGTGGTGGTCTGCAGGATGGCCAGCACCACCTCGCGGGGGTGTTTTCTACGCCCAGGCACTTGGGCCGTGGCGATGGTTTCTGCCTCTTCTTGGATGCTCACCAACAAACCGCGCAAATCCTGCATCGAATAGAGTGCTTGCACCATGTGGCGGCGCGTGATGGGGGTGTTGAAGATGTTCGAGTGGGCCGTCGGAGGCGGCGGCGCGGATCGAGCCACGAAGAACGGGACGTCCTGCGCAGGTGGTCGATATTCGCGCTCTGCCACTTGGTCAATCGCTGGCTCGGCGTAGTAGTCGCCGCACATCGGGTATTGGTTGATTTTCATGGCAGTGCATCCGGCCTCTTAGGATGATACCAAGTCTGTTCTGCCTTCACGTGTCGGACAAGAACGGTCCCGCTGTGCCCAGGCCGCGGGTCGGGTTCCTTTGCATATTCGTATTTTTTCTTCCGCACCAGAGCGACCGCGGTTTGACCTGGGATGCGCTTGGTCTGCTGCGTGACGGCCACAGCATGTTCATCGTCATGCACGAAAACAACGTGGTGCCGGATATGCACTCGGACCTCACCGCACTCACACGCGCTGACGTGTCGAACCTCGCGCAGGGGAGCGCGCTTCTTTCCTCCAGCGTGCAGCGTGTGCGCGCCGATTCTGCGCCACCTGTGGTGGTGGGTCGCGTTACCGTCGATCGTTTTCATCCGTTCACCTGCCCGCAAATAAACCCTAGCAACTAGCCAGACATACGTGCATTATCTCCCCGGGTCAAGCTAGAAAACACAAAAACGATCGGCATATAAAAAGGGCCGCGCCAACTTCCACGCCGGCGCGGCCCTCAACCTCGGACACCAATGAGCCTATCACCGGCCGACTTAAAAAAACAGATCACCGACCCGCGAAAATTCGTGGAATCGCTCGGCTACTCCGGCGACATCATCACCGAGGGGCGCGGGATCAAGGTCAGGTGCCCAAATCATGAGGACGGCGGGCGGCCGAACCTGCAGATTTCGCTTCGGGGGGACACCCTCGGTGTTCACTGCTTCGTGTGTCAGTTTGGCGGCGACGTGTACCACTACGCCGAGAAGTTCCTCGGCGTCGACTGGAAAGAGGCCCACGCGCGCCTGCAGAAGCTCGCCGGCGATGCGCCGGTGATTGCCCGGGACAAGGACGACTACCCGCCGCCCGATGAGGTGTGCCGGTTCTGGGACCATGCGCATGAGGTCGAGCGGGATCCGGAGCTGTGCGAGCAGCTGCGCAGCCGGGGGATTGAGCCGAGCCGCATCTCTGCTCTCGCGCGGGCGGTGCCCGAGGTCGGCTGGGTTCCAAGCTGGGCCTGGGCGAAGGGCGAGTCGGGGCCGGTGCGCTGGCCCGCGGCAGGGTATCGGCTGCTCGTCGCCATGTATACCGAGCGCGGGCAGCTCGTGACCCTGCACTGCCGCCGGTTCCAGGCAGACGACAAGATTAAGGGCCGGTTCCCGTCCAAGTGCCTGGCCAAGGGCGCGATGATGCTCAACCCCACGGCGCTGAACTCGCCGACCTGGGATAATTTTATCATCGTCGAGGGGGTGCCTAACTGGCTGGTGTTGGCGGCCGAGTACCCAGACAGGCCCGTCATTGGGCTTGTGGCTGGCTCGCTGCACGGGGTCAAGTTCGAGCGCATCCCGCGGGGGGCCAGCGGGGTGCTGTGGACTGACTCAGACAGCGACAAGAAGCCCGACGGAACCCCCCGGCACACCGCCGGCCAGCATTACCGATCGCGGGCCCTAGCGCTCCTCCAGGGCCGCCGCGTCCGCGTGGTCAACCTCCCCGTGCCAGAGGGCGCGAAGAAAGCCCCAGACGCAAATGACGTTTATGTGCGGGGTGACCTCGCGCAGGTGATGGCTGATGCAACGGCAATCACTGCGCCGGCCTCCAGCGCAGCAGCTTCCCTGTGGGATATGTCGCCAGGGCTTTGCGGGTGGCATCACCCCTTCCTCGACGTCGGCCTGCTGGATGAGCTCATCCGGCTGCACGACGGCAAACCCTTCGCCGCGCGCTATAACGAGTTCGGCGAGATCTCCGATGCTGGCTGGCACGCTGATGCGCTCGGGCTGCATTGGTTGCGCACCGGCGAGGCCCCGGCATCCGGGGTGCTGTGCACCGACTCGGTCGATAACTTCATGGCCCTTGCGGCGCACTTCGAAGCTGCGCGAATCGAGCATGATGACCCGGCAGCACCTGCGCTCATCGCCGGGGTGCCGCCATCGGCTTGCGATAAGCTGACGCTGTGGCCGGCGCAGCCGTGCGGCTACGACCACGATCGGATTCTCACAAGCGATCCGTACGGAGCCGCCGAGAAGGGTAGACACGCTGTCACCTCGGCGCTGAACTCCGCGCAGGCGGTGCGAGCCGAGAAGCCCGTCCCGCCTCCAGACGATAAGCCGGTGCGCGAGTTCCCGCCGACCGACACCGGGAACGCCGAGCGGCTCGCTTATGTTTTTGGGCAGGACATACGGTTCGTCGGAGACTGGAATCAATTTCTCATCTGGGACGGGCAGCGCTGGGCGCGCGATCGGACCTTCGAGATCCAGCGCCGGGCCATTTACACGGTCAGGATGATGGAAGGCAAGTGGGCGCTCGAGTCCGAGAGCGCAGGCAAACAAAACGCGATGTGTTCGATGGTACGCAGCCAGCCCGGGATCCCGATCCTGCCCGAGTCCATGGACGCCGACAAGTTCGCGCTCAACATCAAAAACGGCACCGTGGATCTGCGCACAGGTGTTCTGCTTCCGCACGACCGACGGCAGCTCATTACCAAGCTCGCGCCGGTGACGTTCTCTGCCTCTGCGAAGTGCCCGAAGTGGCTGGCGTTCCTCGACACCATCTTCGCCGGAAACGAAAACATTATCTCTTTTGTGCAGCGGGCCGCCGGCTACTCACTCACCGGCGAGGTCAGTGAGCACGTCCTGTTCTTGCTTTTCGGCACGGGCCGCAATGGGAAAAGTACATTTATTTCAGTGATGCAGTCGCTGCTCGGAGACTACGCCAAGCAGGCGAGCCCCGACATGCTCATGGGCAACGGCGACAAGCTCGACGCCGGTCAGCTCTCCGGGATCGCCTCGCTGCACGGCGCGCGGTTTGTGGCGGCAGCTGAGACGGAAGAAGGAGGGAAATTAGGGGAGGCCGCGTGCAAGCGCATCACGAAAGGAGACTTGATCCCGGCCAAGTACATGGGAAAAGACATGTTTTATTTTTTCCCGACGCACAAAACGTGGCTGGCGACAAATCACAAGCCCAAGACGCGCAGCAACGATAAGGGCCTCTGGTCGATGCTCATCCCGATCCCCTTCGAGGTCACGATCCCGGACGCGCAGATAGACCGCACCCTGCCAGCGAAGCTGCACGCCGAGCTGTCGGGGATCTTGAATTGGGCCATCGCCGGGGCGCTCGAATGGCAGCGCCGCGGGAAGCTCGACCCGCCTTCTGAAATTGACGAGGCGGTGAGCAAATACAAAGCCGAGATGGACCAGCTCGCCCCATTCCTCGACGAGTGCTGCATCATGTCGGGGACCGTCGCGGTCGCGGCAATAAACACCGCCTACGAGATGTGGTGTGCCGACACCGGGCGCGAGCTCATGCGCGGGTATAAGCACGTCATGAACGAGCGGTTTAAGGCGGGGTCTGACGGGAAGCGGCGCTGGCGCGAGGGGGTGACGTTGCGGGCGGAGTGGCAGGATCGGATTGAGGCGCGGGAGCGGGAGAGGTATTAATGAAAAAATATGACAAAATCGTACTGACCGCTGAGATTGACGGCATACGCGTTCCGGGAATGCCGCACACGATCAAGCCGGGCTGTGTTGGCTATGTCGTTGACGTGTATTGGCCGTCTGGATGGCTGCGCGTGAAAGTGGAAAAGGAGCGCCTGGGAACTGGCGTTGGTCTGGAATATGAACTAACGGTTCCGCCATCGTGCGTCAGGCAGCGACTGCCTGCAGACCTCGATTATCGCGGGACGCTCGATGCAGCAGCACGAAAACGGCGCACCGCTACTCCCTAACTCCGCCCCTCCACCTTCCCCACGTTCGATAAAATCACCTTCCCCTCTACGATCGTCGCCTTCCCGTCGGCGATCAGCTTCTTCTCATCCTCGGTGAGCTTCGGTTTCACTTTCCGATCGTCCATGGCAGAACCTCCGCGCGCAGGTATGAAGTGTCGGGAACCCTCACGATGAGCAACAACTCGCGCGAGACGAAACCGGTGTAGATCCGGAAGTACACCCCGCCGAGCGAGTCGCGGGCCTTCTGCACCTTCTCATCCGGACCACCGTCCAGGATCGCGAACTGCAGCGGCTGCCAGGGGTCGAGCGCAGTCGGCACCGGCATGCGCCAGTTCGTCGGGTCGATGAGCAGGTGTTTGAGCCCGATGTCGATCTGCGCGATGAGCTCGGGCGAGACCGTGGGGACCTCGGCGGCAACCTGTGCTGCCGGCTGGGACTCGTATTTGTCGGAGGGGAGCGTGTTTTTTTCGGGCTTGGCCATGGTCATGCACTTCCTGTGTGTCTTCTCGAATTATGGCCCGCCTCTCCGCAGCTTGAGCAAATAATCTTGCGGCCGGCGCGTTTCTTCGCGGCAGCAGCGTTTGCTTTGTCGCGGCAGCTGGCGCACCGAGAGAGGGGGATTTCTTCGCCATCGCGGATGAGCACGACGGCGGGCCGGCTACACTGGCGGCAGCAGCCGGCGGCGCGGTTGCGCTCTGCTCGGGCTTGCGCGTGGGGGGTCATGGGCGCAATTGAGCCCCGACTAGCGCTGCGGAAAAGTGAGGCGGTACCGCGTTCCCGCACATCCGAACCTGCGCTGTTTTTGTCAGAGGCTATGTAGCCCACCGGATGCAGCGAGAGCAGATCCGTGTGGTCGGTGTCGGTCTCGCGGTGCTTGCCGTCTTCGTGGTAGGTCGCGCGGTTCCCTCGGCCGAGCTGCAGGCAGAGGCGGCCGAGGGGGATGATCTGGTCAAGCATGCGCCACCGGGTACCAGTACAGGGTTTTCCCCGATCGGCTGGCTGTGAGAAGC
>Ga0075163_10013224_pt1 | contig 10706 bp, 6 predicted proteins | sample JI1023141ADNA_FD_71478 | JGI IMG/M metagenome (GOLD analysis project Ga0075163, IMG submission 71478) | Wastewater effluent complex algal communities from Wisconsin, to seasonally profile nutrient transformation and Carbon sequestration -... | ecosystem: Engineered > WWTP > Effluent > Algae... | reverse complement strand
AACGTGACCAGCGACCCGATGGGGCAGCAGATCGCGGACCTGGCAGACAACTACCTCAATGTGGAGTACGTCTGGGGCGGCATTCCGCGCGCTGGGGCAGACCCGTATGAGACAGGATGGGACTGCTCTGGCTTTGTCTCATATATCGCGGACACGCTAGGTATCTCCAGTAATCAAGACCCGAACGGCATTCCGAACGGATCCCACTACCAGGCGCAGTGGGCGCTGGACAGCAACCGCTACGTGCCAGGGAACGATGTCAGCCAACTTCAGCCGGGGGATGTCATCTTCTTTGATCTGGGGAACTACAACGGCGGTGGGGCGGGTGAAGTGGGGCCAATCGCTGCCCACGCCACCCACGTTGGCATCTATCTTGGTGACGGCAAGATGATCAACGCCATGCAGGAGTGCGGACCCGGCCTGACAAACGGCGTAAACTGTGGCACAGGAACCGTTGACCTGAGTGAATCCTACTGGCACGACTCCATGATTGGATCGGCCACCATGTTCTAGGAGTTCTCATGCAGCCCTTTGACCCGCGCACCATTCTGGCAAATGTCATCGGGAACTCCATCAAGTCTGAACAAGCGAAGCGGCGCAAGGCGCAAGAGGACGTGGCCACCGTGGTCGCGGCCGCTGCCATGGTGGACCAGGCCAAGAAGAGTGGCTTCGTTCCTCCCGGCAGAGCGATTCAGCCCGCACCTTCCCCCAGTCCTGTGGTGACGACGCTCCCGAACGTGGGCGTTGGGACTGCTCCCCCGCCGCGAGCGATGGCCCCAGCGGCTCCTCCTCCGGCACAGGACACCCTCCCCATTGGTGGCGCCGGAGCGGTCGAGCCACCAATTCCTCCCCCAACTCCAAGCCTGGGGGACAACATCGGAAACATCCTCGGACCCGTCAAGGACAACGCCGCCAGCGCCGTGGGATACCAGGCGCCAGTCAATCCCCGAGACAACATCGGAAATATCCTGACGGGACCACAGGACGCCATCTTCTTCAGCAAGATGGGCGAGGACATGGTCAACGCTGCCAATGGAAACATCCCGGCTGGCGTAGAGAACATCCCGCTCAAGCGAAAGATTTACGAGTGGGCTGGTCAACACCCGGACATGGTGAAGATCGCCCACGAAAAGGGCTACACCACAGACGATGGCCGTGTCTTTGAGCCAGGGTATCGGGCCGTCTGGGAGGCGTATTCCCATGACGTGGGTCTGGAGTCCGGGAGAAATCTGAACCTCGGCCCACAGGGCAACGTGGCCCTGGCGCTCGCCAAGAAGTTCGTCCCCGGTGGCAAGGTTGTTGAACTGGTTGATGATGCCGTCGGACTCTCCCCTGAGAGCCTTGCGGCAGCGGGAGTCAACCTCCTGACCGACCCGTACAACGCCATCGGTGGTCCCAGCAAGAAGGCGGGCGAGAAGCTCGGAGTCATGGGGGCCGAGCGGATTGCCGAGGGAGTAATGGGTGGCGGCGCCCTCGGGGCGCTGGGCAAGATTGTTGGAGCGCCGGATGCGGCTCTTGACGCTGGTATCAACGAGATGAAGCGTGGCCTGGGCGCGCTGGCGGGAACGGCCGGTAGTCAGGCCCGCAAGACTCGCGTGGGACAGGGCGTGCTCAACTGGTTTGAGACGAGCCCGCGCGCCCAGGCCGAGAACATGCGTGGACAGATTTTGCGTGCATTGGGACAGGAGGATCAGGCACTTGCGAACCGACCGCAGATCGTGGATCCAAACGGCATCTCGCCACCACCCGCGCCGCCTGTGGCTCCTGTACCGACGCCGGTCGTAGAGACGCCAGGCGGCTGGGTCGTTGGCGACCCAGCGAAGATCACAGAGAAGGGATCAACCCTGCGCCGCACGGTGGAGGACGCGAATGGCGTCAAGGCGCGCATTGATGAGATGACCCGGCGCGACGGGACAGTCAGGTACACAACATCCATCATCGGAGCCAACGGTGAGCCGGGCAAGCGGCGCGCCTCCGAAACGTTGGATGGCGCGATGGCGCTCATTGACAAGGGTCTGGGAGAAAATCCCTCTCGCATCACACAGCAGGCCCAGGTTGCCCTGCTTGAGGGGCAGGCCGGCGCAGAGGCTCAGAATGCGCAGGGCGTGGTCGAGGCGTTGATCGGCGCGGAACCGGTGGATCAGGCGGACCCGCTCTACCGCTGGGAGCCATCGCCCGCCAGGAGCAATCGAGACGACGCGCACAAGCGATTCTTTGATCGCAGCCGCAGCCATATTGCCAAGGCGAGAGAGGCGAATAATCCTGCGCTGGAGAAGCGCCTATTTGACGCCGAGTCTCGTGTCAACGCCCTGCGTGATGAAATCCTGGGAACCACCGTCGATCCTGTTGAGAGCCTTGTGCCTGGGGCGGACATTGGCAATCAGCAGTTTGATGACATCCAGAATAAGGCCAACCGATTTGAGATGTGGCGGGAAGAGCATCTCCTGGATATTGAGCAGCGGCAGATGCTGGAGGAGGCGGGGATCGATCCCGGACCCTACGTCAACAACCAGCCCGGCCTGAAGAAGGGCGTCACCGAGGGCGCGTGGGCGCAGCAACTGGATGAACTTGCGTGGAACCCGAACGAAGAGCGCGCCATGCAGGCGGCGGACAGGTTGGAGTCCTATCTTGATCGCCTGAAGCGGGACAACGGCGAGGGGAATGCCGCAGCGTTCCAACTTGAAGACGCCATCGACACGGCTATCGACAATCGCAATCGCTTTGTCCAGCCAGAGGTTGCTGACGAGGTGATCGAGGCGGCGCCAGACCCCTACGCCCACCTCCAGGGTATGAGCGATGGAGACAAGAGCATCTTCGTGGCCGGACTGGAGACACCGGGCCCATCCCAGAACAAGTTTGTGGTGGCGAATCGCCGGATGCAGGTTTTAGAGGAGCGCGCCAAGAGCTTCTTTGATGATCCCGGCAAGAGTGAAGAGGATTACCTCGGCGCGCTCAATGACTACAAGGCGGCGCACGATGGAGCGAACCGCCTGGTGGAGGCCGAGAAGCGCAACATCGACTACATGAATCAGGCGTTTGCGCGCGGGGAAGTCTCCCCCGCTGTTCAGCAGGCGGTGCAGAGTGGGAACGGTGCGCTCAACACTGCCGTGCAGGCAGCGGACCAGTCGTTCACAACCGCGCCCATCATCGCGCCGGAGATTGCAGACTTTCTCAACACCACCTTCACCAACAACCAGAACCAACTCGGACGCACCTACGGAGAGGTGGCCCGAGAACTCCGCGCCAAGTCCGTTGACGACAAGCGATCCCTCGTCCAGCTCCTCACCGGAGCCACCAGCCAACTAGACAAGAAGGATCTGGCACAACTCAATCGCCTCAAGAAGGAGTACGGCGTCGAGACGTTGCAGGATGCGGTGGCGCTCAATCCCGAGGAGGTGTTCCAGCGCAAACTGCGAGATGAGACATACGCTGAGGTGGGATACAACGGACCCGGCATGTTCCGTGGACTTGACACCGCCAGCCGTATCTTCAGTAGCGTCAATCTGCTCATGCCGTGGAAATTGCCTGGCTACATCGCCGGCAACATCATGGGCGACTCGTGGCAGACCGCGATGGCCTTTGGTCCCGAGGCGACGGCGGCGATGAACAACATCGACCACACGCGCAACATGATCCAGGTGGCGCGCAAGGGCGGCGACCCACTGGAGGGGTCCATTGGCGCGCTGGTCAAGAATGCCGAGCTTGGCGGGTACCACCCGGAACTGGTCAGTGACAATCTGAGTGAGGCGATCTTCAAGAACGAGTCCTCAGCGGTCAACCGTGCGGCCGGAAAATCTCGCCTCAACATCATCGGCGGCATCGACAAGGCCACCGGGCGCATGATCGACCCGGCGCGCAACCTGAACAACGGCATCGAATGGGCGCACCGCACCGGGCTGTGGGGATGGTCCTTTGAGAAGCGTGTCACGAACATTGCCCCGGACTACCTGCGCGAGATGAATCCCCTGCTCCAGAAGTACGGCATCCCCGATGATGAGGCGCGCGCCGTCTTTGACGCCCTACCTCCTGTCGTGGGTGGTTCCCGTGTGTCACAGACCTTTGGCGAACTGGCCCTGCAATACGGCGTGGACGCGGCCGATGCCAAGGGATTTGCTGAGGAGATGGGGCGCAAGTGGCAGAGCAAGATCCACAACGCGGACGCGGACGCGGTCAAGGATGTCAACAAAGCGCTCTTCAACTTCGAGCAGAAGAATGCCGACGTGGTAGCGCGGCGCATCGCCCCGTATACCATGTGGATGTCGCGCGCTTACCCCTTCTACTTCGAGCAGATGATCCGCCACCCCGGATTCGCCGCTGCCTATTACCAGATGGCCGAGAAGACGAAGCAGGACGCGCAGTCAGAAGGGTGGCCACCAGCCTTGCAGATGATGACCCGCCTCGCCTATGGGCCAGCGGGCATGATGATGATGGGCAATCCCTTTGCCATGGCGGGCATGTTCGACTTCGCTATGGAAGAGACGGGCGGCTACACCCCGGAGAACGTCAGCGCCGTGCAGCAGGTACTCAACGAAACCGGAAAGTACGGATTCAGCCTCTTGCCCTGGTGGCAGGCGGGACTCAACCTGACCGGGTACTCGGGTGACTCTCCGATCGGCCTGGACCCCATCGGTGCCTACGGCGCCCGCAAGGCGCTGGGGAGCACCATCAAGTGGGCCGGGACCGAGTTGGGCATCGGCGCGCTGGCTGGCGCGGGGAAGCCCTTTGAGCAGGCGATGCAGGACGTGCGCTCCTTCCTCTCGGGTCACCTTCCGGGGTCCGAGTGGGTACCACCGGTTGATGCGAGCCAGGCGGCAAACGGGCAGATTCGCCAGGTAATGCTGGATAACGAACTGCGGGACATGGGCTGGACCCGTGACTACTACCTGACCATGGTGATGGCGGCGGAAGAAGACCCCACTGGACCCGAGGCGCAGGCCGTTGACCAACTGCACGGCAGCATCCTGGACGAGGAGTACGCGGGTGGGGCGGACTGGATGCGCGCCAAGAAGGAAGTAGCGCGCGCGGACATGGTCAACGTCATGGTGTCCGCCGTGGTGCCCGGCCCGAAGTCCTCCCGGCAGGAAGGGACGCTGGAGTATCGCGGGCTGGCCGAGCAAATGTGGGCCGACGAGGACGGCCGGCCACAGATCATTCCCGGCGTGGGTCCGGTGCCCACCGACTCCCAGTTTGCTCAGATCGACACGGGTGAGTACGGCATCAGTTTTCGTAGCCCCGGCATCGCCAATCGCCTGGACCCACGCGACCGGGAGTTCCTGGCGAAGTGGGCCGAACGCTTTGGGCAGGAGTACCGCAGTGGAGATGTGGAGCGGCTGATCAAGGCGGCGTCCAGCGTCAACCAGATGCAGAGCCTCACCCCGCAGGCGGCAACCCTGGTGACCGGTCAGGAGCAGTGGAACTCCATTGGCACCGAGCGCGAGCGGGACATGATCAACACCTACTACGCCATTGGCTTTGGCGAGAGCCTGGTGAGCATCCCCTCCATGAACTTCACCGCTAGCGCCGAACAGATGGCGCAACTGGATGACGCCTCGCGCTGGGACATTGCCGAGGCGTGGATGAACGAGAACGACCCGAGTGGCGAGGTGCGAAACGTGCTGGAACTGCGTGACCTGTACGAGGAGTCGCACCCGGAGTACGGAGCCTTCGCCACCTGGAAGTCGGAGACCCGGAAGCAGTGGGGAACGGCTCAGGCATTCCGTGACGCTGCCGTCCGCAGCAACCCATCCTTCGCCAACTTCATCGGAGCGGAGACGAGGAAGCTGCGCGCCAAGGGCAAGACCCCCAGTGAGATGATGACCGAATTGGACAGAATCGCCTTCTCGCTGGACGGATACCTGGCCTACACCGGCATTCCGAAGACGCGCTACTCGCCAACCATTGGCACCGGAATGCCTGCCTTGCCGCTCGCTAGTGAGGGCGCCACCGGGACGGGGTTCGGTGGCGAGGGCGGAGGTGGATATGGCGGAAGTCCAGTGGCGTGGGGTGATCGGGTGCGGACGGCGCTGATCGAAACCAAGGCCGCGCGCGAGCAGCAGTTCGCGGAGATTGGCGCCTACGCCGATGAGTTCTCGGGGGATGCCTACGACTCGATCCAGAAGATGCTCTCCGAGGACGCCAGGCTCCCCGAGGACTCGTGGATTTACTTCGAGTACCGCAAGTTCTACTACGCGGCAGAGGCGGCTGGCCAGGACTCCAGCATCGACGCCTTCATCAAGTCCTCGGAAGCCGAGCAGCAGGCGGACAATCTCTTACCCAACGGACAGCCGCCCGTACAGTACACGCCGGGGGTTTGGCCACCGCAGCCAGTCGCCAGTGGTGGGGTTTTGGCTCCGTAAGATTGCGTGTTGTTGCGTGCAACGCTATGATGCGCCACGAGAGAGGGTTTCATGGATACGGATGATGCCGAAGTTCTAGCCTACCTCGACAGCGAACTCGGGACCGAGGACGGGTCCGAGCCCGAGGAGTTGCGTGACGAAACCGAGGAGCCCGAGAGTACCGGACGCCGGGAGCAGAGCTTCCACGGCGACGGATTCGAGGACGACGAGGAAGAGGACGACGACTCCGAGGAAGACGGCGACGAGCTAGACGACAACGAAGACGGCGAGGATGACGAAGACGGCGAGGACGGAGACGACCTCTCCGAGGACGATCAGCCACAGCCAGACCCACGCGAAGCCCGCCTCAAAGCCATCGCGGAAGCTGTCGAGCGAAAGCAGCGCGAAGCAGCGGCGAACATTCGCCGTGAGCGCACGGCCAACCAGCTTATGCAGATCCACGCCACGGCAACCGCCGAGGAGTGGGAAGCCTTCCAGAAGAAGCTTATGGACGGATACCAGGCCAAGCTGGCCAGGGATATCCAGGAGCGGAACCGGAACAAAGACCTCGTCATCGCCGCCTTCGTGGAGCGGGAGAACATCCAGCACCAGCAGGCGCAGGACGCCGCAGGGCGCGAGATGGCGATGATCGCGGCCGAGCAGAAGATGGGTGGAACCTTCAGTGCCGCCGAGCGTGCCGCGCTGGACAACGCGACAGCCGACAACTTCATGGCCACCTTCACGAAGCTGGTCGCGGCCCGCTCCGCACAGACGGAGCCCGCCAGAGAGAAGTTGCGGGAGAAACGACAGCAGAAGCGCGCCGACTCCGCTCCTTTACGGGAGAACGGTGGCGCGCGTGCCGTGCGTGGCGACTACAACAACTATGACGATATTGGCTCGTATCTGGACGACGTGTTCGCAGGGATGTGAAGCGCCGTTAGATAGGGAACCCCGCAATGCCATCCGTAACCCGCGAGATGGTCACCCAGTACAACACGACTCAGGGTGGCCAGATTCCCGATGGGTTGTTCATCCGCGACGTGCCGGACTTCATCAAGTTCATGCGCCGCCAGGACAACCCGATGCTCAAGCTCGTCCCCGATGGGCGCGAGCGCGACAAGCTGAAGTGGGAGTTTGGTGAGGGCGACCTGATGCCCAAGATCGACCTCACGACCGCATCGTTCACCACCACCGACACGGTGATCAATGTCACCAATCAGAAGTACTTTCAGAAGTACAACCTCGTGCGCGTCCCCTCCACGGGCGAGCAGTTCCTGGTCGTCGGCTTCCCCTCCAGCAGCACCATCCAGGTCATCCGCGACTGGCCCACCCAGGACGGCGTGGGCTCCAGCACCTCGGGTGCAGTGACCCTGCAGATCATCGGCGTGGCCATGCCCGAGGGCGCGGACGCCGTCGAGTCGCCCATCAACATGGGCACCATCGACTGGACCGCCCCGGAGATCATGGAATACACCTGGTCCCACTCGCACCGTGGTCGGAACACCCCGAACTACGAGACGAAGACCGACGCCTTCAAGGCGGAATCCGCCAAGAAGATGAAGGAAGCGGCCCGCGACCTCAACGCCCTGCTGCTGCACGGGCTGCGCTACCTCGGTTCCCCGGGGAGCCAGTTGCCGTCCACCATGGGTGGGCTGCGGCAGGCGACCAATGTCTACACCAAGGGCATGTCCAGTGCGCCCCTGTACTGGATCGATATGATGACCCTGATGCAGACCGTCTACCAGGATGTGGGGCAGTCCGACATGGGCAAGACGCTCATGGGCGGCATGTTCGCCAAGCGCATCTTCAACTCGTGGTTCCAGAAGTCCCGCATCACCAACAGCACTGACTCCAAGCTGAAACTCAACTGGGACTCGGTGGAGACGGACTTCGGCGTCATCAAGTTCGTACTCAACTACGAGTGCGATGACAACGAACTCTTCCTGTGGAACCCGCCCGACACCCACCTCGACCACTACAAGGGCGGGACGTGGAGCACGGGCCTGTACTCCACCAAGGGCTGGTACGACACCGGCTTCGTGCGTGGTGACTACGGCGCCATCTGGGAGGCCCCACGCCGGCGCGCCTACTGGAGCGCCTTCTCGGTGAACCCGAGCGACTACCCGAACCTGGACGTGCCGGTTTAGTCTGAGACGGAGCGACAATGTCTAACGTAGCGCGGCAGATCATCAGTTCGAGCAATTCCGTGACCGCTCGCAAGGAGGCTCCGCGCGTCGTGCAGCGTGTCGCTCCGCCCGAAGCCTTTGTGGGAACGGAGCGCATCCACCGCTACATCACCAACCAGGGGCAGCACCACCAACTCAAGATCGTGGCAATTGCGGGAGACGAGGAGGACGAGGCGCTGGTGCGCGTCGTCCTCTCCTACCCGGAGTTCTTCAACGGGGTCTTCCAGTTTGTGGACTGGGCCTTCGCCACGCCCCGTGAATCGGCGGCGCTGCTGCTCGACAAGCGCATCCGCATGGGGTGGGCGAAGGGCATCAGCCGGGACATGGAGTCGATCATGGTGCGCTGTGCATCCTGCGACAACCTGTACCCGAACACGGATGCCGGTCGCCGCGACATGATGGAGCACCAGATCTACGACCACTTCAACGACACGGCCAACTACTTCCAGCCGCAGACGGTGGGCGGGGTGAACGCCATCGGCCAGCCCTTCGCGGAGGCCACCGAGGAAGACCTCCACCCCACCGTGGTTGACCCGGGAGAGGATGCCCCGGATGTTCCCAGCGGCCTGGGGGAAGACTTCACCCTGACTTCCGAGCGTGTGCCGGAAGAGGTCATGGCCTCCATGGAGAGCGAAGATGCAGGGAACCAAGACCCCAAACGGGTACGCGGCGTTCGCCAAAACCAGCGGTGACGCGGAGACGAATGTCGCCATCCCGGCACGCACCCGCCTGATCGAGGTCTGGGCGACCACGACCGGATTCCAGGTGGGCGTGTCCAACAGCACCGCAGCCATGCTGGGGAGCACGACGAACGCCATCTTCGTCCCGGCTGGGGCGGGCCCCATCACGATTGCGGTAAGCCCACAGGCGAACAGCGCAATCAGTGGGGCATCCGATACGCCGGTAGGTGCGCGCGAGTTCACCTATCTCCACTACATTCTGGGGGCGGCGGCAAACGGCACCATCACCATCAACTTCTTCCGATAGGAGGGACCAGTCATGACCGGGTTTCCCAACCAGGGACGGGTAAAGTTCCAGGATGAGCAGGAAGCGTTCAACTTCATCACTGGCGCCGGCAGTGGCAGCACTGCGGTGTTCGGCCTCGGCGGCGGCAGCATGTTCCGCCGTCCGGCAGCAGCGGTGTCTCTGGCCGCTGGAACTGGCAACCAGTCGATCTTCGGCGCGAGCAAGGGGCAGTTCTCCGTCGAGGCGGGGAAGTCTTACCGTTTCGAGGGCGTGCTCGTCCTCAACACCGGCACGACCACTCACACGACCGCCTTCGGGTTTGTGCTGGCAACTGCGGTGCTGGCGAACTACCGGGCGGCAGTCATTGCGGGTGACGCCGCAGACGACGCGGTTGGCGCAGCCACCATCGTGAACCTTGAATCGGAGACGCCCGCAGTCATCAACGCCACCAGCGTTGACCCCGAGACGATCATCCTTGTGACCGGATCCTTTGACTGCACCACGGCGGGAACCGTCCAGCCGGTGATCGCCTTCAGCGCTAACCCGGGTGGCACCAACACGGTGGAGACGGGGTCGTGGTTCTCGCTCCAGGCGCTGGCTCCATCCACCATCGAGAAGTTCGGAGCCGTTACCTAGGCCAGTCGTTGTCGCACGCTACAATGGCCCTGCTGCCCTCGTGGCGGTAGGGCCATTTTTACGGAGGGGCAATGGCAACGCTAACACTCTCGACGGGCAACGGCGTCACCTTCGCGGAGTGGCGAATGCGCCTTGCGCTGGAGATGCGCGACGGCATTGTCTGCACCGCCACCGCCAACGGCAATAGCTCCACCTTCTTCGATGTCGAAAATCTGGTGGACAACTACGACGCCTATGTCCCCAGCCAGGTGATCTTCTACGAAACCGCCAACCCGCTACTCGTGGGGAAGGTGGCGACCATTGGGTCATCCAATCCCGAGAATGGCTCCATCACCTTCATGCAACCACTGCCGGCCGACCCGGTGGCAGGAGACACGCTGCTCATGATCAACATGCAGGGGCGTGGCTGGCGCAAGCAACTCTATGACTTCTTTATGCAGCAGGTGGTGATCGAGTCTTACCCCAACTACCTGCTGGACTTCACCGACACCTCGCTGGTGGAGTTCGATTCGGACGTTCCCTACATCGCCATCCCGCCCGAGTTCCGGGCGGTGTATGGCATCTGGACGCAGGATGACACCAA
>Ga0075163_10013221_pt1 | contig 10707 bp, 3 predicted proteins | sample JI1023141ADNA_FD_71478 | JGI IMG/M metagenome (GOLD analysis project Ga0075163, IMG submission 71478) | Wastewater effluent complex algal communities from Wisconsin, to seasonally profile nutrient transformation and Carbon sequestration -... | ecosystem: Engineered > WWTP > Effluent > Algae... | reverse complement strand
CCAAACACATCTAATTTTACTTATGTTCGAATTGATACTCCATTATTTGGTGAAGTTATTTTGACAGAAATAATGATTGATGTAAATCCAATTCCTGTTGGAGTTCCAGCAAAACAATATATTGAGTTGTATAATACAACAAATAAATATTTTAATTTAAATGGCTGCCAGTTTGCTGATGCAGCAAGTACTTCAACAATTAGTTCAAGTTATACATTGGCTCCTAATTCGTATGTGTTAATTGCAAAAAGTACTGATACATCTTTATTCACGGGTATAACAAATAAAATCGGAACAAGCACTTTTCCAACATTTAATACAACAGGAGATCCAGTTTTTATTTATGATAATTCAGGAAATATTCTTGACTCAATTAGGTACACAACAGCTTGGTATAATGATTTGGTAAAGGATGATGGTGGCTGGAGTTTAGAGTTAATTAATCCAACTGCAAGTTCAAATTGTATAGACCAAAGTAATTGGACAGCTTCGTCAAATGCAAATGGTGGAACTCCTGGAGTACAAAACTCAGTTTACTCGACGGTTGCTGATGTTATTGCCCCGCTTTTAGTTTCAACTACAGTTATAGATTCTGTAACATTAACTGTATGTTTTAACGAGGCAATTAGTTCTTCTTTAATTTCTAATGTAGCAAACTATAGCGTTAACAATGCAATTGGAAATCCTTTATCGGCAACAGCTTCGAACAACAATACTTGCGTTACTTTAGTTTTTGCAACTGCGTTTACAAGTCAACTAAGTAATACAATAACATTTACTTCACTTGCAGATTGTAGCGGAAACATTGCTACACCTAACACATCTAATTTCACCTACATAAGAGTAGATAATCCACTTTTTGGCGAAATTATTTTAACGGAGATAATGGTTGATGTGAATCCTCTTCCAGTTGGTGTTCCAGCAAAGCAATATATTGAGTTGTATAATACAACAAATAAATATTTTAACTTAAATGGTTGTCAGTTTGCTGATGCAGTGGGTACTTCAACTATTAGTACAAGTTACACTTTGGCTCCAAATTCATATGTTTTAATTGCTAAATCAACCGACACATCTTTGTTTACAGGTATTACAAATAAAATTGGAACAAGTACTTTCCCAACATTTAATACAACTGGCGATCCTGTTTTTATATATGATAATGCAGGGAATATTTTGGATTCAATTAGATACACCCAAGCTTGGTACAATGATTTAGTGAAGGACGATGGAGGTTGGAGTTTAGAATTAATTAACCCAACAGCAAGTGTAAATTGTTTGGATCAGAGTAATTGGACAGCTTCGTCAAATGCAAATGGAGGAACTCCAGGGGTGCAAAATTCTGTTTACTCAATTGCAGCTGATGTAACTGCCCCTGTGTTTTCATCTATAAGTGTTATTGATTCGGCAACTGTACAAGTATGTTTTAATGAAGCTATCAGTGCATCTTTAGTTGGAGTTATAACAAACTACTCAGTTAATGGAGGTATTGGTGGTCCTAATGCAGTTGCAGTTAATTCTACTTATACATGCGCTACATTAATTTTTTCAACAGCATTTACAAGTCAAACAACTTACACATTAAATTTTGCAACCCTTGCTGATTGTAGTGGAAACACAGTGACACCAAGTGCAGCTTCGTTTACTTATATCCGCACAGATAACCCAAGTGCTGGAGATGTAATTGTAAATGAATTGATGATTGATGTAAATCCTTTACCAGTTGCTTTGCCTGCAAGTCAGTATGTTGAGTTATACAATAAGAGTACAAAATATTTTAATTTAAATAATTGGCAATTGAGTGATAAAGTTGGTTCAATCGTAATTAATCAAAATTATATTTTTGCGCCGAATTCTTATGTATTAGTTACCAGAGCTTCTGACACTGCATTGTTTATTGGTGTTACAAATAAAATTGGAGCCTCTAGTTTGCCATCCTTTAATACAACAGGCGATGGTGTTTATTTGCAAGACAACTTAGGAAACTTTATTGATTCATTAAATTACACAGATGATTGGTATAATAATTCTGTAAAAGATGATGGTGGTTGGAGTTTAGAATTGATTAATCCAACATTAAGTGTAAACTGTGATGACGCTGCAAATTGGACAGCGAGTAACAATGCAAATGGAGGAACACCTGGAATGCAAAACTCTGTATACTCTATTGCAGCCGATGTTACAGCACCAGTGCCTCAATATGTTTCTGTTACTGATTCGTTGCACATTACAGTTTGCTTTAATGAAGCAATAAGTAGTAATTTAATTTCAACTGCAACTAATTATTCTATTTCAAACGGAATTGGAAACCCAATAACGGCAACAGTTTCATCTTCATCAACAAAGTGCATTGATTTAGTTTTAGCAAGTGCATTGCAAAATCCAACAAACTATGTGTTAACACTTACTAATTTAAGTGATTGCTCTGGCAATACAGTTAGCCCTGCAACGGTTAATTTCAGTTATTACATTGCTAAACCATACGATGTTGTTATCAATGAATTGTTTCCCGATCCAGATCCACAAGTAGCATTGCCTAATGGTGAGTATATTGAATTATACAATCGTACAGCTTATGCGATCTCTTTAAAAAATTGGACATTAACTGTTGGTAACAATGATATTTTAATCCCAGATGCAGTTATTCAACCTGATAGTTTTGTTGTTTTTATTGATGATGCAGCACTTAATTCATTTGTAAACGAAGGTTATGGCAATAGAGCTTTAATTGTTTTAAATGCAATGTCGAGTTCAGAATTAAATGTAAGCGATGAAGATGTTGTGATAAAAGATGCAAGCGGAACAGTAATTTCATTTGTTCATTATTATGATTCTTGGTATCAAGATGCAACAAAAGAAGCAGGTGGTTGGAGCTTAGAACAAATCGATCCAAATAATCCTTGTGCGGGGCAATCAAATTGGAGAGCTTCAAACAACCCTAATGGAGGCACACCTGGCGCAAAAAATTCAATTGATGCAGTTAATGCAGATAACCAGTTGCCACAAATTGTAAAAGTAAACATCATTAATAAAGATACGATCACACTTGTGTTTAACGAATCAATACAATATAGCAGTATGAATAATGCAGCTACATATTCTATTAATAATGGAATTGGAGTTCCTGTATCAGTTACTCCAAAAGCAATGGAATATACTCAAGTAACATTGGCTTTAGTAAATTCACTGCAAGTAAATTCATCTTACACTTTAACTGTAAGTGGTTCTATTACTGATTGCGCAGGAAATGTAATTGCTGCTAATTCAACAATTGTTTTCGGTAGACCAGATACATTATTGCCAGGAGATATAATTATTAATGAAGTTATGTTTGCTCCCAAAACGGATGGAATGGATTATGTTGAATTAAGAAATATATCAAGTAAAATTTTGGATTTAAAAGACTTGTACATCGGAGAAGGAAGTTTAACAAGCACTTTAATTGAAGATAGCGTGAGAGTTACCTACGATGGTTACATTATATTTCCAGGTGAATATGTTTTGTTAAGTGAAAACGGGGCCATAGTTAAATCTCAATACGCAACACAAAATCCAAATTGGTTTTTGGATATGGCAGATTTGCCATCTATGAACAGTGATGAAGATGTGGTTGTTATTGCAAATGTGAACGGAGTTGAAATAGATAAGTTCGCATATACCGATGCAATGCATTTTGCGTTATTAAATGATACAAAAGGAGTTTCCTTAGAAAAGATAGACTCAGCAAGGGCATCCATGGATAAAACAAATTGGAATTCAGCTGCATCTAATGTTGGTTTTGGAACACCAGGTTATAGAAACTCTCAAGCTATGTTAACTTTGGCAACAGGAAGTTTTTCTGTAGTTCCTGAAATCTTTTCGCCAGATAATGATGGTTACAATGATGTGGTAACTATTAATTATGAAGTAAGCGAATCAGGTTTGGCAGGTAATTTAACTATATACAATAGCGATGGACAATTTGTTCGTTACCTTGCGCGTAACGAAAATCTCGCAACAAAAGGAAGTTATAGTTGGAATGGTATTACCGAACAAAATGAAAAAGCCCCAATTGGAATTTATGTTATATATTTCGAAACGTTTAATAAAGAAGGTAAAGTGGAAAAGCACAAATTAAGTTGTGTGCTTGCAGGGAAACTATAGTATATGGAAATAACAATAGTGTGGTTGAGAAGAGACTTACGGTTGGATGATAATTCGGCTCTCTATCACGCCTTGCGTAATAACAAAAACGTTCAGCCTTTATTTATTTTTGACACTGAAATTCTAAACAAGCTTGAAGATAAGCATGACAGAAGGGTTGATTTTATTCATAAATCGCTTGTAAAACTAAACAATGAATTAAAGGAACTAGGTTCAACACTTTGGGTTGAATACGGGAAACCAATGGAAGTTTATAAAAAACTTGCAGCCAAACATCAAATAAAAAATGTTTATACCAATCACGATTATGAGCCTTATGCAAATGAGCGCGATGAACAAATAAATAATTTTCTAGCAACAAAAGAAATCGAATTCAAATCGTTTAAAGATCAATGCATATTTGAAAAAGATGAAGTATTAAAAGATGATGGGAAACCTTATACTATTTTTACTCCATACAGCAGAAAGTGGAAGCAAAAACTGAATGATTTTTATTTGAGCTCTTATCCATGCAAAAAGTATTATAAAAATTTTAGTAAACAAAAGAGTAAAGAAATTGCTTCTTTAAAAGAAATTGGGTTTGAAGAAACAGATATAAAAATTGAACCACCAACACCTTCGAAGGATCTTATTAAACACTACAAAGATACACGTGATTTCCCTTCTGTGGCAGGCACTTCAAGATTAAGCATGCATTTACGTTTTGGTACAATTAGCATTAGGAAACTGGCAAAATGGGCAATGCCTTTAAACGAACAATACTTGAATGAATTAATTTGGAGAGATTTTTACATGATGATACTTCATCATTTTCCAAAGGTAGTAGACACTTGTTTTAAAAAGGATTACGAATTAATTGAGTGGAGAAATAACGAGGAAGAATTTAAACGTTGGTGTGATGGAACTACTGGTTACCCAATTGTTGATGCAGGAATGCGCGAGCTAAATAACACTGGGTTTATGCATAATCGAATAAGAATGGTTGTTGCAAGTTTTTTAACCAAGCATTTACTTATCGATTATAAATGGGGCGAAGCTTATTTTGCTCAAAAACTAAACGATTTTGATTTATCAGCAAATAATGGAGGTTGGCAATGGGCTGCAGGTTGCGGTTGCGACGCAGCACCATATTTCAGAGTGTTTAATCCCTATGAGCAAACTAAAAAATTTGACGCAGATTTTAAATACATTAAAAAGTGGGTCCCTGAATATGCTGAATTAACTTATCCAAAGCCCATTGTTGATCATAAATTTGCTCGAGAAAGGGTTCTCTCCGTATATAAAATTGCCCTGCAAAATGCCCGTTCTTAAGGGTGTTTTGTGTTATAAATTTCCGTAACTTTCCCTTCTAAATTTGGGTTTCAAATTGATAGCAGCTTTACATAAAAGGGTTTCTTTTACTTTATTGATTTTGATAATCTCTGTTATGGGATTTTCTCAAGAAAAAGGCTATTTAGAATTTGCAGGAAAAACGATTAAAAACCAAAAGGTTCTTCCAGGTGCTCACATAACAGTATTTAAGGGTTCAACAAAAGTTGCGGATGTAGTAACTGGGAAAAACGGAAAGTTTATGTTCGATTTGGAGTTTGGCTCCGATTATAAAGTAACATTTACTTCTGCTGGATGTGTTGATATGTACGCAATGATATATGCTTCTAAATGCCCCGCCGACAAAGAAATATTCCCAATTTACGATGTAGATGTCAATTTTTTCGATTACGGACAACCATTATTAAACTACGATAATTTCAAAAATCCTTTTGTTAAAGTTATTTATGATGGGAAGAAAATTTTTATGGATGACGAGAAATATGTTGTTCAGTTCTTGAAAAATCTTTACATCGATGCAGAAGAGTTAAAACGCAGGGAAGATTTAAAGCTGGAGAAGGAAAGGCATGAAAAGGAATTAGAAATTACCGCTAAACTAAAGATGCAAGAAGATGAAAAACTGAGAAAAGAACAAATTGCCCTTGCAGAACAAAAGGCTTATGAAGAATCAGAGTTACTTCGTAAACAGTTGGAAGAACAAATTAGACTTGAAAAGGAAAGTAAAAACAAGAACAATATTGCAGTTAAAGAAACTGAAGTAAATAAGGCGCTTGTTAAAGAGGAAGTTAATCTTACCATTAAAAGCGAACAAAAGAAAATAAAAGAAAAGCAAAATAAAGCGATTAAAACTAATTACGAAAACGAACTACTAAAAATGGTTGCTCAAAACGAGCGACAAATGAAACAAACAAGTTTTGTAAAAGAAAAATCGAAGGCTGAGAGCAATGAAGTTATTGAGATATTAAGAAGAGAAGCGATAGTAAAAGCTAAGGCGGATGAAATACGCTTTGATAAAAAAATAAAGGCAAAACAAGCAATACTTAATTCACGGGTGTTAAACCACGAAATGGTTGGTTTGGTAAAAACGGTTGCAGGTAATGAGGTGAGTTTGAAGTATAATGCGGTTAAAAAATTTCCGAAAGCCCAAGAGTATAAGCAAAAGAAAATGGTTGGTATTACTACCGATACCGAAAACACAAACTTTAAAAGTACCTATACGATTAATGTTTCTGAAGGCGAGGTAAAAACAATATACAAGAAGGAAAAATTTACTTGGGGCTTAGTTTATTATTACAAAAACGGCAAAGAAATTACAGCAGCTGAATATTATAACGAATTAAAAATATACAATGTACCGCTTTAAAAAAATTGCATATTATAAGATTTGCAGCATTATCGCTGTGTTTCTTTTTTTGCTCCAAAGTAGCATGCATGCGCAAACAACAAGTTTCATCACTTATGGTATGGAACAAGGCTTGATTCAAAATCAAGTTGAATCGATTGTGCAAGATGATGAAGGAAATTTATGGATTTCAACAATTGCGGGTTTAACAAAATACAATGGATCTAAATTTGTTTCATACACTAAAAATCATGGCTTAGCAGAAGATTGGATTACTACCTCCTATAAAGACAAAGACAACAATATTTGGTTCGGGCATTGGGCAGGAAGCGTTACTCGTTACAATGCAAAACTAAAAATATTTGAAAATTTAAATCTAGAAGAATATACCCGCTTCAAATCTATTCGTGCAATTAATCAAGATGAAACAGGAAAATATTGGATTGCAACAGAGGGTGCTGGCGTCTTTATTTTTGATCCAAAGGACAATAAAATGTTTTCTATTACTTCAAAAGAAGGATTAGCGAGTAATACTATTTACGATATGGTTTTTGATGATCAAATGAATGTTTGGTTAGCAACAGATTCTGGATTAGTGATTTATGATAAATCAAAACCTATTTCATCACCCGATTCATATATTTCCGTTTCTGCAAAGCAAGGGTTGTTTAGTGCAAACATTACATGTTTGTTTAAAGGAAAAAATCATGAGATGTGGCTTGGTTCAGCAGATAAGGGCTTGGCTTGCTTAACAGTTAAAAGCTTAACCAATATTGAATCAGCAATTAGATCTCAATACGTTTTTGATGAAACAAGTGGTTTGAAATCAAATTTCATAAAAACAATAAAAGCAGATAGCAGAAATCAATTGTGGGTTGGAACAATTGGCGGTGGTGTTTCTTTACTCGATCGTTCAAAAACACAAAGTTTAGAAAATGTTTTATTTAAAACGTATAGTACGCGACAAGGATTAAATTACTTTAATGTAAATGTAGTTTTTGAAGATAGAGAGAATAGTGTTTGGATTGGAACAGATTTAGGACTTAACCAATTTAGAGGAGAACGTTTACAAATTTTTGATGAAGCAGATTCAATTCCAAACAATATAATTTGGAGTACCTATTGTGATAGAGAAGGAAACATCTGGGCAGGTACAAATAACGGACTGGCAAAATTATCATTAAAATATGATGAAGACGGACATATTACATCGCGTACAATACAAGAATTTAATGGGAAGCAAGGTTTAAATTCAAGCACTGTACTTTCAGTGTTTGAAGATTCGAAAAATAATATTTGGGTAGGAACTGGATTTGGTGGGGCATTTAAGTTGGCCTCAGGTTCAAGTAAATTTGTTCAGTACAGTGTTGCGAATGGATTGGCAAGTGATATGGTTTATTCTATTGCGGAAGATAAAGATGGAAACATTTGGTTAGGAACTAAGGAAGGTGCATCCAAACTCACGGTTGAAACAGGAGCAATAAGAAATTACACAACAAACGACGGCTTAGGTGGAAATCATATTTACAGGATATTTAAAGATAAAAAAGGATTACTTTGGATTGGGGCATTAGGTGGTAACCTGTGTATGTATGATGGAATCACGTTTAAACGATATGATGAATCGAATGGATTAAAACACCGTTTTATTTTGTGTATTAATGAAGACTCGAAAGGGAATATTTGGTTTGGTTGTTACGGCGGTGGATTATATAAATACGACGGAAAGAATTTTTATAATTTCAATAATAAACAAGGTTTAAATTGTGAATCACCTTTTTCGATTGTTACTGATGCGCAGGATAATATTTGGATGGGAACCAATCATGGAATCGAAAAATTTGATGTGGCAAAAAACAAATTTACTCTTTACGGACGTAATGATGGTTTTATGGGCGTTGAGTGTAATCCAAATTCGGCTTGTGTAGACAAAGTTGGAAACATTTGGTTTGGCTCTATTATGGGAGCTGTTAAATTTAATCCTAAGCAAGATATTCCAAATGCAGCGGCGCCTCTGGTTACTATATTAGGAATTAAAGTGCATTTACAAGATACCGTTTTTCCTGCCGAAAATATTTTTAAATACGATGAAAACAATATAACATTTAAATTTATTGGGGTTTCGTTAACTAATCCTGAGAAAGTAAAATACGAGTACACACTCGAAGGTTTTGATAGGGGTTGGATTCCTGTTAACTATCTTGTACAAGAAGCAACCTACACTAATTTACCAGCGGGGCAATATATTTTTAAAATCAAAGCCTGTAATAATGATGGCGTTTGGAGTGAGCCAGCAAGCTATGAGTTTACAGTAAAACCACCGTTTTGGCAAACTGCTTTGTTTTATGTTTTAGTAGCAGTGTTTGTGATTTTTGCAGTGTATGTGTTTGATAAAATACGCACAACTAAACTGAAAAAGGCAAAAGCAGAGTTGGAGAAAAAGGTAGATGAACGCACATTGGAATTAGCAATTAAAAACGCAGAACTTGCAGAAAAAAATAAAGACATTACCGATTCAATTCGTTATGCAAAACGAATTCAGGACAGTTCATTGCTTGCACATAGCGGAATAAAAGAAGTAGTTTCTAATTCGTTTATTTTCTTTAAGCCAAAAGATATTGTGAGTGGAGATTTTGTATGGGCAGCACAAAAACATAACGCAACTTATATTGCAGTTGTGGATTGTACTGGACACGGCGTTCCTGGTGCAATTTTAAGTATTGTTGCTAATAATTTATTGGAGAAAACTTTTGATGAATGTAATTCTTCTGAACCAAGTATATTACTCGACTACTTAAGTATATTGGCATCTACAGCATTAAAAACATCAAGCGATGGCTATCAGTTACGTGATGGAATGGATATTTCTTTATGCAAAATTGATAGAGCAACTGGTAAGGCGGAGTTTGCTGGCGCTTACAATTCTTTATTCTTAGTAAGAGAAAATAAATTAGTGGAGTATCCTGCCGATCATTTTTCAATAGGTGTTTTAGACTCAGGAAAAAAATACACAAATCATGCTTTTAATTTAGAGAAGAACGATTTGTTGTATCTCTTTACCGACGGCTTCCCTGATCAGTTTGGTGGTGAAAAGGGAAAAAAATATAAGTACACTCACTTCCAAGATTTTATTGTAAAAATAAATAATCGTCCAATTCATGAACATGAAACATTATTAAACGAGGAGTTTGTAATGTGGAAGGGTAGTTTGGAACAAGTCGACGATGTTACTATTGTTGGAATTAGAATTTAAAATTATGCAATTATTATATCCAAAAAATTTCAGTGATTACGAGCTACTTGATTGTGGCGATTTTGAAAAGTTAGAACGTTTCGGAAAATTAATTACGATTCGCCCCGAGCCACAAGCTGTTTGGGAAAAACAGTGGAGCAATGCCGAGTGGGAAAAACATGCGCATGTGAAATTTGTTCCTCGCTCAAGCTCATCAGGCGATTGGAAAAAATTAAAATCTGTTTCTGACCAATGGAAAATTAATTACCGATTGAGTAAAGATGCTGAGATAACATTTCGTTTGGGCTTAACTTCGTTTAAACATGTTGGTATTTTTCCTGAGCAAGCAGTTAACTGGGATGCTATTTATTCTTTCCTTAAACCTAAAAAGAATCCTAAGTTTTTAAATTTGTTTGCTTACACAGGAGGTTCATCTATTGCAGCACGTGCTGCTGGAGCTGATGTTACACACGTTGACTCAATTAAACAAGTAGTAACCTGGGCAAATGAAAACATGGTGAACTCAAAGCTGGACAACATACGTTGGATGGTGGATGACGCTTTAAAATTTGCTAAGAAAGAAATTAGAAGAGGAAATAAGTATCAAGGAATTATTTTAGATCCACCTGCATTTGGTCATGGGCCAAACGGAGAAAAATGG
>Ga0075163_10013220_pt1 | contig 10708 bp, 8 predicted proteins | sample JI1023141ADNA_FD_71478 | JGI IMG/M metagenome (GOLD analysis project Ga0075163, IMG submission 71478) | Wastewater effluent complex algal communities from Wisconsin, to seasonally profile nutrient transformation and Carbon sequestration -... | ecosystem: Engineered > WWTP > Effluent > Algae... | reverse complement strand
GCGGCGCGATCTCGGCGTAGGTCGAAAGCGTCGTCACCATCCGGCCATTGTCGATCGCGGCCTCAGCGTCGAGGCGGAACGGGCCGGAGAGGCCGAGCCGGAATTGACTCACGCTGTCGCGCGACTGGTTGTGGAGGACCAGCCGATAGGTCCCGTCCTCGGGCGTCCAGTGGCTGGTGAGGGTAAAATGCAGTGATGCGATACTCATGTCTTTGCCTTAGTCCACGCGGCCGCGCGCTGCCACCGGCACGGTCTCGATGCTGCCATCGGCGCCGAGCAGATGCACCATATCGAACAGATTGCTCACCACGCAGGCATGGTTGGGAATGACGCGCAGCTTATCGCCGATCCGTGGCCAGTCCGACGCCGCGGGCAGTTCGATCACGCCGTGCTCCTCGGAGAGGCTCTTGACCGTGATGTGTTCATGGCCCTTCACCGCGCCGTGGTCGGCGAGCCCGAGAAGATCGCTCGAAAGCGACTTGCTGCCGGCATCGATGACGACCCGGGTCGCCGTCGGCCGCGACACCACGGTGGCCAGCACGGTCAGCGCGCAATCGGCGAACGTCGCCGCGCCGAAGGCTACCTGGCTCCGGTCGAAATAGATGTAGGTGCCCGGCCGCCGCTCAGTCACGACCATATCGCCAGTGTGCCACATGTCAGGGCTGTTACCGGAGCTGACGACCGCAACCTCGAGCTCGGCCGCACGGATCATGTCGCGTGCCATGCCGAGCCACACATCGGCATCCTGCATCCGGCCGCGTGGCGGATAGGTCATCAGCCCGCCGAAACGGAGGCCCGGCGATTGCGCGATGTGTCGAGCGAGGGCAAGCGCCTGCTCTGGCGACTGCACGCCGCAGCGGCCACCGCCGCTGTCGCATTCGACGAGCACGGTGAGTGGACGCGCAGCGGTGAAGGTCCTGGCATAGCCTGCAACAGTGTCAGGACTGTCGGCGGTGACGCTGAGCGTCACGCGGTCATTCAGTGCCGCAAGGCGGGCAAGCTTGCGGGCACCGATGATGTTGTAAGGGAGGAAGATGTCGGTGAGGCCGGCATCGGCCATCACCTCGGCCTCACCGAGCTTCTGCGCCGTGATCCCCACCGCCCCAAGCGCCACCTGCTGCAGGGCGAAGCGCGGCAGCTTGTGCGTCTTGATATGCGGCCGCAGCCGATAGCCATTGGCGTCGGCATGGGCCTGGGCGCGACGCAAATTTGCCGTGACGATCGACATGTCGATCACCACGCAAGGCGTTTCGAGATCAGCGATATCGGCCAGAGTTCCCCTCCCTCGGCGGCACCAGCGTCGAAGCACGTCCGCTGGAGACTAGTCTCGGCATGGAACCCGGGACGCATCCCCCGCGAGGACATCGATGAGCACATCCACCCGCCTTTCCCTTCCTTACATCGCCCCCCAGCAGGCGCAAAAGCAAATCACCTACAATGCCGCCATCACCCTGCTCGACCAATTGGTGCAGCCGGTGCTGCTCAGCAGCACGGTGACGACGCCGCCCGCGAGCCCCGCGGAAGGTGATGGCTACGCCGTCGCTCCGGGCGCCACCGGCGCCTGGGCCGGCAAGGATAATCTGCTCGCGCGCTGGCAGGGTGGCGCCTGGACCTTCACCGTGCCCGCCACCGGCTGGATGGCCTACGTCGGCGACACGGCCGACATCGCCATCTTCGGCGGCAGCACCTGGGCGAAACTCGCCATCGACGGGACGGCGCTTGCTTCATTCGGCATCAACGCCACCGCCGATCTCACCAATCGCCTCGCCGTCGCTGCCGACGGCAGCCTCTTCACCCATGCCGGCAGCAGCCATCGGCTCAAGCTCAACAAGGCGAGCCTGTCCGACACAGCGAGCCTGCTATTGCAGACGGGTTATTCCGGGCGCTGCGAAATCGGGCTCACCAACGATGACAGCTTTCATCTCAAGGTCTCCGACAATGGGTCGAGCTGGACCGAGGCGCTGACCGTGGCGCCGGCCACCGGCCTCGTCAGCCTGCCGGTCGGCCAACTGGCGTTCCCGGCGACAGCGAACCCCTCAAGCAATGCCTACACCCTCGACGACTATCGCGAGGGCACCTGGACACCGACAATGCTGTTCAGCGGTGCGTCCGTGGGGGTGACCTACGGTGCCGCGACCGGCGGGCGCTATACGCGGATTGGCCGCACGGTCTTTGCCCATGCCATTCTGACCCTGACCAGCAAGGGCACCTCGGTCGGCGCAGCCCAGATCGGCGGGCTGCCCTTTACCTCCGTTGCCGATTCCATCCCGTCATCCGCGGCGGTCGGCTATGCGACCGCTTTCAGCTCGGTGTCGGGCGCGGTGCTGGGCGCTGTCGGTTCGGGCAGTTCGCGCATCAGCCTCTATCAATCGGCCTCCGGCGCTGCGGCCCCGCTGACCAGCACCAATCTGGGCAATAGCAGCGCCATTTATGTCAGCGTCACCTATGACAGCTGAGGGGGCTTTTCAGCCGGGCCGGGAGGGGCTAGGCGTTGCGCCTGAGTTAATTCGCCAGGTTGACCAATGCCCGCCGCACCCATCGATCCGCAAAAGCTCGACAAGCTCGCCGAAGTCGCCATCAAGGTCGGCCTTGGCCTGAAGCCGGGGCAGGACCTCTACATGACCGCCCCGACCAGCGCCCTGCCGCTGGCCCGGCGCATCGCCGAGCATGCTTACAAGGCCGGCGCCGGTCTCATCACCACCATTTTCTCCGATGAGGAGATGTCGCTCGCCCGCTACAAATATGCCGAGGATGCGAGTTTCGACCGCGCTCCCGGCTGGCTCTATGACGGCGTCGCCAAGGCCTTCGACGACAACACCGCGCGGCTCGCCATTGCCGGCGACAACCCAATGTTGCTCGCCGAGCAGGATCCCGAAAAGGTCGGCCGCGCCAACCGGGCCCTGTCGAAGGCCTACAAGCCGGCGCAGAGCAAGATCGTCAATTTCGACATCAACTGGACCATTGTCCCTTATCCCGGCGCGTCCTGGGCAAAGCAGGTCTTTGCCGGCGATGACGAAGACACCGCCGTGGCACGGCTCGCCGAGGCGATCTTTGCTGCCACCCGCATCTCGACCGCCGACCCGATCGCCGCCTGGGACGCCCACAACAAACGCCTGCACGAGCGGCAGGCCTGGCTGACAGGCAAGAATTTCGCCGCGCTCAAGTACACCGGCCCCGGCACCGACCTGACGCTGGGTCTCGCCGATGGACATGCCTGGAAGGGCGGAGCCTCGACCTCGCGCAACGGCATCATCTGCAATCCCAACATTCCGACCGAGGAAGTGTTCACCACCCCACATCGGCTCAGGGTCGACGGCGTGGTACGGGCGACCAAGCCGCTCTCCCACAACGGCACGCTGATCACCGATATTGCGGTCAAGTTCGAGGCCGGCCGCATCGTCGAGGCGCATGCCACGCGCGGCCTCGAAGTGCTGACCCGGGCGATGGATACCGACGAGGGTGGCCGCCGCATCGGCGAAGTGGCGCTGGTGCCGCACTCCTCGCCGATCTCGCAGAGCGGAATTCTGTTCTACAACACGCTGTTCGACGAGAACGCCGCGAGCCACATCGCGCTCGGCCAGTGCTATTCGGAGTGCTTCGTCGACGGCAAGACGATCACGCCCGACGAGGTCGAACGGCGCGGCGGCAACAAGAGCTTCATCCACATCGACTGGATGATCGGCTCAGGTGAAATCGACATCGACGGCATTGGCCAGGACGGCGCGGTGACGCCGGTCATGCGCCGGGGCGAATGGGCCTGACAGCGGTCAGGGGGAGATCAAGATCATGGCATTGACGCTGCAGCAGCGGCTCGAGCGCATCCGTGTGCGCGCCGAGGAAGTGAAGTATTGGCGCGTGCGCGAGGAGGTGCCGGTCGATCGCTGGAGCCTCGATGGCAGCCCCATCGCCATCGGCGCCGCCTGGCCGTCGCGCCAGGGCGTGCATCGGTTCGCCGCCACTGCCGAAGTGCCCGAGCACTGGCCGGTCGAGGACACGCGGCTGGCGCTCGATCTTGGTGGCGAGAGCATCGTCACCCTGAGCTATCCCAATCGCCAGCCCGAATCCTTCGGCGTCGATCCCTATCACCGCGACCTGCCGGTGCGGCATCGCCAGATTGCCATTGCCGCCGAGAGCACGGCGCGCGAACCCTTCGGCGTTCCGGTCCGCAATCCGCGGCTGGTGCGCGCCTCGCTGCAGTGGATCGACGGTCCGGTGCATCAGCTCTATCTCCTGCTGCGCCAGGTGATCGAAGCCGTGACCACTTTGGGCACGCATGAGGTCGTTCCGCATCTGATCGCGGCGGCCGAGGATTGCCAGCGCAGCCTCGACTGGCCGTCGGCGACGCAGGAATATCACTCGCGCATGGCGCCCTCGCCGGGCCAGCAGCAGATCTGGGAATTGCCGCCCATCGATGCGGCGCCATCGGCGCTCGATCAGGCGCAGCGCGCCAGCGTCGCGGCCGCCTTCGACGCGCTCACCGGGACGATCCGCGCCCTGCGCGATCGCTATCCGCCCGAGGGCAAGGTGCTGCTCACCGGCCATGCCCACATCGATCTCTGCTGGCTGTGGCCGTGGGACGAGACGCGCCGCAAGATGCGCCGGACGTTCTCGACCGCGCTCAGCCTGATGGCCGGCTCGGACGCCTTCCGCTTCAACCAGTCGACGGCGCAGTTCTATGCAACGCTCGAGGAAGACGATCCGGCCATGCTCGAGGCGATCAAGGCCCGGGCCGCGACCGGCCAATGGGAGCCGAATGGCGGCCTCTGGGTCGAGCCCGACACCAACATGCCCACCGGTGAGTCGCTGGTGCGGCAGGTCCTCTATGGCCAGCGCTATTTCGAAAAGACCTTCGGCAAGCGCCATCGCGTCTGCTGGCTGCCCGATTGCTTCGGCTTCTCCGGCGCCATGCCGCAGATCCTCCGGCAGGGCGGCATCGACAGTTTCCTCACCATCAAGGTGAACTGGTCCGAGACCAACAAATTCCCCGCCGACCTGTTCTGGTGGGAGGGCATCGATGGCTCGCGCGTCCTCGCCCACACCTTCGACAATCCGCTCGAAGGCTATAATGGCCACGTCCGTCCGGACGGGACGCTCCCGACCTGGCGCAATTTCCGCGGCAAGGTCTCCCATGACACCGTGCTGCTTGCCGTCGGCTATGGCGACGGTGGCGGCGGTGTGACGCCCGAGATGGTCGAGCGCGAAGTGCAGTTGCGTGACTTCCCGGTGCTGCCGGAGACCCGCTGGGGCCACGTCGCCGAATTCTTCGCCGGCGCTCACGCCAGCGCCAAATCGGCGACGCTGCCGATCTGGCAGGGTGAGATCTACCTCGAACTCCACCGCGCGACGCTCACCACCCAGTCGGTGATCAAGCGCATGCATCGCCAGGCCGAACGTGCCCTGATCACTGCCGAGACGGCGGCCGCACTCGCCCATTTCGTCGGAGCCGTGGCGCCGCGCTCGCTCGAGCCGGAATGGCGCTACGTGCTCAAGAATGAGTTCCACGACATTTTGCCGGGCTCCTCGATCAAGGAAGTCTACGACCTCGCCGCCGAGGAACTGGGCGCCGTGATCGCCGCCGGCAAGGCCGAGCAGGCCAAGGCATTGAACGCCATCGCGGCAAAGCTGCCTGCCGGGTCGGGCGACAGCCTGCTGGTGGTCAACCCGTCGCTCTCGACACGCCGGCTTGCGGTGACGCTGCCCGACGGCAGCGTGCTGGCCGGCGCGACCACGGTGCCGCCGCTCGGCATCGCCGTCGTCGATCGCGCCGTGGTGCCCGCGCCTGGCCTCAGCGTCAGCAAGACCCATCTCGAGAACACGATCCTCAAGGTGACACTGGCCGCAGACGGCACCATCGGCTCGCTCATTCACAAGCCGACAGGCCGGGAGGCGCTGGCTGGCCCAGGCAACCAGCTCTGGATCTACCCGGTCGACAAGCCGCGGCGCTGGGATGCCTGGGATCTCGAAGAGGACTATGCGGCGCGCGGCGAAATGCTGACGCGGCTCGAAAGCCTCGAAATCGTCGACAGCAGCGCCCACCGCGCCGCCGTGCGCGTCGTCCGCCGTTATCGCGACTCGACCATCACCCAGACCTATGTGCTGCTCGCCAACAGCCCGCGCCTCGACGTCGAGACGACGCTCGACTGGCACGACCGGCGCGTGCTGCTGCGCACCCAAACGCCGGTGGCGGCCAGCGCCACGCATGCGACGTTCGAATGCGCCAATGGCGTCCTGAAGCGCACCACCCACATGAACACCTCCTGGGACCAGGCGATGTTCGAAGCGGCGGCGCATCGCTTCGTCGATCTGAGCGAGCCTGGCTTCGGCGTCGCGCTGCTCAACAACGCCAAATACGGCCACAGCGCCAAGGGCAATATGCTGGGCATTTCGCTGCTGCGCTCGCCGATCTATCCCGACCCGCTGGCCGATGAGGGTGAGCAGAGCTTCACTTACGCGCTGATGCCGCACGCCGGCGATTGGCACAGCGGTGGCGTTCGCGAGGAGGCCGAAGACCTCAACCAGCCGCTGCTGGTGGCGCCGGTCACGGGTCTCGCCCGCGGCACGACAACGCCGGTGACCGTCACCGGCATTTCAGCGGCGCTCTCGGGTCTCAAGGCCGCGGAGGAGGGCGGTGGCCTCGTGCTCCGCGTCTACGAACCTGCCGGCGCGCGCGGTCCGTTCGCGGTCAACGCTCCAGGGTGGTCGACCTCTGCCGTCACCATCATGGAAGAGCCGCAGCAGCGCAGCGCCCCGGTCGATCTGATGCCGTTCGAGCTCCGCTCCTGGCGGCTCAGCCGCTAGAGGGCTGTGAGGAAAAGCTGCAGACTTCTCCGCTTCGACACCCCGACGACGCGGAACGCGCTAGCGCGTGGCTTCAAGCCCAGCCGCCTTCACGGCCGGCTGGGCGCCGCGGCTGACCGGCAGGCGCATTCCGTTGGTGAGTTCGAGAAAGAGCTTGCCGTCGCTGCGCACCGCCCGGGCCACGGCGGAAATCGCCACCCAGTGCGAGCGATGAATCTGCAGCCCCTCGACCGGTTCCGCTTCGCGGATCGCGTCGGCGAGCCGCATCAGCACCAGCGTCTTGCCGCGATCGGTGACGATATCGACATAGTGGTCCTCGACGATCAGGGCGAGAAGATTGCCCCGCTGCGCTGGCGGCACACGTGAGAGGATCGCCGGCATCCGTGCTGCTGACGGCGCATCCGCGGACGCCACCGGAGCCAGAGGGGCCGCCGGAGCCATGGCTGACGCTGCCTCGCGCTGCCGGCCGACAACGCCGAGGATCACGGTCAGCGCCAGCGTCACCACCGCCGCATAGAATAGCTGCCGCAGGGCCAGTTCGAGCGACATGAAGCCGTAAAACAGCACCGAATTGCCGATGACGATCGCGCCGATCGGCAGCGAGGCGAGGAGCGCGGCAAGCAACAGCCGTGGCCAGAACGCCGGAACGAGCGGCCGCAACGCTTCGCCGGCAAAGGTGATCGCGCTGCGCCCGATCAGATAGGTCGCGGTCACCACCAGCGTCCAATAGGCAAAGCGCACCGGCAGGTCGAGATCGGCGAACGTGCCGAACGGTCCCGCCACGGTGAGCACCAGGATGGCCAGCGCCATGCCGCCCAAGACCGGCGGCGACGTCACCAGCCGCTGCAGTTCGCGAAGCGCCAATTGCAGTGGCTGGTCCCTCACGAAGAACTCTTTCCGTCCACGTATCCGGCGTTGCGGCCATGGCTTAGCCGGGGGAAAGGGCCGGCACAAGCCATCCCGGCTCAACCCTTTTGACTGAGGTCTCAAATGCCTGCGTCGACGCCGTCCCTCGCCGATATCTTTGCCCACACCCCGTTCTGGGTCTGGGGTGTCCTGCTGCTGGTGCTCTTTCTGGGCCTGCAGCGCATCCAGGACCGCACGGTCTCGCTTCCCCGATTGCTGTTCTTCCCGGTCGTCCTCGGCCTCTACGCCATGAGCGGCCTCGCCAGCGCGACGATTGAAATGCTTCCGGCGATCACCGTCGGCGCCGTTGCCGGCGGCGTCGGCGGCTGGCTGCTCGAGCCCCAGGGCGCAACGCGCCGCCTGCCCGACGGTCGCGTCTTCGTCCGTGGTGAGTGGATCTCGCTCATCCAGGTGCTGGTGATCTTCGGCGTTCGCTACACCACGGGCGTCATTGCCGCGACGGCGCCGGTGCTCGCCGCCGATCCGTCCTATCGCATGGTGACCCTGTGCGTGACGGCAGCGCTGACCGGGCTGCTTCTCGGCCGCACCGTCGCCCGGCTGCGCGCCTATGCCACTACCCCTTCCCAGGCCGCCTGAGTGAGGAACCAGCCATGACCCTGACCCCGCTGCTTACCGCGCCGCCGGCCATCATCCTTCATGCTACTTGCGCTATCCTCGCCATGCTCATCGGTGCCGTCGTGCTGTTTCGCCGCAAGGGCACGCCGCTCCACAAGGCGCTCGGCCGCATCTGGGTGGTGCTGATGCTCATCGTCGCGACCAGTGCGCTGTTCATCAACGAAATCCGCATGTTCGGGCCGTTCTCGCCGATCCACCTGCTGGTGCTCGTCACCTATGCCGGCATCGGCAACGGCCTCTGGCAGATCCGCCACCGCAACGTCGCCGGCCACAGGGCCAGCATGCAGACGACCTATATCGGCGCGCTGCTGCTCGCCGGCGCCTTCACGCTGATGCCGGACCGGCGCATGCACGACGTACTCTTCGGCGCCGATTCGGGCTGGATGCCCTCGCTCGTCGCCATCCCGCTGGCGCTGGTGGCGACCGCCTTGATCTGGCACCGCCTGATGCCGCGCCGCGGCCCCCGCACTGTGCTGCGCTGAGCCGCCTTTTCAGCCCCCCGGCTTTCTGTCAGGGTCCCGCTTGAGGGATCGTCGCTGGGGGGTGAAGATCAATGCCGCTTGCACCGCGGCTCGTGTCGCTGCGCGACGGCAATGCCATGCCGCAACTGGGCTTTGGGACATGGCAGATCGCCAATGCCGATTGCGCCGCCATTCTGGGCGAGGCGATCCGGCGCGGCTATCGCGCCATCGACACGGCCCAAGGCTATGGCAATGAGGAGGGGGTTGGCGCGGCGCTGCGCGATTGCGGCCTTGCACGGCAGGACCTCTTCATCACCTCCAAGCTCGACAACGCCAACCATGCCGCCGATCGCGTCCGCCAGTCGCTCGACGAGAGTCTCTACAAGCTCGGCACCGACTATCTCGACCTGTTCCTGATCCACTGGCCGGTACCACAGCAGAACCGCTTCGTCGAAGCCTGGCAGACCATGATCGCGCTGCAGACTGAAGGACGACTGCGCTCGATCGGGGTCTCCAACTTCAACCGCCCGCACATCGAGCTCCTCGTCAAGGAAACGGGCATCACGCCGGCGGTCAACCAGATCGAGCTGCATCCGCGCTTCCAGCAGCGCGACCTCCGCGGCTATCACCAGCGCCGCGCCATCCGCATCCAGAGCTGGAGCCCGCTCGGGCCGGGCACCACCAGTGCAGCCATCTGGGGCCGTGCGCTCCGGCCTGGCGGCGAAAGCCTGCTGGACGATCCGACACTGCAATCCATCGCCGCCCGGCACAAGAAGACCGTCGCTCAGATCATCATCCGCTGGCACCTCGATGAGGGCCTGATGCTGGCGCCCAAGACCATCCGCCCCGAGCGCATGACCGAGAACATCGAGGTTTTCGATTTCGCCCTCGACGCCGAGGAGCGCTATCGTATCGAGGCGATGGATCTGGGGTTGCGGCTCGGTCCCGACCCGCTGACCATGAACGATCTCTGAGGCAAACGCTCCGACTGTCAGCGTCCCGTCAGCTTGCAGTCGCTATCCGTAAGACGCCACGGTCGCCGGCACCATCCGGCCCCCACGCCGGACAGAATCTGCTAGGCCTGGCGAGGGCATCGGCGCGAGGTCCCATCCACCCGACACGCCGATGCCCTCAGCTTTTCTTTCAAGCAATGCGCCCAACAACAACGAGCAGGGGCGGCACAAGTGCCGCACCCCGCCGGTTGGTCTCAGGCGATCTTTCCGCGCTTGAGCGACTCCGCGATCGGCGCCGGACGCTCAGCCCGCGTCTTGATCTTGACCGCGGCGCCCGACTTGGATGCGACTTCGAACGCTTCCATCACCTCGAGCACATGCAGCGCCAATTCGCCGCTGGCCCGGTGCGGGCGGTCGTTGAGGATGGCATAGGCCATGTCGGCGACGCCGAGCGAGCGATAATTGGCATCGGCATAGGGCAGCTTCACCGCCACATCCGTCCAGCTCTCGGCACGCGGCGGCGCTATCTTGACCTCGCCGCCGAACATGTTGGGGTCGGGCACCAGCATAGACGCCTCGGTGCCGTAGAGCTCGAACGGCAGATGCGCATGCTTGGGCACGTCAAAGCTGAGCGACACCTGGATCACCGCGCCTGAGACGAATTCGAGCAGGCCCGCCACGTGGGTCAGCACCTTGACCGGCATCAACTGGCCCTTCTTGGGCTCCGAGCGGATCGGGCGCTTCTTGTGCGGCGTCGATCCCATCGCCTGCACCCGCGCCACCGGCCCGAGCAGATTGACCAGGTCGGTGATGTAGTAAGGACCCATATCGAGCACCGGGCCACCGCCGATATCGTAGTAGAACGCCGGATCGGGGTGCCAGTATTCGTGCCCCGGGCAGGCAAAGAACGCGGTTCCACCAACGACCTGCCCGAGTTTACCTGCGTCGATCACG
>Ga0075163_10013219_pt1 | contig 10708 bp, 8 predicted proteins | sample JI1023141ADNA_FD_71478 | JGI IMG/M metagenome (GOLD analysis project Ga0075163, IMG submission 71478) | Wastewater effluent complex algal communities from Wisconsin, to seasonally profile nutrient transformation and Carbon sequestration -... | ecosystem: Engineered > WWTP > Effluent > Algae... | reverse complement strand
TGGTCACCAGCGGAAAGCCCTGGGCCAGGTCAAAGCGCATCTGCCAACCAAAGACCGAGCGCGTGCCGGTCCCGGTACGGTCCGATTTGACCGTACCGTGATCGAGGATGTGGCGCAGCAACTCGTGATACGGGTGCATGGATTGGGGCTTTTTCGCAAGCAAGGTGAAAAGTCAAAGGTGAAACGTCAATGATTTAGCCACCGACTGGCGAGTTTCTCAAAACCGAGGTATGCAAAGTGAGAGGTTAAACGTGAAACGACAATCAGAAGCAGGCGGCCGGCCTTCGTTTCACGTTTCACGTTTCACGTTTCACCCCTGCTTTCCATTGCGCAACGATCATGAGAAACACTCCCAGCGCCACCATCGGCACCGACAACACCTGCCCCATGGTCAGCCAGCCCCAGGCCAGATAGCCGATGTTCGCATCCGGCTCACGCACGAATTCGACCGCAATTCGGCCAATGCCGTAGACGATCAGGAACACGCCGGAGGTAGCCATCAACGGCCGCTGTTTGCGCGAATAGAGCCAGACGATGGTGAACAGCACCACGCCTTCCCAGAAGGCCTGGTAGAGCTGCGAAGGATGGCGCGCCTGGTCGAGCAATTGCCCCTGCGCCAGCAGCGCCTGGATCTGCGCGACGCTGTAAGGCCCACCCGGCAGCGCATTCGGGAAGATCACGCCCCAGGGCAGATCGGTCTTGTGTCCCCACAACTCGCCGCCGACGTAATTGCCCAGGCGTCCGAAGCCAAGGCCGATCGGCACCACCGGCGCGACGAAGTCATAGATCGCGAACACCGCTCGACCGGTTTTGCGTGCATACCAGCCCACCGCAACCAGCACGCCGAGCAGGCCGCCGTGGAAGCTCATGCCGCCCTCCCAGACGCGCACCAGCATCAACGGATCTTTGAGGAAGTCGCTGAAATGATAGAAAAAGACCGAGCCGAGGCGGCCGCCGACGATCACGCCGATCATCCCGTAGAAGATGATGTCCTCGATCTCCTCGCGCCGGAATCCACGCCAGATTTCGCCGGCGCGCTTCCGCCCGAGCATAAAGGCAGTGATACCGGCGGCCAGGTACGTCAGCCCGTACCAGCGAATGGCCAGCGGTCCGATCTGCAGGGCGATGGGGTCGATGTCGTGGACGAAGGGCATAGGTTGGTTGTCGGTTTCGGTTGACGGATTCGGATTTCGGATTTCGGATTTCGGTTGTCAGTGGTTGCTCAGCTTCGGAATCGGGCGCCGGCTAGACACGCTGAAGTTTCGCGTTCCCGATGCCCGGATTCAACCGACTTGATTCGTTCCGATCCTCAGCGCGGGGCGGCACGACGAGCAAGGGGGATTGGACAAGGTCCAACTCCACGCACGGCAACTCCGTCGCTTGTTGTCGGTCCGGTCCTTGTCCGGACGCTGTTCGCATCAGCGTGTGGCCGGTGCTTGGGATTGATAAGCACCCGGGCAAGGGAAAACCTGCCCCTTCACCGCCGCACCTCGGCAATGAATCCCTTCAAGTACTCCGTCTCCGGCATCGCCGGATGGATCGGATGATCCGCCGACTGCGCCAGTCGGCGAATGACGCGCAGGTGCGCACCGATACTGCGCGCGGCGCGGTTGAGCGCGTCGAGCAGGCCCTCTGCGCCGAAATGGTGCGAACAGGAGCAACTGACGATCAGGCCGCCGTCGGCCACCAGACGCAGCGCCGCCTCGTTGATCCGTCTATAGGCCAGCGCGCCCTGCTCGGCATCCTTCTTGCGCTTGATGAAAGCGGGAGGATCGACGACGACGATGTCGAAGCGCTCGGATCGATCGCGCAGTGTCTTGCAGGCGTCGAAGGCGTCGTCCTTGAGGATCGAGACCTTCCCGGCCACCCCGCTGGCTTGCGCATTGCGCTCGACACTGGCCAGCGCCGAGGCCGAACTGTCCACGCACAGTGCGCTCGCCGCCCCGTGCACCGCCGCGCACACGCCCCAGCCGCCGCCGTAACTGAACAGATCGAGCAAACGGGCACCCGCCACAAAGGGCATCAGCGCCGCGCGATTGTCGCGCTGATCGTAGAACCAGCCGGTCTTCTGCCCGGTCAGCGGCGCAATGCCAAAACGCGCGCCGTTCTCGTCGATCCACACCGGCTCGACCACCTCGCCCCATGCGACAACGCTCTCGCGCTCCAGACCTTCCAGCTCGCGCCCGGCGGCGTCATTGCGCCAGACCAGAGCCGTGATGCCGTCGATGGCCTGCAAGGACGACGCAATCTGCGGCTTCAGCGCCTCCATGCCGGCCGTGCCCAGTTGCACCGACAACAGCGGGCCGTAACGATCGACCACCAGACCTGGCAAGCCGTCGCTTTCGCCGTAAATCAACCGACCGAATTCGAGCACCCCAAGGCGCGCGCGCAGCGCCAGGGCGGAATCTATCCGCCGGCGCAACCAGGACTCAGCGTCGAAGCCATCGGCGGGCGTGCCCAGTAGACGTCCGGCAATGAGGACGTTGGGGTTGACGTAGGCGACACCCAGACTCTGCGCCTTGGCAGTCACCAGTTCCACGCACTCGCCCGGAGACAGCCCCAAGGCCCCGAGCTTGCCCTCAAACTCGTTCGCATAGACCCACAAATGCCCCAGACGCAGTCGGCGGTCGGCATCAGGTTTCAGGCGCAGGGCACGCATCGGCTGTGACCATCTTGCATCGGGCGCCGGAGTTTACCCATTCGCGCTGGCACGGTGAGGATTCAAGGACATTGGCAGACCCGTGAATCAACGTCGAAACGGTAGTGCTCTTCCTTCACAGAGCGGCGGCCACCCGCCTGCGAATGCAGTCGGAAATCTCGCGGCTCTGCGGCGGCCGGCAGCCTCAACCCGCCGCGAGCGCCCGCGCCGGCGCCCAGGGCCAGCCGCATGCCCTGCTCGCGTTGCCGCTGCAGTCCGCGGGCAATCTGCAGGCTCGCAAGGTTGGCGCAGGTGATCAGCAACAGCAAAATGACGGCGACCAGCAAACCATAGATGCCCTGCCTTTGCTCGTAGGACACCAGCCAGTCGCGGGCGCGCTCGACTTGACGCCACGTCAATTGAAAGCCGCGGCCGATTGCAGGCTGAACGCCAGATCTTGCCATGCCAGGAAATTGCCACTGGCAACCGCGAAGTCTACGACCCCGTTGCCATCCTTGCGTTCGGCGATATGTACGACTCGATCCTCGTCACGCATACCGAGTGGTGCCAGCAGCAGTGCACAAAGCAGACCGGCGATCACGATCACCGCGCCGATGCCGAGGCCCAAGGTAGCGATTGCTCCAAGCACGTAGCCGCGATTCCCGGAGCGACTGAGCCGCGCCAGGGCGGAGCCGAGGACTTCCAGTGTCATGATCTGTTCCGACCTTCGACAGGCCTGCGATGCAAGGGCAATGCCACCGTCAGGGCGCTTCAACCGGGGCGCGGAAATGACCGATTCTCCGGCCTGACGGGAAATCCGCAGCGCCGTTGAGACGATTCGCGTACACCCTTTGTTCAATTCCGCGCACAGCCCCGGGCTGGGCACCGTTGAATACGTTTGCAGCGAACAGCGCGCTGCGGACTGCCTTTCTACACTGGTGACCGAAGAATTCGCCGGACCTGACCCTTTGGCACTGAACCGCAATCGCGGGTGGAAGACACTCATGTCCCTGCTGGGCTTGATGGTCCTGGCGTCGGCCGCGCGCGCCGAGGTCATCCTGCACGCCTTCAACTGGCGTTACGACGAAATCGCCGCGCAGGCAGACGAGATAGCGGCTCGCGGTTATCGCATGGTGCTGGTGTCGCCACCGCTGAAAAGCGAGGGTTCGGCGTGGTGGGCGCGGTATCAGCCGCAAGACTATCGGGTCATCGACAGTCCGCTCGGCAACACCGAGAGTTTTCGCAGCATGTCGCAGCGACTGGAAAGCGCGGGTGTTCGCCTGTATGCCGATATCGTCGTCAATCACATGGCAAACGAATCGAGCCAGCGCCCGGATCTGAATTATCCCGGTCAACGCGTACTGGATCGCTATGCCGCGGAATCGGCGTACTTCGAGCGCCAACGGCTGTTCGGCGATTTGCGCGTCAACTTGTTGACTTCCCTTGAATTTCGCGAAGCGCGCTGCATCATCGACTACAACAACGTGTTTCAGGTGCAGAACTGGCGCCTGTGCGGCGGTGGCGCCGACACCGGGCTTCCAGACCTCAACGACAACGACGCCGTCGTCGATCAGCAACGCAGGTACCTGCGCGCGCTGAAGAGCCTCGGTGTCAGCGGCTTTCGCATCGATGCCGCCAAGCACATGACGGCCAAGCAACTTGCGCGGATTTTTACCGAAGAGATCATGGCGGACACTTTTGTCTTCGGCGAGGTGATCACCGGCTCTGGCCTCGGTGACCGCGAGTATCAGTTGTATCTGGTGCCCTATCTCGCCGAGACCGGTCACGCCGCCTATGATTTCCCGATGCACGCCTCGTTGCGACGCGCCTTTGCCTTTGGCGGCAATCTCGCCGATCTGGTGGACCCGCTGGCCCGTGGTCAGGCCCTTCCGGACCAACGCGCGGTCACCTTTACGGTCACCCACGACATGCCCAACAACAGCGGATTTCGCGGACTGTTGCTCGATCCCGTCGATGAAACGCTGGCCTATGCCTACATCCTCGGTCGCGGCGAGGGCACACCGATGCTGTTCAGCGATCACAACGAAAGCGGTGACGGTCGCTGGCTGGACGCCTGGCGCCGCACGGACCTCAACTCGATGGTCGGATTCCACAATCAAATGCACGGCGAAGACTTGCACATGCTGGCCCAGGGCCCGTGTTTCGTGCTGTTCCGCCGCGGTGTCCGCGGGCTGGTGGCCATCAACAAATGCGGCAACACGGTCGATGTGAACCTCGACATCGACGCTACCAAGCTGTGGCTGCGCGCGGACTATCGCGACGTGCTGAGCGGCAACATCATCAACATCGATCGCCGCGGCTATCGTCTGACTCTCCCCGCCCGATCCGCACGGATGTGGGTCCGAGCAATTGCGGTGCAGCGAAGCGGGAGCGCGGCGCGGCGCTGACACTCACCGATGAGCACGATCGGACCAGGCTTTGGAGCGCGCCCGCTGGGCGTGGGCAAGAGCGCCCAACGCGGCGGCCGCAGCAGCGAACATGGCGCCGGTTTTTGCGCGTAAATTCGACACCTGAGTATCCACTGTGCGCGAGCGAGACATGCGGCAAACGCCCAAGTACACTCGCGTTCCATGCCAACCGACCGCGCCAGCGCCCTGCGATTTCTGATCTACGTTGCGCTTTACGTCGCAGCGGCGGAGTTCGCTGTGGTGTTCGTCGCGCTGCCGACCGATATCACCCTCATCTGGCCCTCGGCGGGCATTGCCTATGCGGTCCTGGTCTACCACGGTCCGCGCTGGTGGCCTGTCATACCCATCGGCATCCTGGTGACGCACTTGCTGGTGACGCCGGCGCCCTGGCTTTTTGTTCCTTTTTCGGCCGCCAGCAATACCATTGCGACTCTCCTGGCGGTCGCGTTGGCACGACGCATCGGCAGTGACGATCTGGTGACGCTGCGCGTGGACTCGGGTTTCGTCCTGCTGGTTGGCGGCGTGCTCAGTGCCAGCATCAGCGCACTGATCGGCGTCTCGGGAATGTTGCTCGCCGCCATGGTGGCGCCGCATGACGTCATTTATGCGATTGGCAAGTGGTTTGCCGGCGACGTCTTCGGAATCATCGTGGTCACGCCGTTCATGCTGATGGCCCTGCGCTCCATCGATCGCGGCACGCTCGTCGACACGCCGCTGGACTTTGCCGGCTGGCGGGAAAAGTGCCTGTGGCTGGTGTCGAGCGCGGCAGGCATGCTGATCGTGACTGAGGCGAGCACGGCGAGCCCGGCGTATGCCCTTGGCTTGAGTTTCTTGCCGCTGGCCTTTCTGCTGTGGAGCGCGCTCCGCTTTGAACCGATCTTCACCGCGAGCGCGACCATGATGTTCGCCTTCGTGGTGGTGACCCTGATCGGTCTGGGTATCGGTGGCTTCAACGCGCCGTCCGGACTGCTCGAGACCTTCATCCTGCTGCTGTTGCTGTCGGTCATGGCCGTGGTCCCGCAACTGGTGGGGGCCGCCAACTACCGATTGCGCGCTGGCGCCTTCGACATGCTGCAACGCGCCCGCACCGACCGGCTGACGGGACTACCCAGCCGCACCAATTTTGAAGAGACCCTGGCGCAGACGCTTGCGGTACGTCCGGAAATCGCGCGCGGCGGCGCAATCGCCTACGTCGACCTCGACGAATTCAAGCTGGTCAATGACACCGCCAGCCACGCCGCGGGTGATGAAGCCATTCGCCAGATTGCCAGCGTCATGCGCTCCAAGTTGCCTGACGATGTCCTGCTGGCCCGGCTGGGTGCTGATGAGTTCGGCATCCTCTGGCCCGACGCCGACCTCCCACGAGCCGAAGCCGATGCACGCCAGCTGCGCATTGCCATCTCGGAATTTCGCTTCGCCCATGCCGATCATGTGTTCGCCCTGACCGCGAGCATCGGCATCGTGCCCTTTCCCGCGCGGCGGACAAACTTCGCTGAACTTTTCGCCCAGGCCGATACCGCCTGCTATGCGGCGAAGGAGCTCGGCGGCAATCGGATCCAGGTGCAGTCTCCCGACAACCTTGCGGTGGTCGAACGTACCGCTGCGATGGGCTGGATCGTGCGCATCAACGATGCGCTCGAGAACGATCGCTTCGATCTTTACGGCCAGCGCATCCTGGCATTCAAGTCAGAGCCCTTCGAGACTTTTGAAATTCTGCTGCGCTTGCGTGGGGACGATGATGAAGCCCTGCTGCCGAGCCGGTTCATCCCGGCGGCCGAGCGCTTTCAGCTGGCCGGCCGGATCGACCGGCACGTCATCGATCGCAGCCTTCGTTGGCTCGAAAGCGACCCGCGCGCGCGCGGCGTGCATCTCAACATCAATTTGTCGGCCTCAACCCTGGCCGACGAAGATTTTTCGCATTTCCTGCGCCAAAGGCTGAAGTCCAGCAGCGTCGATCCAGCACAGATCTGCCTGGAAATCACCGAAACCAGCGCCGTCCGTGACCTCGACCACGCGCGCCAGTTGATCTCGCAATTCAAGGCACTTGGCGTGCGCTTTGCCCTGGATGATTTTGGCACCGGCTTTTGCTCCTTCGCCTACCTGCGCGATCTGGATGTCGATGTGTTCAAGATCGACGGCAGCTTCGTTCGCGATTTCGAGCACAATGAGTTATCGATGGCCATCGTCAAATCGATCGTCGAGATCGCCCGCGTGCTCGGCAAGCGTACGGTGGCCGAATCGGTGGAAGATGCACGCCTGGGACGCGGCCTGCAGGAACTCGGTGTGGACGCCGTGCAGGGCTTCGCTTACCACCGCCCCGAACCTCTGCGGCTGCTGCTCGCCCAGGCGGCTTGATCCGCTGCGGGTGCTGGGCGGTCGGTGTCGCGTGAACACTCGAACTGCGCGCGCCACAACCCGGATTGCGCCCAAGCGGCAAACCCTCCGCTGGCCTACAGCCAGCGCCGCGCCATCCAGCCGATCAGTTCGCTGATCCAGGCCAACCCGAAACGCCGCGGCCGACTGTGCGCGGCGATTTCTTCGGACTGAGCAAGGTCGCTCGCGAAATCCTCGACCAAGCACGCGTTGAGCGCCGGACCATCCGACAACAGGACCAATTCGTCATTGATGAACAGGCTGCGGTAGTCGAGGTTGGCGGTACCGACCAGGCTCCAGTGCGTGTCGATCACCGCGGTCTTGGCGTGCAGCATGCGCGGCAGGTATTCGTAGATGCGCACTCCGCCCGCCAACAGACGTGCATAGGCTGCCCGACTGGCCCACTGCGCCATGATCACGTCGCTGCGCCGAGGCACCAGCACACGAACATCGATGCCGCGCCGCGCTGCTTGAAGCAAAGCCCTCTGAATTCCTGCGGGCGGCACAAAATAGGGCGTCGTCAGCCAGATTCGCTCGCGGGCGCCGCGAAACAGGCGCCGCAACAAACGATGCAGCAAGAAGCGCCTGGCGAGGCCCAGGTTGGGCACCAGGTAGCCATCGGCACTGCGCAGTTCACGCCAGGAGGTTCGCCGCAGCGGCATGCGGTCGTATTCGTCGAACGCGGCCACCGCGTGACCCACCAGCGTCCCACTGATGCGCACATGGGTATCACGCCAGCGCTCCTCGCCGAACGCGACTCGGGAACATTGTCGATGCAAATTGAAACCACCGAGGTAACAGCACCGCTGATCGACGATCAGCAGCTTGCGATGATTGCGGCGATGGAACTCGAGCGGTCGCCGCCAGTTCCAGCGCCGGCACCATTCGACGCGGACACCGCTTCGCTCCAGCTGCTCAGACAGTTCCGCGTCCATGGTGTCGAAGGACCCGAGCGCGTCAATGCGCAGACGCACCTCGCATCCGGCCATGGCGCGTTCGATCAAGGCCTCGGCGAAGCGGCGCCCGACTTCGTCGGCCGAGTAGATGTAGGTTTCCAGGCGCACCGAAGCTTGCGCCGCGCGGATGTCCGCCAACATGGCGGCATAGAGATCATCACCCTCGATGAACCGGCGCACGCCCTGAGCGGCCGTGGTCCCCGTCACGGAAAGCGATCCATCGACAAGATTCGCGTCCAACCCAGACATCTCGCGCGGAATGCAGACTGCATTGTCGCTGAAATCCACTCTGTGGGTCGGAGGGTCCAGCAGCTTGGGACGTGGCACTCCGAGTTTCGCCTGGGCCGCCGGAGTTCACACCGCGAGGTCTCCGATTGAGCCGGAACAGCCTACAAGCACGAACGCCAACCGCCACGGCGCGGATCCGGAACTAATGGCCTGCTTGGGCGACTAAGACCGGATGGCTGCCACTCCCGACAATCCCGACCTCCTCGTTCGCGCGTACTTGCGCAGCAATCGTCTGGCGCAATGGCGAGCGCGCGCTGCCGAAACGGCGTTCTCGGCGCTCGCGCTGGCCACTTTTGCCGGTTTCGCTCTGTGGGTCTGTGATGCCCTGTGGACGCGCGCCCTCGCGGCCGACGCGCCCTGGGCGCAAGCGCTGCCGGCAGGCTTGATCGGTCTGGCGGTGACCATCGCCACGATCTTCCGCGCGCGCAAACGTGGACGACAGCTCGCGCGCGAGCATGCCGCGGACTGGCTCGCCGCGATGCCGATGGACGCGACAACGCGTCAGCACGCACGCCGACGTCTGGTCGGAGCCGACACTGCAATCATGCTGCTGCTAGCGCTCGCGACACTCGGCTGGGCCTGGCTGCGTGCTGACTCACCGGCTCCCGCACTGGGACTGGCGCTCGGCCTGGGCAGCCTGGCCGGCGGCGCCATCGTTGCGTTGATGCCCGGCGCGCGGAGCGAACCGGCTGACGCCAACGCGCAAAGCCGCGAGCGCGGGAGTGTGGTCGCCATCGCGACCGGGACAACGGGACTGCGCTTGCTGGGCGCAGCTCTGGAACCGGCTGCCGCGCGCTTGCCACGGAGTGCGCCCTGGGTGGCGTTCGTGTTCCTGCTGTTCCCGCAATCGACGCCCGTGATCGCTGTTCCCGGACTGGTGCTTTTGTTTACCGCACTGACCCTGGCGCTGGACCTGGTCGGACACTGGCGCGCGCGCTATCTCGCCGACCAGGCTTGGCTCGCAGCGCAGCCCTTGCGACCGCTTCGGTTGTTCACTGCCTATATCCCTTATCTGTTTCGCCGCAGCTCGATCCTCTGTTTGCTGTTTGGCGGATGTATGCATGCGCTCGGAGCGCCGCTCTTGTTTGCGCTGGCACTCAGCCTGCTGTTGGCCGCAGCCGTGGCCGACGCGGTGCTCTGCGGTTTCGCCACGCGGCGCACACCGGCACGCTTTTCGCTACTGCTGATCACCCACGGCGTCATCATTGTCGCTACCACCCAGGTGTTGCCGCCTGCCCTGCCTCTGGTCTGGCTCGGCTGCGCCATCAGCGCCTGGCGTCAAGGTCAAGGAAACGCATGACCCGCGCACATCCGGAACTTCTCTTGCAGGTGGAAAATCTGCACTTGTCCTTCGGCACCAACGCCGTTCTGCGCGGCGTGGATCTGGATATCGGACGCGGCCAACTGCTCGGGCTGGTAGGCCCGAACGGCTCTGGCAAGACCAGCCTGATCCGCGCCGTCACCGGCCTGCTTGCGGTGGCGCCCGGCCAGATCCACATCAACAACATCGACCTCGCACTGGATCCGCAGGGAGCACGCCGGCATCTGGGCTTCGCCCCGGATCCCACGCGGCTACCCCCCGCTCTCAGCGGCCGCCAGGCCATGTCGGTCGCTGCGGCGGCACGCGGAATCGACAGCATTCCGGCAACAACGCTGGCGCTCGCGGAGCGACTCGGCGCGAGTCCATGGATCGACCAACGCATCGAAACCTACTCGCTGGGCACAAGACAGAAGTTCGCCATCCTGATCGGACTGATCGGCGATCCACCGCTGTTGGTGCTCGATGAGGTCATGAACGGTCTGGACCCGATTTCCAGCCACGAACTGAAACTGGAGTTGATCGAGCGCTGCCAGGGTGGACGTTGCGGCGTGTTGCTGGCCACCCACGGCCTGGAAATTGCCCCTACGCTGCTGACCGACGCCGCCCTGCTGCACGAAGGACGCATCCGCCATCGCTGGGGTGCCACTGAGCTGGGCCATTGGCGTCACGCCGACCCGGGCGCCTTCGAACGCGCCGTGGTCGC